>Ga0307513_10009366_pt1 | contig 12391 bp, 10 predicted proteins | sample 15_EM_MG_FD_202174 | JGI IMG/M metagenome (GOLD analysis project Ga0307513, IMG submission 202174) | Populus trichocarpa ectomycorrhiza microbial communities from riparian zone in the Pacific Northwest, United States - 15_EM | ecosystem: Host-associated > Plants > Roots > Unclassified | place... | reverse complement strand
CAGAGGACCTTGGACTGAGAGCATCCCAGGATGCCCTCAGTGCTTTGGATCCCTCAATGCCTTAGGGCTTCCCAGGGCATCTGAAGATCCCTGGGAAGCCTTGAGGCCAAAATGTGTTTTCCTGATGTATCGCTTTTATTGCCTGATTGTGGCTGCATGCTTCCCCCAGGCTCCCCCTCACCAGGTGCATCAGGTGTGATAGTGATAGGTTCTGGTGGGGTTTCATCTGTTAGGGATAGAAAACGGAAATTCCGAGAGGTAAGAATTTTGTGAGTTTCTGCATTATAATATTTGACGGATTTTGATCCATCGTTGTAGCCGACGAATACTCGTTGTCTCAATTTGGATTCCATCTTTCTAGGAACCTTTTGTCCCTGAAGAAGAACCCATACTGGTGCTCCGAATTCTCGGAGATGAGATACATTTGGTTTCTTTTTAAACCTTATCTCATATGGCGTTTTGTTGTTTAGGGCCCTTGTATATGTCTGGTTATAGAGATATGATGAATGATTAACTGCATATTCCCATAAAAATTCCAGTAAGCCTCGTAACATTACTCAAGTGGGTTCAACAATTGTTCGATTCATCCGTTCGGCTATGCCGTTTTGTGAAGGTGAATAGGGTGCGGTCATGTGGATCACTATCCCATGTTCTCAACACCACGTTTTTAGGTCATCATTAACGAATTCTTTTCCTCGATCGACACGGATAGCTTTTGGCTTTTTGTCCTGTGTCTTGAGGTACGTTAAATATTCTTTGACCTTTTGTGGGGCTTCCCCCTTCCCTTTTAGGAATTCTGTGGTAGTGAATCTTTCGGCGTCATCGATGAATAGGATATAGTATTGATTTCTATTGATGGAGGTAATGCTGTATTTCCCCCATATGTCGATGTGAGTTAGTTCGCCAGGTTCTGTTTTCTGTTCGGCTGATTTACTGAATGGTTCCACAGTTTGTTTCGATTCGGTACAGGCAATACAGTCTGGTTTCTGGGTTCATGTATCGACACTGAAACCGTCTACTAGATTGTTATCTAGCATATGCTGTAATCTGCCATAACTTGTATGACCAAATCGTTTGTGCCATGTTTCCCAGCTCTGTGCTGGTTCGGCAGCTAAAAATGTTTGAGGAGTAACGGTTGTGTTTTTGGAAGGTTTAGTATTCGGTTCACGTACGGCAACCTTCATTTTGTAGAGATTGTTCCCTACTTTGGTGCCTTGTGCAACCGAAGTCCCATCTTTTGTGATGAGAGTCAATACTCCCCTTCCACCAGTGAACCGTCTTCCTCCTTGATCCCATTTACCGAGAGAGATAAGATTATTTCGGTTGTTAGGGATATAGAGGACGTTCTTGAGTTGGAGGATATATTTGTGGCCATTACACCATGAGGTTAGTTCAACTGTACCTCGTCCTTCAGCCTTTGTGACCATGTTTCCTACCCCTGTCACTTTTGTGGCAGTTAACAGGTGGAAGCTAGTAAAGGCATCATGTCTATTACAAACGTGCGAGGTCGTTGCACTATCAGCGAGCCAGTTATAAAAGATCAAACAAGAATTGTATTCATTGGAATTAGATACATCGAAATCATCGAAGTTAATACCTTCTTCAGAAGGATCGAACGCCAACTTGGATGGCCCAGCTACTTGGGTGGTGAAGATGATATGTTCGTCATCATCATCATCCATTTCCTCCCCCTCGTTTGCCTCTTCACATTTCTTTTTGTCGCCGAACCTTTTCTTCTTGCCCCCACTACCACCAGCTTTCATCTCCCCCTTACGTTTATTCTCCCTCGCCTTCTTCGAGTAGCAGTCGTCGGTCTTGTGACCAAACTGGTTGCAATTGCCACACTTCGTTTGGCCGAGGAACCAACAATCAGTAGTCTTGTGGTTCCGCGAACCGCACTGGCCACAGCGATCCTCAAGGCGACTCGAAAGGGAAGGCTTCAGAGGGTGAGCTTGGTGGACAGTTTCTGGCTTCTCAAGTTTCCCTGAACGTCGCAGTCGTCGCACATATTCCTCCTTGAGTACTCCGATGAGTTCCTGGGACGTGGCATGTATCTTAGGGTCACTGTTGTCACCCTTTTGGATACTAATATACGGCCGCGTGAAGTTATCCCAGGATGTCGGCAAGGAAGAGATTATCATGATCTTGAACTGGACTTCGGGGATCCAGAAGTTAATGTCATCGACCAAGTTAAGGCGCTCCCAGTATTTCTTGAGGGTCATAAGGTGTTCACTGATGTCGTCCCCCTCTTCGGCAGTAGTATGCCAGAGGTTTCGGATAACAGCAACGGCAGTCTCCTGGCTTTTGTCCTCGTAGATTGCTTCAAGGTTGTGCCAGGCTGTATGGGAAGACGAGCCGTGTTGGATGTGAACAAGAGGTTCGTCAGCAACATTTTGGGTAATAAGATGCTTAGCGTAGTTGTCATTCTTTTTCCAGTTGTCATGCCCAACTGGATCAACGTCCCTAGCCGGTTGCGGAATTTCTCCATGAACGTAGGCTTCGACTTCGCAGAGTGTGAGGAGAGACCACATGCGGACATGCCAGGTAACCCAGTTGGGACCTGTGAGTCCGTCGCCAGTTAGCTTCGTGATAGTGCCCTCGCGAGTTTTGATTAACGGGATGGTGGGATTTTCAGCCATGACGAGAATGTCTCAGGTGTGGCAAAAATCCGAGGAAAAAGTTTTGCGTGGTAGAGTTTGTTGACAGTGAATATAAAGCCCTAGAATAGTGTAGGATTAAGCTGGGGCCCATAACCTATAGAGAGAACTTGGCCAGGATGACAGCTAGCGTCGGTGGACGCGATGGTGGTCAAGGTAAGACCAAAGGTTATTATTAGTCTGTGACTACTGCTGATGACTACGTTTACTGTGATGTCATGTGATTACTACCAATCCGTTGATTGCTCAGCTTGTCTCCCAACAGGTAATGGTACTTGGGTCGAAAAATGTACTGGTGGCCCTGGATGAGCCAAAAGCTCGAGAGGCGAAAATGGGACAGCGAGAAAACAGGCAATAACACCACGTGACAGCCCCCCGATTTGACGTCCCATCCCTCTTCACTATCAATTCACTATGTCAATATTTCTACTTCTACGTAACATCAGCCTAACCCAACAACTTGCCTCATCCTACTTATTTAGAGATGCGAATAAGGGAATATGGTGCGAAATACGAAGGATGCAGTGCCCAATGCGGTGTGTACCCTCAACAACCATTTCACCAATTTGAAATGCGACGGCCAGGCCTGGTCATACTTATTTTACAATTCCAAATTTCCACTCATAGACAAGTCCTTACAAGTTGGAATTATCTGCCAGCCCACATATGTTACGGTGATGAGCCTGGCTCTGCTCTGACCCCGGATTTCGCGTTTTCGGCACATTTCACGAGCGCGAGAAACATTGATTAAGCGCCGGTTGAGGCACCGGTCACATGAGCGAACCACCGGTGACCGACGGCAACCGATCCAAGCGGCGAAGGTTTAGAAAAGAATTGCAAGCGTTTATTGGGATTCAGTAGCGGTTACTAAAGGCAAGTAGCGATGTACCTACGGTCACCTTTCCGAGCACCAGCAAACCACCGAGTGAACGCCAAGTGAACCGCCGATCCAGTTGCAACCCACCGATGGACCTTATTGCTTATTGCAGCGACTTGTGAACACCAGCGGTTGGTAGCACTGACTAGCGACAACCTTCGGCGACCTATTAGCACTATTTCCGAGCATTTCCGAGTCCTTTGCACCTCGGTGCAATGTGCCGAAGCTCTCCATTCTTCGGTTTTTCACTTTCTCACTAGTTCCTGGCATTATTTTACCTTCCTTATATGTTTTTTCTATTGTTTCAACTTTCCCCTTTCGTTCTTTTCGTTTTTTACACCATAGACTACATATATTCATGTACATACGCTCTTCTACAGGGAGTAAGAACAAGATATAGTTCCCACTTCGTTTCCGGCCTCGCTCGCACTTAGGCCCTCTTGCTTTCGTTCCCATTCGGCCTGCGCACCTCGGCGCAACCTCCCAACCTTCCCTCTCCTTCTTAGAACCCGACTCACACCCTTCGCGCCATGTCACGCACCCGCGAACGCCGTTGTTTGTTTGTTTTGGGCACGGCCAGCGGTGTGCCAGCGCATCAACGGACGGAGGGGTGCTAGGAAAAACCTTGAGCATAATAGGAGGAGTTTGGATTGCAAACACGGTCAATTTAGAGATGTAATAAAAGCGGACATATGTGAGCTTGTTTGACGATCACAAAAATGGGGCGTAGATCTGCAAAATACCCTCCTTGAAGCTTGAGTGCTTGAGAATTCATATTTCCGATTTGAGGACAGTGATAAATCCTTCCAGTCTGTAATGGAAGGGAAGGGGAAAGGGCAAAGCAAGATCCGAAGAGGTGGAGAGTTGGAGAGGGATGACACAATATGGAACTTGTGCAACAGGTGCAAATCTGACAACCTGTTAGAAGTGAGGCCTCTTCGGATATGTAGAGTCAATGGTGCAGCGTGCTTCTGCAGTTCTTCGAGTTCCGATGTATCCAGGCGAGCCAATGGCGAGGCTGAATTTATTAAGTATTTTAAATTATCATACTCGGCGCGATGATGACTCCTAATCGAAAATGTTATGCTACCTGAATCCAAGAGTGAGTGAAAGGTATGCAAGTCTACACAATAGGAGGTCTCCAAAGAGAACTTAGTTGAGTATGATTGCGCTGTGGGTGGAATGATAGGAAGTGTAGTTGATACAAGGTCCAGGAGAGGGTCACACAATACATTGCATTCTAGACCACCGTCAGGTCGCCTAAGAAATCTCCTGAATGAATAGGTGGTCGTTTTTCATAGAGATCCATGTTCTATCCAAATGGAAGCAGGTATGAATATTTTCTTCCAACCATGCATGGTCAATTCTCCAGACTTGAACACGAGACCCACATTGCATCGCCAAGCCTCAACCTTTTTCTTCACCTCAAACACCTCAGGTTCTGTCTCTCCTCAAGTACCTTGATTACACCAATGACTTTTGGGATTACGTCCGGAACTTCATGCCCAGGAGGTGTCTCTTCCGTGATTCCTTTTAGAAGAATGGAAAACACATTTCTACAAGTGGGGGAGTCAGAGCGAAGGAACTTCATCCCTTTGAAGGAACATAATATAGACGACTCATGTCAACGAAGGTTTTGAACACCAAATTTTTCGCTGCCTCTTCATCAATTATGTACACGCAAATTGGATAGTTCAGGATATATACTATGTAGGCCTCGCTAAAATTATGTAAGTGCAGCATTCAAAATTGCGGTGGAAATGGTGGGAATAAAAATATACATGGTGTATACTTTCCACATATGCCATCTCCCCTTTAATCAACTCAAATATGATGCTGGGGGGAAGAACGGAGTCCCGAAGCGACGGGGGAATAACCATGATTAACTCACGATCGTCGTTTACCCTCCTGCTTCGTAAAGATTTCCCAAACATCCGAAGGTACAAGATTGCGCCATTCCCACTCCATTAGCGAACCTTTACCTAGAGCCGATTGGAAAGTCCTGAGTTGCAGGCTCTTGATTGTCTTAATGGCCTTTACCAACAACCCTATTTTGCCACCGTATCTAAGATATATAAGCGGAATGTGTGTGTCGCAATATCGAGTGCCAAGTGAAAGGAATCTCAGAATGACCCCTTCCTTTCGACGTTAATCTCCACATCTCTCTCGCTACCTTCTTTTATCTTGGGAAAAATGTTATTCTGGTTGTCTTCCACATGCATGAAGGTCTCCATCTATAATTGAGGTTAGAATGTTCAGACGTCAAAGGGAAAACAAAGATGCTTGAAAACTGACTCAGACATGAACTTCTGGATACGTGGTGCATTTGTAATTCAGTGACGAAGTGACTCTCTCATTCCCCCGGGTGATGGGCCAATTATTAGACGAGATTGCATGAGCACTAGCAGATCTATGGGACCGAGCATGATTCACTGGCAAAGAAGGACTCACTATATCTCTGGTTCGTCGTACGTGAAGTTGGTTAGTCGCCGTACCGCACGACATGCTACAATCTGCCATGTTAACGGTCTCGTTAATGGAACGTACTCGGAGAGGGGAGTACTCACAGTCAAGATTACGGCAGCAGGAACATTGAATATGATACTCATAATTTGATTAAGATTTAACACCATGAATACTGTCACAATGAAATTCGACACAAACCTGGAATGCTGAGATGAGTGATGCTTCTTTTCATCCGTAAGACATCAGTAAAATATGCACGCACGCAAGTATAAAGAAAATGAGGCCATCAGCAAAAATCATATGAGTGAGACGACCTCGACCCATCAAATCACGGGAGGAGGGGAATGTTATTCCACTGAGCTTGTATACGTTCAGTAAAAGGACAATCAGGTCAAAACACATCGAGTAGATGAAGATCGCAGGTAAAATTTTGTTGTGGGTCTCCGTTAACTGACATCCTACTCCAGGAATCCAAATTGCTTTCACCTGGACTCCTATGAAGAGCGCAATCAGTCCACCAGAGTGAAAGTCCAGTTTGTAAGGAAAAGCACACCTTGCAAGATTATGGACCAATGTCCGAGAATAACAAGCACGAGGCCGCCAACGATGTAGCAGTTTTGCGACCATATTGCCATGCTAAAATCACAGGCGTCAGATTATACAGAGACAGCCTTGGGTCTACGACTCACATTTGGATTGACAAATTGATGCTCACCAAACCAATGGCTGAATCTCCCACTAGCTAATTGGGATTTTCATCAGCCACGCGTCCAAAGGCCAGTAGTCTGACAGGAGATACCTGAATGAAAGTGTACAATACTTGACAGTCAAGCTCTCTTCATGGAGCGATGAGAAACATGAGAGGGATTAGAATTGTGCAGGCGTACTTTATTTTGTCCAATGAAACAATACTGCCATGATTTATCAATAAAATTTCACATTTAAAAGTAGATTATCCTACACTCCAATGATTGCAAAGAGCAGGAAATATTGGTTGGCGAAATAAAAGATCTGTATGCTGATGTTACTGCATTCAATTGAAGACACCGACAGTGCTAACCATGGGCCAACGGAATCTCTTCTTCCTGGAGATAAAATCCCATTCAAAGTCGAGGGATATGAACCACTCGTACCTGAGGGTAAGTCAACAAGATGAAGAGAAAATATTGGGAAAAACACACAAATAGACACCCGCAAGCGAATGCATAAGTTTCATGAAGACCTCAGTGTCCTTTTGAATCTCATCGGGGAGTTTCCAGTCAGGCATTGGGAAAAAGAAACAAAGGATAGGTGGGGATGGGGGGAGACAATTATTATGTTGGAGATGAGGAGTGGTAGACGAGGAGTGGTATTTGACTGGTCCATATATTCTATGTTTAGACTTCGGAATGGAAATAGTTCCAGGGACAAAGAGAAGGTGCCAGTTAGTGTCTGGGGCAGAACTTTTTTTGGAAGAGTTTTGCTGGCATGCTGAGAGAACGGCAGGTGCCAGGGTGCCAAATTTGGTATCATAAAATTTGGTATCATACATAATCTATTCTATGCCTTTCGAGACCATCACCACATTTGAGTCCCATCCAAAGTGTCCTTCATCCCCAATGATGTATCCAATTCAGTTAGGTCATAAATCAGCTTATTGTCAAGAATTTTGATGCCGTCTTCCACTCATTCTGGCCGAGCTATGTTCTTTTCCTTGCGAAGTTGAGCTTCTAGATCATCAAATTTGCCTTATTGATATCCTCAACTGATATATCTTCAGGCCCTGCAATCCTTTCACCAACAGATTCCAAGTCTCAAAATATTCTGTTGACAAAGGTGTTTCCTATGTAAATACATCCTATAATGAAGATGTCAAAGTTCTCGTGTTCCTCTCTCCTCATTTTCTCCTCATTTTTTGAGTGTGTTTGTACAGTATTCTAGGCTTCTTTGAGCTCTGTCCTCCTCACCCCATCAATATCAATGCACGCATTGTTCTCTGTACTTTGATCACAGATCATGGATGGGCATTGGGACATTCAAATGTATCTTGCGTGTTTAGATAGGCAAAACATTTCTATATTAGCAGATGAGAAGAATCAATGACGGCAGTTCAAACCTCACTGACACCGGTAACTTCAACCGATGGAAGCATCACACAGAACCCATCCACATTACACATCCGACCATCACAAATACCAACACCAATGCCAACGCACAGCCCAGTACTTCCAGGTCCACTGCCATTCACACTGCTTCAACACAAGGCAATCACACAGCAATCACCCAGGAGCAGAAGCTGGCCTTGAACTACTGCCTTCCTCACGCCATCAATATCAATGTATGCACTGTTCTCCATGCTGCGATCACAAATCATGGATGGGAGATTCAAAAGTTAGCTTACCTGTTTAGATCTTCCAATTTTTTCTACACCGGCATATGACAAGAATCAATGGTGGCAGTTCAAACCCCGACACTGGTAACTTCGACCCATAGGAGCGTCACATAGACCCCATCCATATCACATGTCCTACCGTTACCTATACCAATGCTAAAGCACAACACAATTCCTCCGGATCCACCGCCATTGCTAAGTACCATTTTACCACAAGGCAATTGCACAGCAGCAGAAGTTGGCTACATGAATGAGATCATTTTGAAGTGGAGGCCTAGATAGCGCAGTTCATCAAACAAAATACTCGCTTGTGGACTGGACGGTGACCAATCATCAACGAAAGACACTCGTTCGTTCGAACGAGAGATGTAGAACAGAGGGTACTTTGTTACATAGCTTCGAGGGAAGGTGGTGTAGAAGCGATGATGACAACGCATTCCTTGCGGCTGTGAGCAGCAGAATACCTGCCAAACCGAAATCAATGGATTTTTTGGAGTCCTCAAATTCACACGAGACAGCAGCATAGGGATTGATGATGGTTATTTTGGTGAAGTGAACAGATCTAATTGGATTAAGTAGTGGCGAGTACAAGAGTCGGAGTCAGGAGCGACCTCTGGATCTTTAGGGCTTATCGTTCGACTACTTATGCCCAGAGTGGTAAATCTGTGGGTCGTGATTAGGAGATATGGCAGTGGACATCGATGCTCGGCACTCGGAACTCGGAACTCGCGGGTGACAGTGGGTGCATAATGATTGGCTGTGTTGTAGTTACCGGTGATTGCCAGTGACATCAATATTATCCACATGCTTTAGAATGGAGGACTGCTTCGTAGTCTCTATCATGGTTCACTGGCTCAGTGAGAACGGGATCGGCCATTTTCAGAATCTGAGAGCAGCCTAGGATTCGCCGGGCTGAGAAGAACTGCATGTGACACGAAGAATCAGGCCGCTAGTCATATTACGTCGCCCAGGGCCTCCTGCCATGTAACGTCTTCGGTACTGTGTATGTCGGCCATTTCTGTATTCTCAACTTTGGAGCCATCGTACGTCCAGAGTCATTTGTTAAATCTCCAACTTTCTCTGCGATAACTATAACCTGAGTATGCAACGTTACGACGCGGGTGTCTCGAATAAGATGATCAAAACGGTGAATATATATATATTACAACAGAGCTGCGTTTACTTCGCAAGTTGGAGATCCATTTGGAGTTAGGGTTGATTTTTGACATAAATGTCATCAAGTTTTGGGTGGGACAATGTTAGTCTGGGATGTCATAAAGCTCAGTATAAAATTGAATGGCGCCGTCGGCGGGCAAACAAAGTGCGGTCCACGGTCTAATTGAAACTTTGTACTTAAACTTATCCAGTTTAACGCCACACTCATTCTTGTATTTGCGCACGCAGCACCCGTTGTGTCACCCTAGCGAATTTTGACTAGGCTTTACAATTACAATCAAGTAGTCGCATCCCAAATGTAGGAAAATACGCATCAATCAGCATACATTTCCTCCAAATACCCTGAGAAAAATCAAAGCCTGTGAAACAACAATAAGAACTCGTGGAAGTTGCGTCAGATAAAGGACATACTTTCCCTACTGAGAAATATCCATATATGTCACATCACAGATAACTACCCACCACTCGCCGTAAACCCTTCATAAAACCCGTTGTTGTCCTCATCTATCCCGACGGCCCAGCAGCGGCTTTGAGCGACAACAAACTCACGGCCCACCAAACTCCATGGCCACGCGTATCGACAACCGCCCTCCTTCAATAACCCCCAATTTATCGGCAGGAATTTCAGAGGAGCTGACGACGACGAGGATGTATTCACAGTAACTCCAACCACATTCAACTCCCCGAGAGGAATCATGCAAAGTATGGCTGAGATTGTTACCCCATTCTATTCTTCGTCTTTGTATTGGACCATGAGACAGCAAAAGCGTTCACCGGCACCTTTGATAAGAATCATTCGAAAAAAGTGGGACTGTGAGAAGATGAAGTTATCCCCATCTTCCATCATTCCACCGCCTGACTTCCCGCATGAAAATTGAATACTATCTATTCTCTCATCCCTCCTCCACATCCCTCCACATTACCATATTATCCTTCCTTCATCACCGCATCTTGGACTGACCCAATATCCAATATCCCATAGGAAGAGGAGAAGGAAGAATGCCCAGGACCAGATCACCCAGAAGTGTGGGGCGTTATGCATCGACACAACGAGGTTATCGGGCGAGGATGGGTGGGTTGGGGAGATGCAGGGAGCCTTCGATCCAAATATCTATGGGATGAGTGCTGAGCGAAGGGGGGTCAGTGAGCTGGGGTTTGGATGGCGGTGGTATAGCAGAAAAACATAATTTTCGCATTGTTGTTGGCGGCGTAATTGTGTTTGGGACTCGTCGCTGATCCCCAGCAACTCCAGTGGGCGAACAACACCATCCACGTGTCGTCCTCATCGGTTCAGCAGCCATGGGCGAGTCGCGTTAATCCTCATGGGTCGACCCGCTGTGCATAATGTAGCATAACAGTAGCAGTATACTCGGCTGTCGAAGCCACACCCATCACCACTGCCCAAGGCGGGGCAGTTCTTCTCCTGTCATCACGCCCTCAACCTCAATCTCATCCCACATATCGCACATCGGGACACACGGGTCGACCAGACCCATCATTCCACTGGGGACTGTCGCGTTCTCCCTGTCTCCTCCTTAAGCAGCAAGCCCAGATGTAGACATAGCCATTCAACTCCACCTGACGTCAGACCAAGCCATCAGTGGCACGTTGGAAGAAACTCGGGATTGGGATTGGCTGTTGAGAATTCGGAACGATGGTGGTCAGTTTAGACAAGGTGCATCGATGGCAATTTAGATTCGAGAGGGCGACATCTCAACCACCGGTTTTGCAGCAGCTCTTTATAGTTAGCTCCAACGACCCTATTTGAATACGCAGGAAGGGGAAATGTGGCGGGTCGAGGAACAAGAAAAAATGGGGTCGAATTACAGGGGATGGGGGTTTGATAATAGAATGAAGAACCACGGGAGCGATGGAATAACACGTCGGCTTCGGCCCCTGGATAGCGACGGCGCGACGAGAAGGGATGTGAATATGTGAATAGAAAGGGGGTGGGGAGAATTACAGCTTGAGCTCGTTGATAAAAAAACGGACCAGTGGAACCTTCAGGTGACCCCAAAAACGAGATAAGCAAGGTGAAGCGGCCCGTAGACGGGTTGAACGTTGATGCATGGGGGTCGACCTGACCGATCATTCCAGCCAGGCCCGCTGTGTTTTCTCCATCTCCATCTTGCCTTTGCACTACAGGTGGTGGCACAGATGCATGCCAGGTGTTCAAATTGACCCAATGAACTCCCATTGCCGAATCATCGGGGGCTGGAAGAGACTCGGATTAAGATTGATTGTTGAGGCCTGAGGATTATATAATGAACGGCCGTTATTGATGTGGACGATGTAGGCATACATTGACATAGGGGACGTGACATCGCAGCCACTGGCTTTGTAGCAATTCTACAGAGGGGATATGTTAGCTCTAATGATCCCACCTGAATACGGAGGAAGGGCAGCAAGATGGGACGAAGACAAAGAGAAAATGAAATGAAAGCAAAGGATTGTTTAGGGTTACAGGGGATGGGACAAGAGAAGGATGTCGGTGGTGAAATGACCAATGGGAATAAAGAACCATGTATGTGCATCAAGATCAGTGAACCAACACATGACGCATCGACTTCTAATGACACGATGAAAGGGGATGCGAATGAGAAAGAGGGAAAGAAGAGCTTTACCTTGACCTCTTTGGAGTTCTTTACAGTCCTCCACGTATTCCTGCCGGAATCCGCCGGAATCCGGTCGATTCCGGTCGATTCCGGGAATTCCGTGGAATGGAAATTTTAGCAGTACTGCCTGCTAAAATTGTCATTTCCGTTCCACGGAATTCCGGCGGATTCCGGAATGGCCCCGGAATCACCAGAACGGAATCGACCGGAACGGAATCGACGGAATTTT
>Ga0307513_10009365_pt1 | contig 12392 bp, 13 predicted proteins | sample 15_EM_MG_FD_202174 | JGI IMG/M metagenome (GOLD analysis project Ga0307513, IMG submission 202174) | Populus trichocarpa ectomycorrhiza microbial communities from riparian zone in the Pacific Northwest, United States - 15_EM | ecosystem: Host-associated > Plants > Roots > Unclassified | place... | reverse complement strand
ATCTGAAAACCAAGATGACTAAATACATGGCAAATGTCTCCTTTTATAGGCTAAGATGTGGAACTATTGCTTGGTGGACTAAGGAAATAGTTGGTGGCCAACCATTGATTTGGTGGCTGGTTTTTGAAATTGTTGGCAGATTTTTGATATTGTTGGCTGGCCAAAACATCATTGCTAACATCAGAATTTGAGCCATTTGTTTCATGAAAGCTGTGGGCAATTGTCTCAGCTTTCCAACAAAAAAAACCAGAGCTCATTTGGACTTCTAGAACTCAAGAAATGAGCTGAAAACCGAACAGTGTTTGAGCTGCAGGACAGGTTACGACTTCTCCATTGTTTCTAAGATTTGAACTTGAAAACGGCAGAATTGAGTCTTGGACCCTTCATGAAAGTTTTAGGTCTATTTCGTATCTTTCCATCCATATAAAGTGGACCTAAATCCGAGTTCTACAACTCCAGTTATGATCAAATAACCGAATGGTGTTCCGGTTTGGAATTAAACCAGCATCTCTTCTCTTAACCTAGTCCTCTTTTTGTCTCTTCACTTTCAATTGTTAATCACATCAATCAATCCTTTGAATTTTGAGATATACCTGCATTCAAAACAAGCATTTACCATAAATTAAAGATATATTATATTATTAAACTTGTTATTATAAAACATGCTTTAGTTAGGGAATTTAACGATACTTTAGTGCAATAAGATGATATAAAGTCTTAATGAGAATGCACTTTTATGTAATAATCAGAGTCCAAATGATTTTTTAATGCATCTCTCTCTAATAAGTGGTAGTAAAGCCATTGGTTGGACTAGGTATAAGTAGATATGACAAGTGTTTGCATAGCCAATTACATAATATTGGCTAGGATAATCATAAAGATGATGTGAATTGACTTTCATAGTTGATGTGTACAAGATAAAATGAAGAGCTAATTGAACTCTCATGATTATTGTCTACCAGATAAAATGAAGAGTTAGTTGGACTCTTGGATGGAAGATTGGTATAGAGTGTAACCCATAACTCCTAATTTAGAAGAGAAGAGGAGAAGTGAATTCTTAAATGAACAAGCTCTTGTAATTTGTAAAAGCAGAAAGCTCTTAGTGGTACTATATTATTTAGGTGGTGATTGTCATAACTCAATTCTAGGTTATTCTCTAAAATTCACTTTTTTCAATATAAAAAAAATTTAAATAAAGGCTGGCAACGCGGAGAAAACAAGTCAGGGAATACAACTGCAATTTTGGAGGAAATTCAAGGCCTAATTGTGCCCTATTAGGCCAAAAAATAGAGAAACAATGCAAATTCAAGGTCAAATTAAATGATTATTGGATGAATTTGCATAAAAATTAAATTCAAGGACATAATTAAATTTTTAATAGGTCAATTTGATTATGGGCCAAATTGAATTTTAATTATGTTTAAGAATTAATTTGGGTCCAATTGAAGGATTTAATTCAGTGCAAGGAATTAATTATACTTTAAACGGATCAAATTAATTTTATTTGGGGATTAATTGGTAAAAAATTAAGTTTTGGAGCCCAATTTGGGCTTAATTGAGAAGATTGAAATTTTAAGAGACCAAATTTAATTTTTACCAAGTTAATTGATTGAAATCAGGGGCAAAATCAAAAGAAAATTGAAGTTTTGGGGTTAATTAAAGGTCAAATTGAAGAAATTCACAGCCAATGACCAATCTGTAAAAAGTGTCACACTTTGGGGGTTTAATTGACAAAAACCGGGGGTGAAATTGAAGAAATTGAAAGTTTAATGGTCAATTAGGGATTAAATTGCATAAATATGAGACCAAGGACCAAAGTGCAAAAGGCGCATAAATCTGGGGTTCAAATACAAGTTCGGTAGGGGCTACATTGCACTAAATCAAAAGTATATGGTCAATTAGGGGTACAATTAAATCAAATTTAAAGGTGGAGGACTGAATTGAACTTTGGTCAAAAACACAACTCTAGTACTGTTCATTATCCTTTTATTATTTTGCTGAAAAAGCTACTTGGGTGATACTTTGCAGGTGCGTTTAATGACTCATATGTCCATCAAAATTGACAACACATGAACCAAAATGGTCACCTGACATCCCTCTATCCCCGAGTATGGTTCTTTCAGACATATTAACATCACAGTGGCCCCAGTGTCGGCCTAAAGAGGCCAAGTCAGGCAGCCTTGAACCATCAGATTTGACAGTTCATGGTGCCTACTTTGAACCAATAGTTAGGATCCTTACCAACCGAATCAATGGTTGGAATGTTTTTCCTGTGCAGAAAAGATTACCCTCTTCCACCTCCTATAAATAGGGGTGGATTTCATGGCCTAAGCTGGAAGAAAATTGGGTCCAAAGTCGACCAAAAATCAGCCTTCCTCCCCAGAATTTTTCCTTTTTTATCGTCTGTCTCTTCACTCTCTCTCTCTACACCGTGATCTCAGCCACGCCACCTCAGCACCGTCATGATCAGGAGCGGCCCGACCTTCTCATCCAACCCATCCCACCGCAGTGAACAGCAACGACACCGTTCCCCCTCTCTCTTCTAAAGTTTTTGTTTCTTCTCTCTCCTTCACCCCACAACTAGCGCCGACCACTCACCCCAAAAACAATGCCCCCTCAACCACCAGTCAGACCCTCTCTTCGCAGTCAAAGCTTCAACACCGGGTATGATAGGTCCCAATTAGGCTATGAATATTATAGTGCAGATAGTATTCTGCTTAGGGTGAGGATTAACCGCAAGAGTTTTATTTGGAAAATAAGCTTCCCTTTACTGCTTTTGAAAGGGTTTAAATACAAGAAAGAAAATAACAACCACTCCTAATTCTGAGGTCATATCTCTAAGAATTAGGACACTATCACATTATTGAAAATCAAATAATAACTACTAGACCTATTCCTAAGCAAGCATGCTTTGTGGACACGACCAACAACTTAGACCAAGTCTTTAGCGAACAGAACTTCTCCCTGCATGTTTCCTGCACATGGAAGTTGCATTTACGTGGCAGCTCTTAGTCCCAATATCTTTGGCAAACAGAACCTTCTCCCCGTATGTTTCCTGCATATGGAAATTGCATTTACGTGACAGCTTTTAGTCCAAATACTTTGGGTTTTTCACGACCACTCTTACAGATCTTCTTGGTTTATCAATACTCCCCTCTGTGACACAAACCTTGTCCTCAAGGTTTAAATTGATGAACTTGTCCCGTAAGTCTTGAGTGTTTTCCTAAGTAGCATCATCGAGTGGGAGTCGTTTTCATTGGACTAAACTTTCCTCAATAAATTTGGATCCTCGTTTTACCCAACGGGTATCTAATATACACTCTAGCTCCATAAGCAATTCCTCATCATCTGCCACCGGAGGTAAGTCAGTATGAACAGTAATTTGTTCTCCCATCTTTTTTTTTTAAAGAGACACATGAAAGACTGGGTTTCTAATTTTTTTTAAAGAGACACACTGGAGGTGAATGCGAGAGTTGTGGGGAAGCTCGAGTTTGTAAACAATGTTTCCAAAAAACATTTCAACTGGATATGGCCCATAGAATCTACTTGCAAGCTTTTGATAGGCTCTTTTGAATACAGACTGCTGGCGGTAGGCTCTTTTGAATACCAAATCACCGACCTGGAATTCAATGTCTCGACATTTGGAATCGGCCTGTTGCTTCATTCGATTATTCGCTGCATGTAATTGCTCTTAAGCTATTGTAGCATATCATCTCTAGAAGCCAAGTTTTTGTCGACTTCATGAACTGGACAGAAACCTTCATGGTACTGAGGTATTGTGGGTGGCGGCCTTCCATAAAGAGCTTGGAAGGGAGTCATTCCTGTAGAGGCATGATAGGTAGTATTATACCAAAACTCAGCCCATGGAAGAAATGAATGCCACTTATAGGGTTACTGGTATGCAAAGCAGTGAAGATATTGCTCAATGCAACGATTGACGACTTCTGTTTGCCCATCGGTTTGCGGATGGTAAGCGGAGCTCATCTTCAATTGTGTGCCAGACATTTTGAAGAATTCTCACCAAAAATGACTGATAAACACTGGATCCCGATCGCTGATAATAGACTGAGGCATGCCATGAAGTTTGACTATGCCAGCAATGAATGTTTCAGCCACCAGTTTGGCTGTATACGGGTGTGAAAGGGCCAAGAAATGCACCGATTTACTCAACTTGTCCACAAATAACAAGAATTGAAGGTTTTCCAGATGAAGGGGGAAGACCATTAATGAAATGCATGGTGATGTCATCCCAAACTTGACATGGGATTGGAAGAGGCTGCAAAAGTCCTGCTGGAGACAGAATGTCATTTTTAGTACGTTGGTAGACTTCACATGAGGCCACGTAAGTCTTCACCGTGTGGAACATGGACGGCCAGTAGAATTATTGTGCTAGTCTTTTGTATGTACGTAAGACACCTGAATGTCCACCACCCACTGGAAGAATCATGGAATTCATGTAGAAGTTGTGCAATTATGTTGGAGTGAGGAGGCACCACCACACGATTCTTGTAGCAGACCAACCCGTTATGCTAGCTGTAAGGAACACCAGGATTTGCAGTTGCTTTGTCGCTGATTATCATCATGTAGGGATTGGTGCGGGCTTCTGTTTTGATTGTATCCCATAACGAAGTGTGAGAAACAAACAAAGTATTCAACCTAAGACTACCCATTACCCGTGACAAGGCATCAGCTGCATTGTTATCACGACCTGGTTTATAGGTGATCTCATAATCATAGCCAAGCAGGTTTGTCACCCATTTTTGTTGCTTAGGTGTTACTATGCGTTGTTCCAACAAGAATTTGAGGTTGCGCTGGTCAGTTTGGATGTAGAACTTCCTTCCTAGTAAAAATGGTCTCCACGTTTGAATTGCATGAATGATGGTTAACATTTCTTTGGCATACACAGACCAGGATTGTTTGGTAGTACCTAAAGCGGCTCATGAATGAGATAGGCTGCCCTTGTTGACTCAAAACTACCCCTATGTCGTTGCCAGAAGCGTCTGATTCAATGGTAAATGGTTCGTTGAAATTCAGCATCGCAAGTGTTGGTGTAGTAGTCAAGGCTGTTTTGAGCTCTTGAAACGCACTTTCAGTTGCATCTGGCCAACCAAACTTGCCCATTTTGAGAAGATTGGTGAGAGGTCAGGCAATAAGGCTGTAGTTGTGAACAAATTTCCGATAATAACCTGTAAGTCCTAAAAAACCACGTAACTCGAAAACATTAGTAGGCCGAGGCCAATTCAGCATATTTGTAATTTTGTTTTGATCCACCTTGACTCCCTGGGGAGTCACAATATGCCCCAAATATTCCAATTCTTGCAAACCGAAGGCATATTTGCTGAATTTGACAAAAAACTGATATTGTCGTAATACTTCAAAAGCATTTTTAACATGTTCAAGATGCATGATCCAATTAGGGCTATAAATTAAAATGTCATAAAAAGACTAGTATAAATTTACGAAGGTAAGGGCGAAAGATGGAATTCATAATGGCTTGAAAAGTAGATGGAGCATTACAAAGACCAAATGGCATAACCAAGTATTCATAATTACCGTTATGAGTACGAAAGGCAGTTTTAGGAATATCTGTTGGATGTACTCGTACCTGGTGGTATCCTGCTCGTAAATCAAGTTTGGTGAAATAAGTAGCTCCATGAAGCTCATCGAGCATGTCATCAATTGTAGGGATAGGAAATCTATCTTTGATGATTACAGCATTAAGTGCTCTATAGTCAGTGCAAAACCTCCACGAACCATCTTTTTTTTTTACCAACAAAACAAGAGATGAAAAGCGACTAGTACTAGATTTTATTAGCCCCAATTTTAAGATGTCATCAACTTGTTTTTCAATTTCAGCTTTTTAAAAATAGGCATACTTATAGGGTCGCACATTAATGGGCATTGTTCCCTCTTGTAAAATGATGTGATGATCTACTTCTCTTGTCGGGGGAAGTTGTGTTGGCTCCTGGAATAAATCTTCAAATTCTCAAATAGTTGTTTTATTTCCGGATTGACACTCTGTGATGTTGGACTAGCTGAAGATTGAAGGCAAATGGCAAACATAGAACTCCTTTGTTGCAAGTCCTTGGCAATAGCTTTCATAGATGTGGACTGAATTGATGTATCCATCCCCTGTAATTTATGAGTTTGGTTGCGCCACTGGAACTCCATTGTTAATTGCTTCCAGTTACATACCACAGTGCCTAATTGTTCCAGCCAATGGACTCCTAAGACAAATCCAACCCAACTAATGGTAAAGCATACAGAGTGAGGACAAAAGGAATACCTTGGAGTGCAATATGGACATTTTCAAATCTTCCTTGACATTTTAATGGCCCTTCATTTGCCACCCTGACATTGAAGGAGTCCGTTGGGACTACTGGTAGTTGTAGCATATTAGCCACCTTTTCACTGATACAATTATGAGTAGACCCGCTATCAATGAGAACAACCATCTTATAAGGTCCAATTTTTGCTAACACCCGCATAGTTTTATATGTTGTCTATCCAGAGAGTGCATGAAGTGATATTTCAAGTTGGAATTCCATCGAGCTTTCGATGTTGTCTTCATCTGGATATTCACAGCAGCCTTCTAACAGTAGGAGCTGTGGCCCCTTGCACCTATGACCATGTGTGAATTTCTCTTCACAGTTAAAACATAGGCCCTGTGCTCGTCTCTTCTGCATTTCATCCCAGGAGAGCCTTTTCATAGGCGGAGCTATTTTGAATCTTGTTGGTGGATGGTAGTCTACAGTAGTTCGATGGATTGATCGTGTATTTCTCCTTTGGTGGTTCAACTGCTCATCTCGCATTCATGCAAGGTTGCTAGCTTTTTTTAATGCCTTTGGTTTGAACATTCTTATGCCATCCGTTATTTCAGGTTTGAGGCTGCCCATGAATGTTCCTACTAAAGCTTTATGTGGCCATCCGTGCACCCGAATACCCAGTCGTTCAAACTCCTTCTGATACTCACGTAAAAATCCTTCCTGTTTTACCTATGACAAGGCTTCATCAAAGTCCTCACATTCAATAGGACCAAACCTTGCCCACAGTTCTTCTTGAAAAATGTCCCATGTCACCTCCCTGCCTTCTTCTTTATAAGATCGTCTCAACCACTACCACCATTGATTAGCTTCGCCTTGTAGGTGGAAAGAAGCTAGAGGCACCTTTTGAGCTTCAGTGGTGCCTTGAAATTCAAAGAATTGATCCACCCTTGTGAACCATTCAGTAGGGTCATCTCCAGAAAATCGAGGGAACTCCAAACTAGCTAATTTCGAAGAAAACAATGGTCATCCTCCTTCTGAAATTTCTCTCGATTCCTCTCTTATGGAATGAGAACGTCCATTAGGAGAGCTGGTAGTAGGGTCAGAAGGGTTGCTAGCTGATGCAGTTTGATTGGATAATAGGACTTAAGAGAGCTTGCTAAGTACATCTTCTATGTGGAGCAACTTGTCAGTAAAACCAACCTCCATGCAACTAAAACTGTTTTGGAGTCCACCCAGACCAGCTTCTAAACTCTCAATCCTCTCCTTATTTGTTCCCATGGCTCTGATACCAATGATAGGTCCCAATCAGGCTATGAATATTATAGTGTAGATAGTATTCTACTTAGGGTGAGAATTAACCGCAAGAGTTTTATTTGGAAAATAAGCTTCCCTTTACTGCTTTTGAAAGGGTTTAAATACAAGAAAGAAAATAACAACCACTCCTAATTCTGAGATCATATCTCTAAGAATTAGGACACTATCACATTATTGAAAATCAAATAATAACTACTAGACCTATTCCTAAGCAAGCATGCTTTGTGGACACGACCAACAATTTAGACCAAATCTTTGGTGAACAGAACTTCTCCCTGCATGTTTCCTGCACATGGAAGTTGCATTTACGTGGCAGCTTTTAGTCCCAATATCTTTGGCAAACAGAACCTTCTCCCTGCATGTTTCCTGCATATGGAAATTGCATTTACGTGACAGCTCTTAGTCCAAATACTTTGGGTTTTTCACGGCCACTCTTACAGATCTTCTTAGTTTATCAATACTCCCCTCTGTGACACAAACCTTGTCCTCAAGGTTTAAATTGATGAACTTGTCCCGTAAGTCTTGAGTGTTTTCCCATGTAGCATCATCAAGTGGAAGTCGTTTTCATTCGACTAAACTTGCCTCAATAAATTTGGATCCTCATTTTACCCAACGGGTATCTAATACACACTCTGGCTCCATAAGCAATTCCCCATCATCTGCCACCGGAGGTAAGTCAGTATGAGCAGTAATTTGTTCTCATATCTTCTTTTTTTAAAGAGACACATGGAAGACTGGGTTTCCAATTTTTTAAAAGAGACACACTGGAGGTGAATGCGAGAGTTGTGGGGAAGCTCGAGTTTGTAAACAACGTTTCCAAAAAAATTTTCAACTGGATATGGCCCATAGAATCTGCTTGCAAGCTTTTGATAGGCTCTTTTGAATACAGATTGCTGGCGGTAGGGATGTAGCTTCAGTAATACCAAATCACCGACCTGGAATTCAATGTCTCGGCGTTTGGAATCGGCTTGTTGCTTCATTCAATTATTCGCTGCGAGTAAATTGCTCTTAAGCTATTGTAGCAGAGCATCTCTAGAAGCCAAGTTTTTGTCGACTTCATGAACTGGACAGAAACCTTCATGGTATTGAGGTATTGTGGGTGGCGGCCTTCCATAGAGAGCTTGGAAGGGAGTCATTCCTGTAGAGGCATGATAGGTAGTATTATACCAAAACTTAGCCCATCGAAGAAAGGAATGCCACTTACAGTGTTGCTGGCATGCAAAGCAGCGAAGATATTGCTCAATGCAACGGTTGAAGACTTCTATTTGCCCATCGGTTTGCGGATGGTAAGCGGACCTCATCTTCAATTGTGTGCCAGAAATTTTGAAGAATTCTCGCCAAAAATGACTGATAAACACTGGATCCCGATCGCTTATAATAGACTGAGGCATGCCATGAAGTTTGACTATGCCATCAATGAATGTTTCAGCCACCAGTTTGGCTGTATACGGGTGTGAAAGGGCCAAGAAATGCGCCGATTAACTCAACTTGTCCACAATAACAAGAATTGAAGTTTTTCCAGATGAAGGGGGAAGACCATCAATGAAATCCATGGTGATGTCATCCCAAACTTGACATGGGATTGGAAGAGGCTGCAAAAGTCCTGCTGGCGACAGAGTGTCATTTTTAGTACGTTGGCAGACTTCACATGAGGCCACGTAAGTCTTCACCATGTGGAACATGGACGACCAGTAGAATTGTTATGCTAGTCTTTTGTATGTACGTAAGACACTTGAATGTCCACCACTGGAGAATCATGGAATTCATGTAGAAGTTGTGCAATTATGTTGGAGTAAGGAGGCACCACCACACGATTCTTGTAGCAAACCAACCCATTACGCTAGCTGTAAGGAACACCAGGATTTGCAGTTGCTTTGTCGCTGATTATAATCATGTAGGGATTGGTGCGTGCTTCTGTTTTGATTGTATCCCATAACGAAGTGTGAGAACCAAACAAAGTATTCAAACTAAAACTACCCATTACCCGTGACAGGGCATCAGCTGCATTGTTATCACGACCTGGTTTATAGGTGATCTCATAATCATAGCCAAGCAGTTTTGTCACCCATTTTTGTTGCTCAGGTGTTACTATGCGTTGTTCCAACAAGAATTTGAGGTTGCGCTGGTCAGTTTGGATGTAGAACTTCCTTCCCAGTAAAAATGGTCTCCACGTTTGAATTGCATGAATGATGGCTAACATTTCTTAGGCATACACAAACCAGGATTGTTTGGTAGTGCCTCAAGCGCGACTCATGAATGCGATAGGCTGCCCTTGTTGACTCAAAACTACCCCTATGTTGTTGCCAGAAGCGTCTGATTCAATGGTAAATGGTTCGTTGAAATCTGGCATCACAAGTGTTGGTGTAGTAGTCAAGGCTGTTTTGAGCTCTTGAAACGCACTTTCAGCTGCATCTGGCCAACCAAACTTGCCCTTTTTGATAAAATTGGTGAGAGGTCAGGCAATAAGACCGTAGTTGCGAACAAATTTCTGATAATAACCTGTAAGTCCTAAAAAACCACGTAACTCGAAAACATTAGTAGGCCGAGGCCAATTCAGCATAGTTGTAATTTTGTTTTGATCCACCTTGACTCCCTGGGGAGTCACAATATGCCCCAAATATTCCAATTATTGCAAATCGAAGGCACATTTGCTGAATTTGACAAAAAACTGATGTTGTCGTAATACTTCAAAAGCCTTTTTAAATTGTTCAAGATGCATGATCCAATTAGGGCTATAAATTAAAATGTCATAAAAAAAGCTAGTATAAATTTACGAAGGTAAGGGCTAAAGATGGAATTCATAATGGCTTGAAAAGTAGATGGAGCATTACAAAGACCAAATGGCATAACCAAGTATTTATAATGATCATTATCAGTACGAAAGGCAATTTTAGGAATATCTGTTGGATGTACTCATACTTGGTGGTATCCTGCTTGTAAATCAAGTTTAGTGAAATAAATAGCTCCATGAAGCTCATCGAGCATGTCATCAACTGTAGGGATAGGAAATCTATCTTTGATGATTACATCATTAAGTGTTCTATAGTCAGTGCAAAACCTCCACGAAACATCTTTTTTTTTACCAACAAGACAAGAGATGAAAAAGGACTAGTACTAGATTTTATTAGCCCCAATTTTAACATGTCATGAACTTGTTTTTCAATTTCAGCTTTTTAAAAATAGGCATACCTATAGGGTCGCACATTAATGGGCGTTGTTCCCTCCTGTAAAATGATGTGATGATCTACTTCTCTTGTCGGGGGAAGTTGTGTTGGCTCCTGGAATAAATCTTCAAATTCCTCCAATAGTTGTTTTATTTCCGGATTGACACTCTGTGATGTTGGACTAGCTGAAGATTGAAGGCAAATGGCAAACATAGAACTACTTTGTTGCAAGTCCTTAGCAATAGCTTTCATAGATGTGGACTGAATTGATGTATCCATCCCTTGTAATTTATGAGTTCGGTTGCGCCACTAGAACTCCATTGTTAATTGCTTCCAATTACATACCACAGTGCCCAATTGTTTCAGCTAATGGACTCCTAAGACCAAATCCAACCCAACTAATGGTAAAGCATACAGAGTGAGGACAAAAGGAATACCTTGGAGTACAATATGGACGTTTTCAAATCTTCCTTGACATTTTAATGGCCCTCTATTAGCCACCTTTTCACTGATAAAATTATGAGTAGACCCGCTATCAATGAGAACAACCATCTCATAAGGTCTAATATTTGCCAACATCTGCATTGTTTTATATGTTGTTTGATTAGTACTTAAAAGTGCATTTTTATCAAGGTTTTATATCATCATTTTGCACTTGAAGTATCAACAACTCCTTAACTAAAGCATGTTTTATAATAACAAGTCTGATACCATAAGATACCTTTAATTTATGGTAAATGTTCATCTTAAATGCAGGCCTATCACATAAATGAAAGGATTGATTGATGAGTTTAAGTACGAAAATTGAAAGGACAAAGAGAGGGTCAAACTTAGAAAAGATATGCTGGTTCAGTCCAAAGTGGAACACTGTTCGGTCATTGGGTCATATCTGGAGCTGTAGATCTTAGATTTAGGTCTGCCTTATATGGATGGAAAGCTAAAACATGGGCCTAAAACTTTCATCAGAAGTCCAAGATTTAAAAAGGTCGTTGTCAAGTGCAAATTATAGCAACAACGGAGAAGTCTAAATCTGCCCTGCAGCCCAGACACTGTTTAGTGTTCAGCCTATATGTCGAGTTCTAGAAGTCCAAATGACCTCAACTTTTCCTAGAAAGCTGAGACAATTTCCTAGAACTTTCATGATTTAAGTCTGTTCAAATTATGATATTATCAATGATGTTTTTGGCAGACAAGAAGATAAGGATTGTTATCAAGTCAAGATGTGGCCACCCACTCAACAATTAGTCAACAAATCAATAGTTCTGAATTTTAGCCTATAAAAGGAGGCATTTGCCATGTATTTAGGTATCTTGGTTTTTAGATCAAGATCATGCTCTTGCTCTCTTTTTATATTTTGTAATGCTTAAGTTTTGCTTATATTAATCTTTTGCTTATGCTTTTCATTTCCTTTCCCTGTTTATCTATGTTTCTCTCTTTCATTATGTTTAGCTAAGTTTATCATGTCAAGGTGAAAAGGTTACACTAATGGTGTAAGAATAAATATAATATAAACTCAACATAGACCTTAATGTTTGATACTAACATGTTTTATATTTGTTATCTTGTTCACTTTTAATACTTTGCTTGTTAAATGGTTAATCTAGATTTATGTTGTATAACCCTTGGTACAACAAATACTTGGCACTTT
>Ga0307513_10009364_pt1 | contig 12392 bp, 14 predicted proteins | sample 15_EM_MG_FD_202174 | JGI IMG/M metagenome (GOLD analysis project Ga0307513, IMG submission 202174) | Populus trichocarpa ectomycorrhiza microbial communities from riparian zone in the Pacific Northwest, United States - 15_EM | ecosystem: Host-associated > Plants > Roots > Unclassified | place... | reverse complement strand
CCTGCAAGACCAAAGAAAGAAACAAACAGTGCTCAGCCTTCGCCAGTGCTACATGACCATTCCATACCCGGAATCCTAAATATAAACTTCCAGTAAAGCAAACTAAACATAGCAATACGATATCATAGCCTATCTGACTCAGAGACAGTGGCGGAGCTGAAATCAAATCAAATAAACCAAATATAAATCAACTAAACATAAGAGATCCTGCACTGCCCGCTCCTGTGTACCATTACCGGAACATGTACACATGTTACAATATTGCCCAGCAATTGAGTGAGCAGGGTATTAGCTTTAATCCTATTGAGCGCCTTCTAGGCTGCTTTGGTCACCTTATCAATCTCGTGGCAAAAGCATTTTTATGGGGAACCGATGCTGAGGCTTTTCAAGCGGAAATCACTAATCATCAAGAGCTCCAACAAGTGGCTGAGGAATTGGCTACATTGTGCCGGAAGGGACCTCTTGGCAAGTTATACAACATCATAGTTTGGATTTCTCGTACCCCACAAAGACGTGACCGGTTTAGTGAACACGTGAAAAAGGCCCTGGGGCCTGGAACGAAAGCATTCTCACTTATTAATGGGAATAGTACCCGTCGTGGGGTGACTATGACTCCCTAATACATGTCTTGGAGCTTCGAGATCCTTTACAAGAGTTTATCGCGTTAGTTATTCGCCGAAATGAAGATTAGGATTTTTCCGACTCGAACTCAACTTATTCCCTAGGACTTGACGAACTGACCCCGACCGACCGGAATATTTTGAAAGAGATAATGTATATCCTACAGCCATTCCGCAAGTGGCAATTAATTTTACAGAAGAAAAGTCATTTTGGTCAACTACACGATATTTTTCCAAAGATCGATGAATTACTTAACCAACTTAAAAGATTCCGGGACCATGAGGTACAGCATATCCGAACATCAATTCAGACAGCATCGATTGTTTTAAACAAGTGAGCTCACTACTCCCTTTCTATATATTCCTCCGTGTTATTACTATACTACCTTGCCCACCAGCACTCTTAAGATCTGCTATGTCCTTGAAGCCCCCCCCACAACCGCTTGTTACAGCCCTTTTGTGTTTCGTTTTCCAAACAATCGCAATATAAGCAGAATAACCTTTCCTCCTACCCTGACAATTTTCTCCCATCCGCCAGCTAACCCAATCTAGGTACTATACATTGATGGATCTTGTCCTTGCACATTTTGTGACAGTGACATTAAATCCTGAAATGAAATACTGATATTGTGAAACTGAATGGGAGGACCGCCCTGACTGGATAGAAAATGCAAAGAGCATCGTACAGAGAGTTTGGAACACAGAGTATAAGCCTGAAAAAAGAAATCAACCTGAAACACTACTTCCTATCGCGAATCCAATTAGGCCACAAACAACGAACCAGAGTAGCAGTGATACTATAGACAACTTCGGAACATTACCAGATTGGAAACGGAAAAAAAGGCAGAGCCTTATAGGGGATGAGCGGGATGAGTTGGATCGATACATTTGCCGTGAAACCGAAGCCAATCTCCATTCCGGTCCACTCCAGTACTGGATTGACCATGTTGACGATTTACGTCAAAAGAATATCGCCCAGATGGCACTCGATATTTTCACAATACCTGCCATGTCAGCGGATCCAGAAAGACTTTTTAGCAGGTATTGTGCTCTCTTCTATTGTTCTAATTTCAATACCCGGACTGACAGTAGAGTACTCTCACCTTAGTAGTTCAAAGCTACTTATTCCTGATTGCTGAAATCACCTAGACGATGATATTATTGAAGCATCCGAGTGTCTTAAGTCCTGGGCGGCTTGTGGTATTGTGTATGGAGGGATTAACTCGGATGTGAATAGGATGGAAAGTACTTTGAAGGCGTTGGAACTTTATTCACTTGGTCTTCGTTCTTCCTCTGTTGTCTGAAATCATTGTCTACTTTTATCCTTTTCATTTTACCTTCATCTTCTGTTCTCTTTCACTAGTTAGTCTTATCAAGCTATGAGTTTTATGTCGTAAAACATGCATTGGAAGCATATCTAGTTGTTTATATCAACTGATAGTGTGCATACTCCCTGACCTCGGACAGTGTTCCGAAATATTCGGATATTCAACTGATCGCAATGAATGATGAAACATTTCCTAACCAAGCATGAAACATTTCTCACGGGGGACGGCCGGGCAACAGTCCTTCTGGTCGGGGCGTCGGGCTAGTTTCTAAAAAGACGGGACGGGACGGCTTAACGCCGTCCACCGCCGTCCGCCCTCAGGACGGACGGACTGCCCCGTTGAGAACACTGGCTATAAACGGACACGAAGGAGTGGTCAAATTATTGCTGGAACGAGAAAATGTCGACCCCAATCATCCAGATGTAGACGCTCGAACACCACTCGGGTGTGCTGCTGTTGAGGGATACGAAGGAGTGGTCAAGTTATTTCTAGAACGGGGAGATGTCGACCCCAATCGCCCGGATAAATATCATACAGGACCGCTCGGGTGGGCCTCTAACATGGGACACGAAGGGGTTCTCAGGCTCCTGCTGGAACGGGGGGATGTTGACACCAATCGCCCAGATGTAGATGATCGAACACCACTCGGGTGTGCTGCTATTAACGGACACGAAGGAGCGGTCAAGTTACTTCTAGAACGGAGGGATGTCGACCCTAATCGCCCAGATAAACACGGTGGCACGCCGCTCTCTTACTCTGCTAGTAAAGGATACGGAAGAATCGTGCAGCTATTGCAAGCCCGGACATCTATTGAAACTCTAGATACATAGCCGCCCTACCCGCCATAACACGACTACGACGAAGCACTGGATGCTGTATTTATCGCCCTCGGATCTCATAGGGTTCATCGCTTTCCTGTACTAGCCTCCCGGCCCCCGGGCCCCCGGGAGTCTTGTATAGTACGCATTGCTGGTATCACCTTCTCCCCTTCTTCCTAGCGCCCTTCACGCTAGTCCGATTAGCGTGATCTTTAAATTCCCCCCGGCCGTCATTCACGAGAATGCCACCTGTATGTAAACCTACACCCATCACATCCTCACATATTTGTTCACCCTTATGAATAAAGGTTCACGAATTTATGTTCATTCTGTTCAGTCTACAGCATCCGGGCGAATATTTTCATCATTCTTAACTCCCGCCATTTATATTGGTTACCATTCCTCGGTGCAATAGATCCCTTGTTTCAAAATCTCCTTTTTCGACTCTCCTTTACGTACAGTATTCATTTCTCCCCCGTTTTCCCCTTGCTAGCGATCTATGGGCAGATAGATAAACCGCAAATAGAGTTTTCTTTCCAATACCCGAAGACCCAGTGTAAGCGTTGCCAGAGCCACCATGAGCCAGAGAATCAACCCTAAACATTGTGATTCCAAGATGATATTCCTCCCAGCATCAATTAGTGCTCAAGTTACCCATACATTCCACCAAACCCCATCCATTTTCATACCAAACTAAGCTCATCTATTGGACCTTTCTTACCCGCCCGGTAAAATATCACTAGCCATGCAGCGCCCAAGCAGAACTGTCAGGTTAGCCACAAATCAGCAGCCTAGCGAACTATACTTGTACGCCCGCCCCTCAGGCCCACCACCGTAGATACGCCGGACCTGAGTCGCAGAGAAAGCTGTGATCATACCGTTTTTAAACTGCACAACTGCGGTCTGGGATCCGTGGTTTTGCGATATTTCCCGGCCAAGTTCGAAAAATGCAAATGTATGGGTAGTCCGCAGAGTTTGGATATAAACCTTGGTTGTTAAGAGAAAGTATGGAAAGTAGGAGTTCCGTGGTCGGGGGTTGGAGGTTATCGCAATAGCCTTCCTTGTTGTGTCTTTACTTGTTGAGGATGCTTGGTAAGTTAGTAGTCGGCCAGCTAGGCAAGGCGCGTTGCAATGTATCTTTTCCATACAAAAACACTAGTCTTGATTGGTACTGTACCTTGAGAGCAAAAACTCTCCACTCCTCAACACTCTAGGAGAATCACGGGAAATACAGAAACACTGTGATAAAGTCAACGACGCCATTTTATTTTGGGCTTTTGGTATGGTTTGGGAGTGCTTATGAGGCTCTATATTGGAGGCAGGATTTAATTTGAGGTAGAGGCAGCATTTTGTCGGAGATTAACCATTTTAGGCTGCTCACCACATACATATTTTCCATTCCCGCATGATGGGAAACGCAACTAAATTTACGATAACCTTAAACAGACAATTGGTTCAAGAGTGTTCCACAACTGTTAGCTTCTTACCATCTTACACCCTGACCCTGCATACCTAATGCGACAGTATCAAACACCTATTCACCTACAATGTAACATGAACTTTGGCGATAGCCGAACATCTACTTCATCCTTGGTGATATACTCTACCCAAGGCAGCATAACCCTACCCCGGCCATGGTACTTCTGCCTCGGAAGTGTCCCGGTAAAACAAAACAGAAGGATGGCCTAGAGATGGAATGTGGGAGAGCGATTCAGCATGCACAGGAGGTGTGCCGGGGAAGAAGGTTCTCTATTGATAAGGATATAAGGCAGCCTGTTTTTCCCTTTGTTCATTTGTTATCCGTCTGTCATCACATTTCACTCACCGTTCTACGGTCATCTCTTGCCTTGTCAAAGTCATTCGTTATTGCACACGATCTCATTATTCTTTCTTGTTTTCTGATATCTTTTGTCTATCGTCGTTGTTCGTATCAATAAAAGTTTTGTGTGGCTCTGTAACTAAGGATAGGATCCGCTGCGCCCAGCCGCCCAATGGTTGTTCAAAACATTTACCTAGAATGCGGGGGCGGTGTGCACTGCTGGAGAGAAGGCAGCGGGGCGGGAAAATAGATGCTAAAAGGTCTCGGTAGGGATGAAATTGAGGACGCAGAGACTGGTCTTGCGGTCAGAATGACGAAAGTGAGAGCGGCGCCAATTATGGAGCCCTACGAACTCGTCGGAATGGAAGGAAGTGGTGCTGTTATTGGAGTCGATGTTATTGCTGTCGATGCTGCTCGAGGAGCATGGTGCAATGTAAGGAGGACTACCGACAGACACATATGAATCTCCTCCGAGCCTCCGGCGAAATTAGTTCTCAGATTTGTGTAACGAGTGTCGGGTCCAGTGATTGGGAACAGAGTTGTCGATTAGCACAAGGCCTCACCACCCCGCTTTTCCTCAACCACAGCCATTTCGTCAACGAACCCCAGTCTATCCAACCCTCCCTCTCAACGACATTGAAAGCGGCAGAAAGTGAAAAATGTCACAAGCTTTCAGCAATAACAATAACTCTTTCATCGCCAATATCTCCAATACCTTTAACTACACTACCCTAGATGATAGATCTGAAATACTAGCCTGGCTATCTCCATTGGAGCCTCGGGTGCGGCATCGAGATATCGGAGCCCGCCGGGTCGACAGCATCGGAGCCTGGCTGCTAGACACGGAAGAATTCAGGTGCTGGCACAATGGCGGTAGGGAGAACGCATCTTATCATCCGACCTTATTTTGCGACGGCAACCCAGGAGTGGGAAAGAGCTACATCGTGTACGTGAGCATGTATCGTTACGGGAAATCACAAATACTATTGCTTATAGGTTGCGATGACAGTTCACTAGTTATAGACAAGCTGTGCGATGAGGCCGTTGAGGGAAATCCTACCATTGTCTGCTTCTACTTCGACTTTGCTGCCCGGAATGAACAGTCACCGGTAAATATGCTTGGCTCGCTTCTGAGACAGCTTGTTAGTGGACAGGAGGGAATTCCTGAGGTGATAACCCGGACTTTTCGAAACGAGAAAATGTCTATTGGGGGTAGAGGACTCCAAGTTTCGGGGGTTTTAAAGATGTTCCAGACAATCGCAGCCACGAGGCACACATTTATATGTGTTGATGCGCTTGATGAATGTGTTCCAGAGCATCGAATGGTGATTCTTGAATCATTGGGGCAGATGCTGAAAGGGTCTCCGAATACTCGCTTATTTATGACCGGGAGACCACATGTGCGGAGTGAGGTGGAGAGGGAGTTGAGCGGAGCGGCAACCTTTCTACCCATACGAGCTACTGAAGGTGGGGTCCTTAGGTTTCTTCGCGAGAAACTTAGGAAGGACACGATTCCAAATATGATGAGCAGCACATTGGAGGGAGATATTATGAAGACCATTTCCGCAATAAGCTCGGAAACGTATGTAGGAGCTAGGTCCGGGGCAAGGCTACCTCAAATTAAGGGCTGACATATTCGAACCTAGATTCCTGCTAGCCTCTCTCCACATTGATGCAATCCTGAGAGGTACCACGGTTGCTCGGCGAAGAAAAACACTCAAGTCAATAAAAGATGGGTTAGGGTTAGGGGACGCATATGGTGCGACGCTGGAGCGTATAAAAGCTCAGGATGAGGAAAAGGCGAACCTTGCGATGGCCGCTCTCACATGGATTTGTCATTCGGAGCGGCCGTTGCAGGTGAATGAGCTGTGCCATGCGCTGGCAGTGGAGATAGGAGCAACAGATTTTGACCCTGATAATGTTCCTGCAATAAGCACATTGCTAGAATGCTGCCAAGGCCTGATCACAGTGGATGCGGAGGCTTCGACCGTACGGTTAATCCACTATACCGTCCAAGAGTACCTTTGTAGTTATCCAGGTCTCTTCATTAGACCTCACTCGATACTCTCAGAGACCTGCTTAACCTATCTAAACTCACAACAAGTCAAGAACCTCTCATCCCATGCTCTCCCAGGCCATGGAGGAATGCCATTCCTCAAATATTCTGCGAGGTACTGGGGAACACATGCGAACAGGAACTTGTCAGATAATGCGAGGACGCTTGCACTAAAGCTTTTAAACCAGTACGAAGACCACATATCCGCTGTATCACTTCTGGAGCAGGTATTGCCTCCCCGACATATCAGAGGCATCTTTCCTTCGCCGCTCTTCTCAGGACTACACTGCGCATCGTTCTTCGGGAGTGCCGAACTTGTGACACAGTTGATAAATGTCGGAGGTGACAAGATCAACCAACAAGATTGCGGAGGTAGTACGCCACTCGCATGGGCGGCGAGGAATGGACACAAAGGAGTGGTCAAGATCTTGCTGGAACGGAAGAGTATAGACCCCAATCGCCAAGACAAGGATGATCGGACACCACTCGTGTGTGCTGCTATGGAGGGACAGGGTGGGGTGGTCGAATTACTGCTAGAACGGGGAGATGTCGACCCCAATTGCCCGGATAAGGATCATGCAGGACCACTCGGGTGGGCGGCTATGGAAGGACACGAAAGAGTGGTTAAGCTACTGCTGGCACGGGGAGATGTTAACCCCGGTCGCCCGGATGTGTATGGTCGAACACCACTCGGAGATGCCGCCCTCAAGGGACACGAAGGCGTGGTTAAGTTATTGCTGGAACGGGAAAGCGTCGACCCCAATCACCCAGATAATAATAATCGAACACCACTCGGGTGTGCTGCTGCTGAGGGGCACGAAGGGGTAGTCAAGCTATTGCTGGAACGAGGAGATGTCGACCCCAATCGCCCGGATGAGGATGGTGAAGGACCACTCGGGCGGGCGGCTATCAAGGGACACCAAGGAGTCGTCAAGCTACTGCTTGGAATGGAAAATGTCGACCCCAATCGCCCGGATAAGCGTGGTGAAGGACCACTCGGGTGGGCCGCTATCATGGGACACGAAGCAGTTGTCAAGCTACTGCTTCAACGGGGAGATGTCGACCCTGGTCGCCCAGATGCGTATGATCGAACACCACTCGGGAATGCCGCCCTCAAAGGACACGAAGCAGTGGTCAAGTTATTGCTGGAACGGGACGGTGTCGATCCCAATCGCCCAGATATGAACGATCGAACACCACTTGTGTGTGCTGCTCTAGAAGGACACGAAGGAGTGGTCAAGTTACTTCTCGAACGAGGAGATGTCGACCCCAATCGCCCAGATGTGTGTAATCGAACACCACTCGGGAATGCCGCCCTCAGGGGGCACGAAGGAGTGGTCAAGCTATTGCTGGAGCGGGAAAATGTCGACCCCAATCGCCCAGATGAAGATGATGGAACACCACTCGTGTGTGCTGCTATGGAAGGACACGAAGGAGTGGTCAAGTTACTTCTAGAACGAGGAGATGTTGACCCCAACCGCCCAGATAAGTACCATGAAAGACCACTCGGGTGGGCGGCTATCAAGGGACACGAAGGGGCTGTCAAGCTCCTGCTGGAGCGGGGAGATGTCGACCCCAATCTCCCAGATAAGAATAATCGAACACCCCTCGGGTGTGCTGCTGTTGAGGGACACGAAGGAGTGATCAGATTATTGCTGGCACGGGAAAATGTCGACCCCAATCGCCCAGATATAGATGATCGAACACCACTCGTGTGTGCTGCTATAGAAGGACATGAAGGAGTGGTCAAGCTACTTGTAGATCGGCGGGATATCAACCCTAATCGCCCAGATAAACACGGTGGCACGCCGCTCTCTTACTCTGCTAGTAAAGGACACGGAAGAATCGTGCAGCTATTGCAAGCCCGGAAATCTATTGAAACTCTAGATAAATAGATGCCGCACCGGCTATAACGCAACTATGAGGAAGTAGAAGCACCGGATGCTCTATTGATCACCCTCGGATCTCATAGAGTCCATCCCTTTCCTGTCCCGGCCTCCCCCGGCCCCTGGGAGTCTTGTATAGCACGCATTGCCGGTATAGCCATCCCCCCCTCCCTGAATCCTTCAGGCCAGTCCGATTTTAACTTGATCTTTAAATCCCCTCCCCGGCGGCCATTCACGAGAATGCCACTTGTATGTAAGCATACACCCATGAAACCTTCAGATATTCGCTCACGCTTATAACTAAAGGCTCACGAATTTCTGTCAATTCTGTTTAGTCTATAGCAACCGGGGGAATATTTCATTCTTTAACTTCCATCATTTATATTGGTCACCATTCCTTGGTAACATATATCCCTTGTTTAAGAATCTCCTTTTTCAGCTCTCCTTTATGTATTCATTTCTTCCCCGTTTCTCGCTAGCACTAGATGGATAGACGAACAAATATATAAACCGCACACAGAGTTCTCTTGCGATACCCGAAGACCTGGTGTAAGCGTTCCCAGAGCCACCGTGAGCGAGCGAATCAACCCTAAACATTGGGATTCCAGGATGATATTCTCCTCAGCATCGATTAGCACTTGGGTTGCCCATGGGCACCCTCTTAGACTTCCATGGCGAAACGATATACGGCGAGTGACGAGCTGTGAAGCGAAACGCCAACGCCAAGCAACTCACAACGAAAACGATCGCACACTTCAGGGGCGGGGAAAATCTTTTTCACTAACAACAACCTCAGGCTCACGCTCAACGACGACTCCTTCGACTAACTAGCTTAGGGCGATCACAGGAGTATATATCCACAAAGACCTCATATCCATCCATGAGGCACCACACTACTCCATGTGAGTCTCTCCTTCCCCCGTGAGCACCCCCGGCCAACCAAAAGGGAAACAAACACATTCCCACCTCCGGGCTTCCAGCTCTGTCCGGCTAATCTTACAGTACTTCCGCTTTTCTCCCGGCTTTCCCGAAAGCTGCACGATCCCAAAACTATCGCGCACTCCTGCATTCGCGATACTTTCCCGAACGTACAAACCAAATGCCCAAAGCCGAACCGTCTACCCGATGCCAAAGCGGGTCTCCGAAGACAAACCCATGCCTGAATCCTCAGCACATCTCCGAACACAAACCTATGCCCGATGCCGGAGCCATATGCCCGGATCCTCATCGCATATCCAAAGCCGCAAACAAGCGCGCTCCCGGAAGCTATCTAAACAAAGGAAGTATCATGAGAGTATGGCGAGCAGCACCATTTTCAACACACCCGAAAAACATCCGCCATTCCACTAAACCCCATCAATTTCCCCGCCAAGCTAAGCGCATCAATTGGACCTTTCTTACCTACCGAGTAAAATGTCATTAGCCATGCAGCGCCCTAGCAGAACGATCAAATTAACCACAAGGCCGCAGCCCACCGAACTGTGGTCGTACGCCAGCCCCCCAAGCCCACCACTCTAGATATTCCGGACCTGAGTTGCGCTGAAAATCTGTGACCATATTCAGACCATACAACTGCTACGGTCTGGTATCCGTGGTTTTGCAATATTTTCCGGTCAAGTTCAAAAAATGCAAATGTATAAGTCCGCAGAGTTTGAATATAGGCCTTGGCTGTTGGGAGAAAGTACGGAAAGTAGGGGCACCGTAGTTGGAGGTTATCGCAATGGCCTTCCTCGTTTGTCTTTACCTGTTGAGGATGCTTGGTAGTAGTTAGGCAAGGTGTGTTACAATGTATCTTTTCCACACAAAAGCACTAGTCTTGATAGGTACTGTCCCTTGAGAGCAAGGACACTCCACTCTTCACCACTCTACTCGTAGGAGAATTACGGGAAGTATGGAAATACCGTGATAAAGTCAAGGACCCCATTTGATTTTGGGCTTTTGGTATAGTTTAGGGTACTTATGAGGCTTTATATCGGAGGCAGGATTTGATTCGAGGTAGAGGCTACATTTTCCTAGGATGCGGGGGTGGTGCGCACTGGCGCGGGGTGGGAGAATAGATGCTAAAAGGTCTCGGCAGGGGTGGAATTGAGGACGCGGAGGCTGGTCTTGCGGCCAGAAAGGCGAAAGTGAGAGTAGTGCCAATTATGGAGCCCTACGAACACCTCTGAATGGAAGGAGGTACAGTAGTGATGTTATTAGCATCAATGTTATTGCTATTGATGCTAAAATGTACTTAAGGAGCATGATGCAACGTAAGGAGGACTACCGACAGACACATATGAATCTCCTATGGGCTTCAGACGAAATTTGATCTCGAGTTTGTGTAACGAGTTTCAGGTCCTGTGATTGGGAACAGAGTTGTCGATTAGCGCAAGGCTTTATCGCCCCGCTTTTCCTCAACCACAGCCACTCCGTCAAGAACCCCAATCTACTCAAAACCTCACCCTCAGCAAAATTCAAAGCAGCAGAAAGTGAAACATGTCACAAGCCTTCAGCAATAACCATAACTCTATCAACATCGCCAACATCGCCAATACCTTTAACTACACTACCCTAGATGATAGATCTGAAATACTAGCCTGGCTATCTCCATTAGAGCCACGGGTGCGGCATCGAGATATCGGAGCCCGCCGGGTCGACAGCATCGGAGCCTGGCTGCTAGACACGGAAGAATTCAGGTGCTGGCACAATGGCAGTAGGGAGGATGGATCTTATCATCCGACCTTATTTTGTGAGGGCAACCCAGGAGTGGGAAAGAGCTACATCGTGTACGTGAGCATATATCGTTGTGGTAAATTAAAAAAATACTATTGCTGATAGGTTGCGATGACAGTTCACTAGTTATAGACAAGCTATGCGACGAGGCCGTTGAGGGAAATCCTACCGTTGTCTGCTTCTACTTCGACTTTGCTGCCCGGAATGAACAGTCACCGGTAAATATGCTTGGCTCGCTTCTAAGACAGCTTGTTAGTGGACACAGGGGAATTCCGGAGGCGATAGTCCAGGCTTTTCGAAACGAGAAAATGTCTATTGGGGGTAGAGGACTCCAAGTTTCAGGAATTTTAAAGATTTTCAAGACAATCACAGCCACGAGGAACACATTTATATGTGTTGATGCGCTTGATGAATGTGTGCCAGAGCATCGGATCGTGGTTCTTGAATCATTGAGGCAGATGCTGAAAGGGTCTCCGAATACTCGCTTATTTATGACCGGAAGATCGCATGTGCGGAGTGAGGTAGAGAGGGAGTTTGGTAGAGCGGCAATCTTTCTATCTATACGGGCTACAGAAGATGGGGTCCTTAGGCTTCTTCGCGAGAAACTGAGGAAGGACACGATTCCAAATATGATGAGCAGCGCATTGGAGGGAGATATTATGAAGAGCATTCCCGCAATAAGCTCAGAAACGTATGTAGGAGCTAGATCTGTTGCAAGGCTACCTCAAATTAATAGCTGACATATTCGAACCTAGATTCTTGCTAGCCTCTCTCCACATCGAGGCAATCCTTAGAGGTACCACGGTTTCTCGGAGGAAAAAAACACTCAAGTCAGTGAAGGATGGGGTAGGGTTAGGGGATGCATACGATGCGACGCTGGAGCGTATAAATGCTCAGGATGAGGAAAAGGCGAACCTTGCGATGGCCGCTCTCACATGGGTCTGTCATTCAGAGCGGCCGCTACAGGTGGATGAGCTATGCCATGCCCTGGCAGTAGAGATAGGAGAAACGGATTTTGATTCCGAAAATGTTCCTTCGACAGGCACATTGCTAGACTGCTGCCAAGGCCTGATCATGGTGGACGCGGAGGCTTCGACCGTACGGTTAATCCACTATACCGTCCAAGAGTACCTTTGCGGTCATCCAGATC
>Ga0307513_10009363_pt1 | contig 12393 bp, 7 predicted proteins | sample 15_EM_MG_FD_202174 | JGI IMG/M metagenome (GOLD analysis project Ga0307513, IMG submission 202174) | Populus trichocarpa ectomycorrhiza microbial communities from riparian zone in the Pacific Northwest, United States - 15_EM | ecosystem: Host-associated > Plants > Roots > Unclassified | place... | reverse complement strand
ACTTTTTGTTGAGTTTTATTAACTATGCTTTATTTATTTTGGACAATTTTATTTAGTGAACTAAGCTCAATAGTTGGTTGTTTTAGAGTTTATTATTTATATGTAACTTTCTAGATATTACGTTCAATTATTGATGATTGAATAAAAATTGTAAAGTTACAAACTTTTTCAACCTCTTTCTCTTCTCTTCTTCAACTTTTGTTTCTCTTTCTTTAGCTTTTCTTTTTCTTAACTTCAGTTATTGATCCTCAATAATGCATGTGATAAACTCAAAATTATCTTTGTTTATAGTTATTATTACGCATATAGAAGGATTCCCAAGATTCTCCTCAAATCATGATGTACCTTTTATCAAAACTCAATCACATGATTCTAGGCAATCCCTTAATTATAGACAGTATTTATATATAAATGGATACGTTGACTCTGTATATTAATTACCTAGCTATAATATTGTTAAAAGACTATATAAATAAGATGTGCACCACCAAACAAAGGCACGTTGGTTTTACAACCCTTGTCATGGTATCAAAGCACCTCTAAGGATTCACCTCCCTCAATCCAAATGACCTCTAAAACTCCGCCCTCTACTTTATCCTTCAACACCATGGTCCATCTCTTGACCATCAAGTTATCTTCTTCCAACTTTCTCCTTGGCATAGCCAAGTGCAACCATTACTACAGTGTCAACATATTCTTGGATATGTTGATGGCATCATTAAACCTCTTCTGCAACTATCGGTTCTGATGACTCTGTCATTATCAATCCAGCATTTGTTAAATGGCAGCAGACCAATCAACTTGTACTAAGCCTTCTCTTTACTTCTTTAACTGAACAAGCCATGTCTGCTGTTGTTGGCCTAACCTTTTCACATGACGTCTGGTCCAATCTAGAGACAACCTTCAATCATCGTTTTAAATCCCGGGAGTTACATTTCAAAGATGAATTGTAGGACATGAAGAAAGACACTCGATCTGTTGTTGAATATTCCCGTGAGTTCAAATCCGTTTGTGACCAGTTTGCTGCCATGGGTCGCCTCGTAAATGATCTCGACAAAATACACTAGTATTTACGTTGACTTGGCTCTACTTTCTCCATCTTTTGTACTACACAGTTATCTCTTTCATCTCTCCCTTCTTTTACGAAGATTGTTCCCATGACGGAGAGTTATGAAAATTTTATTAAATCATTGGAGCTGCCTCCAACGGGATCTATTTCTGTTGCCTTCAGTGCTTATCACAGTAATAAATCTGTCTTTGCTCGTGGCGGTAATTGTGCTTCTCGTGGGGGTCGTAGCTGTGGAAATGGTCGTTTTCAACGCAACCGCCCTATTCACTATTAGATTTGTCGTGAGAAAGGTCATTATGCTATTTTTTTTCATGATCGCTACTCTCATTCCTCAAAATCTACCAACCTTGTGGAGTCTTTTACTCAGGCCTCTGATTGATATACGGACACCGGTACTACTGCACACATGACTAATGATGTTGCTCAGTTGGGCAAGTCTGATACGTACACTGGTAAGGATTGTGTTGTTGTTGGTAATGGTGGCATTCTTTCCATTTCTTATACTGGTATCCTTTCTCCCACCTCTTCCCTTACTCTAAAGGATGTTTTAGTCGTGCCTGGCTTCACCAAAAATTTGATTTTCATTAGCAAACTTACCTCTAGTTTCCTTTTCTTTATCACTTTTACTAATGACTGCTTTATTATACAGAATCTAGTCACAAGAAAAGTGGTGGCAACCGGGGGGCGTGAAAATGATCTTTATGTGCTTGAGCGTAGACATAACTCTTTACTTTCTGTTTTTTCCAATAATTGTCCTCGAGCTTCATTTGATGTTTGGTATGCGCGTTTGGGCCATGTGTCTCACTCTATTATTTCTCTTTTAAATAAAAAGCATCAATTATGTGTGACCTCTTTGCTGCCTACTCCCATTATTTGTTCTAGTTGTCAACTCGCAAAAAGTCATAGACTGCCATTTCAACATAATGACAAACGGGCATCTCATGTTTTGGATCTTATTCATTGTGATTTATGGGGTCCATCTCTCGTTTCATCCAATTTAGGTTGTAAATATTATGTTATTTTTGTTGATGATCATTCCCGATGTACGTGGCTTTATCCTTTAAAATTTAAATCATTTTTTTTTGCATTTTTCTTCAATTTCAGAAATTTGTAGAAAATCAATTTTCACTTAAAATCAAAGCATTTCAAAGCGATGGAGGTACTGAATTTACAAATCATCTTTTTCAGGATCATTTACTAAATTGTGGCATTCATCATAAAATGTCTTGCCCTTATACACCAGCCCAAAATGGCTAGGATGAGCGAAAACATCGACATATAATTGAAACTGGTTTAGCAATGCTTTTTCACTCACATGTTCCTCTGCGATTCTGGGTTGATGCCTTTAGCACAACCGCTTTCATCATTAAAGCGGTTGCCCACACCAACTTTTGATGGCTTGTCTTCTTTTGAGATTCTGTACAGTAAATCTCCCACTTATTTCAATTTTCATCCTTTTAGTTGCCTTGTATTTCCATACTTACGTGACTATGCTCCTCACAAATTAAGTCCTCACAGTCGTCCATGTGTTTTTCTTGGCTACAGTATGTCCCATCACGGCTTTCGTTGTCTTGATTGTTCTACTAATCATGTATTTATTTCTAGGCATGCTATTTTTGATGAACTTAATTATCCTTTTCAAGGAACCTCTTGCTCTGGGCCCCTGCTTAACTCCCCTGTTAGTGCATTCCTTGAGCCTGCTTCCATTCCAGTGGCTGAACTACCGACACGACCCGATCATGTACCATATTCATGTGGATCTTGCTTAACTGACCCATCTGCTAGTTTTGTGCCTCTTTCAGGTTTGCAGGCCCCCGCTGCTGAATCCACTATCCCTTCGATATATAAAAGGTTGTTACAGTTAGTTAAGAGGAGGAATTATAAGGAATAAGAAGTGTATATAAGGGATTGCAATCATTTACTAAGGGGTAAACAATTATAGTCTATTGTTTTCTTCTCTCTCTATTTTCTTTTTTGTAACTACTTGTTAAGGTTAAACCTTAACATTTGGTATCAGAGCTAGTTCTAAGGATCAAAATCTGATAAGAAATCATTGAAAATGGTGGAAAGCAATAAAATAAAAGTTGTGGAGGAGTATTGTTATAGACTTGAAGATCAAATACAAGAAATTCATCAAGAACTAGGGGATTCCATGACTAAGAACAAAGAATAATGTTTAAAGTAAGGCAAGTAGATAAATCTACAAATTAAGGCATTAACAAACCAGTTTCAAGTGTTTTTGGCCAATCAGACGAAAGAAAAAAAAGACTAGTGTGAGTACAAAAGGATATATGGCTAATTGGTTTAATGAAAGAAAAATGAGAGTCAACACTAGTTCAGATGAAATATTATTCAAGTATAGGAGCCATGATCACTATAAAACTGGGTATAATATAGCATTGCTAATGGTGGATCTGCGAATATTTGTAGGAGACAATCCAAGACGCTGGTTGAGGAAGTGTATGAAGTATTTTAAGCTTACCTTTATTCCTACCCAATAATGGGTAAAACTAGCATCATTATACTTAGATGGAAAGGCAAAACTCTGGTTTGAATGATTTATAAACAAAAATGATTATTTGTTTAGTTAGGAGGAATTTTCATAGGCTATACGCAATAGGTTTGTCACCATGGATGATATTGTGGAAAAATTTAACAAATTAGTGCAAGAAAAGAATGTGGAAAAATATGTGGAGAAGTTAAAAAAGTTAAATAATTGATACATGTACTGAATCCTTCTATATATAAGTATTACTACGTATTTAGTTTTATTAGTGGTTTCTTCTCATGTCTCCTAATACAAGCATGTCTGAGTCAGCTGAGTCTTTTGTATGTAAAGTTCATGTTTTTGATGTTGAGATTATAAAATGAATTTAAACAAATAATGAATAATATAAAGTTGAAATTAAGTTTCATAATGCATTTAATATTGAAAATCATTTCATGATGATATTAGATCTGAATGGTATCCTTTTGAAACCAATCAACAATTACATGCGAGTAATGTTATACCATAATCATTGGCACAAAAGAAACATATTAATGCTACTTTAGATGCACAAGTTGTTTTTACCAAGGATGATGAAATTCAATGAATCCTAGTTTATGAGCTAGACGACTAGATTTAGACTATACTTGGATTATTAAAGAGACATCACAACAACTTAATCATAATCTTTGGGAGCATTATCAAGGTCGTCTTAAATTACACTCAACGGGGTTGAGTTTCTCTAACCCTAAAAGAGTTGGTGGGGATACTGGACCTAATACATGGTTTATACATGTATATAATCATAGATGATGGAGAGTATCCCAACCTATTAAGAGATTTAACTTTAGATTTCTTTTTAAAATTATTTGAACTTTTAGCTGAGTTTTATTAATTAGACTTTATTTATTTTAGATAGTTTTATATTGTGGACTAGGCCTATATGTAACTCTCTATACATTACCTTAATTATTACTAATTTGAAAATTTGCAGAGTTATAAACTTTTCCAACCTCCTTCTCTTTTCTTCTTGAACTTTCTTTTCTTTTTCTTTGGCTTATTCTACTTAACTTCCTTTTATTCTTTGTTCTTTTCTTAAATCTTTTTTTGTTTGATGTTAAATACAACACATGTGGACTCCTGATTGATAAACTCAAAATTATCTTTGTGTTGTAGCTATTTATTTGTTTTTGATTCTTTAAAAAATTTATTAAACCTAAACTTAAATCTATTTGTTGAGTTTGAAAATCATATTTGAATGCTTCATGAATTTACATCAAAATCTATTTTTTTTTTTTTATGAATTGAGTTTATTTATAATTTTAAATTATGATTTACAATGTTGTTAAGTTTACATTGTGTTAAGGAAAGTGAAATTTAGGAATGAAGTTAGAGTATGTTTGGTAACCATTAGTTTTTGTTTTTTTTAACAAAAAACACTATGATAAAAGTCGATCACATTGTTAAGGGTGCGTGTCTACTATAATCATAATCTTAACTATAAAAAAATATAATTAACCCACTCCACTTGAATGCTCATATGCAAGATTCATATTTTAAAGTAAAGTAAAATAAAAAAAGTTAGGTGAAAAAGTGTTTGAAAATGGTTTTTTTTACCAAGATAATGGAGCCAAGATGCTATTGTCTCTTACCATTAAGAAAAATTAATGGACAACACCTCATCCACCTATTTTATAAAAATAAAAAAAATAATGGTAAGGCCTAAGGGGTTGTCCTTGCAAGCCCACACACTTCGCCTTCTTTTTTATGGGCTAAACATTTTGGTCAATCTAGACCCAAACACCTACTTTTTTTTCTATATTTTTTCTTTTAATTTAAATTTAAATTCATTAGAATAAATTAATCAGAATTTTTTCTGGATATTATTTGATTAGATACAATTTGATTTTTTTTCAAATAAGGTTATAACATTTTTTTATAACATAAGTAAACACTTATTTTTTACAACTCTTCATGATGATTATTTTTTCTAAAACATTATTTGGTAGCTTTCATACACATGTTAATTTTTATTGTTGTACAACTAAATAAAAAATGGATAAAAAAAAAGCTATTAAACCTAACTGGGTCTATGACCTAGGTCGTGATTTTGATGGGTTAACTTGAGTTGACCTGATTCGATCTAAAATGTCATCGTTTTAGTGTATAAAAAAAATGATTAAAATGAAGTTGTCTTGAATTTTTTTAAAATAAAATAGGATTTTAACTAGGTCGTATTCGGATCTTGGTGACACTCCCAAAAAAATTCTTGCACAAACCCACAAACTGTGTATATTCTAATATTTTTAGTACATTCTCATCAAGATTATCATAATTTTGGTAAAAAATGCCTAGTAAAAAAGGAATGTGTTGGTAAGATAAAATGGTTTTATCGCTCGTTTGATATTGTGGTAGTTGTTACTTTTTAAAATATTTATAATTTAAAAATACATCAAAATAATATATTTTTTTTATCTTTTAAAATTTATTTTTGATATCAGCATGTCAAAATAATATGAAAACATAAAAAAAATTAATTTGAAGTAAAGAAGAAAATAAAAAAATTTAAATTTTTTCAAAAGTAGTTTTGAAACACAAAAACAAATAGGTTCTTAATTAGAGAGATGCTTATCTTACCCTTATTTCATACCATTCAATTTTTTATATTTATTCTAATTTTTTTTATTAAATAAAGAACATAAAACAAAAAAATTATATTTCTTTATAGAAAAAAATTAGGAAAGGAGGAATCTTAGTAGCAAATCATTTTGTTTAAATTGAATTTAAATTGTTAATTTTTTTTACAAAAAATATATTTATTGTTATATAATTAAATAAAAAAAATTAAAAAATTTCTCGTAGAACAAGATCAAATATTTTAATTTACATTTATCTTTTAGCTTCCCAATTTAATATCAATTAACATGAATAATGTTTTTTTTTAATATTTATTAGTACTTATAATTTATAATTTGTTTTATTAAATTAACACATAAATTTTTACTTAAAAATTAAAAGTTTATTTGATGCTAGAAAAATATAATAACAACACCTATATTCTTTTTTATTTATTTATGTTAAGAAGAATTCATTTGACCTTTGCAAAGCAAGGTCAATTAGCTAGTGCTACTCTTTTGTATTACTCTATTGCTATTCTATTGATAACAAAGTTTGTTTTTTATTATATATTAATAGTATAGTTGTGGTTAATTTTTAAAATATTTTTTATTTAAAAATATATTAAAATAATATATATTTTTTATTTTTTAAAAATAAATTTTGATATTAGTGCATTAAAATGATTTAAAAATACCAAAAAAATATTAATTTGAAGTAAAAAAAATAAAAAAATTTTAAATTTTTTAAAAAATATTTTTGAAACTAAAAAATAAACAGGATAAATTGCACAAGGAAGCATTTGTTTTTTTATATTCGTGGTTGAGCAGTAGTAATTATTTGGAAGTTTAGAAAAATTAATTTTTTAAAGTAATTTTTATTTGGTGTGTGTGTATATATATATATATTTATAACATAAAATTATCTTAGAATTGTTTTTAAAACTCTCTTGTTTTAAGTGAAGAAAACAATAATTGGAAATAAATCGACGTCGGAAATTGAAGGCAATTTAAGGGTTAAGATAAATAATATAAAATATAGAAGGACAATGTTGTCTTCATATTGCTAAAAAAAAATTAAAATAATGCGGCTATAGCCACTCCAGGAGAAGCTAAACTTGAAAAGATATCTTGCTCAGATCCAAAACCACAACAAGGAGAAGAGAGCGCCATGTCTGGTCCCTCGAGCTGCAGCATATACATCGGTGAGTTCTCTGCTATTGTTGCTTCAATCATGTGATAAACCATTGGATTATGTCTTAATTAGATCCTTAATTACTATTTGTACAGGTAATTTAGACGAGAGAGTTAGCGACAGGGTTTTGTATGACATTCTAATTCAAGCAGGCCGTGTCGTGGATTTACACATTCCTCGAGATAGAGAAACTGATAAGCCCAAAGGCTATGCTTTTGCCGAATATGAAACTGAAGAAATTGCCGATTATGCTGTCAAGCTATTCTCCGGCCTTGTCACTCTCTACAATCGCACCTTGAAATTCGCGGTGTGTACTTGTCTTCCTTTTCCTTCTTCCTTGTCTTCCTCAAGCTGTAGACCAAAATCTTGTCTTGCTGATCATCATTTCTGTGTCTTTAACTATTATTCTCCTCTCCATGTGATTGTAATTGTTGAGATTTTTTGAAGAAAAGATGACGGGGTTTGAAAATATTGAAGGTTATACTATTTATCTATCAACCTCATGGAGGCTGGAGCCTTGGCCTGCTTGCTTGCTTATGTTATTTTGGGGTTGGTTATTGATATATGGTGATTTTATTGAACAGATATCTGGACAGGATAAACTTGCGCAAAATAATCTCAATGGGGTTGTGCCTGTTCCCAATTCTTCTAACAGACAAAGGCCATCTCACCCTGTACTGATTAATAATTTAGAAATCCCTAATCATTCCATGAGGTTGTCGGCACCTAGCAGGGTTTCAGCTTACCCTGCAAATGATTCTCTAGGTAATGTGGCTTACTTTATTTTTCTGTCTCCTATTGTCTTATGTGAAAGTTTGTTATTTTTGTTTCTTTCGTTATTTGCTGAGCAAGTTTTCATCTTTCTTCACTGCTAGCTCCTCCTGGTGTAACAAACCTTTCTAATGGATATGGTTCAAATTCCAATGGCAACAGTAATGATAGTGATCGAAGACTTTTTGGGTCCGCAGTCAATGCCATTAGTCGTTCTAGGTCTCGTTGGTATGATACAAGTAACCCTATGCCATATTCCTACTGATTTTTCAATAGAAGACCTTGTAGGGCGCAAAGTCTTATCTGTCACACTGGAAAGTCTCTTTGGTTAATCAGTCAGGTGTAGTTTGTTGTGAATATGTAGAAGGTTTGCAGAAAATGATTTTTTGCCTGCTGTCTTTTGCCTCTAATAGTCTGATTGGATGAGTGTTTGTTTCTTCATTTGCTCGCTTTGTTGTTGTTGTTGTTGTTTTGTATTCGGGGACAGTTTATTCAACTAAAGTGGATAGTAACTTAAACCCCAACAGCTAAGTTCTTCCCCATTGCTTTATCTACCTCCTCTCTCTTGGATGGTGTTGGTCCTTTCAATTTTCTGTCAATTCATTTATACTTTTCCCATTTAACAGGAGTAGGCAAATGAGGGTCTAGAATGGATATCTAGTGGTCTTATAGCATCCCACCACAAATAATTAAAAAAAAACAGAGAGAGAGAGAGAGGAGCTTGGAGGCCATTAGTATCAATACGTGATAATATTGTATTAACTTCAATTCTCGGGCCATTATGTCCAAGATTAAGCTAGTTACTGATTAGATTGTTTATTGCACATGTTTTGTTTAACCTTTCGTCATGTCCTACCTGTTGATTTTCTTAATAATAATAATGACTTTTTGTTATATTCTGAATTAACCGGAATTGTTTCTTCCCATCTATAACTGCTTCTGATTTGATATTTGTATGCAGCTGTTTTACACTATTAAACCTAGTTCCATTTTTATTAACCAGAAATGTTTTTGTTGTTGTTGGGATGCCTTATTTGCTGAAAATTATCAATTCAAGATTTACTTCATCAATTATTGGCTAAAGCTGTTTAGAGCGATGATTGTGAGCAAAATAACCATTATTAAGAAAATCATCTTGGTTCGTAAAAAAAATACCTAGCCCACTGTGGGGGTGTTATTGATATTGAAGGTGCATTTGTTAAGTGCCTTCAGTCTGAAAATAGCGTCAACTTGATGCGTTCTTGGGTTATTTTGATGTTTTTCAAAAAAAAAAAAAAAAACATCAATTTGATGCTTTGTCAGCCTAAAAACTCTTCTGAATGCATTTATCAAACTCATTACTCTTTACAAGCTTGATTCATGGCTGATGTGTTTGACTTGGTTTGCTTAAAAATGCCACCTGTAGTTTTGTAATGTTTTTCTTTTCCTAGATATTATAATTTGCATGATACCAAATTTTATTGTTACCCAAGTTACATGGGCATTTCCTGAATCCATGCTGGCTGTTGAAATTCAAGTGAGAACTATTTATTGGGGCACAACAAATTTGTTTTCTATTTGAGTTTTCTTAAATGTAGGGAGTTCATACTTTGGAGTCCTGGACGAGTAGGCAGCTTGTCTTGTAAATTAATGTGTGTTCTGTTTCCCACTGTATGGGAAAAGCATCAAAAAGATGTTTTGGAAAAAACTGGTACTTGGCACTGTTCATGTTGGGAAAACTGCCCACCATAAAAACAATAGTGTACATGGCTGTTGATTTCAGTATTGTTACTAATCCGAGGTGTGGAAATTGGAAGGGTGAGTTACTTACCAGCTGGGTTGTATGTGATCTGGGTTATCTAACCTGAACTCCTCAACCTTAAGGTTTGCTGCTGGAAGTTTTTCTTTCCTATTCTCTTTTAAGTAGATATAGGCAATGATTTTCATTTTTTTCCCCGGAAAATTCAGCATTTCATGAGAAACTCAATTTTCTCTGTATACTAGTTTGCACCCTGTTGAATTTAGGGGTATCTTGCTTGCACAATCAGCGTTCTTTAGCCTTCTAATTAAAAATATGGTTTTTCTTCTGAGCTTTGACAGTGGATTGATGGCAAGTGAGATCTCAATTAGGGATTTCAATGATTCATATCTTTTGGTCCTTAGATTGTCTTAGAATGCTTGGCATGTGATCTTCCTGTGAGACAACTTGTTTCATCATTAAAGCTTAGGTCGGCTGGCATGTTGATTCTTTTGGTCTCCTTCAATTGCCCCTTGATGTTGTAGCCTTTTCTGAACTAGACTTTGCTAAAGAGCCTTGCATTAGATTAACCCCTGGCAGAAACTTTGTAGAATGAGATGTGTTTTCAAGTGTAGTCCCAAGTTAGTGGCTGCATTATTATGTTTAATAAGTAAAACACAGTGCATATAGGAAAATATAATCTGCATATCTGAAAGATTCTCACTCAGTTGTTGGTGTATGTTTGTTGTAAAGTAGTGAAGATTCTTGCAAGAACAAAAAAAAAAAGAAGAAGCTATTGCATGCTTAAGATTCTAATTTTATCGTGTTGTTCTCACTCTTGTGTATACTTTAGGTGAGATTGTCATATATTTGTGAGTGCATGCTAGTGCAATTTGCCTATTTCATTTCTGTCATCATTTTTTCAACGTGCACACAGTGTCTGGTTTGTTTCAAGTATGTACCTGACTTTAATTGTCTTCTTCATAAACCCTTGTTTTTTCTGGAAGACATTTATTGAGCTAAATGTTTACTATGAATAATATATTATTCTTTTCCTCCCTTATGAAGATATGGTAAATTTAAAAAATCTGGCTTGTGCTTTAGCCCGGACCTTGCAATCTAACATACTGTTCTAAAGAAGAGGTGGATGATCGTTCTTTGATAGCTTAATGCTAGAAAATTAAGACTTCAATTATACGCTGAGGAGGATGGATGAATAATGAATAAGAAGGAATGGGATAGACGAGTTGTAGATTGTTTCATTGGATGGACATCTATAGAGGACTTGTGGATTTCTTTCTAGATTATATGGAATGGAAGATTTAAGAAGGCATGGATGACGTGGACATTCTCTCTCCTTTTTTTCTTTTTACCTTACCGTTACTCCCAACCAAGAGATGCCTAGATCTTATCTCTCCATGTTTAACAAAGTAGATGAAACAGTTGCTTTTCTTCTGCCTCTTTTTCTCGCTTTTCACTTCTGTCCACTTCTAGCCCTGCATGCTGCAGAGCATGCAAAGATCTTGTTCCTTACAAGTACGAGGTTATCGTTACTTGAATCCTGGAGACCTTGATATATTTGTCTATGAAGTTAGATGACTGGCATGCTGACCTTTGATTTGGGTGTCTAATGAATCAATCTTTGGGACAATGGGTGATGCACAGTTGTTATTCCTGCTCCACATCATTAACTGAATGTTTCTGTTTCGCTGTATTCACAATTCACAAGACCTATCTTTAATCTAGATGAGACTATCTGCTGCTGTCCCCCTGCAATTCTCTAAATTTTGGGAATGGAGCTATTGTCATTGTTTGATGTTGGGCAGAACAAATTGAAATACTTCCATATGGTGCCTAAACATGTACTACATCTCAGACGCTTCATGTTCCCAATGCACGCTGCTGCCCAGTATCAGTATCTTCTTTGGCTCCACCCTTTTTACCCGATGATCTTAGAAAAACAATGATTGATTATGGGAAGTACTGACCAGTGTGCTATTGTGATATCATACGATGCGACCCTATCTAATCCTGCAAATTGTTTATGGAATTGATGACTTCTCTTTCCCTTTTTTGCAAGGGAGCTAGAGAATCTGTCGCCATCTACAGTTGCTGGATAAGGCCAAGAAACAAACAGAAATTTTGGTTGCTCAAAGGAGTTCGGCATGTATGGACTAGGCAGCTTTGGCCTGCTGCATTTGGGGAAATCCTTTTGGACAAGGGAAGTATTGTGGATGTGTTAACAATTCCCATACATATATAGCAATCGATTAATTTCACTGGGAATATGCACTTCGGCCCAAAACAATTGTATTCCTCAGAGACTCGGTGGCTCTGATGACAATGCAAATGGGGATTTTCTTGCTTGCAGAAATAAAGATGCTGCGGTGGTCCACGTTTCACAACTGGTCGTTGTAATTCGGCTCCAAGCCTCCAACCCGCAGCTGTGCTTCCATATGTAGATTTGACCTCCATAGTAAAGGTTCATGAGTGAAACTGTCCACATTTTCCAGGGGAGGTCTACTCGCAGGAGATCTT
>Ga0307513_10009362_pt1 | contig 12393 bp, 15 predicted proteins | sample 15_EM_MG_FD_202174 | JGI IMG/M metagenome (GOLD analysis project Ga0307513, IMG submission 202174) | Populus trichocarpa ectomycorrhiza microbial communities from riparian zone in the Pacific Northwest, United States - 15_EM | ecosystem: Host-associated > Plants > Roots > Unclassified | place... | reverse complement strand
TGGATGGAAATAGTGTGTGAACATTCGTCGACGCTCCCTCCATGCCTCTCCATATGGCATGAATCCGATGGGCCATTTCCAACCCACCCTGACCACGAAGTGATGTCAGAAGGACATAACTTGGGGGGAGATATGATTGCCACGTACAGTTCATTTAACATTGTAAACTGGGGCCTAGATCCACTATCAATATGTCAGATGCGCAGAAAATCGCAAAGCGACCGACCGATCGGAATAATTGGATGATCTTTTCTCAAAAAGCTCGATCGCATCGTCGAAAGAATCTAATATTACAAAGTCGAGTCCCAGAGCATTGAGATGAATTATGTTGGAATCTTTGGGATTGTTGGATTAGCACGTGTATGAATAATTCAAGGCCCCGGTACATACTATATTCCTTGCAGAGCTTGACGTACGTCAACCACTCGTGGCTCGTAGGGAAGTCGAACAAGTTCCCCAGAAACGGTAATTTTCTGGGTCCAGGTGGGAGTGGGTGGCACGAACGCTTTCTGATCCTGATGTGAATAAACGCAGTGAGAACAAGCGTCGCGAGAATGGCAAGGTAGTCTGATTTGAGCATAGTTAGATTCGGTAGTGCGCTGCGTATGAAAAATGGTGGACGTGTTCCGTGTGAGGCTGATGCAGCAGTGAATCAGTGGGGTGGTTCGATAGCTTTGTGTTATACAGATACGTACGTTATCGATCTTCTTGTCGACCGTGTGAGTGTCATGGGACATCCGCACTGGATCCGACGAGGCGTCATCTGGAAGTTAGGCATGACATGCGCACCACACCTGCATCGAAAGAAGACGACAGGGTTAGCGAGTAAGTAATACCCTACCGATGGAGTGGGCAACCTAAAAAAATCGGCCCCTTGAGTACCTGTGCCGCGCAAACCGGAGAACCGGTAGTGAAGTAACTTCCATGGGATATCGTTATGCAATTCAAAAAGGCCTGGGAGCTCGAAATGGAAAATGTCACTAGCAGCAAGGAATAATATACATTCGACTCGAGAATCTGCACGTGGCGAGGGACGGCCCGGACGGGTCCCAAATATCAGGGTACCCTTCTATAGGGCCTTAACGCGCTATGGAAGGAATTACCCTATCATCAGGAGTTTCTGATGCATCGTATTTGAGGAAGTGATTAACCTCCAAGAGCCCTAAAGCCGTCGTGGGTATTCTTCCCATTGTAGTCTACTAGGCTAAATAAAAGGCTTCAAGCAATATTGGAGGAGTTTACGATGCATTCCACAAACATGCGTTCGCGATAACCAGCGCCCCTTTGTAAAGTGATATCCTGGAGTGGGAAACACCTGCAAGAGCCATTAGTAACACACTCTCTGAAGGTATTATTTATCAGAGTCGCTGGTCGCCATTTATCCGTGAGGTCCCCGAATCCAGGTAAGCTGTTTCCAAGTACACAATCTTACTCTTTTAGCCCGAGTGTCAGTGAAGCGTGAAGCAGAGCACCGCTACAAAATACGCGTATTGCAGAAAGAGTGGTATCAATATATACCCCAATTGGAGGAAGGGATCACAATATGACTTGCCTGCGGAAACTATCACTGGGACGTCCTTGATGGGCTATGTCAGTGCTTTTATCATGACAAATAGATGTAAAAGATAGATGAAGGACCAAGCTTAAGCAACTAAGGCCTGAAATAGTACCGCTGCGCGGTTGCCAGAAAATCAGTAATCAAACAACCGATTCTTTGGAAGAAACGTCAAGGCACCTTCCAGGGTTCACCGGTCGCCATTCACCACCCATTCACCATAGGTCAGCCACCCCAGTCTGCAGAAAGGATCGTCGTTATTGTGATTTCGGAACCCAAATTCGACTCACTACAATTCGCTGATCGTACGATGGCCCAACTTTTTTGTTCACTCCGTATTGCATTCTTTGTTAACGGCATCCAAGGACCGAAATTTAGGAAATCCGAACGTCGAGAAAAGGGAAAGTCTTTGCCGTTCGGAAAGGGCGACAAGACTGTCATGGAACGCCTGGTTTCGAGGAGGAGATGCAGGTCCGAGTTAACGGCGGTGTGGGGTGGTGTGAGGAATCGAAGATCTCCATCATCTCCATCGTCTGCATCTGCTTCATGTCCATTATCAGGTTGGCCACGAATCAAAGGGGCGTCGTGCCTGTTCGTCGAGATACAGCGGAAGCTGGCGACTTGAGCTCCTTCTCGGCGGAGACACGGCAACGGCCCTAGGTGGGCTCCGTTTCGATCTTGTGCGATTATGGGTCTCCTTCCACTCACTCTGGAGGCGGTGCGACCTCTCCTGCAATACCTGATTCATCCCGTGTCATGATCAAGCAGCAAGCTGCAGCAAGCCCCAGAGTGCACTGAAAATTGACAGCACACTTGTCGGATGGCGCAAATGACTGTCACGTGCGAAAATTCTGACCAAAAATCTTTGTTGATTTTTCTTGTCCCGTAGGGTTGCGTGTAAAACTCGGGGTTTTTTTACAAAGTGTAATTTACTAATTTTTTACCGAACCAGATATCAGGCATGTAAAAAATGTAAAAAATTCCTGGGTCAGGCGGAATTGTGCGACGCCTGTACAGTTTCAAACCTTATATTTCAGATTCTTGGGTCAAGCCTACCATTTTGGTCATACCAAAAACCTCACATACGGCATGCCTATTGATCAAGACGACGACAGATGAGCTCACTGAGATCCTTGCAGATGGCCCTATTTCACGTGTGAAGAACTCCAAAGTGAGCGTGATGGGAGTCATTGCAAAGGACGAGGTGGATAACGAGGATGCTGGCGGTGTTTTCGAGTTGAACGAGTGGGTGTAGAGAGCTGTAGCGCCCTCAACGTCACTGCGTTGTGGTCACGAAAAAAAACATGCACGTGACTTATTGAGATCACGTGCTCTGGCGAAAATTTTGTAATTTACAATGTAATTTACATTATTTACCCTCGCCAAAAATCGCCCTCGTAATTTACATAATTTTATACCTCGGCTGAGTTTTACACGCAACCCTATTGTCCCGCCAGCCAATTCCCTTGGCTCTTGGTACGACTTGTCTAGCGCTCGCCATCTGGTTTCCTAACGCTCACGCCCTGGATCAGCTGGCACCAATGTCTATGCTTGAGATGTTCAAATCCCTTTTCAGCCGAAATACGATCCAATCACACTACCCGACGTTCCACCCAAAGGATAGCTGTTTCAAACTTACCCTTCACGATGCACAAACCTCATCGCCGAAATGCATTCCTTCTATCTCCACCATCCGCTTCTGTAGAGCTTAACCTATCGGGTGCTTTCAAATTCAATGTCACCTCCCGCTACGGCGAGCAAGTACGTTGTTGGCACCGCTTCGTCCTTAATGCTTTTCCGACTACACAATATTATATTTTTAACAGACATTTGCAGCTGGAGAAGGACATCCTGAGGAATGTCGTCCTTAGAAACATGTTTCCGAGCAACCTATATATGCCTGTGCGAGCTCAAGAGTTACGAATTTTGTAGACCAGCCAATGCCCCGACGAAGAGAATGTATACGATGAGGCGGAGCTGATGGGGCAGAATAAGCGAGATGGATGACAAAAAGGTGCGTGCTTGTTGTTGTCAAGATTGTTGAATTTTCGAGCCAACCCAATTTCAGGTCTACTCGCCACGGAAGGAGGGCAAGACGCGACTTATAAATGTGGTCATGCAGGTACGTCCTCTGCCCTCTCCTTCCCCGTTACATTATTAATTCACCAATCCCACTCTTCTAGCTCCGCCACGTCAGTGACCACCTATCCCAAAGCCGAGCGACGAGCACTTCACCCAGAACTTATTCCCGAAAACATGTTGGTGTGCGAGGAGGATAACTCTCACAATACGGGGCGGTCAGACTGGAAAGGCAGAGGGGAAGCCACCGATGTATGATCATACCCATGCAAGTACGCCTCTCCTCTCCATCTCGTCTCCTCGTTCAACGTATCGTACTCATCTAGATCTCGGGAAAAATGATCGCCTTTGACAAGTTGTTGGGGAGAATGAGGGATGGGGGGTCCCGTGTACTTATTCTCAGTCAAATGGCTCTGACGCTGGTTATTCTGGAGGATTATTGCTTGTTTAAGCAATATAATGAGTCATTCGTCATTCCATCGTTACAGGCTCCAGAAACTGACACCAACGCTCCCTTGTAGAGTATCGCCATATCGAGTGGAGGCACTGCGCACGAAGGCCGTATCGCAGCGATTAACGGGTATATTGATGTAGCTGATGTACGTTCTTTAGCCGTTCCTTCAGACCTTCGCTAACTTACAAATATATCCTGCATAGATATATCACTCGTTTCTTCGAATCCGCGATAGGAATCTTGGAAAATTTGTCCCCTGCATGCAAATTTTTGGGGCCCGCTTCTCTTTATGTGGCACCCGCGCGAAAGTCTCCCAGGTCAACATCAACTACAAAAGCAGTGTTGGTGAATCGTATGAGTATCGGATCAATACTTGATTAGACGGACTGTGGAAACGTAAAATATTCTTTCGTGGAGATGTATAAGGAGAAACTGTTTGAAGATACCTTGCATGATTTTCTAGGATTTTCGCCTCTGAGCCGCGACCCTCTTGCCGATGCCTCTACTTATACTGGGGATACTTACGATGGCCTAACCGACGGGTATACGGGTGGCACGTTGTTCTCTCCTTTCATGTAACGTTGGTTCACAGCCTTTTTGTAGGGTGTTTTATTGTGGAATCAGAGAACCGATGGTGTGGTTTATAGGAGGAATCCGCCTTATCGGGTCGGGATTCCCTATGGCAGCGTACCAATGTCAGCTGCAACCAGTCTTGGAGCACGCATCATTGAATGGAGCCGAGCGATGGTAATCCATTCAGTGGGACATCGCGTTTGGCGGTTCAAAGACTCTTGAAGTGGGAGAGAACTAATAAAACCGGTAGTAGTGGGCGTTATCAAATCACTGTTGGATTTTCATTTAAAAATAGGCGCTTGACACATTACACGTGGTGTACCACTATGCTGCCATATATAATGTACATTGCGATTCTAGTGCACAAAACGCGGTGATCTCATCATTATCGGGCTATGTATGTACAAGTGCAGACAAACATTCAATAGCCAATGCGTTCACTAATACAGCCATAACCAGATAATGAAGTCAATCCTTCCTATTTGCAGGGACTCAGACATATGGGGCGTGCTCGCAAAGCGGCAAAATGTGCCGATGGGAGGAGATACAGGTATCCAACTTCTAGAGTGAGATGATGCGCCGCGGTTGGGTCAACCAGAAAAGAAATTCATCCTGCCGAGAATGCTGAATTCGCTGTTCACGCTGTGCGGGGTTCATGTCGGTTGTGAGTAAAGGGGGTTTGTCCGGGTGACGTTTCTTCAAATAAAAGAAAAAAGGTAGAAATTGAAAAGAGGCTTACGATATAACGAGTTGTACTTAGTCCGATCATAACGGAATAGCATGACATAGAATATGTAGTTGCAAATTGAAAGAAGGGTAAAATTGGGCCTTGATCATGGTAACCGAGCCCCACCTCTCACTTCGTCTAAGAATAATGCCCACGAATGAAGGATCGATCCTGAAACGAGTACACCAAGGGTCACAGAAATGCTCCAACATTCACGCATCTCCTCTCTCGGAGTCTCCTCACTCCTCTATATCCAGCAGATCAAAGTAGGTGCGAGGGTAATTTAAAAGACAAGGAAAAAACGAAGGATTGAATGTACAACTTGGCCAAAACGTCGAAAAAGTAAGGTCTTCCGTAGGAGTGTTGTTCACCAATCCTCCGGGATGGAACACCGATAACGGTGTCATCGGCGGAGAAAGGATTTCGTTCTATCCATCTTGCATGCAAGAGCTACCAATAGGATAGCGGAACCAGCGGTAGTGAGGATTTCGGGTGCACGTCGGGGGGGTTGAGGAGTCCAATGGTTTGGATTTAGATAAAGCAGACGTCGATGAGAAAAAGTCAACCGCAGGGGCCTGTATGGACCGAGACCAGAAGTTCATCGTGTCGAGAATTCTGAAGGGGTCGCATTAACGTTTCCTTCGAAACGAAAACAAAAAGTGAAAGAGGGCATACCACAAAGTAAGTTGTACCGGCGTCGAAGGCACCACAAAGGAACTCGCGTTTGGAGATGAGCGCATCACGATCTTGAGAGGAGACGATGGGAGGGTGAATACCGTTTAGATATAGGTGGAATGATGACGAAACGAATGCATACTAAACTCAGTGTCCTAGATTCATTTTTTAAATCTTACCTAGTCCTCAATTACTCAAAATCGGCGCATTTGGTGCGAAAGAGCTCCTGGGGGGGCAGTGTTCAGAAGGCTGGTCAGAAGTCATCCAATAACCAGGAGGGATGCACCTTTTCAAAGCGAGGATGTGGGTCATTACAAGAGGCGTTCACGATGAGGAAGGAATATCTATAGAATGCGGGCGCCAGGGTAGAAGGTATACCTTGATTGTAGGAGCCATGGATAAAGCCTTCATACTGAAGGGATTGGGGCCTAAAGGCAACAAAAAACTGTCTAACACAGAGGATAGTTCCCTCACTTCGCAGTATATCCACCTCGCAGAGTTGAACACATGTCTGGTGATGCGAAAGGTGGGGACGACAGGATCTTGAGTACACATCTACGATAGAAAATGCAAAAGCGAAGAATATCATTCAGACGCCTATATATTACTTATCGGCGGGAAAGGCAAATACGCACCAGATGGCAACACATTTTTCATCCTCGCGTCTACGGCACTCGCAGGGGTGAATCGGGCGTTAGTGACCCGTTGACGTAGCAGGTGGTAGAGAGGCCGGACAGCGTCCGGAAGACATCCAATCCAATTGCCGGCAAAATTGAATCGGACTTTGCCGAAAGAAATGACGTAATACTGTACAGCATGCGTCATGCCTGGCACAGTCCAAAGAACTTGGTCTTCAAGCTTTTCCCACAGGGAGGCCATTGATGTGTCACAATGGCGCAATAAATACGACGGAAAGGCTCCCCGACCTGACCGATGTGTAGTTTGGGAAACATTGTGCTGGAATCTAGAGAAATGAGTTAATAATTAGGTAGATTTTCCTTCTGTCACTTGCGAAGGGGTTTAAATGTGGGCCTTGCGCTGCGTGCACGGAAGACATCGAACTTGAGAAAAAAAGAGAACGACTGGAACGCTTGATTGAAACAGAAAAGATATATATACATCAAACACGGACGTGCGCTTCATATGGTGATGGATGATATGGGTATGGATGAGAATCGTGATCACCTCATCCACCAATTCCCGCCTGAAGTTGCCTCCCAGATATTCTTTCAATATTCTCCAAGTAGCGCATTATTCAACACACTGTCGGGATGCTAGGAGCTGTTATATCTTGCAGCTGTATGCCAGAGATGGCAATGGGAGCACCCGAGCTTTGGACCTCACTCCGCGTCGCATTACGTCCTTGCCATTGACAGGATGAAAATAACGAAGCGCTATCCCAACTTGTCAGCTAATTGCTGGAACGCTCTGCTACTCTTCCTTTGACTATCATGTTTCAGGTCACCAATTTCGACTAGCACTGGAATTCGGTTCAAGTTTCCCTTTCTCATGGGAATCTATACCTCAAATATTCGCCTCCATACATGGTCGATCTCTGAAGATTCCCTAGAAATATAATGGATAAATCTGAGGAGCGACTTCAGCAAATGGTCGAGGAAGGATTCGACTCGTATCATTTTGTGGAACGGACTGTAACAGGATGGACTGGAGGAGCTGCAGCTAAAAGCGAAACTGTGGCGTCCCGTCCTACTTCAGAGGATTCAGGGATCTATCGGCTTCTCTCCGGCTCTTTTTTATATGGTCATGGTGTCAGGTCGGGTCTGCTCTTGCTGGGGCGACTCCAATGTGGAGTCTCCGAGCGAATTATTATTAAACAGTTCAGACTCTCGATCAATAATATAATATCGTGCCAGTGAGTCGCGTGACGCCGGTATCCCTTTGTTATCCCCATGAGCTCCGCTATGTGGGGCAATCCTTTCGCACCACAGACGCCCTGAAATATCCCGTACTTGTTCATATTGAGGTGCCAACAACAATCCGCCCTGTCTTGGGCACCCATGTATGCTCTCCGCATCGATAATGAAACGAGCATAAGAATATTCGTTCAGCTATATACCCGGTCCCTGACTATTTGAAATTCCTTCTTTCGGGTCTGTTCCCGGGCTTCCGTGATGAACTTGGTTGTAAATCTCCTTTCTGAGTCGTCCGGAGCTCTTCCCACTCTTCCTGTGTCTTGGCCCCCGCCTTTAACTTGGAAAACTTTGCGTCGAAAGGTGATATCAGTCGTAGCGGTTGACTTGGATCTGTGATATATTTTGTTCCTTTAGGTGGCCACTCCAAGCCGTTTGACGCCCTGCTACTGTTGTTTCTTCCTTTGCCAAAGCGATTTATGATCCTCGAGACTATTCCGTTTCCCGGACGCGGCCCGTCATTATCTCCTTTGGTGCGACGGTCAACTTGTTCGGCAATTGCCGTCATGCTGCGCGTGTAGGGTGGTGGATGATTCATGTCCTTTGAGTCTCGACCAGGGAGCTTTGCCGTGGAGTCAAGGATGCGAGGGTGTGGCTTATATGGTGGAGGGGGAAAAGACGTCATCGGTCCAGGATCATTCCCCACGACAGATTTGCGTGAAGCGCGTTTTATTGAATATGATGAAGATGAAGTTGCATGGTGGTCATTCATTCGGTGGGGCATCGCGTTTGGCAGTGCAAAGACTGTTGAAGTGGGAGAGGCGGTAGTGGGGGGTGTTTGAAAAGTTATATCTACTGATCAATCTGTATCGAGTTTTTATCCCAAAATAGGCGCTTGACACATATTACACGTGTGTCACCGGGTGTTGACCTGGTGTGTTGCATTGCGATACTAGCGTGCAAAACTCGAGGTAGCCTTTTCTTTGATTTATTGTCTGATTATGGCTCTGGTCCTTTACCCTGACCTGTAAACCTTTTCCCTTCATCCCTGATCATGGGATTAAGATTCCTTCGACTGCCTCATTCAATGTTGACTCTCTTTCAACTGTCTTTTGAAATCGCAACAATTGCTTCGAAATATCCGGTGGAAGCACAGCCCCATTATAATTGTCATTAGGCCTGACTCATGCTATGTCAATTGCAGCAGGGAACCGTGATGACCTCCCGACGCTGCGAGTCACAAAACATTTCTGTAAGAAGATGATCTTAAAGAGCTGTTCGGGTGGGGAAGAGACAGGGAGACTGATGCTTACAAGGGCTTCGTGTTGAGGAGCTTTGAGGATAACGCGAATGCTCAGAAGGCGATCAACAATATGTACATGGTCGAAGCTATGATAATCTTATTCTCAGTGTCAAATGGAGTCGTGAGTCCATTGCTACTCACCATTGGTCTTAATAGATCCTTTGAACCTCGGCCGGACGGCAGATGACTGGTCTGCGACGTCTATAATATTTGTGCGATCCAACTTGGATCCAACACGGTAGTGCACGTCCGTGAGCAAGTCGAAAGTTACAATTTTATAAAGTTAGGGTTCTACAGGCGATAGTACAGGATACTCTTGAAGACCCACATGCAACGATTAAAAATAGAGCCCCCCGAAAATCAATTTCATTACCCTATCACTTTGAACCTATACTTATGGCACCCTAAACGGCCCCTTCCACTAACCCTTCCACTAACTCTTACTTATCCTTCATAACTCTGCTCGCCTTATGACGAGCTGGGGAGGTAACTTGTTTACCGAAATGTAACGTAGTCAGCCTGAAAATAATACGAATTACCCGTTCAATAAGAATCGGCAGCAGCTCTGATGAGTTCCTCCGCAGCCTTCGACCGCGGCTTGATGGTGCAGTTGAAAGGTTCAGGGTGGCTATATCGAATTCGTTAGCATCCTAACTTTGTGCAACTAAAACCTGAAATGAGACACCTGACAATACCAGATTTATATTTCACGGACGGCTCGATGAATTCCCCATCTTTCCCCACCGCCTTAGATATGTTGAAAGTCGAAAGGACGCTCGCGACTGTGAGATCAAGGAACGAGATCGCTATATGGCTCCCTGGGCATATCCTGGTGAATCATCTTAGCCCCTCAAGCTCAAGACACGCGCGGGCGATGAAGGAACATTACCTTCGACCAAACCCGAATTCTATCAATGTAGGATCTCGGACGGTGGGATTAAGCCGGCCGTTCTTGAGATATCGTTCGGGATTGAAAGATGTTGGATCGGGATAGTCCGCTTCGTTGTGGAGCATCGCCCTATATTGAAAAGGCAGCAAGTCTAGCAGTTATATCAAACTTCTACGAAGGCTCGCGTGCTTACCAGACGTTCCCGATCACAATAGTTCCTTTCGGGATGAAGTAACCCTTGTAGACATCATCTTCTGTGGTCGAATGAGGCACACCTGCAAATGACAATTTTCACATTTTTTCTCTGCTCCAACAGTATATGCCCTTACCAATAGGTGTCACAGGCCGCCATCTAATTTTGGATTACCATGTCGTCAATGACATACATCAGTATTTTTTATCTCTGCTCTCACCGGAGAAGTTCTTTAACAAGAGCAACGACATATGGGAGATCCTTAAGGTCGCCGTACTCGGGTAATCTTCCTTGAAGGACCCGATCAAGTTCCGCCTGCGCCTTGGACTGTACCTCTGGGAAATAAAGCATCGCAACAAAGATGGTATGTACAGCTGACAGTGTTGTGTCTGCGGCAGCTACAGAGAGGATTCAGACACGTACCGGGTGGTTAGTGGATGCGAGAAGAGGTGACCTACCGACAAAGATAGTGGCCGCTGTGTCCTTGATGACGGTGTGCTGATCCTCCAGATCTCTAGTCTCATCGATATTGCAGACGGCATCCACCATAAACGACGGCTTAGCACTTCCAGAGGCCTATTTCCCGTCAGATCCGTTATCCGGAGAAGTTTTTGACTGAAGACGAACAATGTTTCTAATTGTTTCGTTATACGGCAAATCACGAAAATCCTCCTGAATTTTTCGCAATGCCTTGGCTTTTTTCTGGAACCCTGCTCCTGGGACCCAACTCGGCACATGTCGCAATATAGGGAGTATATCGACGAGATATACCCCTGAGCCTGTGACATCTACAATGCCCCCAACAGCTGTTTCCGCTAGCTCGACGTGTGGGTCATTGGTCTCCTTGATGTCCAGACCATAGGCAATGGATATGGCTAGCCCACCAACCGCACTAGCAGTAGTATCCTTTCAGATTGAAGTCGATAGGAAGCTGAGGGACCTACTGTTGTGTGATAGACAAAAAGTCTTCTGGGTCCTTCAGAAATTGGGGCAACATCTTGCGGACAAACTCCATTTGGGTCGCCTTATACAAGCCAGTGTTTCCTGGGTGCAAGTACTGTGTGAACGTTCTTCGACGCTCCCTCCATGCCTCTCCATATGGCATCGTCGCAAAGACCCATTTCCAACCCATCCTGATCATGAAGTGATGTCAGAAGGACATAACTTTGAGGGGGTGTATGATATGACACGTACAATTCGCCTACCATTGTAAACTGGGGGCTAGATCTACCATCAATATGTCAAACGTGCAGACAATCGCAAAGCGACTGACCGGTCGGAATAAATAGACGATCTTTTCTCAAAAAGCTCATTCGCATCGTCGAAGGAATCCAAGATAACAAAGTCGAGTCCTAAAGCATTGAGATGAATTATGCTGGAATCTTGGGAACGTCGGATTAGCAAATGCATGAACAATTTAAGGCCCCAGGTACATACTATATTCCTTGCAGAGCTTAGCGTACGTCAACCATTCGTAGCTCGTAGGGAGGTCAAACAAGTTCCCAAGAAGGGGTAATTTTTTGGGTCCGGGTGGGAGTGGGAGGCGCGACAGTTTTTTAACCCTGATGTGAACGAACGCAGTGAGAACAAGCATGGCGAGAATGGCAAGGTAGTCTGATTGGAGCATAGTCAGATTCGGTAGTGCGCCGCGTATGAAAAATGCTGGACGTGTTCCGTATGAGGGTGATACAGCGGTGAATCCGTAGGGTGGTTCAATATTGTCGCGTTGTACAGATACTTATCTTATTAATCTTCCTGTCGTCCATGTCAGTGTCATGGGACATCTGCTACTGGATCCGGCCAGGTATCAAGACTTGCCGTAACCGCTACTTAGCCGCTGTGAAAGTTATCTGAAGTTATTTATATGTACGTTCCTGACTTGCTGAAGAGGTCGAGATTGGAGGCATCACATGCGCAAACGGCACGCCTGCATCGAAAGATGGCAGCGACTTTGACGGCGCTCACAGCTTCCGCGTTAAATAGAAGCTAAATCCTCGGAAGGGATTTATCAAGATATGAAGCATAGCAGAGAGGAGCGATGTGGGCGAAAGTGCGAAGCACTTTCCCGACACAT
>Ga0307513_10009361_pt1 | contig 12394 bp, 4 predicted proteins | sample 15_EM_MG_FD_202174 | JGI IMG/M metagenome (GOLD analysis project Ga0307513, IMG submission 202174) | Populus trichocarpa ectomycorrhiza microbial communities from riparian zone in the Pacific Northwest, United States - 15_EM | ecosystem: Host-associated > Plants > Roots > Unclassified | place... | reverse complement strand
TCTAACTTCCATTCCTCTTTTATCTTATCCTCTGCAGTGATGGAAAATTATAAAAATTTACCTCTATCTCTTTATGGTCTTACTCCTTCACAAATGGACATGTTCATGACTGAAGATAATCCCGTTCATCGTCAGTCAGGAAGTGTCACAGAGGTTCTTTCTTCTTAATCACTCCTTGAGATCACCTCTCTAGCTTCAAGATGATCTTGTATTGATTAATTGCATAACAGTAGTTTTTCTTATTGCTTGCTGGAAGTCGAGTTTATCTAAGAAACTAAATCATATAGTGGTAGTCCTGAGAGAGCATTTTTTTCTTTACCTTTGTTGACAGGAAAGCATCTCATCTAGAAAGAACTATCTCGACCATGGAGGGATGTATAGTCTATCAGGCATGATGGATCGGGGTCCTCCAAAATATAGTATGAGTGTAACCATGTACCGTGGAGGGGGTAGAGGATATGGAAGACCTGAATCTGCTCCACCGGATTTGCCTTCTTTGCTCTTAGATGCTCGAATATGCTACCTGGGAATGCCAGTAAGCAACTATTTTTATATCTCATTGCTATCCTCAATATCAACTAGAATTGTTGGTCTATCTTGCCAGGTTGTCTGACTTGTAACATCTTGATAGATTGTGCCAGCTGTCACAGAGCTTCTTGTTGCCTAATTCATGTATTTGGATTATGATGATCCTTCAAAGCCTATTTATCTATATATAAACTCATCCGGGACACAGGTTTGCACTTGAATTCCCCCCTCTTTTCTTTTCATTTTCTGTTAACCTGTTTGTGTCACCCTAGATAAGCCATCAACTTGTGCTCTAATTATGCCTGAAATCACATTCATGTGGTTGAATATGTGTAATCATCTTCCCTAATTTCTTTTCAACTGTTTAGAATGAGAAGATGGAGACTGTCGGATCCGAAACTGAAGCGTATGCCATTGCAGACACCATGTCTGTAAGTATCATAATCTAGGATTTTCTCTGAACAGAGGTTATTATAATATCTCTTTAGTTCATGCACCAATATCTGTGTGTGCGCATCTGTTTGTTGTGTCTGCACACAAGATTTTCAGTTATTTTTTCACCGTTAAGTTTATGCTATGGAGCAATATTAAATGTGGGTGTTTGTTGCCTGTCTGCATGCAATATTTTCAATTATTTGTTAATTCTTTCATCAATTGTTTAATGTGATTGAAACTTATCCTGTGCATCTCTTTCTATATGCCTGAAGTACTGCAAATCAACTATCTATACTGTGAATTGTGGCATGGCATATGGTCAAGCAGCAATGCTTCTATCTCTTGGAGCCAAGGGTTATCGCGCCTTACAGCCAAACTCATCCAGCATGCTCCAAACTTCTCTTTAAGTTTAAAAGGATTATCACGACTTGTTTTGGAAAATGCAATTGCTATTTGGAGCTATGGGAACAGTAATGTGTTTAAAATTATTTATAACTAGAGAACCTATTTGTACTTGAATGGTTTAAAACTGTTCAATTCACCATCATGTCTTCTAACTGTGTGGGACTATATGGCTGCTTAAGTACCATTCTTGAGAAAAAGAAAATGTGTCAGAACATGTGAATGACTGATCGGGTGAAGTTCTATCACCTAAAATTTTGCCAGATGTCAGGAAAGTGGTATGATAGTTATGGGAGAGTGTTTATCACTGGTCATTTGTGGCTTGACCTAATCACCAATTTGACAATTTCTGGTCCTACAGGAAGGCGCACAATCTGTTTTCCACCCAGCAAATCCATCTCCTAACTTCTCGTAGCCTTGTAAACTTAATTTCTTATAAAAGAACCTGTGAAAAAACTGTGCCTGTTTGCTTTGCTGATCTATTTTGATAGCCTTGGCATGAGCTACTAGCCTGTTGATTGCTCGATCAAACAATGTGGCCATAGGTTTGGCACATCTTTCAAGTAATGTAAAGGGTTTTGAGCGTGAGGTTCTAATAATTTGATTCTGGATTGTAGCAAAATTATATTTACCTAGAGTCAACAAATCAAGCGGAGCTGCAGTAGATATGTGGATCAAGGTTCTCCCCTACACTCTCCCTTCCTTTTTCTTCCTTCATCAATTTTCGTAACTAACTTTTTTCTCAGGCCAAGGAATTGGATGCAAATACTGAGTATTATATTGAGCTGTTAGCAAAAGGAACTGGGAAGCCGAAGGAAGAACTTGTTAAAGACATCCAGCGACCAAAATATCTCAAAGAACTTTTTTCTTCCTTCATCAATTTTCGTAACTAGATTATGGGATTGCCGACAAACTACTTAGCTCAAGTGATGATGCATTTGAGAAAAGGGTAATTTTTTCATTGCATTTGGCTTCTGTTTTGTGTTTGATTTCATGTGCATTTGAGTGACAATAAGCCTTCGATGTTCAGGACTATGATGCATTGCTTGCTCAAACAAAAGCCATGAAGGCACAAGCTGCTGGGCCAAGAGCAGCTCCCTCTGGTTTTAGATGATGACAAAATACAGTATAGCTGATTATACAGAGGAAACTGCCAAGGTAGGATACGCTTTTGTTGATGGCAGTGCTGGTCCGTGTGGCCAGATAGCTCTGGATCCGTATGCTAATCTCAAAATGCTGTATACAATGTGTATCTTGGGCTAGGGCTATGTTAAAGTTACATGTATAGCAATAGACCACTGGTTCGTAACAGTAATGTAATACAAACACTCCATATTTGTGTTTTGATCTTATTGAACTCCAGGGGAGAATTTATGCCTTTTCAACTAGAGATGAGTTCTCTTTTGTGCAGGGTGTGAGCGAAATATTCTACACACCCAGACCTGGAGCTGTTTAGGCACAAACTTTCCAAGGACACTGTAATTAAGTTGGTGTTGAACTGCAGATCCCATATCTGATAGTTTGTCAGGAAAACTGGTTACAAATACTACATAGGGCAAGTTTGTGACGGTTGCATTTCATCTCATGATTGGTTGAGATTTGAGAGCTTGGACTTCATTATGATTGCTCTTGATGAAGTGCTCAGGGTAAGGCATCACCATCTTTAGTAAGATTTCCTCTTTTAATCCATTGACAGCAACTGAATTCATCGGTTGATATTTCAATCATTCAATGTCTCCGTTTGAGCTTTAAGAAATCATAAGGAAGGCTGACACCTGTTTGTGTCATTGATAGCTTTGAATTCACTTGTTTATTTGCACTTCTGCTAATTCCAGAAATATAACCAAAATGCCACGTCTTTTGAAGAACATGACTACTTTTGCTGCTATTGAAGGTGGAGAAGACGTCAAGGAAAAATACTATATAGAGCAACTAGTTTAAACTTGGCAATAGCCGACAGAATAAATCCACAGAATATAGATTTCTTAGAAGTTACTGATGCCTCACAATTAGGCTAGCCAATGGCTTCAACGTTCTTCTTGTTGATCTGAATGCAATGCATCTCATAACCATCATGATGATGAATAGATTGTACTGAAAGCTATTGTTATGCATTTTTTCCCCGGGAGACATGACATTTGCAAATCCATTTGCATTATTACCTGTGCTGGACACATTCATCCAAAGATCGATTGTTTGCTGTAGCCTGTTCAGCAGGCTTCTTCACCTCGGTGCAAAACTACTTTGCCCAAAGATTGATTGGGCTTCACCGTGCAAGTCACACGGTTTACTAAGCACCGTTCATTCTTGGACAACACAGAGGAGTTTTGAACCCCAATAAAACCCATACACGATAGATGAACAAACCCATTCAGAATCTGCATACACAAAAATAGGCGATGCCCTTGTAATGCACAACAGCTTCATATAGTCTTCTGCTTGTATTTACTGTCAAGGCTGCTGCATCCATTATAATTCCCTGTTAGTTGGTAAAACCTTCAGTAACTTCGCAATATCAAATGACTTAAAGTCTTTGCCAAAGCATAAGCTAAGATCCAAGGGTGTCATTCCATCCTGAAAAAACAAGGAAGCAATTCAGCATTCCTTGGAACAATTTTTCCTTCAAATATAAAATTGCAAACATTTACCTTAGTTCTTCTGGTCTTATCTGCACCATTGACCAACAAAACTTTAGCTATATCTCTATTTCTGCTTTGGACTGCAATGTGCAATGGAGTCCATCCTTCCTGCAAGAAATGTTATAAAATTTCTGGGGACCAGAATATGATCAATTGAGCAAAGGGTTCAGAAAAAATTTGGAAACTTGTACTGACATTATCCGCAGCATTGACATCAACCTCGTATTTTAACAGCAACTTTACAGTTTGCATTGCACCAACTTGAACTGCATAATGCAGAGGGCTAGCACCATCCTATTACAGGGATAAATAAATGGCAACAAATGTTCCTTAGAGATGCAAACAAAATTAAACAGGGGCAAAAAACACTTGCTACAATCAAAATATTAACCTTACCCGATCTCTGATATGTGGACTAGCACCTTTTCTTAAAAGATGACTAATAACAGCCTCTTTTTTGCCAATAATTGCCTTATGCAATGCCGTGAGCCCATCCTATGTCAACAATTTCAACTTAAGATTTATGCTCAAAGTACAAGCTATAAACAGAATACAATAAAGGAATGAACTCACATTATCCTGGCCATCAATATCTAATCCATCATCAAGCAACTTGTCCATAAATTTTATCTGTCCTGAAAGAGCAAGCGTCTGGAGTGGATTCCATTTTGCCTGAAAGGAGATTTTGCATGTTTACTACTATTTTTCTCATAGCCCATATGCTCTAGCAAATGGCAGCAAGTCAATATATATAAACGCTACTTCTTAATGAAAAAAAGAAAAACACATATTTCAGCAGGAAAATAGCTCTAAAACGTTATCATCATAGGTTACAGTTGATATTTTGCGGAGATTAGGAGATGCATTCTGTTGGAAAATTGCTCTCTCTTCTGGTCCCAAAAGTTGTTCAACCTCTGCAGTGGTTACAGAACAGCGTCAAATTCATTCATAGGGTAAAAAAAAATTTCATCCCTAAAGGAATAGGAATGTTCCACTTGAGAAATTGATAGCATAGCACTATTAAAATAGGGGGGGAAGGGAACAGTGAACGCCACCTTTGACAAGATCCTCCCCGTAGTTATTTTCTGTAGTGGAGTTAGTGACAGTGGAAGTAGCTGTGACAGAATTCTTTTCTTCCTCCCAATTACTCTCAAAATCCAAGTCATTTTCTTTCGCTTCTTCTTCATCTTCTTGGTCATAATCACTGCCGCTTCCATCATCAGGATCTTCCCAAACTCCGTCTTTTGTCTCCAGAGATGATGGTGATGATGCCCATTTTGACCCGGCCGCATAAGCACTAACTCTTAACCATTCCTTAGAAATAAATAATGGGAATCTTCCAAAACTTAGAAGGGGAATAGAAGAATAGTTGAAAGAAGAGAATCGAGGGAGTAGATAACTGGAATGACAAGTCACTGTAACTCCGGCGAACGCCATGATCAGCTAACGAGGTGTGTGTAGGCGTGGAAAGAACGAGATGGGGACGAAGATAACAGATGACGCGAAGGCTAGTTTAAAGAAAAAGCAGACGACGAGTAGGCTACTCTGAGAAGGATATTTTGAAGGGGTTCTAACTACAGGTCGTTCAGAAAATAAAAATCATCAAATATTAAAATATAAGCACCTATGTACGAATGAGTAGTCTGCGGCGGGCCAACTTTTTTTTCAATAAAAAATTCTTTAAAAATTTAAAATTTAACTGTGTCGGGTCTATTGTAAAAGAAAACTTAGGCCTTAGTTCTTTCATAATAATATTTTTTTAATTTATTAATGATAATAATAATAATAATAATAATTTTTAAGTTTATCTTTCAAATCAAATCTATGGTTGTTTTTTAATATTAAATTTGTTTTTCAAATTTATTAATTATTATATTAATAATATTAATTATAATAAAAATAAGAATATTTCTAATACAAAAATTAATATTTTTAATATTAACAATATTAATTATAATAAAAATAATAATATTTACAATACAAATAATAATATTTTTAATATTAATAACAATATTAAACTTACCCATGAGTAAGTGAGTCTAGCTGTAATACTAGGTTCAAGAGCTTTGCGCCTCTTATAAATGTCATATCCAAGAGCTTTGGGTCTGGCTGCATTCTGAACCTATTAGAGTTGGGTTAGGAAGTCAAACCCAAGAGTCTTGGGTTCTGATGCCGAACCCATTAGCCTTGGGTTTGGACGTCTGGCCCCAGTGTCTTGGATCAGTTAGGGCTGCAAGACCTAATAGACTTGGGTTTGTGCCCCTGTCACTTCCAAGTGTCTTAGGCTAGGGAGGGTTGCAAGACCCAAGAAACTTGGGTCTGTGTTGCTGTCACTACCAAGCAACTTGAGTCAGACGCCACTTTCCAGCCCCAGTTTCTTAGGTTATGAAAGGCATGCCAAACCCAAGTTGTTAATAATAATATTAATAATAATAATAATTGATTTTACCTTTCAAATCAAATCTATATTTTTTTTGTAATAAAATTTATTTTAAATTTAATAATATTAATGAATTTAATAACATTTATGATATTAATGATAATATTAAACTTGTTTGGCCTAAATTTTTATAGGAATAATATTTTTTTAAAAAATTAATAATAATAATATTTAACTTGTCTGCCCAAGTTCTTATATTTTTTAATCTTAAAAAATATATGTTTTTCTTTGATAGTAATAATAGTTGTTTTCAATATTAATAGTATTTTTTTCAAATTTAATAATTATTATATTAATAATTTTAACTATAATAAAAATAATAATATTTTTAATACAAATAATAATATTTTTAATATTAATACTTTTAATTATAATAAAAATAATTATATTTATAATATAAAATAATTATATTTAGAAACCTAAGACCCAAGAACCTTGGTTCCTGACACCGGATCCAAGAGAATTAGGTCATGAGGGAGGATCCACTAGTCTTGGGTCCTGACGATGGACTTAAGAGAATTGGGTCCTAACGGAGGATCTAAGAGAATTGAGTGCTTACGCAGGACCCATTAGCCTTGGGTTCTGATGCTGGACCCAAGAACCTTGGTCTGGACTCTGGATCCCAGAGCTGTGGGTCAGGCAGGTCTGTTAGAACCAGGTGATTTGGGTCTGCACCTGTTGCCACACCCAAGTAACTTGGGTTAGGCGTTTATAATACAAATAATAATATTTTTAATATTAATACTTTTAACTATAATACAAATAATTATATTTAGAAACCCAAGACCTAAAAACCTTGGGTCCTGAGGGAGGACCCATTAGCCTTGGATCCTGACGATGGATCCAAGAGAATTGGGCCCTCAAGATAATTGGGTGATGACGCATGACCCATTAGCCTTGGGTCCTGACGTCAGATCCAAGAGAATTGGGTTCTGACACCGAACCCAAGAACCTTGGTCTAGGCTCCGAACCCCAGAGCCTTGGGTCAGGCGGGTCTGCGAGACCCGGGTGATTTAGGTCTGCACCTGTTGCCACACCCAAGTAACTTAGATTAGACGTCCATTTCCAGCCCTAAGTTTCTTGGATCTAGAAGGGGATATCTGACCCAAGTTAGTAACAACAACAACAACAATAACAATAATAATAACAACAATGACAATAATAATTGATTTTACCCTTAAAATCAAATTTATGTCTTTAAAAATAAATTATGGTTTTTCTTCGATGGTAATAATATATTTTTTTTAATTTACTAATGATAATGATAATAATAATAATAATAATAATAATAATAATAATAATAATAATAATTCTTAATTTTACCCTTGAAATCAAATCTATTATTGTTTTTTAATATTAATAATAATTTTTTCAAATTTATTAATTATTATATTAATAATATTAATTATAATAAAAATAATAATATTTATAACACAAATAATAATATTTTTAATATTAATAATTATAATAATAATAATAATATTTTTAATACAAATAATAATATTTATCATATCAATAATAATAATAAACTTATTTGGCCCAAGTTCTTATAGTAATAATTTTTTAAAAAACTTTATTAACGATAACAACAACAACAACAACAACAATAATAATTATTGTTATATTTTCTTTCATTTTTTTTTCAATTTGTTATTCTTCTCTACGGGGTCTGCAACCCCTGGTAGGTTTGCAGACCCCAGGTGGGGGTCAGAAGAGACCCAGGCATGCGGGTCTGCAAATCCAGGGGAGCGATTCTGCAGATCCAGGCGCGCGAGTCTGGCTCTAGTGCCCTGGACATGGCAGTCTCAGCGCTAGGTGTCAGCAGCCTAGGCCCTACAGCCCCACCATGCCCTACTAAAATCAAAACTGACAATTTTCTCCTCAACCATCCCTCCAATGCAAAATGCATCTCAATAAAAAAAGACAACCTCACCTTCCCCCTGCAATTTTTGCAACTCTCTGTGGTAAGGACAGCTCTGCCATTATACTGCTTCAATCCACAATGCTTTGTGTCTATATAACCAGTAACAGGGGCACTAAGCTCTTTTAGTATATTATATAATATTTTGGGTTTCTTTATATTTATATTTCATTTAGAATAAATAATTTAGATATTTATATGCTTTCAATGGTAAATTTTGATATGATTTTATTTTTATTTTCTTTTTTTTTATAATTTCAAAAATCATGATAATTAAAAAAAAAAAAAAAGAGTACCAATATTGTATGATAACGTTACGAGTAATTTAAGAAGGATGGTTTACATCATTTAAGGTTATAGTTGAGTATACATAAGAAAATAATGGAAACATAAATTGAGAAATATTTAGGAGTTAATAAATTTGTACAAAGAATTTTATTAATATTGATCATTTTCTTTAATTAGAGGTGAGGTTGAATTTAAGTAGTGTGCTTAAGCATGCAGTAATTTAGAAGTTATGAAATGTATAATAATCAATTAATGTTTTTATTTAAGTTTTGGTTTTTATATATAATTATTGATATACAATTTACACTTATGAATATTACCCATCATACTTAAAATTGGTTATTTGAGATGTGTTTCGCCGTGGGTTATAAAATATTTTTTAAAGAAAAAATGGGTATAGAAGGTATTTTGATGTTTTTTTTAATATAAAAATATTCAAAATATAAATAAAAATTTTTATATAAGTATTTAATTAGATAAATCGACAACCATCTGTGTAAATAAACAAAAATAATAGTTAATAATAACTAAAAGAGAAACTTAAAAAATTAAAAGATTAACATAGTTTAAGATGTTTGATCTTGCAAAATGAAATATTTACTCGATTGTGTTTATTAAAATCAATACGGAGTAATAGAAATATAAATACACATAATCTGATTTGAATAAAATAAAAGAAAAAAAATATTACACAAGATCAAACATATTAGAAATATTATTTATATGAAACAAAAAAATATAGATGAATCAGAATAATATTTTGAAAAACTAAATACAAAAGAGGACAAACATGTATTTTTTTTTTTTTTGTAGGAGAGAAAAGAAGAAGAAAAACCATCACCTGTGACAAGCCGTCCAACATCCACTACCACGCGAGACACTATGAAGAAAATGATACGGTGATGCTTCCAACAACATAGTGGAAGAGCAGAGTTGACCACCAAGTGGTGATGCTCGCCCCTTAACCCCCCTCCCCCAAATGACACAAATGCCACCCATATGTTGGCACGTAATGAGCACACATTAATAACTATTTTGACTAAAAAATTAATTTTCCAAAATAAAAATACCAAAATATCCTTTATGGGTATAGAAACTACAAAAAAAAAAAACATATGTGAAAGGATTAAAATACTCATAAGTTCATGCCTTAGTTTTTGTTTTTTTTAAGAAACGAAAGACAAAAAAAACTTTTTTGTAAATAATTCTAAAATTTGTTAATGTTAAAAATAAATAAGTTATTTTACAATTAAAAAAATATTAAAGACAAAAATACTTACTAATAATCTTTTAATGACCCCTAAACATTTAAAAATATCAAATTGCCCTCAACAAATGCTTCCAGTAGAAGGTTTCTGTTAATGATTGATAAAATCTTCATCGTTATTATACACAAAACATTTGTATCTATTATATATTTATTTAATATATAAATATATAGGCAAATAATTCTAGTTAACTCTAATAAGTTTTATATAACGACCCAACTATAATAGATACAATATTAATAATATAACAAAGTACTCATAATACAACAAATAACTAGCATTGCCAATCATTTTGAAAAAGGTTTAATATATTTTATCATGTTTAGGAGCAAGAGCATGATTATACTACAACTCATATTTTTAAATAAAAAATATTTTTATATATTTTTATAATTGTGATGCAACCCATGTTTCTAATCAAGCCCTTAATCTATCCAATGTGAATGCTTTTTATTGTGTGAGCATAAGGTTTGTTAAAGAACTATCTCAATTCAATAGTTTAAGTTGTTAGATGAAGTTTTAAAATATAATTTATATTATTCTCTAACACACCTTCTCAAGTGAAAGTCCTTTGGACTTGAAACTTGCACATGCACACATTATTTTGTACTTAATTTTTATCAAATAAATAAGGAAGGTGAGATTCGAACTTGTGACTATTTGGTCATTAAAGCTCTAATACCTTATCAAAAAAATATCTCAACCCAATAGCTTAATATATTAGGTTAGATTTCAATATATGATTTATATTATTTTCTAACATGATTTTCATCAAAATGAATATATTCAACATTATATCATCATCTATTTTTTTCCTTTAAAAATTTCAGTAAAAAATAATTAATAATAATAAAAGAAGCTAGGATTGTATTAACATGTAGGTGAGAGATGAGCTAATAACTGGTGTTTTCCATTTAAATGACAAATATATCGCCAAAATCAGTGGTAACAAAACCAAGCCATCAATTTTACGAGCATTCCGCAAACAAAAACTCATTTAAATTGTATCCGAAGATTCAACCCTGGTTAATTTAGAGGTGTTTATAAATATAGTAATGATTTTTTTTCAGAATAATATTTCAGTGGTTAAAAAATTATATAGAAATACATTAAAATAATATTTTTTTTATTTTAAAAAAATTATTTTTAATGCGAGTATATCAAAATCAAAATAATCTGGACACACCAACAAATATTAATTTGAAGTAAAAAATATAAAAAAAATTAAAATTTTTTTAAATACTTTTGAAACACAAACAAACAAACACTTGACTATATTCATACCGGTAAAACCTTCGGATTATCATTTCATTGAAACTGAGCTGTCTAGACATTACATCCAACATAATCATACAGAACTTGTTCCTTGGCTGCTACTCTTGCATGATGATAAGAATGCGTTGCATGGTCACATTCATTTGTTATATCTAGGAGACTAGATAGATGAATAATTACAGAATCCAAAGTTCTAAGCACAGACCTACACGATCACTTAAAAGAAATGAAACTACAGGGTCACTGGAAGCGAAAAGGCGTTCCACCTTGATTCAAGCATTAGCACACATCAAGATTTGAAAGCTTCATAGGAAACAAAAACGCCTAGAAAACCATGAGATATTGCACATCCAAGATTCTAGTGACCAGTGGTTTTCAAAAGGCTCACTTATGCTGGGGGGTTGGGGTAAGCTTTCGGCTTTGGCTTCACTTCTATTTCATTTACACTTCGTACAAAGATAGCATCTGGCTCATGGCTGGAAAGATGAACATGCAACAATCAGAGAAAACATGGAAAGTGAAATGGCGAGGTAAGATTAGAATTTAGAATGACTCTTACGGTTTATCTCCCTCTTCATAAGTGTAACTTGATGCCACAGCCAACAGACGACCATCTCTGCTAAATGAAAGTGCGGCGACACTCGATGGATACTTTGAGTACTGAAAAGAGCAAAATTGTAACAAGCTATTAACTTTCCACAAGTAAATTAATACTGTCAAATGTTCTGTAAACATGCACCTGATATAGTCTCTTTTTGTTGTTCCCATCCCATACGTTCACAAAACCATCACAACCTCCAGTTGCAAATGTACCATAGCTGCAAGTTGAGTTTGGATGTAAGATAAGTGACCAAAAAATAGTAGAAGAGAAACAGGCTAGTAGTATGACTACATGCCAAACAAGACATCAACTTCAGTCATTGTAAGCTCAAAAATGGAGAAAAGAATCCAGCTTTCATCTTGATCAAGACATAATTACTTGGATGTTTCAATGAGATTATGTTAGGCAAAAATATTAGTTATGGGCTTCTGAATCCTACAAACAGAATGAATGTTCCTCTCTAAATAAAAAAATTCATCTAATTACTCAACATGAGAACTTGTCAGGTAGGAAAAAGTTGTGAATGTCAGCTAAACATACACTAGAGCTTCAAAATGCACATGGAATGGATTTTGATGTTCATTTTGCTTCTGTCTT
>Ga0307513_10009360_pt1 | contig 12394 bp, 4 predicted proteins | sample 15_EM_MG_FD_202174 | JGI IMG/M metagenome (GOLD analysis project Ga0307513, IMG submission 202174) | Populus trichocarpa ectomycorrhiza microbial communities from riparian zone in the Pacific Northwest, United States - 15_EM | ecosystem: Host-associated > Plants > Roots > Unclassified | place... | reverse complement strand
CACTTCTTGAATCCATGTAAAAAGGAATTGTCCTGCTTTCCTAGGATTCAATGGAAGTGCCCTCCCAAAGTGAGCATATTTTCCTTTGTTAGGTTCATCTTTATACTTGCATGAATATGAAATTGTTTATGCATTATGTGTTTACATCATGATGCAAAAACTTGTGTTTTTAGACTTATGTGAGGTAGTGGTTACAGCTGATTAAATTTTGAATCCTAACTGCTTGCTCTTTTTGTTTTTTGTTTTTCCTGAAAACAGTTTGTTGTCAGTTCCAACTGGCATGTGACAGCTGGAGAAGAAAGCCAGGAATCACAGGCCCAAAAACTGAGGGAAATGAGAGCTCTTGAAGCATTTTATCCACGCCCTTCTGCTGTTCCTCCCAGGTAAAATTTCTTTTTCCTGTAAACCGAGATCTCAACAATCATCATATTTTTACCTAGTCTCACACATTCTTCTCTGTATAGCCCTGTTGTTTCTTTGGACGTAGAAGATACAGATTATGATGATAGCCTCACTCCAATCATCCCTCTCATTCCTGTTGAAGAGGAGGAAGCCACAGAACTGCCATCTGATTTGACAGAACCACTGAAAACTTCCCAGTCACCAGCATTGCCTCCGTTTTTATTGTCATTTGGAACCCTGAACTCTTCAAAATGCATCACCCCTGCTTCAAATCCACTCTTAAGTGAAAAAACAGCATTTGGAAAACTACCTAATCCACCTAATCCAGGTAGTAATTTAATCTCAGCAGCTTCTGCTGCTGTTACTGCAATCATGAAAAACAAGGGGCATGGAAGCTTAATCGATACTGGTTTGCTTGTTAAGATCTTAAGTGACCCAAAAATGATCGAGGAACTTGCCGGTGGCAATCAAGCACTTCGTGTGACATCTAGACCAGTTACTAGTTCAATGTCCTCATCATGTGAGAAACCTGATGTAGTTCCAGTACAATTTACAGCTAATGGAAACTTGCAACCCCTACCTAGTGAGGAGCAGCCATGGTCGAAGCCAACATGTCAGATTCCCATATCCTGTCCGAAACCTGCCATGCCTTTGCCATCAATGCCATCCAACGGATGCTTGTATCTTCAACCTAGTCAGATGCACCCGACAGTAAGTAGAGCGTCCATGCATCAGGATACTGCTCCTGCAAGTGGGTTTGGAGTATTTTCTTCCATTCCTGTGCCCATTCCAGTGCCTAATTCAATGCCAACAACGGTAAGCACAGTGCCTAGAGAATCAATGGCAACCCAAATATCTTTCAAAGACACCGGTCCCAACCAAATGTCTAATTTGGTGCAATCCACTCTGGTTATGAAGCCTGTCCAACCGAACAGTGTTCCTCAAGCAGGTATGAAAACTAACCCTGTGAAGGATGTGGAGTACATTAAGAACCTTATAAGGGAACATGGAACAGCGAAGAAAGAAATCCAGGACCGAAATGGAAGGCATTACAATCAAACTCAGAACCAAGAATTGATACAAAACATAAAAAAGAGGGAATCGAAACACAAATCTCAGAAGCCTTGCATGTACTTTAAAACTCCCAAGGGATGCCGAAATGGCTTCAATTGCCCTTTCCAGCATGATCCATCTTTCCAGTTTCAAACTGGTAGTGCTTTGGATGCCCCAGTTGCAAAGAGAATGAAATTTAGTGGGGAAATCGTTGGGAGGACCTGACGTTTTGTTGTTACTTACACGACCAGAACTGTGAATACGAGGTACTTAAACCTGTAAATTAATTTTGACTAGTCTTTCTGTAGATTTTGTACAGGGTTAAGGCATCAATATGTCGGAAACAGTTTTGTCAAAAAATAAGAAAAATGAGATGATGGCCTAACGATTCATCAAATGAAATAAGCCTTTTCAATTTGGAGGCGGTTTAGTCTGTGGTTGTGGTAATTATCATGTCCAGTCCGGCATTTACGGGCAGTTAGTGGGACTTGTTAGACGTCCATATTCAACGATATTTAGTGCTTTTGTTAAGATGAAAAAAATATGACCACCCAGCTCGTTTAAAAAGAGGTTAAAATCCTTGGGAAAATTTAGGATTTGTGTCAATGGATTTTTGAGATAAAACCATATAAAAAAAATATTTTAAAAAAATCATATACAAATTTTCCAGATAAATCCTGTAAATCGAAGTTTTTATTCAAAAAACCATATCATTGATTAAAAAAAATCATGGCTTTGTCAGATAAAAGAAAAAAAATGCATAAATAAAAAGAAAAGAGAAAATTCTTACTAAGAAATGTATTTTTTATTCTAGAATTTAACTCGTTGACATTCTTTAGGTATTTCTTAAAATCATCAGAAAATTAAATAAAAATTAGTTTTGAGAATGGTGACTTAGTATCGGGTGATAAAAAAAATACAAATTATATATATATATATATATATATATATATATATATAAAGGGGCTTTCGCTTTAATATTTTGATCTTTGTTCTTTTAAAAATTTATTTTTTAATGTTTAAATTTTATTTTCATCATTTCTCGATTCTTGAATGATAAGGAGAGAGAAATTTTGTGAAATTTTTTTTTTATTCGGAACAATATTATGTTGGGGAGAGAGAATGTTTATTGCACTAGTTATAAATGGAGACACGAGGCTTTCCATCAAAGTATAAGACTTTCTTTTTAACTTTGTTCTCATCACACATGCACATACATAGTGTTGCATATGTCGCCTATATAGATCTAGCTGGTTTCAACAAATTTAAAGCGTGTTTGGCAGTGTGGTTGCGGGTGCTTTTCAAATAGCTTTTCGTGCCGAAATATATGTCAATGATGTTTTTTCATTTTTAAAAAATTATTTTTGACATCAGCACATCAAAACGATCCAAAAAGTACAAACCGCACTCAATTTTAGCAAAAAAAAAAATTCAAAATTTGACGAAACGCAGTTACAAACGCAATGCCAAACAGTCTCTTAACATATGGCCAGACAATATCCATTTAGGCACCGACAAACCTGAACAAAACCTCTGATCAAACTGGGTGGAGTTTCAATGATCCCAAAAGACAATTTTAATTAAAAAATATATTTTTCCCTATAATTTTATTTGTCTTTTCCTATAAATATCTAATTTTATTATTGTATAATATTTACATAAAAAATATATTTTAAAAACTAATGTTATTAAACTCGGCTAGATTCATGATCTAGTTCACGAGTTGGATAGATTAACTTAGTTTGATCATGATCAATTCAAAACATCGTAGCTTCAGTAATTTTTTAAATAAAAAATATTAAATTGACATCATTCTTTGAATTTTTATATATAATTTAACACAACTAAGTTTATATATAAAAGTTGAATCGAATTTTAATTAAGTTGAAAAAAATACAAGTATATCTATCAAATCAACTTAGTTACATAGGTAAATTTATACTATATTTACCTTGAAACCTACTCATATAGAGATCAAATTAAGGTATTAGAGCTCTGTGGTCTCAGATTCGAGTCCTGTGGTTGCTCATATGATGGTCACTGGAGGCTTACATGATCGTTAACTTCAGAGCTCGTAGGATTAATCGAGGTACGCACAAGCTGGTCCAGACACTCGCATTAAACTAAAAAAAAAATCAAGGAATTAGAATTGTCTAAAGCTTCCCCGCGGTTACGAGTGGACACCTAACTAATATGACAAACAATGTATTGACGAACCGACCACAACATTAACAAAAGCTAATCCTACCAATGTGTCTCTTTGCATTGACATTGTTGCTCACGAGCTTGGCTTGTGATTGGGCTAATTTACCAATAATATATAATAGTAAAATGGATGCAAACAACCATCTAGGTAGTGGTCTAGTAATAAGAGCTTGGGATTAAGAGTTTTGCTTCCTCTGTGGTTTCAGGTTCAAACCCTATGGTTGCTCATATGATGACCACTGGATGCTTACATGGTCGTTAACTTCAGGGCCCGTGGAATTAGTCGAGGTACACGCAAGCTGGCCCGGGCACCCATGTTAAACTAAAAAAAAAAAATGAATGCAAACACACACAGGCAATTTTACTTAAATTCACAAGTAGAATGATGACTTATCTTTAATTACTACATTATTTCATGATAAATGATTCCGTGTAGATTTTAAGATTTATTGGTTTAACAAGGGATCGAGGTCCTTAGTCAATTATAAATTAAAATATCTATGTGTGTGTGAAATGCTATGTTCGTTTTATGATCCCAATCTGAAAATTAAGCGAATAAACAGTTATTTTTATGATTCTTTAAATTGGTAAAACAAGACATGGAATTCAAAATTACAGGCTAGCTATTGCTTTATATTCAAGTCTATAAACATTAATTATAAATTATTATTTTTTTTTAAAAAAAAGTAGTTGCTTCATAAGAACACCATCTCTAATCTTTATTTTTCTAATTAAAGTGTGTCACTTGTGCTTTTATTTTTGAATTTCAACAAGTTAAACCTAATGAGAGTTTTGAGTTTAGTTTAAAAGAGTATTTGAAATCAGGGTAGTTATTGTTTTTTAATTTGTTTTTTGAAAATTCATTAAAATAATATTTATTTTATTTTTAAAAAAATATTTTTGACATCAGTTAATAAAAACGATTTGAAAACAATAAAAAAATTAATTTGATACAAAAAAAATTAATTTTTTTCAAAAACATTTTTGAAACGCAAAAATAAATGGACTCTAAAACTCTACTTTATATTACAATTGCACTGTTTTTTTTTTGAGATTTTAAAAAAATAATTTATATTTTTTTTATTTAATATGTTAATGTTAAAAATAAATAAAAATAAATATTTTTTTAATATATTTTTTTAGTTACGTGAAACTTTCGAGATATATATATATATATATTATCTGGAAAATGGAACTAGCAAGGAAATAGTAATCAAGGTCGGTTAACTAACTTCTACCTTCCATGTCGTTTTTATTTTGGATTTGTGTTCTCAATTCCAAGTTTGACGATAACATTAGTACTTGTTATTGTCAGAGAAGATCATATTAAAAGTTTTGCTTCTTGACTTCCTTTGTTTCTGCCCCCGCTCAAGATTCATGAAAATGAATCTCTTTACTTTAAAAATTTTCCACTTGCACACAATATCAAGTCTAAAACAGGTCGCCGCATGCAACTTTTGGTTCTGGGTCTCCGTTGACTTCACTTATTTTCAACTTCTTATATAATAGACTTTGCCAAGTTGTAATAATATCTAGTCAATATTCCCAAAGCTTCCTTAGCATTGAAGATTTAGATTTTGTAAAATTTAAGTAATAATCTTGTTTGTTGACATTAAAGTTCTGTTCTTTAGCTGTTAGTGTTAGGTGTTTGCTTAGTTTATTGCCCGGTGAGAAATGAATATCTAATGCATGCTTAGTTTCTTCAATCTTCTTTCATACCAGCACAAGTCATTTTCACTGAAGTTTGTTTTGCAGCTTCTGGGTGCTCAACATTTTTCTGTCATGTTCTGTTAGGTGAGTATACTTTTAGGTTCTAACTCTACTTGAATGCATCTTGACAAGTTTTTAGTCAATTTAATTTCCAGCATGTTATGATTAATTGCTTTGAAGGTTCTTGAACATTACGTGTTTTCAATTTTTCAGCATACTCTTATTTTCAATTATGCGATAAATTCAGACAAACTTCTGAAATTTTTTAATTGAGGGTAGATGTTTTAGAGGAAGCAGCTAGAGCTGCTGTTTTCATTCCATTGAACATGGACATGTAGAATTAGGATCTTTCCTCGTGATCTCAATGCATTTGACAAAATGCTCGACAGAGGAAATTAATACACTGTTCACTTGTCTGGGAGGTTATAGCTTGCTTATTGCCTTGCTCCTTATTTGGTTGGGCTTATGCACTTTAAATTTTGAACTCACTCGTTAGTATTATTAGAGAGTATAATAATGTAAAACAATATTTCCTAGAACATCTTCCGTAAATTAAGCTTTTAGGTTGAATGACTCTTTGGTAACTTTTGGTAATACACTGTGTCCATACCTGTGAAGTTCAACCTTGTAATACGAGCCTGGCCCAAAAGCTGCATTGAATACATGCATCGTTGTGAATCCCATAGTGGTCTAAGTCTAACTGAGAAACAAGCGCAAGGGGCACCCTGATTGACAAAGTAGAAAACTTGAATATCGTTAAATATTTTCTTTGAACTGGTATTGTTCTTTGTCCTTATCAAAGAGACTAGATAAGTCGAAAGGAAATACCACAGAAACTTAGTTAATTGTCTGTGCATTGTACAAGTCAAGATGATGACACCAATGGAAAATGGGAAATGGGAACAAGGAGGAAATTAGGTGGATAGGTGGAACATAGACGGGTCATATGATGATAATATACAATTATGGATTACATCCATTCATTATTCCAACAGCTGCTCATCAGCAAATGGAGCGCTGGATTTTGACATGTGGTGTGAACAGACTGATTTCACATATATTCGCTTCCAAGGACTTACTGTTGCAGAAATTTTTAGATTGACCACCTTGTTGACATGAATTATCATGACATTTTTTTTAGTGTCGATTGACAGCAGTATGAATCTATATATTTGTCAATGTGGATGGTTGGCATTCATGCTACTGCTTGTTTTACATTTAAGTGAAAACTTAGGAAGAGTTAGTACTGAGGATAAAATCCAAACCCAAAATGTACAGCTCTTCTGCTGGCAATTCTATGTTACGTAGAAATTTCTTGCGGCCTAGGATTATCCAGGCCAGTTATAAAACCCAGAAAGAGGGAATTGCTTGCAATACAAAGGTACCCCGCAATGTCAACATGGAGAAGTTACAGAGTGCCTATTTGTTTCCTGAGATCTCAATGCGTGAGGTTCAACACATTGAGAAGTACCCAGATGCAAAATTGATAAGCCTTGGAATTGGTGACACCACAGAGCCCATACCGGATATCATAGCTTCAAGCATGGCAAACTATGCACGTTCCCTTTCAACAGCAGAAGGTTATAGTGGGTATGGAGCTGAGCAAGGCAACAAAGCCTTGAGGAAAGCTATTGCTGAAACATTTTACAGAGATGTTCGGGTAAAGGAAACAGAAGTTTTTGTGTCAGATGGCTCACAGTGTGATATTACTCGCCTTCAGCTGCTGTTTGGTTCCAATGTGTCAATAGCTGTGCAGGATCCATCCTTTCCAGCCTATGTAGATTCAAGTGTCATAATTGGTCAAGCTGGTGATTTTGAAGATAAAACTGGGATGTATGGGAAAATTCAGTACATGAAATGTCTGCCTAAAACTAACTTTTTTCCCGACTTAGCAACAGCTTCAAGGTCAGATATAATTTTCTTTTGCTCTCCGAATAATCCCACTGGTCATGCAGCAACACGACAGCAGTTGGAGCAACTTGTGAAGTTTGCAAAGGAGAATGGATCAATCATAATTTTTGACTCTGCGTATGCAGCTTATATCAGTGATGATTCCCCTCGATCTATCTTTGAAATTCCTGGGGCGAGAGAGGTTGCGATTGAAGTTTCCTCTTTCTCTAAATTTGCTGGGTTCACAGGCATTCGTCTTGGCTGGACAGTTGTTCCTGAAGAGCTGTCCTTTTCAAATGGTTTTCCTGTAATAAATGACTTCAATCGTATTGTTTGCACTTGCTTCAATGGAGCATCAAATATAGCCCAGGCTGGTGGACTGGCGTGTCTTTCCCCAGAGGGTTTTGCGTCTGTGCATTCCATAATCAAATGCTACAAGGAGAACGCAAAAATACTGCGTGACACCTTTTCTTCTCTTGGTCTAAAAGTATATGGTGGTGAAAATGCTCCTTACCTTTGGGTTCATTTTCCTGGTTCAAAATCTTGGGATATATTTACTGAGATTCTGGAGAAGACTCATATAATAACTGTTCCAGGTTCTGGATTTGGTCCAGAAGGCGAAGAGTTCATGAGAATTAGTGCTTTTGGACACAAAGAGAGTATCATAGAAGCCGCAAGGAGGCTGGGAAACCTTTATCCATAGACTGGAAAATTCGACAGTTTCTTCCTTTTCTATCTCTAAATATATCATTGGCTAGGAATTTCTCCATTTTCATGGGATATAGACAACCTGATCTTTAATATTTTGCAACCGAAGCAGCTGATTACTGTTTATGTTTTTCACCTTGTTTGTACAAGTGGGAATAAGGCAGCTCATATCATGGATGAGCAAGTGGATATAGATACAAATGTGGTCGAGTTCTTAATAATCCTCTTCTAAGTGTTCTTACTGTTGTTCTGAGGGTTTGCAGTGATTTGTATTTGATGTACTGTCTTGTTCTTAAGTGTAATGAAAATTCTGTTATCGATTTCCTCCTGTTAGGAGTCCTCCTTCTCCCTCTTAGATCTTACTAGGAGCATTTTTTTTTGCCTCTTTAACTACTACTGTCTTGTTCTTTTTTCTTTTTCATTTTAGTGGATTGTGAAAAGTCTTGGTTTTTGTCATTTCATATTACTTCTTAGTTTTGATTCCATTTTTCTCGTGCAAGCAATTATGTATCTGTTTTCCTACTTCATTCGGTCTATGTTGAAGATGAACAATATTTATTTTTATTGCTTTTAACATAAAGATCAAAGGATAATTATTTTAGATCTACTGCTGTAAACGAAGAGTATGAATCTTGTCTGGAATTTAAAGAAATATACATTACATTAAGAGATGAGAATAACCGTATTGTAGATGGTTATTACCTCAAAGAAGAATATTTATTTCAGGATAATAAGCTTTGTATCTCAAAAACATTAGTGTATGAATTTTTTATACAGAAGATTCATGCTAGAGGTCTTTCTAGACACTTTAGAAGAAATAAAATCATTAAAAAGGTGAAATATCAGTTCTTTTGGTCTAGCATTAAAAGAATATAGCTAAGTTGGTAGGTCAATGTTGAATATGTTAACTAGTTAAGTATAGAAAACATAACATTGGTCTTTAGTCCTCGTTGTCTATTCTCACTTGCCCTCAACAAGATGCAAGTATGGATTTTGTATTTGGGCTTCCACGTACTGCAAAGAAACATGATTCTATCTTCATGGTTGTCAACCGCTTCTCTAAGATGATCTATTTTATCCATTAAAACCATATATGTTTTTAGAGTTACAAAACTCTATTTTGACAAGATTGTCAAGTTGTATGGTGTTCCCCAAACCATAGTCTTTGACAGGGGTGTTAGATTTATGAGTTACTTTAGGAAAATCCTTTGGCATATGGTGGGAACTAAGTTGAAGTTTTCTAGTGCCTACCACCCCCCAAACTGATGGTTAAATCGAGGTGGTTCATAGAAGTTTAGGCAATCTTTTGAAATGTCTAGTGAGTGATTATAATAGGAATTTGGATTTGGTTCTTCCTATAGCCTAGTTTGCTTATAATAGTTTTGTCAATAGGTCAATAAGCATGAGTCCCTTTAAAATGGTACATGGTTACAAGTCTAGTAAGCCTTTAGATTTTCTTCTCATGTCTTCTCATACTGTCAACCGAGTCATTTGCATGTAGAGTTCAAGATTTGCATGTTGAGATTACTAAGTAGATTCAAGCAAGTAATGTGCAATATAAACTTTGAGCTGATTTATATTAATGACATAATGAATTTAATGTTGAAAACTATGTTATGATACGGATTAGACCAAAATAGTATCCTTCGAGAGCTAATCGAAAATTACATGCACGTAATGCTGGGCCATTCAAAGTGCTATAACGGGTTAGTCCAAATGCTTATGTTATTGATTTACCACTTGATTTTGGCATTAGCTCTATATTTAATATTGAGAATCTAGTTGAATACCAGAAACCGCATCTTATTCCAAATCATCCCTTTGAGATGCCATATAATCCCCCTCATAATAATCCTATTGAAACCTCTACCATTTTCACCTTGACATCAACATAAAACGATAATGTTGATGTTATTCTGGATGAACAACTTGTTTTTACCAGGGATGGTGAAGTTTAACAGTTTCTATTTCGTTGGGTGGGCCGACCTGATTCAAATTGCACTTGGATCACTAAGATACATTGCAGCAGATTGATCCAGATATTTAGAAGTACTATTAGAGTTGTTCAGATTTACACTCGACAAGATCGATTTTCTCCTACCCCGGACCCACATTGCAAATCACACGAGTATATGGATGAAGATGGCGAAGGATGGTCCAGCATGTCACTTTTTAGTTAGGAGATTGAGTCCATCTATTCCTATTTCATTGTTTGTTTTATTTATTTGAATTATTTATGTCAGACAGATTTAATTGATGGGTCAAGCACAATAGTTAAATATTTTAGGGTTATGCTATTTATATGTTTATTTTTCATCTTATGAGACAATTTTTGATGATTTAATAAAAATACAGATTATTCCTCCTCTAAATTCTCTCTTCTTTCTAGTTCTTTTTCTTTCCCTGTTTTCAATTCTTGGCTTCTTTCTTTACTTTTGTTTCTTTTTAGTTTATTGTCCCATATCAGATTTTGTACATTTGGAAAATTTGGGAAGCTCACATGCGAATGCTCTTAAGTTGTTAATGTTTAGTTTCTTTTTAAAGTGTTTACACCCAAAACAAACATGCATCCTATTAATTATGAGTAATTGAGTCAAATTGGAAGATTTTTGTTTGTTAAGGATCAAATTTGAAATCTCAAGAAACAAGAAGGACTGAAGAAGATAAAGACAATCCAAATTGCATTTCAATTGTGAAAATTATAGGTGATGCGACAACAGTTGATTTGGAAAATAATTCCGGTTGTTTAGTTTAATTTTCTTCCATTGTACTGTATTATTTAGAAAAAGAAAAACTATTCTACTAAAATTTATATTCTTTCTTGGTATTTTTGGATGATAAGTGGCCACAAGGAAGCTGTTCTCTCTCATGATCAAACCACAGCAGGGGAAGAAAAAAAATCTCCATTTAATTAGAGGTATGATACTATCCTTTTATGCTCTCCTTTTGTTCCTTTTCATCTATTTCAGTTGTAATTTTCCTGAATAATGTAGAGTGTGAAAGATGGTCTGATTGGTTGTAGCTACTAGAGTTTCTTTTTTGTGCTGGTCCTGCAATTTTTTTGTTGTTTTTTATTCTGGGAAAGATTTTTCGTTTACTGTTTAATTATATGGCTTTACGCTTCATGTGAATAGGTAGGTGGTGGGCTCTTGATCCTGTGAAGTCTCCCATGTTTTTCTTTGAAAAGAGTAAGCCTCTGATACCTCCAGTACTTTCTGGTGTTGGCCTGAACAAGCTAGGTTTTGATTGTGTAGACTCTTTGGCTCGAAGTGCTTTGCTTTTAGCCTTTCATCCTCAACTGCTCCAGTTTTGTTCAACGAATTAGCAGGTATCCCTTTTCCTCCATATTTCCTACCTTTTATTCTTCATTTTCCATGTTTTTAACTACTTCTCCATAATTTTTCCCCACTCAAACACTCGTTCTTCAGTTTTTGTGCAGATAATTAACACAAACGCTGGCTACTCACTCTTTTATGGTTGTCCCCAACACCTGCATCTTCCCTCACTGAAAGATGAAAGAATAAAGAGAGAAAGATGTGTGGAAGAAGAATTACATAAATATATTTGCTTAATATATCAATATTGTTACATCATGCATGGTTTTATATATATTACAATCCTTGATTCAAAAATCCTATCATTAAGGATGCAATAAATGATAAGATATACACTTAATTTATGATTACCATTATCTTCAGTATTAGTAATATTTTGTGCAGATATAATCAGAGATCATGATTATCTTCAATATCAGTGATCCCTGATCATGAAAGTAATCTCTAATTATAATTATCTTCAATATCAGTATTATCTTCAATATCAATAACCACCGATCATGATTATCTTCAGTATCAGTAATAATCTCTTGCGCAAATATTGATAAGTTATTTTTAGTTTCAGTTGAATTGACTTGTTAAAATAAGATCCCTAATTGTTAGGGTGTTAGTTGCAATAAATTCCTAGTTGTCAGGGTGTTAATTGCACAAAATCTTCCATTTCTGTTGCTTTGTAAAGGCTATTTAAAGCCACTTTCTTTAATCGAATAATACACTGATTTCTCTCCAAAGCACAATACCTTACAAATTGGTATCAGAGCTTGCCCTAGCCGAAAGAAGAAAAACACAAGTAGTTGTTCTTCCTTGAGAGATCCAGACACAGAGAGAAAAGAGAGACCATTTGAGCGATCCAAACACAGAGCGAGAAGAAGAAAACACAGCAGTTGTTTTTCTCTTGAGAGACCCAAACACAGAGCGAAAAGCAAGATGAGTGAAGAGAAGAGTTTTTTACAACCAGCTATCCCACGTTTCGATGGTCATTATGACCATTGGAGCATGCTCATGGAAAACCTTTTGAGGTCCAAAAGGTATTGGAGCTTGATTGAAACTGGTTACCCAGAACCAGTGGCCAACGTGGTGTTATCTGAAGA
>Ga0307513_10009359_pt1 | contig 12394 bp, 15 predicted proteins | sample 15_EM_MG_FD_202174 | JGI IMG/M metagenome (GOLD analysis project Ga0307513, IMG submission 202174) | Populus trichocarpa ectomycorrhiza microbial communities from riparian zone in the Pacific Northwest, United States - 15_EM | ecosystem: Host-associated > Plants > Roots > Unclassified | place... | reverse complement strand
CTTGGGATAGACCTCAACGACGTATAATGTCTTCTCGATTTTACAATTACCGATACCTCATGCAAGAAGTGGCAAGGTTCCTATTGAGCGTTGCCTGGATGCGTTCTTTAATGAAGAGATTCTCGAAAAGGATGATGCATGGTGTGTTACTTGCTCGTTGTCTTCTTTGTTATCGCAACTTACACTACTTTCAATCAGGGATTGCCCGCGATGCAGAGTCAAACGACGCGCAACCAAGAGACTCTCTCTTGCACGGTTGCCACCCGTACTCATGATTCACTTGAAGCGATTCGAGGCCAATGGCCGTTTCTCTGACAAGGTCGATACCTTTGTCGATTTTCCGATGAAGAGCCTGGATTTGACGAACTACATGCCTCCTCCGCTACCACCGGGTGTGGATAAATCCCAGTTGAACGGCGGTCTACCGATGTCACTGGAGGACCCAAGGAACCAGTTGCCCCCCTATCGGTACGATTTGTATGGAGTGACAAACCACTATGGCAATCTTAGTAGTGGCCATTGTAAGTCCTCGAGTTTCTTTTTCTTTTTCAATTCCGTTGACTGTTTTCGATGTATTAGATACCGCCTTCGTTGCTTCAAGAGGCGGCTGGATGTACTGCGATGACAGCAGTGTAAAACATGTAGACCCCAAACAAGTAGTCGTGAGTTTCTTTGCCGCCGATGCAATTCCTCATGACGCTGACTCCATATCCATCAAATAGAGCCAAAGGGCCTATGTTCTATTCTACAAACGTGTTCGACTAGATTACAATTAGCTTATTCCATATACTTTCACACCCATTCACCATCAACCCCATTTACCCACCCCCAGCTGTAGTTGCTTTTCATTTGTATATTTAGGCCACCTTACGCATGCACTGCTTCCCGTTGGAACACCCAGGATATGTACTTTATAGTTAATCATTCATTTCTTCGCTTGTTGTTAACGGTACAGTTAGGGCTCATGAAACCATCATACCCATCGACTTCCCGGTGTTTGCCTCGTTCAGCTCGAAATGACACCTATGACACATCCAGACGTCCTCTCCGTTCCGGTGTCCGTTGAGGGCGAGAGAGGTATCGGTAACTCGATAAAAGGCAGGCGAGTATTGGGAATGACAGCGGTAGCATTCTGGGTCGCCGGGTGTGGGCGCGGAAGGTGGTGGAGGAACGAGTAATTGGGAGTCGCTACTGCGGAGGTTGAGGATCGTATCTAGACGGCGTGCTTTACGCAGCAGGGCGTGTGCTTGGCCTACTGGTGCTTGTTTGTAGGCCTGGCAGTAGACTTGCAGGGCCGTCTGTGTTAAGAAATCAGAGTTAGAGATTTCAATTAATTTCGAATACTTTAGATTCTAACCTCGCCTCCTTCATTCGTTTCGCAGAGGTCATAAATATCGCGTTTGCTGTGGTCATGATCTCTACAGGAGATGATGGCGTTCATGCATCCTGTTTCACCTTTGAACGTTACAGTTGTCGTGGTATCTCGTCTGCTGCTTTTCACCTTCAGAAAAAAAAGGGTAAAAATGAGTGATGACGAAATAACATTAATAAACCAATACCCACGGGTTGGATTTCAAATCCAAACTTGTGGCCCTGTTTCCAAGCACACGAAGCGTGGTACTCCTTCGGACAATCAAAACAGCGAAGGACCGCTCCTTCGATCTCACCGCAGAGGAAGCATTTCTGTAACAGGTGTTGAGAAGTAATTACAATCCACTATCATTTAAGAGCTTACAGTTGACCATTTATGGCGAGAAACAGTAATCAGCCCTTCCACCAGCCGGAGGCGTGCAGCGTCCGTGAATGTTAACTCGGGGGTGAAAACAGCACACAGGATGTGTGACCATCCTTGTCCTTCTGTGGGTTTGCATGCCCGGAGGAAGCTATCTGATGGGGGCCAAGGCTTCTTTCGCTTGTCTTCGTTTGCAGCTCGTGGGCAAAGGAGGCAGTCAGGGTTCTGGACGCCGTATTGTAAGAAAAGAGAGAAAGAAATGCATGAAGGCTTACTATAGATGCTTCAAGTGTTTCGTCGTTCTCGCAAAGTTCACACACCCATGAATCGGTTGAAGTTGGGTCAACGACGGCGCCACAGGTGCCTACGACGTGCATGAAAAAAAGATCCAGAGGGTCGAGGGTATACGCACCTGCGTGGACGCGGAATTGACATTGCTTGCATCGCAGAACCTTACCGGGTAGCCCGGCTTTCAAACAAGCGAGACACCGATTTTGAGCAGCAATGGAAATAGTTGGAGGTGGCGTTGAGTGAGCTGATATACTTGTCTAAACCGGGTTAAAATTCAGAAATGGTAAAACAAAAGATCATTGGGACTCACTCTCGCCCGTTTGGTAGATGGCCCAGCAAGAGGGGTGCCTTCACGCTTCTCTCGCACTTTCGTTAGCGGCACGGACTCTTCGCGGAGTGGGCGGACGTTCAGATCGGCATATTTCCTCCAATTTGTGCCACAGGAATCACAGAGAATATTCGTAGGCAGGCCTTTGGGCGCCTTCCACCATGTCTTAGATTCTCGTGTCCGGCACGCACCACAACTCGGCGTCTTGGAGGGTTGAGCGATAATGGAGGAATCGTCGTCGGCATGACCCACGTGCTGCCCGTCGTTGGCTTCTGCTATGGATTTGTACTGTCGGCTGATGGGTTTGGGAGGTGGGCCTGTGGCCTTTCGTCGTCGGGTCTCCTCGCCTTGCTTTATGCTTTTGATTGAAAGGTCAGGGTCACAACAGATGAACTGGGATGGGTGCCATTGCATACCTCTTCCATAGACCATAAAATCGCACAACCTCGTATATTGTCCGAGATCCCACTTCGTCTCTTACAGCACGGAGTTCCGGACCGTGTTGTTGAATAGCATCTTCAAAAGCAATGACTTCCGATCTACTCCATTCTTTATCCTTGTAAAGAGTCTCGGATTTCTTCCACTGTATACCGGTTGGCCATCCATACAATAAGGAGACACAAAATAAGAACGAACCTTCTCTAATCGCATGGGCGTAATTTTAACACTAGGCATTGCGCCATCCATCGCGGCTTCCGATAATCGACGAATAACCTCAGTCAACCAATCCACACTCGTTTGTAGAGCTCCATCATTAGAAAGGCGTTTCTTGATATCTTCAGCTATATGTCACAGGAGTGAGTGAAAAAGCATCCAACTCGGACAGAATGATCAAACCTTCAGCCACTAAAAAAGAGAAAACAGCCACACAAAGTTAGCAATTACGTAATCTGAATAACTTGGGCTTACATTCGGACTCCGTGAAGGTGTTGATAATTCCGAGAACTTCCACAGTGTTATCCGTTCCTCTTTCTTCGATTTCTATGTGATAATAATCAGTAGCGAATGGGAATGCATACCGGAAATCGTACCTGGTGGAGTGCTGTACGGCTCTGGAACAGCTGCCACTGTTGCTTGATATTTGGGGCCAATGCGGGAGGCAGTGCGGGGAAAAATAAGATCTTCCGGATCTATTTTTACATGTCACCACATTGGTGCAATCACTATAGAAGAAATTTGAACTCACCTAGCGTATCCTCGGCAACAGTGTGCTGTCTAAGAAGGGGTTGGATTGAGAATCCGTAGGGACAGAATAATCAGGACACCTTACCCATAATATCGGAAAGGCCACATATTAAAATGTTTCACAGGAAGATTCTCCTCCTTCTCTGCCAAAAACTTATCCTTCCGAGGTCGGCCTCGTCCTCTAGCGGCGGGCGCATTGGACCGAGTTTGTTTCACACCAACTGGGGTAGCATGTCGTATTTCGTGGCTGTCGACTTCTTCGTCATGCTGCCGCGAACAGGGCGCACAGGTCCAGCCGTATCCACGAGATGGTTTCGCTATCAGTGGAGGCTGCACACATCGCATGTGGAAGTATTTCTTGCAGCGGTCGCATAGTACGGAGTCAGCACTGTACGCCATAATTAAATATATATTTTTGAAAAGAAAAAAAAATAGACAAAATTACGTGGGACACCATTCCTGGCATGAATCGCAAAGGCGAATATTGTCGGTCAAGTCGGGAATGACTTCTTTCTCAGCGACAACGAATTCGTATCGCGAGATAAGTACATCTCGGATGTTGTCAGGAACTGTGCCATTGTTAGTAATTCCGATAGGAAAACTTTCCAAAACAAGAAATGCTTACGATTTCGAACATCATGAGAAGGAATAACTTCAAACTCTTTCTTGATATAAGGGTCGAAGAGTCGGTTAAAGTAAAATCTGTCAGGACGCTTCTTCCAGCCCGACAAGTCGGAAATTTTGTCCCTATGTACCACGTGGCACTTGGCGCGTAGTTGATTGATGTCGCACACTTCCGAATATATGGCAGCGAGCAGGAGACGAGGGTCCGCGACAGGACGGTCGCTTACATCGCTGGGCCGATAATACCACGCAAGCCGCACTCGAGTGTAAAGATAGTTCTTACCCTCTTCACCTTTTGGGGCATCCTCCGGGGGCAGGAATTGCATTATTCTTGCCACAGAGTACGGTGTCCCATCCCTAGAGTCCCAACTGGGCGAACAGTAGACATGGTCTTTAAAAAATCGGTGAGTGAGCTGAGTGAGTTTATATGTGAGATGAAAGTGCAGATGTACCGTTGACTTTAACTTGATCCCCGTTTTTGAGGTAAACGGGATTATCCCCCATGTTTGGGGTCGTAGCGGTGCTGAGCTTGAAATCTCAATGGACCAACAAAAATACGGATGGAGTGGGATATGTGGGAAGTAATCAAGGCTTTCAAATTAAGATGATGGGAATAATGATGGGGAGTTTGAGGAATATAATGGGCGATGAAGGATTGATGTGGAGAGGAAGGTGGAGGAGGGAACAAGAGGTCAGATTCATACTCCGACTACATCATCAACACAAAACCTACCCGCTGTTGGGACACACACCTGCCATAAACACACAAACAGCGCTCGAACTTATCCCACCCCATCTCACTCGGAATACTTAATTCATATATTTACATAATTTTTTTGTCGTTGGAACATCACCAGTGAAGGTGCATCAGGCATCTCTTTGAACTTTGAAGATCATCATCATGAGGTCGAACTTGGGTTGAACACTAATTATTTCAGAACGGATGTGTACATATGTAAGTCCTGCTTAAATCCTGATGCACGAGCTCGGAACGAAGTTGGGTTCATCTAAATGTAAGTTGTCTCAGGTTTTTGGCTCACCGTAGTAGTGCTGAAGGATTCTGGAGGGAGAAAGAAATAAAATAAAATCAATATGTAATGTACTTCATATTTTCTTAGTTCGCTTGTGGGTGCTGATATTATCGCAGAGGTAGACGGTCGTGTAGACAGGAAAGATCCGCCGCACGGTCACTGCAGAGGTTGAAATCCCGTCTGCCTTTCGGAGACCAAGATCGTACAGAAACGATGTGAACTTTACTCCGTGCCAAGGGTTCCCCCCAGAGTCGGACCTGAAAGTCTAGCCCCTGTTTACTGACGTAGTTCACAATGCAAAATGAGCAGCATTCTTAGGCCGACCGTAGGCCACAACACTTATCCCGTGGGACAAGTTTGCCAAAAGTGTTGCTCAGAAGGGATGGGTTGCGGATGATTTAGACGTCAAACGGCAGGGCCGGGTCCGGCGAACCACTGTTACCGGATTTGGAAGCGGGGGATAACTCCTTGACAGACTTGGCAAGGATGTTCACAAGGACCCGCCAGCCAATTGCTGCTTCCATCTCGTATGCCCCAGTGGTTGGATCGCCACGACGCCCCGATTCCTCCACCTAAATGCATCTCACTTAAGCCCTCACTCACTATCATGACCAGCAAGGATACACAAGATTCCATAATTCAGACAACGATGACCACTCCGACAACGTCCACCGCGGTGGACAACTCGCTGCCTCCACCAGTGGTCCAAAGCATCGCTTCTTCTTCCCATTCCCGCAGACTGCGCAAGAAGACAGTCCGAGTTGCTGGCCTCTCCGTGCATTGGGCTCGGTTCAAGAAGAGAATGAGCACAGTAGCCGCACCCTCAAGTAGCTCAGTCATTGGCGAAAGCGCAGCTGAGAATAGCTACACCCGGAAAATGGAAACAACAACCACAGGGGTAGCTGACTACCTAGACGAGGTGGTCGTTGATCGCAACTGGACCGAGGAGATCAAGAGTTCGGTCTCTCATTCCGACCACAATGGAAGCCCCGAAAAATCTGGTGGCAGTCATCAACCCAACCAAGGGACAAGTGACCACGACAGTGTTGTATACGATGGATTTTGGACTTTCTCGACAATTCTGGCTATTCTACGTTGGCGGACATGGCCATTCATCATGGAGATTTTCAGTTCTCGATTTGTGGACGAGAAATCCGAACAACATTATGCTCAAGTACGTATTTTCCTTTTTTTTGCCTTTCAAGTTGGCGTTCTGCAAGATTTTGATTTCAAGATCTTTACCTCAGGAAAGTTGGTTTATCAAGAAATCTCTCGCCCTCTGGGCATCCCTTTGGCTCATCGCAAATTGGGTTTTGGGGTGTATATTCATCCCTCACAACCCCATAGCACAACCCGACAAAATCTTTTATTTTGGTGTAAGTTGCGCTAACCCATTGTTCGTTACCTCTATTCTGAAATTTTACGACAGGTCGCACCTGTCCTCAGCCTTCCTGCTGTGTGAGCTTGCTCCTCATCTCGCCCCCTGAAAGGTAAAGTTAAATTTACGACAGATTCATGGTTATGTACGATTGGCCTCGAGACCGTCCCTACACATATCAGGTTTTTCTCATTGTCTCAATCTGGTGTTGGTGAGAACTTTTTGCGGTAAACCATGTTATCCTTTCTCATCAACTAACTCTCTAGGCCTTTCTATCAAATCATTTTCATGCAAGTGCTTTGAAACTTCATGTCGACCAAGTATCGCTTACCTTGGGCTCAGCATCGTATGTGGCTACTATAGTGCAACCCCACATTGTCAAGGCAGGGACTTCATGGCGGTGTTCTACTACACCACGGTTTGTATCCAAATTCTGGTGGTTTCTAAATTCAATCAACCTATTCCCCAGGCACTCCAAACCATCGCACTGTTCGGCCTGAAACTCAATCGCTTTCCTGCTGCGTTGGGCGCACTGATATTTTTTCTCTTGTATGGTCGCTATTTTCTGGTGGCATCGACCCTAGTGTTTAACGGTTTGACTTCAGCGCATCTATTGCAGTAATACCAAGGAGGAAGACATGGGGACGGAGTAAGTTCACCACGTTCTTATCATGTCGACACTGTTCCTTACTGGCCACTTTGCACCACTTAATAGGCATGATCAACTTTTTCATATATCATACCTGTGAGGCCACACGGACACTCCGGGATATACTATATCTTAAATTTTCCCCGCCAGTTCTCATATATGTGCATTATGTTCAGGAGAGCGTGAGCTTTTGATTGTTTTTGTTCCGCAAGCGAAATTCTATCTCACATAACGTCAAAATTAGTCCGAGCGACGTCTCTATACCCTGCGAGATCAACTTAAGATACAGTTTAAGGTATTGCCGCTAGGCAACTACTATTTGTGTCGATGCTTAATTAAAATCTGCAGGCGACGCAAAAGGCTCAAATCAACGAGCGGAAAGCCTCAGATTCGAAACGTCGTCTAACTTCGTATGTTACCTTCTTTCTCGACGCACAACTGGGGTCCCTGCTTATTTTGTGTTTTGAACAGTTACGTCTTCCATGATAAGTCCTTTGAGATTGCTTCATGTTCTCGGCCAATTTTTTTTTTCCAATTATTACAGGTTCGTGTTCCGTTGAATACTGCGCGTAAGTCTACTCGTTCTCGTAGTTGCTCGAAATATAAATCAAGTTAAATCTGTTCAGTGCTGGCCGTCCAGAACATGGAGGCTTCCGGAACGGTCGTCAAAGACCAGGAGATCGAGTTCAACGCTCTATGTGGTAGTTTGAGCATGATGTCAAAAGGCATGTCATCACGACTCTGATATTATTTGACGCACCCAATCCTAACGGGGCTTTATATCAGTCCTAAATGATGTTCTAGATTTGTGGGATGATTTTACTTTCATGCAAGGTTTGTCGTACTGATTTGGGCCTTTAACTTAGCAATCGCATGGATAGCGGGAAATTCGAATCAATGTCAAGGGTAAATTCTCTTGTTTTGTTTTTGACTTTTGGCTTGTAATAATGACTGTCATTTATGGCAGCCTTACAGCTTTCATCAGGTCATGCGCTCGCTTTTCGTGCCGTTACGACTGGCGACAGATGCACGCGGCCTCAAGTTCGAAACTGAACTCGACCCTAACATCGACATCGTACGCTCTTAACTATGTTCATCCTCCACCTTCCGCTGATATCGGTTCTATACCACAGGTTGCGAGACGAGCGGCATATCAATCAACTGGCGAAAATGATGAGGCGATCCGTCGACACATTCAAGAGCATCCAGATGTTGACGGAGTGGTTACGGGCGATGAGACGCGATTACGCCAGATAATCACGAATCTCGCCAGGTGGGTTACCTTTCCTTTTATCAATGAAGTTTCTGAAATTAATGGCTTTTCTTGTTATACAGCAATGCGTGTAAATTCACGCCTTCTGGTGGTAAACTGTCTATCACAACACGCCTCATCCTGCCAGCTGTGGATACCTTGCGCCTATTTGTTGAAGAGAAAACCGAGGAAATCTTGGCAGGCGATGCGCAGCGGCCACTGTCTGCAGATTATTTGTCGCAGCATAATATGCAAGATGAGAGTAAGGCACCGCTAGAATGGATAGTTGTCCGGATCGAGGTCTCGGATACAGGGTATGGAATCAAGGCGCAAGATATGTCCCGAAGTAAATTGTTTTGTGAGTCGTCGGAATGTGCCTCGGATGCCAGGGTCGTCAGATTGATGTTCATTGTCCGTTTTAGCTGCGTTCAATCAAACGGAACAAGGTCGCCAACAAGGTCGATTTTTATTTATTTCTCATATACTACCTTGTTTTTGATATCCTTATCCTGCAGGCGGGAAAGGAACAGGTCTCGGCTTAGCTTTGGTTCGGCAAATTGTCAAGCTGAGCGGAGGCCGCCTGGGTGTCCAGTCGAAAGCAGGCGAAGGATCTACTTTTTGGGTGGAATTACCCTTAGGTGTTGGAGGCAAAACTTTCGTTTCTGGACCACCTGATCTTCCTGAAGGCTCGAGCTCCTCGGATCTCGCGACGCTTCATCATAGAACCACCTCTCCCCTAAAATCACCGACATGTGGACTGGATAGTGTCACAATGGCGGCAGATGTGGCCATGCGGAGGGCATTGAGGGGGCCATCGGTTTCTGCGCAGACTGATGCTGCGATGCAAGGGATAATGGAACAAGGTATGTCAGAATTCCATTGAACTAGTAATACCTAACTGACCTTTGTTGCAGGTGGCCGCGTGGAACTCGTTCTAAGAAATAGGGCTTTGGAAGATGAATCCGACGCGACTCCTAACCAAATCATTGAAACAACAGCCTTAACCCGACATGCGAGGAATCTAACACCAATAGAAACTTCTGCAATCTTGGCTTCTTCGGAACACCACTCGAGGTCCATGGATGAGCCTTCTGACGAGTCTCTATTCAAACTACAGGTCACCCCCAGCAATCCAGAATCACCTCCAGGAGATTCTACGAGAGCCACGCCGATCCAACGCCCTACCTACGTCCGCTTACCAAGTCCCAAAATGTTCACGATAGGTGATGCCTTGCATCACCTACCAACGGAGTCTACATCTAGCCACTCCCAACAATCGACTTCCAGTGACAAGTCATTATCAAATCTCAAATTATTTGACACCAACTTCACGCGAGGGAGTCCCTCCGCTTCGTATGCCGCCATCAACATCGAGCCAGGACTTCCGGTTCTAGTGGTTGATGATGACCCGCTAACGCGGACGTTGATGAAACGCATCCTAACGCGCCTGGGATGTCAAGTGTCGTGTGCAGAGAACGGGGAGGTGGCACTAGAGATGATACTTGGGCAACGGATTGCGATTGGGGGCACGCCGTCAAGCGATGCGTCAGGCAATTCTGGCCCGATTTTGGAACAAATCCAATCCCAGGAGACTCCGGTATTTGAGGAGGGCAAGTATGCAGTAGTGTTTTTGGATAATCAGATGCCGATTATGAGCGGGTTGAAAGTGGTTGCGAAGCTTAGGCAGCTGGAAAGGACCGATTTTATTGTGGGTGTTACAGGTTAGTAAATTGGTGATGGTCTTCAGCTAGTTCTGGTCATCTCACTGGCTCTTTTTTCTTGTTCAGGTAACGCATTGCTGTCTGGTACGTCAAGTCTGATGATACTCGCAGTGCCAAACGAGTTGCTCACGTCGGTCTACAGATCAGGAAGAGTATTTGGAGGCGGGTGTTGATCAGTAAATTTTTGACTTTTCTGTGACATGGGAAGCTCAACACCTTTTGCAGTGTCTTGACAAAACCCGTTCTGGAAAGGAGCCTTCGCGACATATTGATCCAGGCGGACGAAAAACGAAAAAGTCGACAGGCGGAGCATAGTGCTCTGTCATCAACGTCGCCACCATGTCATTAATAAGATTGTTTTCACTCGCGTATTCATTTTTAGCGAACTAGAGGAATCAGTCGGCCATACATCTGCAAGCCTCGCTGGACTCTCAGACGTCAGGTCTTATCGAAATTTTCACCTCTTCTATACGTATACACTGATCTGATACTTACTTATCTGGGCCCATACATATGCATAACACTCTGTACAACCATTTTCCATGTATTTAGGCGTTGTATTCTTAATAATCCGGGGTTTGAAGGGTAGCTCGTACAGTAACATTGCCACCGATGTGGTGTTCAGGCTTGTCGGATTTAGCCGAGGCATGGACAAATCACTGGCCCATGCCCCTTGACCTTGTTCACAAGCTTTCCACCACAAATGGCAGACTCGCATGACCACAAACCTCCTCAACCGGTGTCAGAAAACACCGAAATACCTACGCCCCCGCGAATAACCCCGTCGCCAGACGCGACGGAATCAGGTGTGTCTTGGCTCGCTTATCACTATTGTCCAATTTGAACCTTCAATGTATCGACATAAATCTAGAATTCAAACTATCTAGGAAAAGAGAGCGCGAGGTTTCTCAGGAGCCGGCGACGACCCCCTTAGCAAAGGTTTGTCAACTTGACTACGTTTGCTCGCCGGAAGCTTAACCGTAACGCTTATAAAACACATTCACAGGATACCGATCCACCCATCCGCGAACGCAAGGACTCACGCATACCGTTGAAGAAGAACAGACGAGGTCTTGATCCTACCGAAGAGGAGGAGGATGGTACTGGGTCTGGGTCGAGATCTGGCTCTGTGTCTCCACCTACAGTGACGATTCTCGCGTCTCCTAGGCAGGAGATGAAGAACAAAGTTCGACAAATTAGTCGAGGAGTTGAAGATATTACTTGGAAGGGGGTGGATAGTTCTGGAAGCGACAAAAATGGGGATGTTGATATAGCCTCAGTGCCACTACTGGCACCGCCTACCGTCCTGGGAAAGCCGAACGACAAAGCGAAGGAGGACAGCGACCTTGATAACATAATGGCCGACGACCACGAAACTCCACCCGACGAGCATAAGGATACCGATATAGAACCGGTGCCATCACTGGCACAGCCCAGCGCTCTGAGAAAGGAGACTGACCAATTTAGAGAGGAGTCAGTCAAAGACACTGATAACACGATGGCCGACGACTATGAAACTCCACCCAAGACACCAGAACAATCTACATTTTCCCGTTCAATTCAGGATGTTCAGGCTATAGATACGCCCATGGTTTTGGCGTCTCCAATGGCAACAAACCACCGGCGCGTCGGCTCGGAGAACGAGAAGGGCCTCAAGCGAAAGTATCTGGAACGTGGTACTAGCCATGGACCTCCAGAGAGCGGAGAGCCTTCGGTAAAGCTCAACGAACCTCTGAAGAGACCCCGCGACGGTTCGGAGAAAGACGATAATCCTCGAGAAACTAAACGGCCCTCTCCACCTCCATCCCCACCCCGCCCATCTCCTCCATCTCCCAAAGTGCCCAAATTGGTCTGTTAATCCGAAGTCTATTATCTTGAATTGGTTTTCTAATGTTTAATACTATCTGCAGACCGGGTTTATGGCTTATGCCTCCACAAATTCACCGTTCTCCTCTGTCAAGGGCCAGAGCGTATTCGGATCTACTAAATCTGCTAGCTCTACATCGTCCTTTGGCAGCCCGGCTCCTCCAACACCCGCCACAAAATCTAGCTCAACATTGGGTCAACCTTCATCGCCTTCCACTCCTACTTTAGTAAAACGGACAGGATTTGACGCTTTCTCTGGATCCACTTCTCCATTTGCCTCCGTGTCACGTATGAAGACCCCTATTATTGGCTCGACTTCAAAGTTAGGCAGGGCAAA
>Ga0307513_10009357_pt1 | contig 12396 bp, 10 predicted proteins | sample 15_EM_MG_FD_202174 | JGI IMG/M metagenome (GOLD analysis project Ga0307513, IMG submission 202174) | Populus trichocarpa ectomycorrhiza microbial communities from riparian zone in the Pacific Northwest, United States - 15_EM | ecosystem: Host-associated > Plants > Roots > Unclassified | place... | reverse complement strand
GGATGGCTACGACGCGATCGGTATCGATGGGGATAGCTTCACGACCAATCCGATCTTGAGGATGGGCGATGAGCTGGAGGGGAAATAATTATTTAATGAGAAGGGCAGAAACGAGATGAAAGCGCACGTATGGTTGGCGGCGGGGTGGGGTAAAGGAGTGGTTGATATCGTGCAGACCTTCGAGGTTGGGAATATGGGTGTTGACTTCGATAATAATTTTCTCTGCGGATTGTAGAATCTCGGGGGTAGCGCCGACGGAGGCACCCGGAACGATCCAGCCTTCTTCTGTGATTGCGGTAGCTTCGACGATAGCCCAGTCGAGGGGTTTGCGTGGGTCGCCGTGTGTCTTATTGCGGTTGTAATAACCGTATGTGAGGTCTTGCGGGAACACTGAACGCTGAAATGTGAGCATTTGCCAAGTTGACACCAATTACGACGTACTGGACAGATGTTTGTCCGCAAACTCGATCCTTCCAGCGTTGATTCCCTTGGCGACCTCTTTCCCGACTTGGTGAGGGTAACGTCTCGCGATCCTGATTTAATTATCGTATTACAAGAGAAAATTAGAGAGAACCAAGTTCCTACATGTCCATATTTGCCCAACGATCCTCGACTTCCGGGCCTACTGAGGCCCCAACGAAAAGGTTGAACTTTTTCTTGGTCTCGGGATTGGCTTGAAGGTTGTTGGCTTCGACGTGATTTGCGATGGCCTGGTGTTGCCGGTGATGGGAGGGGAATTGAAAAATGGAGAGGATGGTCAGACTACGGACACAAGAAAAAAAAAGGAACGTACGGTAGGGACCATCTTTGGGTAACCGACGCCCGTGAAACCAGACCATCCGATCTGCGTAAATGTGAGTGGGATGCATACGCATCACGAAGATATGATTCATACATAATCATCGTTCTAATCAAAAGACGGAATTAACGTCGCGTTTTCGAGAAATATACAGAGAGATACACAGACCTTGAATAACGGCGCAAGATCTTCCGCACTTGTCAACTTGTTGAAGTACGCAGGGCGACGAACGCGTTCTCTCAGTGCTGCGCTGGGCGTGGAGAGACCTGGGGTGGTGATGTTGCGGAGAAAGGGCGTAGTACGCATGGCGGGGTATGTTCGGGAGCAGTGACGAAGCAGACTATATATCTAGTACGTTGGGGTTTGGGTGGGTGAGGTTTGTTCCTCGTTATCGTTGTCGCAGATCTGGTACGGCCCGATTGGCGAGATAGATTCCTCTCGAGGGAGATGGTGCTGGCACTCTACTTTCATCATCAAGGTACTGGCCAAGGTTGTCCAAGCGACTTTCAGGATGGTTGATGATCGAGATAAGATAAGATAAGATTTGAGGAAGGTGATTATGAGGGCCGTAAACTAGCAATTCTGCCGCCTCGAGATCGAGAGGGCTTGGTAGTGGGGGGTTCGTATTCACTGTTCTCAATTCAGCTTTGGATATTGATATATTTATTAGCTCAATGCATGTCGGTACCCAACGTGGGCGTGGCTTGCTCGAGACTACCTTGCTATTATGGCATCGTCTGTCTCTAGCGAGCGGGCCTTTTCGACGGTTTTCCCCCCATTTTACTGGGTATTAAAAAAGGAAAAGAAAGGAAAAGAAATCGAAAAGAAAGAAATGGAGGGGATTAGTCAGCATCGCTTCCCTTGGCTACCCTCTCGATTAGAAGGTGCTCAACATTGCTAAATATTGATAAATGCCATCCTTTGTACCGACCGTGGATAATACAATTTTTTGTCGCGCGCGCATGCACGCGATTTCTTCTGATCTAAAGTAATATTTGCTGTTTACATAGAAATATAGAATTTTTGAGCTCAATTCTTGCTCCATGCTAAAATTGGTGAATTGCGCTCTTCAATATGATTTTTATTGTCTCAAATATTTTTACATTTTATTTTTAACTGTGGAAGCCATAACAAGGACGAGAAACGCTGAGCATTACATATAAAGTTATGTTATTGGAGTCGAGTCTCAGCCGTTCATTCCAGTGTAAGTGAATTAAGAAAATGCTCTGAAATATGATTTTTTAATTTATGGACTTTCAAAAAATTCTCCTGCGCGCTAACGCGCACGGATTCCTAGATAGGTGTGAGAAGTAACAGTGAGATTTGTTTGTTCGATCAAAAATACAGTTTTTGAACTAAATCAGCTTTAAGTCAAGTATGTATCTAGCCACTGCCCCAAAATACTACGTAGAGGATCGTAAAAAATATTATTGTATTTCATTTCCTGGCTAACGAATCCCCAATGTGAGAATGAGGACGGCGGCGAGCCTATCCGATCATATGGTTGCAAGCACAGCCCCCCACAAGTTTAACATAGATTATTAAGATTACAAGGACACAGATTCATGCATAAATATGCATATTATTTGACCGCAAATTTTCAGAGCAAGAAAGTTCACCTATGTGTAGGAAATACGGAAGGCTCGCGGGCTCACGCAAGGTAGTGGTGCAGGGTCTTGGTCATCCGAAATTGGCAGTGGCAGATAACGTTTAGAGCTCGCGACCATTTTACAGCACATTGTGCACAATTTTGAACTGACAATTTCATTTGAATTACTTAGTTCTAAATATGTGCAAAATTTCAGAGGGTAATGGTGACTATGTGGGTTAAGAAAGGCGAAATGGTCTCAGAAAAGAACGCTTTGGCGTTGTCCAGGCAGATAACTACCCAGAAAACAGGAGGTAACCCGATCATTATGCTTTAAAATAGGTCGTAATGCGCCAAGAGATAAAAATGAAAAAGAAAATAAAGGAAGCGCTTACGGAAATTCTCAGAGACACGAAGAACAAAGATGTGAACCATTGGTGAGGTGGCTGTGTTGGCAGATAACCGGCAGATAACAAGGGTCCCAATCATCTGCAATTGGCAGTGGCAGATAACATCCGGAGCTCGCTATTACCTTACAGCACGTCGTGCACAATTTTGAATCGGCAATTTTATTCTAATTACTTATTTCTACCTGTATGCGACATTACAGAGGGTGAGGGCTACTGTGTGGCTTAAGGGAGGCGAAATGGCCTCAAAAAAGAACATTTCGGCGTTTTCCGGCAAGATAACAACCCAGCAAAACGGGAGGTAAACCTTTTCGACTGCAGGAATCACAATAAGCAAGCGCCGCAACCGACTTCAAGGGGATATTTTTGAAGCACTTGAGTGCATCAAATGTCTCATTCATCAAGACATTTTGTTTCGTGAGGTTCTCAACGTGGCTCAGGAGGAGAAGGAGTTGGAGGACGATCTTATTGATCAGGAGCTTGGTAAGGCTACTGATGCAGTATCAATTGCAGACGAATTCAGTTGGGACACCCTTCTCGTTGACGAGGTGGACTCAGAGTGATTATTAGATAGAGTACGCTAGGAATATGTTTTCGAAAATTTGACTGTCAAATGATATCTCACACTTTTATACCCACAAGCCGCGGCTCGCTCAAGGCTCAAAGCTCGGGCTCGAGCCCAGGCTCTCAAAAGCCGAGCCCAAGCCCTTTCAGGCCGAGCCGGGCCCGCACATCACTAGGACTCTCAACGGGTGCAATACCAGCCCCCAGCCAACTGTATTATAGGAGATTATGAACATGCTACGTTGGGACCTGGGCGGTCGTCGTTCATGCGTGGTGAAGCATGCTACGCGACTGCTCACAGGGACGCAGAGGAGGTTGGTTTTTGCGGATTTTCCGGTGTGGCGTTTGGAACTCAATTCCTCATTGTAGTTGGAGTCGTTCGCTACTGAAACAATTGGTTGTGGTTGTAGGTGTCGGTGCGGGGATATATTGCTCATAAACGAGCGGTGCTGATGGGACGTCGACTTTGGGGTGCTGTTGATGCTGCAGTAGCGGCGGTTGAGGAGGGAAGGAAAACACGCACCTAAGCTAACTTTCATCCCCGCTACAGACCCTGCGCTCTCGTTCCCCTTTCTACACGTTTTCCTGTTCCCTCGCGTCCTTCTCCTTACGTCTTGTTCCACCCTCCCCACTGCCAGTGGAACCAGTGTGCGCATCTGGCACATCTTCGAAAAACTCCAAGTCCAGTAGTCGTTAACGAACGGGGTGGTTGTCGTTACCAGAAAGGGATTGAGGATGTAAATCGTACTTGCGGAACCGGATTTGATAGTCCAGGGATGATTTAGGGGAACTAAAGAGGGGTGTCGACAGGCATTAAAGAGGAAACAGAGAGAACGCTTACCTGGCCATTTTATCTGAGATGCACATCACCATTTGACCTATAGACAGGTTCGCATCCATTTCGGACTGAAAGGTCAAGAAATCCTGTAGTGGACAGAGGACTAACATGATAAGCCGATAGTTCATCAACGTGGATTAGAGGGTGAGGAAAGGGTATAACGCTTACCATGTTGCATGTATTGTTGGTATATGGAGCCTCTTCCCATCCACGACAGAGAAGGAGGGTTCTGGAGAACTCGCCCAGTCGGAGTAACAAAATAGACCTGGGCGTGGGCGGATGAAATAAGCAAAATCGAGGGTGCGAAAGCAAATAATGCGTACCTGTCAGAATTGTAGGTTTCCATGGCCAGATATACGAAGAACTAGACAGGGCTGAAGAGAGTTAGGATGAAAGATTGTCGGGCGAAATGACGACATCAATCTCGTTGTGTGTTGTTGTTTGGTATGAGTTGTTCTGATAACCTATGTAAAGTCACGCAAGTGCGGTTTCCGAACTATCAATAATGTACAAAATGCACATCGCTCACGCCGTTGCACGTCACTGCATGTCAAAAAGTCTTTTCCTGGTTGGTCGCATCCATAATGGCCCTCCACGGAAAGGACTACTCAAGTACGTCGACCTCGCCGAAAACCGGGACGGGAGTGTGGGCGGGGGTTTTCTAACCTCCCTCTTGCGCAAGGCAAAGAACTCGCGAGAAGTACGAGAAATCATTAACGAGGCTGCCCACAGATTCGAAGGCACTATCCCCTGGCAATTGCTATCGGCAGCCGCCCACGTCAGTGCTGGTCCCTCTGTCGACGACCCACAGTTGGCGGGCACCCTCCTCGCAAGCATCTCCCCCAAGGACATCCCTTACGTCTGGGAAGGGGTCCTTAGGGCAGTACTCGGAAACGCATCAAGGCACAAGAATGGTGCAGTGGCGCTCAACGCCTTTCGCCTCCTCGTGGCCCGAAACACTCCCTTGACCACCACGGACTACGCCCGCGTCATTCATAGTGGCATCGACTCAAGTGAAGAAGAGGCTCGACTTGTGCACAAGCTGCTCCAGCAACCTTGTCCAACTGAACTTGACCCGCGCACCATCGGTGTGCTGCTCAAAGTGTCCCATGTACGTCACAACTTGGACTTGGCGGGCCGAGTATGGCAGTGGGCTGCACCACGACTGCACGTTAGGCACGGAGATCAGGAGTTGTGCTATGTCATGGCTCAATATCTGCTTTTGTGCGGCCGAGCGGGCAATAAAGCGGTCGCGCATCAGGTCTGGCAGGAAGCTAGGAACATGGGCCTTGCACACCTCCCAGTTGTGACTGGAAGCATGTTGTCAGTACTTGCTATGTATGGTGCCGACGGCGAGACGCTAGAACTACTCAAGCACATTCCTCCCGCTTCCCTCAATTCGTACATGGTGACTGCGGCGCTCACCGCCTTCTCCCATTCGGGCAACGTCGATGCAGCCCACGCGTTGTTGGAACAAGTAGAAATGCACGGATCCCAAACTCCTAGCATACAGTCATACACCGCCCTCGTGGACGGCTACGCGCGTAGTGGGGACTTTGCATCGGCTCTCGCGATCATCGACCGCGCCAAGTGCCAAAGGGTTGGAGAGGATGACGTGATGTGGATGACAGTGCTCGGTCCCTGTCGTCGTTTCAAAAATCTTCCAGTCGCGCAGACCGCATTTGCAGCCATTCAGAGGCTAGGCTCCCCTGAACACCGTGCGTCGGCATACGTCCTCATGTCTGACATCTACAATGCCTGTGGTGACACCATGGCTGCTCTCCGCATGCAACAGGAGAGGCTGAGGAAGGGACTCATGAAAGAGCGGGGTGCGGTCACGCTAACGATGGACAATGGCGAAATACATGTGTTCTATGTACGGGAGATCCCGCCTGCGCTCGTACCTGCCAGACGTGCTATAGAACAGAAGCTCAAGGAATGGAGTCGCTGGTTGGGGTTATGTGGCATCAGTGATGAGTCCATCCGGTGCCAGCACAGCGAGAAACTCGCGCTTGCATATGCCGTCACGCAGGGCATGAGACACATTACCCTAAAGAAGAACCTTAGGATATGTGATGCCTGTCATGAGGCCTCGAAGCAGATTACCATTTTTGAATCCATTTCGATCCATCATTGGGACAGGTCGAGGATGCATGTTATGAAAGATGGGAAGTGTTCTTGTCATGATCGATACTGAAGTTGTTATTTCTGGTGTCCATCAGCAAACTAAACCTACATGTTCTGTCTGTCAAGCATGAGATCATATTCCTGTAATTGTTTTACTCTAAGTACAATGTCCATTCATTCTGTCCAGTTCCCTGATTTTCCATTAATGACAAAATCCATTATAGGTACTTTTTGAGTGAACAGTCCAGGTTATGATAACACAGACCTTAGGAATTCCATATTTCAACCCAAATAAACTCAGAAATCCTAGATTGGCAGAGCATATTTATATATTTTCAGCCATTAAGGTAGGGGACATCCATATCCCACCAACGTCACATGCGGAATGTGACAGTATCCAAATCGGGCTGATACCTCTTAATTGAGCATTAATATTGTGTTTAAAACTTGCCACTTTATGATATGCCAAATATGGCTCCTAGATTTCGTAATAAATGTCCTGTTACACGTAAATTTGCGACCATTTGAAAAAATTCACAATTTTGCACGAGAAATAAGCTGAACAAGGGTATCATCTGCCTACACGTCAAATCTCAACGCGTTGCGCTCAACAACTACTGCTCCTATCCACAAACAATGGGTCGAAGAAAGCGATCTACGTTAGCAAGCATTGATAATCTGAGGAAGAGCAAGGATGAAAACCCTATGAAGAAGCAGAAGCACGACCATCCCCAGCCACGACCAGGAAAAGAGAACACAAATGTGAGCCTGGTGCAGGAAATTGAAAATTTCAAGGGAGAAACTCTTACTAACTCCATAATAGACTGCACCTATGTGTCGCGAAGGGTCTTCGAGAGGCCAGGGGATGAATTTGGGCATAGAGGAACAACAATTACTTGGACTTGAGCCAGTATTTCAATGCAATGTTCTTCAAGAAGACCATGGCCCACCAGAGCACCATTTTCATGAGTTTCAAGTCAACACTGGACCTGACCCTGAGGATCTGTTTGACGACATTGAAGACCTTCCCGATCTCTTGGACATTGAAGAGTCAGATGACAAGTTCGATTGCGACGAAGAAGAAGAAGACTGGGATTCAGACATGGAGGAGAACCTTGGGAACACAAGCGGAACAGCAGCTGGGGCAGCACCTTCAACTGGAGAGGAAAGGCCAGGAAAGGAGCGTGAAGCCCCGCTGCAGCCAGTTGCAAAGCAGGCACTGGAGGATCTCAAACAGCTATTGAACCCAGCGCAAAGAACTGGTCATGGCCATGTCGACCCAGGACTGGACTCCTTCGTTAGAAGCCGTATGGAAGGGATGCGAACGATGCTCAACTTCTACACCCACGAGCAATCCTTCACCTACGATGCATGGTCTGCATCGTCTCTTCAGGCTTCCATGGCACTTGGGAAAGGGTTACACTGTGCTCGTCGGATTCGGCGCCTTACACGCCAATTTATAAAGGATCGTACCATTCTCCCCATAAATCCATATGGTGACTGGAACGAATCCATGCTCGTCGATGAGGACCTTTGCAACGACATCAACCTCTACCTTCAGGAGATTGGAAAGGAAATCTCAGCAAAAAAACTTATGGACTTTTTGGCTCGCGAGGATGTGCGCTCGAAGCATGGAATCGAGAAACAGATTAGTGAACGCACAGCCCGAAGATACCTGAACATTCTAGGATACCGCTGGTCTAGCCCAAAAAAAGGACAGTATGCCGATGGACACGAAAGGGAGGATGTTGTTTACTATTGAGAGCAGGTTTTTCTGCCCCAGTGGAGACGAATTCAGGATCGGATGGAAAGTTGGATTGGATTGGATGCCGAACCTGAGCAAGGACCGAAGATGCCAGGTTTGTGCATCATTACATGATTCCATGATGAATCCATCTTCTACGCGCATGATCGGCGAAAGAAAGGCTGGTACCATAAAGATGCACCTGCGAAGCCATACAAGAAGGGAGAAGGCGCTTCACTCATGATTGCCGACTTCGTTTCAGCAGATTTCGGATGGCTGAGGTCCCCTGATGGAAAGCAGTCAGCACGGCGAGTCATGAAGCCGGGAAAGGCGAAAGACGGCTATTTCACGAGCGATGACATCCAATTGCAGGCCGAGGAGGCCATCAGGATCTGCAGGGAATGTTGGCCACAATATGAACATGTTTTCATCTACGACAATGCGTCGACGCACCTCAAACGCCCTGAGGATTCACTATCAGCCCGTCGAATGCCAAAGAACACTCCGAAGGAAGGAAGCAATTGGGGCATTGAGGTCACAAAGCGTGATCCTATCACCCAAAAGCCTGTTTGCAACACCAATGGTTCATACCAGAAAGTGAAGATCAGGATGGGGAATGCACGATTTGCAGATGGAAGGCCACAGCTGCTGTACTTCCCTGAGGGTCATCCCCACGCTGGCGTTTTCAAGGGGATGGTGACGATTCTTGAGGAAAGGGGATTTCAAAACATGGCCAAGGTTCATGCAGAATGCAAAGGTTTCAAGTGCGTACCTGGGGCTACAAGCTGTTGCTGTTGCTGCATTCTTTATAATCAGCCTGATTTCGCCAATATCCCCTCTGGTGATTTTCCTCCCCAAATTCCATTGCGAGCTCAACTTCATCGAGCAGTGTTGGGGCTTTGCAAAACGGATTTACCGATTAAATCCAGAATCATCTCGAGAGGACCACCTTGAGAAAAACGCGTTGGACGCACTAGAAGCTGTTCCACTCACCTCCATGCACAAGTTCACGACCCGATCCCATCGATTTATGGACGCGTATGAGCAGGGACTGAATGGCTGTCAAGCAGCATGGGCAGCGAGGAAGTATTGGGGACATCGTGTGCTTCCGGTAAGCATCATGGATGACCTGGAGAAGGCAGGCATTGTTTAAGTAGACAGCGTGAAGTTTCGATCCCATGAATGTCATTTCAAGGGAGTTTGCGCGTTGATAAGGCAATCACCATCAGTCATTTGATCAGTCTTTTGTTTCCGGTTGAAATAACTTGGCCAATAGTGGCCGGAATTGCTTCAAATTTATGACAGCTATTCTAAATACATATATCTACAAATTCTAGGAAGCAAATTCCACGATTTCGCTTTTGATGGTTCCGGAATGGCCTTCCAATGTGTCTCCGAGACCTTTTTGTCCAGATTTGGCGAGCACCGTCACCCATCAGTCACGTCAGGTGACGTTGGTGGGATATGGATGTCCCCTACCTTATGAGCCACCATTATATTATAGACAAAGTTTCCTGACTTCTGTGGGTACCTTCTAAGACTACCAAAGATTATAGTGGAATAGATGGCTCCAGAAAAGCGAAAAATCTAACAGTGCGAACAAATACCTTGATGCTAATTGATTATTAGAACCAGGTAGTAAAACATTCAGGGTTAGGAGGCAGTATGGCCAGCCTTCTGGCCTGAATAACATACTATATCCCACATATATACCCTGTAAATAGACTTTGGAAAGTAATATTTAATGTCCATTGCCACCATGCAGGTGTATAGTAGGGTGGTGGACAGCCACACACCACACATTGCATCTTCCAGAGGTGTGCACATGTGTCATGTTAGTTGATGACCCTGTGCCTTGGGTGTATAAGAGGCATGGCATATGTAGATAAGCTGACAACTCTGTGCCTCAGGTCACCAGCAAGGTGGCATATGTGTGAGATAACTGTTGACAACTCTGCATCTTGTGTGTACAATAGGCACAGCATAAGTGAGTTGACAACTCCATGCCTCCTGGTAACCTGAGGCACAGTGTTATAATTAGGGATTATCAGGAGTTTTTGTACCCCCAGGGGTTATGGGTAGAGTAAGTGAGGGTAAGGGTCAGGGTATGAATTTCCATACCCTTGAAAAACTCTTACCCCTGGCAGGGGTCAGGGGTATTGACAAGTAGAAAAATATCTGCATAAATTATGTTATTTATCATCAAAAATAATAATTTAACCTCTGAAATTATTGTTTTTGGTTCATATAAAAATATAATACACAAAATAAGAGTAATTTCAGTATATTTCATTATTCAAAATAAAAATAATTATTTTAAAAAGATTATTTTTCATTAAATTAGATAAAAACCCTTGGTAATTAAGCAAACCCATGGGTTTTCAGAAATTCTTACCCCAACCCACAAAAACCCTTACCCTCAATCAAGGGTAAGGGTTTTCAAGGGGTAGGGTAAGGGTACAGCTGAAATACCCCAGGGTTATCCCTGATAATCCCTAGTTATAATAGGATAACTGCATGCCTTGTACATTGAAACATAGGCATCAAAGAGCAGGGCACTTCACAAGTTAACCTGTAGGTCAACCCACACCTGACCTGCAGGTATTTTCAAACCAAAAAATGCAACCTGGATTTGTATGAATAAATTCCCATAGGTGATCTGTGCCCACAGATCAGGTACCTGTACATCTGCAGGTAACCTGTTGGATGCAGATCACCCCAGGTAACTGTATATATAAATATTAAAATATACAATATCTACTCTTCGCTAGAATCATCTGAATCAGAATATATATAGCATCTATCTTTCCCTGTGCCCTTCTCTTTCTCCTTGCCTGTCAAATGGCAAGACTTATCTTTGAATAATTGGGTTATGTCGGCCTCAGGTATAAGGCCAGGAATTTCACTCCAGGCATGGAGAACAGTGGATGCCTGCATTGAGTCATCTGACAGGGAATGTTGAAGCTTGGTTACTGACACTGTTAGGCCACCACAGGAAAATCCAAGCTTCACATCACAAGAAGAGGCTATAGTATATATCATCCATTAGCAATGAATTGCATTGGTAGTATATTGTTTGTGTACCAAGGGCAGATAAGAAATCAAGTGCCATCTGAGCTAATGGACTTGAAATGCTGATAGTGTTGAAGAGCGTGATCTTTGCTATGGGGTGAAAAGGGCAAATGTGAGCAGATCTAGAACAAGCCAAAACCCACAAACACCAACACCAAATCAACACCAATCTCAAAAACACAAATCACATGTTCTAATAGTGTGAGGGGAGACTTCTGCGGTATGCACAGAATAGATCTCACAGGGACTTCAAATCTAAGGTTTGTAACTGTTTGATAGAGTTGCAATAAATGTTTATTGCTTGTAAAACAAAGCGCATGTGCAAATGTAATACATGTTTATATGGGACTTCAAAACTGTATCAAAGATACAACAGACAATGTGCGAGAATCACAAGTGCGAGCACCTTGATTATGAGACAACGAATACATATGTGAGCGAACGATCGAAGACTACACCTACATCTAGTGAGTCTGTATGTGATGTGACGCTGGCACCTACGTCTAGTGCGCCTATGAGAACGAAAGACTAGCCTATTAAGCTAAAGTCTTGAAACGTAACGAGACTATCACAAAACGCGAGCACTTGGACTGCTCCAAAATGTGAGCACAACGCTTCACAACTCGACTCTAACGTGAACTAATCACACACTAGTCTATGCTTCAAACTCCACACTGCTAGAGTCTAATTGAACACACTGCTTGCTAATGCGAGCAAGGGCAATTAACTGCTGTACTACTTGATTTGCGAGCGTATTTATACTGTTTACGAGCCAAGGCTTTTACAAATGAACGTGAAATAAGATGTTGAATGTGAAATAAGATGGAACAGAAACGGAGAAACAGGAACAATACAAAATGGTTATTGCGAGCATAGTTTACCGGTTCAATAGAACAGCTATTGGTATAGGCACGTGGCTGTTGAACCCGCGCAGGTATCTTTTTGATTGGTTGCAATCATTATTTGTCTGATGTGATCCATCCTCAACTTGGATTATCATCTGTGCCTGTGCGCATTGCCTAATTTGGACATAAATGCATGCACGCAGCAGCCCCTAAGCTCTATCAGGGTCTGGCTTCATTCTGCTCGTGTTTTTGAGTTTTTTGTCCCCTTTCCCTTTGTTACATGTGCACATATGTAGTAACACCCATTGATATGCTTTGTAGTTACTAGATGACGTGGCCACACTTCATTATTGATAGTGGGACTTAAGGTTATGACTCTAAGAGTGCTTGCATATTAAGTACACTTGCTTGG
>Ga0307513_10009356_pt1 | contig 12397 bp, 14 predicted proteins | sample 15_EM_MG_FD_202174 | JGI IMG/M metagenome (GOLD analysis project Ga0307513, IMG submission 202174) | Populus trichocarpa ectomycorrhiza microbial communities from riparian zone in the Pacific Northwest, United States - 15_EM | ecosystem: Host-associated > Plants > Roots > Unclassified | place... | reverse complement strand
TTAGAATACGGTAAGAAAATCAGGTAAGCGGTCGGGCGTTCGATTCTCAGATATGGCAAATAAATATGATTATATAGCTTCGTAATAAACAGTCAATGGCAATGTAATAAGATTCATTAATAGATAATCTAGAGTAACATCAATAATCCACGACAAGTAAAGATAATCTAGTAGAGACAAGAATAATCTGAGGGTGATAAAGATAATCAGTCCGAGCGCCATTTAGTGGAAGGGCTTTCGGCTGATCTTTTCTCACCCGCTGATTAGGGCGATCTGATCAGAGCGTGCCAGAAGCAGCCAGATCAGAATGTCGTGCACTGATGATGGCCCAGACTCCTCGACTGATCAAGTATGATCAGGCCCTGGAATCTCACAGGGCCTGATCAGCCTGATTAGGCTATTTACAACTTTCCGACAAACGAGGTCGCTATTTCGGTAGTTACCTGAGTTGCTTATGCAACGTACTAGTTAGCTAATAAATCCATTCCATTCCATTCTATAAGCAGTCGAATTTTTGGAAAACCTGCGCAAAAATATGCACAGATTTGATTCCGAAACCCCTTGGAATGACGAAAATTTCCCTCCCGCTGGGTCCAAGGCACAACCGAGAAAATTTGGGGAAAATCGGCGATCGTTCACAGCAAATTCACAATTCTTATCACCGTCAGAAAGTCAGTAAGACATTCCAAAGCGGTAAAGGAACGAAGTACGAATCCGCCAACAGCACAATGTCAAAAATACAAAACTCGCAAATTAGGAAATATATACCAGATAAGTAAACTTGATCGGCAACCCGTTCCGGCCCGCAATATTCTATTGTTTCGACATAATTGTCATCTTTTATACTAATGGTTTTATGTAAGAGCCGACGATGGACCCAAGTCAGGTATTAAAGTTATTAGGCCAAAACCTCAGGGTGACCAATTTATTAGCTGGAAGGACCACAAATCCTCAGTTCCAATAGTTACAGACAAAAAAAAAACGAACCTTGAGCACCCTTCAGCCATACAAAATAGTTCCTTCCTTCACAACATACCAAGGAGAACGAACCACACCGCGGTGGGAATGAACTGGAGGGATGAGAAGGAGATGATAACATAGAGGATAAGTTTGGCATACCGGAAATTGAGTTGGACCACCGTCCGCATTGAAGGTACACAATACCTCATCCCACGTTCCCCTATCTGCGAAATATCTGGAAGGGTTACTCAGTTGCGAAGAGCGGATATAAACGGGAATAAACGCACAACAACGGGCTGAACACGATGAGGATCATAACACAATGGCAAGTAGGGTGCGTTGTAAGCAACGCTGAAAGGTACATGACCTCATATAATATTTGTACTCAGGTTAAAAGCTTAAGGTATCTTGTAAGAACATCGATTCCAGATACTAGACGGAAGGCAGGTTGGTCACTCTGTAGAAAGCTGACATTGATAGAATTAACTCATTAAAAAGTCACAAAAAGAGGTGTAGGCACTCACACATCACCTAACGAAAAGACTCATCCGAGTCGTGCAATGTATTCCACCATATGGGGTGGTGATGTCGAATGCACGGTGGGGACAATTTCGAGGAGGAGACAATAAGAACATGCTTATGCACTTGAAGGTGGTGAGGTAGGTTGTTCCATAGGTTGAAAAAGTTTCCTTCCATGTGGCAGTAAGGAGCGAGACAAGTCTTACTCAGCGCCCGGCCCGACCTCGCTCTCTTTTATGGAAACCGGGACTGTCAAGCTTCGAAAGGCTTAGACAAACATGTCTCGGATGGTGATGCCGGCTTTGTTGACATGTAGAAATATATTTAGATTGTCAGGACCTCGGAGACATTGTGATCATCATGATGCGCATCAGTAACGCTATCACCTGGGGTTATGTGGGGCTGTCCAAACAAACGAGAGTTATCCTTCATGGTTAGCTCATGCTGGCACCTTAATTTTTTTTAGAATATACTACTGTAGGTCGTCATTGAGGCACTAAAACTATTTTCGTGCAAAACCATCTCAATTTGAGTGAGTTACTCATCTTTTTTTGTGACACGTGATCTGTGTCTAATGGGTGATCAAGTAGCGCCTGGGTGCTATGTGCTAATTCATGTCATAGAGGGCTCCCCTGGAACCAACTTTCTTTCATATTACACACCATAATATGGAAACCGGCACTGTCAAGCTTCCAAAGGCTTTGACAAACACGTCCGGGATGACGATGCTGGCTTTGTTGATACATCAAAAATATATTTAGATTGTTAGGACCTCAGAAATGCCTTGATGCGCATCAGTAACGCCAAGGCGCCGTCAAATTAAACGATGGCCGCTGAAGTTATAATACAGAATGTAGTATATAAGACGTCGGAGGACATAACTACACAAATGACACATGATGCAAAGTAATATCTAGTCCTCTATACCTTTGGTGCTTCGAATTCCTCCAACTGGAACCACGTACAGTAGTGATTGCACTGGTGCTGAGCAGTGAAAGCCTCAAAGGCCGAATTAACATTTCCTTCCCCAAATAAGATATTATTGCCACCCTCTTTCTCAATAAGTGACCTGTATGATAAACGATAAGCATAATTCTAGATGGAGAATGGGTACACAAACTTACGGATGTGTCATAACTTGAGGATCAGTCAAGAGATTTCCGGCTCCTAGTACAATATTCAATGATGTTAGAATATTACTCGGTGGTGAATAGAGATTAGCACCTGCCTTGGAAGTCAGAGACGTAAGCTTGGCCATGTGTAAGGATGAACTGGACATGTTGAATGAAGCAGAGAAAGATGGCAGTATCATAACCGGGCTCATCATAGTCTTGCAACGGGATGGCATCTGCATTGTGGATATATTTGATAAACAGATTGCTTGTTGGGAGAAGCTCCTCCAACAAGTAGGCTGCACGATGAGATGTCGAGGAAGAAGCTCCCAGGGCATTGTCAAGGGATTTCTCTGAGTATGCAATGGCGGCTTTGACAAACTGGAGCTGAGGGATCACAAATGGGGCTTCAGTAGGAGCCTGATTGGCAATGAAGTCGTTAATAAATTCATATGCGAATCTGAGGAGAGAGTCCGCCCATCCCAATAAAGTTCCTTCTGTTATGACCTTCCAACTCTCATCTGCATAATTGTAGCGCTTGAGATTAACACCTGGGCAGCTATCATCGTAGGGTCTTTTTAAGGCAATACGAATTGCCTCGGATGTCTGTGAACCAAGGCCTGAAGAGGGGGGATCGGAAACCCATTTAAGGGATGCAAGATGTGCGGTCTTGAAGGTACCTTTTCCAAGGAGATTATTCTTATCGTAGGTAAGGTATCCGAGGTGCTCGATATTGCCATCGACAATTCTTGCTCCAGCTGAATTTTCAGTTCCACAGAGCTCTGAAAAATGAATTGAATTGATAAGGAAGCAAGCAACGCGCTCTGTTATCTTGAGGTCAACTAAGTAAAAAACTTAGCCAGTTAATCCAGAGAAATTAAGTCGCAACATACTTTCTTTCTTCTGCTCCATTATAGCACCGCTACCCCCAAGGAAAATTCCTCGTCGAATTTGGTCACAGTCAAGTGGTTTGAAACTCGCTTTCTCCTGCAATACAGATGTCAGGTTAACTGCTTGAGTGCTTAGTTAAATTTGGAAATATATCTTACCAGTCCTTGCTCGGTAGATAGCTTAAAGGATTTGGATGAAGACAGGTGCTTTTTCTTTGCAAGAGAAGGTGTTTGTGAACGATGCTTCACAGGGCTTGGAGGTGCTTTCCGTTTCAAAATAATTCCCAGCGTGATCTCATATAAAAGTTCAGTAAGACCGAAAGAGAAGCAGAAGCACACATACCGAACGCATTGACTCTGTTGGTTGGTAAGTAGACCTAGGGTTTTCATTATATTCTTCAGCCTGAATCCACTGCTCGCAGTCGATAATCAAGGTGAACTCTATGGGGGTTCTTGGAGGTGAAAATACAAGAGATCCATCGGATTTTGCACTGGGCTTTCGCTTCAAAAAGCGACCATGGAAATAAGGGACATTGAGGTCCGTCTTCGTAACATCTTGCCAGCTTCCAGTTTCGCGGATGACCATAGTAGAAAAATCCCATGGAAAGCCCTTCACCAAGTCGCTAATTGGTGCAAGAAGGGTAGTCTTGATGAATTCCCCAAGAGTTCCAGGATAGATATCGTAGTCAACTGGCATTCCTTCCTTAATGACCTGTTAAGGAAGCTCAGAAATAATAACCTAAAGAGTAAGATGAGTACTCGCCGTCTTCTCAACCTTCCCACTCAGAACCTGGTAGGAAACTTGAAGTAAAATATGAACTTCATTCTTGCTTTGAACTCGGAGTGGGATCTGTCCAGGGGGTTTATACGTGGTGTTTGACCACCGTTCGCGCTCGCCTTCATATCTAAGATGGGCAGAAGAGTATCCCGAAGGCTGAGGCTGGGATGAAGGAGGAGGGGACTGAAAATAGTGCTGGAAATACGACGGAGTCTTGATGGAAGGATGCGAGGATGCAGAACCCGAAGCAGAAGACAGTTGCTGAGAAACTGCAGTTACACGACCCTGTGGAGTATGTGCACCTTGAATGGCTCGGATTAAAGCTAGGTATTTTCTTTAGAAAGAAATAAATTCACCTCGACGCTGGGACTCATTTACCATTGCTCGAATAGTAGCTAAATTAATCGAAGTTCCGGGGGTACCAGAGCTTGCACGGAGGTGAGCACCATCTGCACCTGTGGACTGGGAAGCTGCGCAAATATAAGCACTGAGTGCTGGGAAACAATTTTGGATATACAAAATTTACTTGACATAGTCGCCGCTGGACCAATTCGGGCTGTAGTCGAAGGCTTTTTAAAGTAGTGGTCCATGCATCGCTCACAAATATAGCGGCCAGGTTTATCAGGCTGATCTTGAGGTGCAACGTAGAAGCGTTTCTTGCCTGGCTGAATAATGTTGGAGCAGCGCTGGCAAGGACTTGCTATTGTCGCGATACAATCCTCGGTGAATTGGCTGGTGATCTGCAGAAGATTAGAAGCCATGGAATTCCAAGAGAGACGAACCCACTCTTCTTATACCTCATATGCACTCTCACTAAATCTCACACCTCCCACACTCATTAACGAATTTCCCAGATTTAATGCTGTCCCTTACTGCGGATCTGATACTTTACATCTTGTCCTAGTCACTTTATGATTCCCATTGTTTTCATGGCCGTGGATGGTTGATTCCGTGCATCACCCCAGGCACCTTCTCACACTCATTAATCAATTTCCCCGCATTTGTCTTAACTCGCTATTGCCATCCTCAGCAGCCGTATTCGTGTTGATACTCCATCTCTTATCCGAGTCATTCTTCCAACTTCATTGTTCTTGTGTTTGCAAGCGACTCCGGTTTCTCTCAATAATTTGCAAGTTGACTCGTAGATTCTTATCTTGTGCATGGAGTTCCTATTCCTAGTCATCCACGGCAACACATTGTTTCCCTAATGTAATTTTACTTTTATACAATTTCTGAGTCATTCTAGATACTTTTCATGTATAAATACTTCTCTATCACAGAACAAGATATCTCTCATCGTCCTAATCCCCCCTCATTAAGCTTCTATATCCAAATAATGCCTCGGAAGAATCAATTCAAACCTCTCCGTGAGTCGTCTTTATACTACATCTGATTAGCCAAATTGGAACCACATCAATTTTAGCCCCGATAGAGCATCTCGCTCCTCACATCCTGAGGTACTGGAAAATGCGCAAAACAGATGTAGAAATTCTCGATCTCCTTCGCACTGAACACATGGATCTGGAAGTCTATGGCCTCGGGTAAATGTCCATCCTTTATTTCCTTATCTCCATTTCCATTTCTGACAATTATTTGAACGCCACAGGATGACATCTTATAAGGAAATTCGCAAAAGCTTGGGCTTATTTTCCACCCGGCAGCAAGGGCACACCATCGAGACGATTCATGATGCAATTGTAGATTTGCGGAAGCAATTCCTGAAGGCGGGTGCCTGGGAGATGGCATCCTTACTTTTCCACCGCAAAGGAATGTCTGTGTGCAAGTAAGCATTCAGGTTCTCAATAAGACTCTAAGGACTTCAATCATTCATTTTTAATGCCAGGGATCTTATTGTTATGTATTTCCATGTATACGAGCCTAAACTGCTTCGTGAACAGAAAGCCGGTCGACTTAAGCGCCGCTGCTTTTGGGCCATGGGTGTCAATGATATGTTTGCCGTTGATCAGCACGATAAATGGAAGCGGTTCGGACTTGCTCTTCATATGGGAGTCGATCCATTTCCTGGTGTGATCCACTGGATTAAGGTCTGGTGGACAAACAGTAACCCCAAGCTTATTCTGTCATATTATTTGGAAGTGGTTCAAAAGACCAGACATATGTCAGACATCTCTCTATCTCTCTAAATCTTTATTTACCTTCAATTTACAGACATGCCCCTTATAACTCAAAGTGATCCTGGCTCAGAGAACTATGGCATTGCAAATGGGCATACAGCACTGCGTCACTGGCATGACCCCAACCTTACTGGTACAATCCAACATCGTTGGATGCGAGCAAAGAAGAATGTTAAGCCAGAAATTACTTGGTCTCAATTGCACCGCCGTTTCACCCCTGGGTTTGAAGATCTTCTAGAAATTGGCGCTACTCACGGGTGGTATGATATGAATCGCCCACTTGACGTGTGAGTCTTCAAATTTTTGAGAAAGAAGTATTTTGTCTTAACTAAAAATCCAGCCTTGTATTCCGCTGGATTTTTATCCCATTCCTTCAATCTGAGCTTGATGCTTGGACCGATAGGGTAAATAATACTTGCAAACGAGCAGACCACAATAAGATTCTTCCCCATGGTGTTCCTAATGATATTTATCGCAGCCCAGAGCGGTATGGTTGTCTTGACTTCAAGGTAAATTTCGAGAAATTGTATATTTATTTGAGATACTTAATGAATTGAAAATTTTACCCCTCAGATTAAGGTTGACCAAGCAGCCATTGACCATGTGCGACACAAGTTTGCGCCTTCAGATGATCCAGTGTTCCAACTTGTTCCCCCTGAGTTTGGCGAGTACGCTGGAATTTTATATGAAAGTATGGGTAGTCCAGATATCAACTCAAAAAATATCTGGGAGATATACCGCAAATTGGTTTATCGTTTCGAACATCTGGATGATGCGGTGGATTTCATTGAACAGTTGCAAGTTAACCTCGATCTCTTGGATGACGAGGTTGATATGGAACCATCTGCTGGAATGGAGCTTCATGGTGGGCCGGAAAATCCGGGGCCTGATGGCGCTTACTACATGGGAGGGGTGAATAACGGTCTTGGGCTTGGTAAGTCATTCAGACTCACTATCAAGGGATTATATTGACTATTAAATTGTCACATATTTAGATACACAATTGGAGAAGCGGTTAGACAAAATGGATGACAACAACAATGACTTTGAGATAGTGGAGGTAATATTTACCGACGAAGAAGACTTACCTAGCCTGGAGGAAAGAGATGAGTGGTGAACTGCAGTGATTAAGATGAGGCATGGACGGTCCAAATTTTTTGTCTAGAGTAAGCTAAGAACATTAGCTATCCAACTATAACATTTTTATGAGCCCTTATGAGCCCTTATATTGTTTGGAAACCAATATGAACAATGGAAAGAGGGGAACATGGCATCCGGGCGCCTATGACACACTTGCTGATGCGCATCAAGGCGTTTCCGAGGTCCTAGCAATCTAAATATATTTTTGATGTATCAACAAAGCCGGCATCGTCATCCCGGACGTGTTTGTCAAAGCCTTTGGAAGCTTGACACTCTTTGACCGCCATGACCACTCAGCGCACCACGGCTTCGCTATGCCCCAACTCAGCACTCAGTACTAGAGCTTCCAGCTCCCTCCTCTCCTCCAAGTCTGGGGTTGCGGCTCCATTCTCACTCTACTATTGATGCATAGCGCCACATCCAAAATCCTCAAGTCTTCTGCAATCAGCGCGTACAGGAAACGGACGTTGATGGGCTCGGACAGAAAGAAATCCCGACCAGGTAAGTTTCTGTTTATTGGTCATATATTGGAAACAACATCTGCTCCACCTACCCTCCGACCTCTGTGTGAGGGTTGTGCTGTGGCTGGAGATCATGACAACGCTGTATGGGCTTGTCCCAGCTCTTAAGTTGTCTCCTCTTCTTATGTTCTCCTCTTTTCTTCTCCTTTCGTGCGCTTGCGCTGATACATGGTTGCCTTTTTTACCTTTTGCAGCTTCGTCTCTACCCAAGTTCACCCTACTGCCTGTTCCCTGGGCAGCTCTTGGTTCAAATCATGGAATACGGTTTTCTGAATAGCGCCCTCTGTTTAATCCAGTATATATATCCAAGTTCGCCGGACCAGAGACGGACAGCAGACTTCGTTGTGACCAGATTCTGACTTTTGCGCTTGTTGTGGGTATACCTTTCATACTTTGTTCGTACTGAGGGGCGCTCATTAACTTGCATGTTTCGTGTCCAGAGTTTGCCTTGAAATAATTTCGCTCTCCTTCGGGGGTTGGCCGTAGACGAACCCGACCGCGAGGCAGTTCCCATGCGCCGAGACACTGTGTATGCAACCCAACCATTGCAATTATTGACTTGGAAAACACATCGGCATCCATGGGTCCATGTTTCACGGGGCCGATTCTACATTGCGATGGAGTTGTTGGCGGTGGGTGCTGAGCGCTGAGTACTGAGGGTCCGACAAGTTGGTGGAGATGGCAGGGATCTCGAAAAGTCCTGGTAATTGGATTCTTACTGGCTAGTTGGGACGATATCGCTGACTTTGATACACCCACTGCCTAGTACGCTCAGACTTGAATATCGCAAGCGTTGCATTGGCGATTTTCAGCTTGGACAGGAAGGACGCGGTGAGCGGTCATGTTCTAAATTTTGCGAGCTGCCTAACACGTACAAAGACATAGCGAAGATGGGCTCGACAACATCCAATTTACTTATTCCCAGCGCCCATGGGCCATCATCCTTTGAGACTTGCATCCTTCAATGTCGGAGTCGCGCATACACTGTCATTTATCAGTACTGGGAATAGGATGACCACTTGCTCGTTACTTCTTCCTTGCTTTATATTTGATCTATCTTCATCTTCCTTCTCAGCTTGCCCTCCGAATCGCTGGTCGTATCATACATCGACCTCTCGCCATCTCCCACTGCAATGTCGATCAAGCTTCGCAAATCCCTCTCTGACCGTTTCTATCTCCCGGGAATCCGGCGTTGAGACAAAATTTGTTCTTGTCCTGAATCCCGGTTCGTTGTTGCATTTGTAAACATTTTCAATGCAATATTTTTGCTAGCCCTGACAGGTATGTACCGTTGAAATAAAATTCCTTCGTTTCTATCTTCCAGCCAGAACGGAGAGATTTTGAGTTTTGCCTACATCTACATGTCTCGGTGGTCCCTGCAGAATGCATCTTGTTTACTTTTCACTGCAGCGCTGCACGCCCTGGAGGTATTTCAAACTCTGTTCAGGTCACCCAAGTGGCGTGTGATCGATGCCCAGAGACACCGAGGGCACTATCGAAATACAGAAAAAAGGTATGATTCGAAACATGTTAAAAATGGAGTATTTAATGTACAACTGATTGTAAGAGCCGTGGTTCAAGCCCAGTGAAAACGGGCTCTGGGGGTTTTGGAGAGGCGAAGCAAAAATCTGAGCCCCGCCGGCCTTGTCTGCTGATTTCTGGCCAAATCTGGAAAAGGTGCCATTTCGTCATCTGGTCTTTCTCTTTCTGCTTTCAAAGTTGACATATTTTTAGCCAGATATGTGCGCCTCTTTGAAAACGATCGGCAAGAAATCCGCCCCTCAATCAAACAGAAGTTTACTTTGCCATTTTTATGTCGACGGCTGCCGCCGAGCAGTGGCGAATTCGAAATCTTGCCGCAAGTGGCAGCACCTCTCTTCCCACCACCATGACTTCCTCTCCATTTCTATCTTTTCGCCGTCCTCTCAAGGTCGCACTAACCAGCCTCCATCTCGATGACCTTCACCGAGTTCGACTGCGCCTCTCACGGCGACCTTCGTCGTTCGCATTTCGACCCCGTTGAGCAACTCTCACCAGCTGTGGGGTCCTTTGAAGAATGCGCTCACTAGCAGATGAGGCCAGCTGCCAGAGACGGGGTTCTCGACTGCTCTTATTCTTCGGTATGCTTCCATTTCCTCCCTGATACGATATCTTCGGCATACAGCCCAATTTTCAGTACGTATTTACATTTTCACTGCATATATGCTGATTAATTGTTCCCCTTTAAGGAGATCCTTCTTATTGAGAATGCCCCGGAGTCGCCTGTACGCTTCATTTCTCTATATTTCTCCTTTTGTTCTCCTTACTCCTTACATGAGCGTGTATGCGGAAGAGTACGGGAAAGCGCGCCCTGGTATCTCAGCGGCGAGTTTCAGGTCGTCTGGGACAGCGTTGATAAAGAAACATGCCCAATTGTAAGCAAATTCCGCGCTAACGTTTCCTGTCCTTTCATTTACAACCCTCTGGACCCCTCTAGACCTACTAAAAGACATGTAAGGCAACGCTAACCAAGAATGCCCGCAAACATGTGGCCACCAGTGGTCCTGAAAGCGACGCGGACCCTGTGAGAGACCCATAAAGTTCCGGTTATTTTTTCCCTAGTATGTTTATTATTTCAGCCTCACATTCACAAACGTTTTACGCGCATATACTAGCAGACAGATAGAACGCGCGCACTAGACACCGACAGTTAAGTGAATACCTCACTATTTTTCCTTATGCTGACCTTCTAAACATGCTTCGAGATCTGCAATTTGACTTGGGAATTCCAATAGGCGGTATAGGATGGCAGAAAAGCACAAAGTTCTCCGGTGGCCCCAGTAGACCCCCTAAAATCCTGTATTCTGTAAATTACTGTTCAATTTAATATGTTCCGACACAGCCAGATCACCTCTGTAGAACACAGATGTAAGCAGATGTATCCAGAGTACGAAGATATAATTCATATGCGCGTCCAGACGTGTTCCAGAATGGCACAAAATTTCGGACATGAAATGGGCTCACCCGACCTGTACCGGCCTAATCTGCTTCCAGAAAATCTCGGACATCGCCATAAATATGCCAGATTTGACCAGAAATTCCCATACTAGGTCCGAGCTCGTTTTCACTGGGGTTCAAGGCTTATGGAACCTTGTAAGAACACTGACTCCAGATTGTAAGGTACCACAGATACAAGGTCGATGACACCGCAGAAGGCTGACATTGTCAACATGAGCTCAACAAAAATCGAAAGAATTGTTGGGCGCTTACAGAAAATACAACGAAAAAGACTTTTCCAAGTAGCACTCTAAAAGACGATAAAGAACGTCGAGAACATATGTATTACTACGGCCGAGGATGATGAAGTGAGGTGGGCTGTTCCACAAGTTGGAAGAGTTGACAACTTATGGTGGATGTAAGGTGACAGACTCGTCTTCGTACGAAGTGGAAACTGGGAAGACAAATCACGCGCCGCCACCCCTCAGAACGGTCTTTCCCAATCCGGCTTGCGAGCAGAGTATCCAGCAGGAGAGTAATCGAACGACGAAGGTCTGTATGGAACCTCGGTACCGTCCGCGCGAGGTACTCGCCAACAACATGGGGGTCCAGGTGATAGTGCCGCTCGACCGGCCGCACTTCGTACACCTTGATTATTTGCGACCAAATCAAATGAATTTGAGGAGTAAACACTAGAGTACCCACGCTGGATGTTAACGCCAGCTTCTGATTGACGTGGACCGATCGGTAGCACGTAAGGGTCTGTGGCTGCGAGGATTACACAACGAACGGCATCTGAGCAGAGGGCGGGTGATTGGAGGGTAACTTTTTTTTTTCTGTGGTTGTTGCTCTTGAGGCCTGAGGTTTTGGTTGCGGCGGAGGTGGTTGCGATTCCTGGCGTGAACATCGTATCTCTTTTGTAGAACAAGGACCAGCAGCTTTGGTCAGATTCCTAAGGATATCATTGACGATTCTGGGAAGAGCTCGGAAGAAGGCAGCAAATTCTCCTATCATCGTACTGAGATGAGCGAATTGCAGACAAGGATGAGAGCAATTTAAACCCACCATCAGGTCTAGGAGTACCCTGTGACGACACCGGTTCCGCTAACATCTTGTGGTTCCTGGGCCTCAACAAAGACGCCGTTGCTTCCTTGGCTTTCTTCCCGTTTGACTGCCCTGCGTCGTCTGAAGACGACTCCAAGCCCGTAAAATCATTTTCGTTCTGATTCTCGTAAGCAAACACTTCAGTGACCCCCCTCTGTATTGCTCTTAGCAATGCAAACTCAAGGGTTTGGCATTGCTAAGAGCACCTGCAAAACCTTTTTTTACCTCAAAATAATGTCAATGAAAAGCTTTTTCAAATGAT
>Ga0307513_10009355_pt1 | contig 12398 bp, 11 predicted proteins | sample 15_EM_MG_FD_202174 | JGI IMG/M metagenome (GOLD analysis project Ga0307513, IMG submission 202174) | Populus trichocarpa ectomycorrhiza microbial communities from riparian zone in the Pacific Northwest, United States - 15_EM | ecosystem: Host-associated > Plants > Roots > Unclassified | place... | reverse complement strand
GCTGCTCTATCTGATGGTGGCCGATCGCCTGGCCCAGGGCCTGCCGGTGCCGGGCGTGGTCGGCACCCTGATGACCAACATGGCGGTCGAGGTCGCGTTGCGCGAGCGCGGCGTGGCCTTCGTGCGTGCCAAGGTCGGCGATCGCTACGTGCTGGAGGAACTGGTCGCGCGCGGCTGGCAGCTCGGCGGCGAGGGCTCCGGCCACCTGCTGGCGCTCGACAAGCACACGACCGGCGACGGCATCGTCAGCAGCCTGCTGGTGCTGCAGGCGGTCGCGCGCAGCGGCCGCACCTTGGCGCAGCTGCTCGAAGGTGTGACCCTGTTCCCACAGACCTTGATCAACGTGCGGCTGGCCTCGGGTACCGACTGGGCCGGCAACCCGCGGCTCGCGCAGGCGCAGGCCGAGGTCGGGCGCGAGCTCGGCGATCAGGGCCGCGTGCTGATCCGGCCTTCCGGCACCGAGCCGCTGGTGCGCGTGATGGTCGAGGCGCGCGATGCCGCGCAGGCGCAGCGTTGCGCCGAGCGTCTGGCGCAGACCTTGCGCTGAAAAAGTGCCGGCACGAATCTGCGCGAAGAATATGACAAGGACGTGAATCAAATGTGACAGGCCGGCGTGCGACCGGGTGCCACGCCCGGGTTGCGGTCCCGTGCTGGATTGTCTCTGCGCTGTCACAGTCGTGTCATACGGCGTCCCTAGAGTCGCGGGCATCCAGATGTCCCCACCCCACAGAAAGGTGTGCCCGTGAAACTCTCGTTGATTCGTTCTGCTGCCCTCATCGCCGTATTCGGTGCCGCCGCCTCGACCGCCTTCGCCCAGGACGTGACCGGTGCCGGTGCGTCGTTCCCGGCGCCCGTGTACGCCAAGTGGGCCGATGCCTACAACAAGGCCACCGGCGCGCGCATCAACTACCAGTCGGTCGGCTCCGGCGCCGGCATGAAGCAGATCACCGCCAAGACGGTCGACTTCGGCGCCTCCGATGCGCCGCTGAAAGACGAGGACCTGGCCAAGGACGGCCTGATCCAGTTCCCGATGGTGATCGGCGGCGTCGTGCCGGTCGTCAACATCAAGGGCATTGCGCCGGGTCAGCTGAAGCTGACCGGCCAGGTGCTCGGCGACATCTACCTCGGCAAGCTGACGAAGTGGAACGACCCGGCAATCACGGCGCTGAACCCCGGCGTTGCGCTGCCGGACGCCGCGATCGCGCCGGTGCGCCGCGCCGATGGCTCGGGCACGAGCTTCAACTTCACGAACTACCTGTCGAAGGTCAATCCCGAGTGGAAGACCAAGGTCGGCGAAGGCACCGCGGTGAACTGGCCGACCGGCGCCGGCGGCAAGGGCAACGAGGGCGTGTCGGCCTTCGTGCAGCGCCTGCCGAACTCGATCGGCTACGTCGAATATGCGTATGCCAAGCAGAACAAGATGGCCTACACGCTGCTGAAGAACGAGGCCGGCAACTTCGTCGCGCCGGAGGACGACAGCTTCAAGGCCGCCGCCGCCAATGCCGAGTGGAGCAAGTCGTTCTACCAGGTGCTGACCGGCCAGCCGGGCAAGGATTCGTGGCCGATCACGGCTGCGACCTTCATCATGATGCACAAGGTCCAGGACAAGCCGGTAAACGCCGGCAACGCGCTGAAGTTCTTCGACTGGGCCTACGCCAGCGGCGACAAGATGGCCACCGAGCTCGACTACGTGCCGATGCCCGACTCGGTGAAGGTGCTGGTGCACAAGCTGTGGGCCGACAACATCAAGGATGCGTCGGGCAAGGTCGTCTCGTCCAAGTAAGCGCCTGTTGCCGACGGGGCCGCGCAGCGCGCGGCTTCGCGCCTCGGCCGATCGAACTCGAGGGACCATCGTGGCCGCTACACTTCCCGCGACACCGTACAACGAGCCCGCGTCGATGGAACGAACCCAGTCGCAAGGCCGTCCGCCCGCGCCACGCCGCACGACCCCGTGGGCCGACACGCTGTTTTCCGTGCTCGCTCATGCCGCCGCCTGGCTGACGCTCGCGCTGCTCGCGGGGATCATCATTTCGCTGATCGTCGGCGCCGCGCCGGCGATCAAGGAATATGGCCTGGGCTTCCTGTGGAGCAGCGACTGGGACCCGGTACAGAACAAGTACGGCGGCCTGGTGATGATCTACGGCACCCTGATGACCTCGCTGATCGCGCTGGTCATTGCGGTGCCGGTCAGCTTCGGCATTGCGCTGTTCCTGACCGAGTTGTCGCCGGCCTGGCTGAAGCGGCCGCTCGGCACCGCGATCGAACTGCTCGCGGCGATCCCGTCGATCGTCTACGGCATGTGGGGGCTGCTGGTGTTCAGCCCGCTGTTGTCGGAATACGTGCAGCAGCCACTGCAATCCTTGTTCAGCGGCGTGCCGTATGTCGGCGCGCTGTTCACCGGCCCGCCGGTGGGCATCGGTCTGCTCTCGGCCGGCATCATTCTCGCGATCATGATCATCCCGTTCATCGCGTCGGTGATGCGCGATGTCTTCGACGTCACGCCCGCGCTGTTGAAGGAATCCGCCTACGGCCTCGGCTCGACGACCTGGGAAGTGATGTTCAAGGTCGTGCTGCCCTACACCAAGACCGGTGTCGTCGGCGGCATCATGCTCGGCCTGGGCCGTGCGCTGGGCGAAACGATGGCGGTGACCTTCGTCATCGGCAACCAGAATCAGCTGAACTCCGCGTCGCTGTTCGAGGCGGCCAACAGCATCACGTCGGCGCTCGCGAACGAATTCGCCGAGGCCGGTGAAGGCCTGCATCAGGCCTCGCTGATCTACCTCGGCCTGGTGCTGTTCTTCATCACCTTCGTCGTGCTGGCGTGCTCGAAGCTGCTGCTGGCGCAACTGAAGAAGAGCGAAGGAGCGCGCGCATGAACACGACCGCGACGATCGCGCCGCAGGCGGCGGCGCTGCACGCGGCGCGCGTAGGCAAGTACACGCGGCGCAAGCGCGTCAACGCGATCGCGCTGACCCTCTCGCTGGCCGCGATGGCCTTCGGCCTGGTCTGGCTGATCTGGATCCTGGTCGAGACCGTCCGGCTCGGTCTGGGCGGCCTGACGCTGTCGCTGTTCACCCAGATGACGCCGCCGCCGCAGGCCGAAGACGGTGGCCTCGCGAACGCGATCTTCGGCTCGGTGACGATGGTCACGCTGGCGACGCTGATCGGCACGCCGGTCGGCATCCTGGCCGGCATCTACCTCGCCGAGTACGGGCAGAAGACCTGGCTCGGCAGCGTCACGCGCTTCATCAACGACATCCTGCTGGCGGCGCCGTCGATCGTGATCGGCCTGTTCATCTACTCGGTCGTCGTGGCGCGGATGAAGAGTTTCTCGGGCTGGGCCGGCGTGCTGGCGCTGGCGCTGATTGTGATCCCGGTGGTGATCCGCACGACCGAGAACATGCTCGCGCTGATCCCGAACGCACTGCGCGAGGCGGCCTACGCGCTGGGCACGCCGAAGTGGAAGGTCATCATGACCGTGACGCTGAAGGCCGCCCGTGCGGGCGTGCTGACCGGCATCCTGCTGGCGCTCGCGCGCATCGCCGGCGAGACCGCGCCGCTGCTGTTCACTGCGCTGTCGAACCAGTTCTGGACCAGCGACCTGAGCTCGCCGATGGCCAGCCTGCCGGTGACGATCTTCAAGTTCGCGATGAGCCCGTACGAGAACTGGCAGAAGCTGGCGTGGGCCGGCGTCTTCCTGATCACGATCGGCGTGCTCATTCTGAACATCCTCGCGCGCACCTTCCTGCGCAACCGTCATTGAGAATCCGCCATGGACAAAAAACTCGACCTTCCCATCACCGAGAAGCCGAAGCTGTCGGTGCGCAACCTGAACTTCTACTACGGCAGCTTCCAGGCGCTGAAGAACATCAACCTCGACATCCCCGAGAACAAGGTCACGGCCTTCATCGGCCCTTCGGGTTGCGGCAAGTCGACCCTGCTGCGCACCTTCAACCGCATGTTCGAGCTCTACCCCGAGCAGCGCGCCGAAGGCGAGATCGTGCTCGACGGCGAGAACATCCTGACGAGCAAGGAAGACGTGTCGCTGATTCGCGCCAAGGTTGGCATGGTGTTCCAGAAGCCGACGCCGTTCCCGATGTCGATCTACGACAACATCGCGTTCGGCGTGAAGCTGTTCGAGACCCTGCCGCGCATCGAGATGGACGAGCGTGTCGAGTGGGCGCTGAAGAAGGCGGCGCTCTGGAACGAGGTCAAGGACAAGCTGAACCAGAGCGGCTCGGGCCTGTCGGGCGGCTGTGCATCGCGCGCGGCATCGCGATCAAGCCCGAGGTGCTGCTGCTCGACGAGCCGTGCTCGGCGCTCGACCCGATCTCGACCGGCAAGATCGAGGAGCTGATCCACGAGCTCAAGAGCGACTACACCGTCGTGATCGTCACCCACAACATGCAGCAGGCGGCGCGCAGTTCCGACTACACCGCCTACATGTACCTCGGCGACCTGATCGAGTTCGGGCCGACGTCCGACGTGTTCATGAAGCCGAAGAAGAAGGACACCGAGGACTACATCACCGGGAGATTCGGATGAGCGACAAACACCTTTCCACGCAGTTCGACGCCGAGCTCAGCGGCATCTCGACCCGGGTGCTCGAAATGGGCGGCATGGTCGAGTCGCAGGTCGCGCGCTCGGTCTACGCGTTGACCAACTTCAGCGCCGAGATCGCCTCGGACGTGCTCGCCACCGAAGAGCGCGTGAACCAGACCGAGATCGAGATCGACCGCGACCTGTCGACCATCATCGCGCGGCGCCAGCCGACCGCGCGCGACCTGCGCCTGCTGATCGCGATCTCGAAGACGATCGCCAACCTCGAGCGCGTCGGCGACGAAGCGGCACGCATCGCGCGCACCGTGCAGCGCCTGCTGAACTCGGGCGTGTCGAGCCGGCTGCGCCTGCCGGTCAAGGACCTGGCCTACGAGTCCGAGCTCGCGGTCGCGCAACTGCGCAAGGCGCTCGATGCGTTCGCGCGGCTCGACGTCGACAAGGCGGTCGAGGTGCTGAAGCAGGACGACCTGATCGACCAGGAGTTCGAGGGCCTGATGCGCAAGCTGATCACCTTCATGATGGAGGACCCGCGGACGATCTCGTCGAGCATCGACCTCGTGTTCGTCGCGAAGGCGATCGAGCGCGTCGGCGACCACGCGAAGAACCTGGCCGAGCAGATCATCTACATCGTCAAGGGCACCGACGTGCGCCACAACTCGGTCGGCGACGTCGAGTCGCTGGTCCGATGATCATGGAGCCCCTCGTCCGACGAGTACGTCGGCCGATCCCCCGAGGGGATGCGGGCCGGCGAGGTCCACAAGGTGGGCCTCTTCGTGGCCCATGGAGCGGCCCGGCGCTCGGCCCGATGAAGGAGAGTTCGCGATGAGCCACATCCTGGTCGTCGAAGACGAGTCGGCGATCGCCGAGCTGATCTCGATCAACCTGCGCCACGCCGGCTTCGAGGTCACGATCGCGGCGACCGCCGAGCAGGCGCAGGCCGCCGTCGACGGCGCGCTGCCGGACCTGATCATCCTGGACTGGATGCTGCCCGGCCAGTCGGGCTTGGCGCTGGCCAAGCGCTGGCGCGGCGAGTCGCGCACGCGCGAGCTGCCGGTCATCATGCTGACGGCGCGCGCCGACGAGGCCGACAAGGTGCAGGGCCTGGACGCCGGCGCCGACGACTACCTGACCAAGCCGTTCTCGACCAACGAGCTGATGGCGCGCATCCGCGCGGTGCTGCGCCGCAAGGCGCCGGAGGCGCTCGACGCGGTGGTCGAGGTCGGTCCGCTGAAGATCGACCCGGCGACGCGCCGCGTCAGCCGCGAGCTGGACGGCGAAGCGCGCGACGTCAAGGTCGGCGCGACCGAGTTCCGCCTGCTGCACTTCTTCATGACCCACCCCGAGCGTGTGCACAGCCGTGCGCAGCTGCTCGACCGTGTCTGGGGCGACCATGTGTTCATCGAGGAGCGCACCGTCGACGTGCACGTCAAGCGCCTGCGCGAGGCGCTGACGCCGGTCGCCTGCGCCCACATGATCGAGACCGTGCGTGGCGCCGGCTACCGGCTGACGCAGCAGGGCGCGGCCGCATCGAACGCGCCGGCGTCGGCGCTATCGGCGTGATCCGACGGGTGCCGCCCGCGCTGCGATGAGCTGGCTGCTGCCACGCTTGATCGCGGTGCTGATCGCGACCGTCGTCGGTGGCGGCATCGGTCTGATGATTCCCGGCCACAGCGTGCCGCTGTTCGGCGCGCTGCTCGGCTTCGCGTTCGCGCTCGGCGTGATCGGCGTGCGCGACACCTTGAACGGCTACCGCTTGATCACGTGGCTGCGTGGTTCGCAGGAGGGTCAGGCGCCGCGCGACGCCGGCCTGTGGGGCGAACTCGGCTACCGGATCGAGCGCTCGATCCGGTTGCGCGAGCGCGGCGCCGCGCTCGAGCGGGATCGTTTGACGCAGTTCCTGTCGGCGATCGAGGCCTCGCCGAACGGCGTGATGCTGCTCGATGCGCGCGACCAGATCGAGTGGTGCAACTCGCTCGCCGCCGATCACTTCGGCCTGGACCCGCAACGCGACCGGCGCCAGCCGGTGACGAACCTGGTGCGGGCGCCGGCGTTCGTCAGCTACCTGCAGGCGGGTCGGTTCGACGAGGCGGTGCTGATTCCCGACCCGCGCGGCCGGCGCAAGCTGTCGGTGCTGGTGCGCGGCTACGGCGACGGGCTGCGCCTGGTGCTGTCGCAGGACATCACCGAACTCGAGCGCACCGACGGCATGCGGCGCGATTTCGTCGCGAACGTCTCGCACGAGATCCGCACGCCGCTGACGGTGCTCGCCGGTTTCATCGAGACGATGGCGAACCTGCCGCTGACCGAGGTCGAGCGCAAGCGGGTGCTGACGCTGATGGCGCAGCAGGCCGATCGCATGGGCACGCTGGTGAGCGACCTGCTGACCCTGGCGCAGCTCGAGGGCAGCCCGCGCCCGCATGCCGATCGCTGGGTCGCGCTGGCGCCGCTGTTCGCGCAGGTCGCGGCCGACGCCAAGGTTCTGTCGGCCGGGCGACACACGCTCGTGTTCCCGGCGCCGACCGACGCGCAGATCGCCGGCGCGCCGAACGAGCTGCTCAGTGCGATCACGAACCTCGTCAACAACGCGGTGCGCTACACGCCCGAAGGCGGGCGCATCGAGCTCGGCTGGAAGGTGCTCGCCGACGGCGCCGGCGAGATCAGTGTGACCGACACCGGCCCCGGCATCGCGCGCGAACACCTGCCGCGCCTGACCGAGCGCTTCTACCGCGTCGACGGCAGCCGCTCGCGTGACACCGGCGGCACTGGCCTGGGGCTGTCGATCGTCAAGCACGTGGCGCAGCGCCATGGCGGCGAGCTCGACATCCAGAGCGAGCTCGGGCGCGGCTCGGTGTTCCGGCTCGTGTTCCCGGCGGCGCGTGTGCGCGCCGTGGCGCCCGCCGCGCAGACCGCGCCGGCGCGCGAGGAGCGCGTGCTCCCCTAACGCGCGCGGAGCGCGCGCCCCCCGGTGAAAGGGCGGATCACCGACCGACCGGGCCGGTGCGGCGGCGGTAGATCGCGGTGACCTCGTCTTCGCTGGTGTTGCGCCGCTCGCGCCCGAGCAGGCGCCATGCCGGGCCGGGCGCGGCGGGTGCCGCGCGGGTCTCCAGCTGCAGCAGGAACTCGCAGCGCGTCGTCGCGGCCGGCGTGAGCGCGTCGACCCGATAGCCGCCGAGGTACTCGAGCGCGACGAGCTGCGCCCGCGGCATGCCGGGCGCGGCCACGCAGGCGCCCGCCGGCACGCGATGCGCGATGCGCTGGATCAGCGAGCGGTAGCTGCGTGCGTTGTCGAGCGGCGGCAGCAGCAAGGTCATCACCAGCAGCCAGCACAGCGCGACGCCGCTGGCCGGCAGCACCAGGCTCTTCCACAACGGGTGCCGGCTGCGCCCGGTGCGCCATTTGACGAGCCACAGCCACGCCAGCGTGCCGAGGATCGCCAGCGCCAGCGTGAACGGCGAGAAGCCGTGCGCGTAGCCCGGCGACAGGCGTGCGATGTTGGCGGCCGGCTGCGCCGGCACGCCGGTCTGCATCGAGGTGTAGATGACCCAGATCACGGCCGCGGCGATCGTGAAGAAGCAGACCGAGAACCAGTCGATTGCCGCGGCGGTGCTGCGCTGCAGGGTCGGCAGCGCGAACGCCGCCAGCACCGCGAGCGGCGGCAGGCCGAGCATCAGCGCGCGCTCCGAGCCGCCCATCGCGATGCAGGCGAGCCCGCTGACGAGGGCTGCGCCGAGCGGGATCGCGATGTGTCGGTCCGACAGGTGGCCACGCCAGCGCCAGACGGTCCAGACCGCCAGCGGCCAGGCCGGCCAGGTGAACCAGGCGAACAGCCGCAGCAGCTCCCAGGCGCCAGACCACGAGGGCGCGCCGGTACCGACGCGCCAGCCCCAGGCGCCGAGCGCCGACGCGAGCGCGGCCGACAGCAGCGCGCTGGCTGCGATCCACGGCACGAAGCGGCGCGCGGGCTCATAGCTCGATGCGCGGCAGATGAAGCAGCCGACGACGCCGAGCGCGAGCCCGATCGCGGGTGCGCCGCTGGCGGCCAGCGCGGGCAGCGCGACGAGCACCGCGAGCTTCGGCTGCGGCCCGCGGAACGGGCTGGCCGCGAGCGCGTAGATGAACAGCGCGCAGCTTGCCAGCTGCGCCAACTCGGGCGTGGTCTCGTGGCCGAGCTGCAGCAGGCCGAGCGACGCGATCAGCGCGAGCAGCGCACCGTCGGCGATCGCGCGGGCGTAGTCGATCGGGTTCGCTTCGCCGCCGAACGCGAACGGCAGCGGCTGCGCGGCCTCGGTGCGGGCCAGGTGGTAGGCGCTGTACCAGGTCAGCACCAGCACCAGCACCAGCAGCAGCGCGAACGGGATGCGCGCCGCGAGCGCCGGGTCGAGCCAGGGGAGCAGCTTGATGAACGAGGCGCCGAGCCAGTACGGCAGCAACGCGGCGTCGGCGGGCAGCCCGGCGACGGTCGGCGCGAGCCACGAGGTCCGACCCTGCGCGATGCTCACCATGTAGCCGAACGCGCTGATGTCGGCGCTCTTCCACGGGTCGCGGCCGAACACGCCGGGGATCACGTAGGCCGCGCAGAACAGCAGCAGCGCGCTGCGTGGCAGCCGTTGCGCGGCGCGCTGGGTGACGAGGGCTGGATTCGGTGCGTTCAATTCGGTGCGTGCGGTCTCAGGCGCGAATGATGCAGCAACTCGGGCAACAAAAAAGGCAGCCGAAGCTGCCCTTTGCCGAAAGGCAGCGCGAGCTGCCTTCTCTCGGTGTCGAAGCGATTACTTCTTCGCGCCCAGGTGCGCAAACTTGTTGCGGAACTTCTCGACACGGCCGCCGAGCGAGTCGACGCTCTTCTGCGTGCCGGTGTAGAACGGGTGCGATTCGCTCGTCGATTCGAGTTTGAACAGCGGCAGTTCGCGACCGTCGTCCATCTTGATGGTTTCCTTGGCGGTCGCGCACGAACGCGTCACGAACTTGAAACCGTTGGACAGATCCACGAAGCAGACTTCGCGGTACGTGGGGTGGATGCCTTCTTTCATGGTGCCTCGTCGCCTTCTCTTGCCAATCGTTGCGGGAGCCACGCCGAACCATTCGGCGCACTTTCCGTTGGCGGAAATCCAGGTTTCCGCGATGCGGGAAACCCGCGATTATAGCCGAGCCGGCGGTTCAGCCGCCACGGCGCATCATGTCGAAGAAGTCGTGGTTGTTCTTGGTCGACTTCATCTTGTCGAGAATGAACTCCATCGCCTCGATCTCGTCCATCGGGTACAGCAGCTTGCGCAGGATCCAGGTCTTCTGCAGGATTTCGGGCTGCAACAGCAACTCCTCGCGCCGCGTGCCGCTCTTGTTCAGCAGGATCGACGGGTAGACGCGCTTCTCGGCCATGCGGCGATCCAGGTGGATCTCGCAGTTGCCGGTGCCCTTGAACTCTTCGTAGATCACCTCGTCCATGCGCGAGCCGGTGTCGACCAGCGCGGTACCGATGATAGTCAGCGAGCCGCCTTCCTCGACGTTGCGTGCGGCGCCGAAGAAGCGCTTCGGGCGCTGCAGCGCGTTCGAGTCCATGCCGCCGGTGAGCACCTTGCCGGAGGACGGCAGCACGTTGTTGTAGGCCCGCGCCAACCGGGTGATCGAGTCGAGCAGGATCACCACGTCCTTCTTCATCTCGACCAGGCGCTTGGCGCGCTCGATCACCATCTCGGCGACCTGCACGTGGCGCGCCGCGGGTTCGTCGAAGGTCGAGCTGATGACTTCGCCGCGCACCGTGCGGACCATTTCGGTCACTTCCTCTGGGCGCTCGTCGACCAGCAGCACGATCAGATGGACCTCGGGGTAGTTGGCGACCAGCGCGTGCGCCATCTGCTGCATCATCACCGTCTTGCCGGTCTTCGGTTGTGCGACCAGCAGTGCGCGCTGGCCTTTGCCGATCGGCGCGATCAGGTCGATGATCCGACTCATGATGTTCTCGTCGGACTTGATCTCGCGCTCGAGCTTGAACTGCTCCTTCGGGAACAGCGGCGTCAAGTTCTCGAACATGATCTTGTGCTTGCTCTCCTCCGGAGCGACACCGTTGACGCGGTCGACCTTGACCAGCGCGAAGTAGCGTTCACCGTCCTTGGGCACGCGCACTTCGCCTTCGATCGCGTCGCCGGTGTGCAGGTTGAAGCGGCGGATCTGGCTCGGGCTCAGATAGATGTCGTCGGTGCTCGCCATGTAGCTCGCATCGGGCGAGCGCAGGAAGCCGAAGCCGTCGGGCAGCACCTCGAGCACGCCGTCGCCGAACACCTGCTCGCCGGCCTTGGCGCGCTTTTTCATGATCGCGAACATCAACTCCTGCTTGCGCAGGCGGGCGACGTTTTCGATCTCCAGCGCCTCGCCCATCGTGATGAGCTCCGAGACGTGGATCAATTTGAGTTCGGACAGATGCATGGGCGAAGGACCCTGGGTGTGGATGGCGACAGGCCGGTGCCGGCAGGGCAAGCGGGCTCGCGAAGCGAACGAAGAACGACAGCGGGAGTGGGGTGCCGGGGCCACGCGCCGCCGAATCGGGCGTTGTGGCCGCTGAAACGATCTCAGCGAGCCTCAGGGCGTGGTGGCGAAATCCTGGCGGCAGGAGTCTGAGTAAGCGAAACCGGCGGTTCGGGTAGAGCGCCGGCTCCCGCCGCGTTTGACGAGATTATAGATGACCGTCGAGGAACGCGGTCAATTGGGCCTTCGACAGCGCGCCGACCTTGGTCGCGGCGAGCTGGCCGTCCTTGAACAGCATCAGCGTCGGGATGCCGCGAATGCCGAACTTCGCCGGCACGTCGCGGTTCTCGTCGACGTTCATCTTGGCGATCTGCAGGCGACCGTCGTAGTCCTTCGAGACCTCGTCGAGGATCGGGGCGATCATCTTGCACGGGCCACACCATTCCGCCCAGTAGTCGACCAGGACGGGCTTGACGGCCTTCAGCACGTCGGTGTCGAACGAGGCGTCGGAGGTGTGCTTGATCAGTTCGCTGCTCATGGTTTGTCCTTAAAGCTGCACCGCGTGAAGTGGGTGGCAAGGCACAATGATTCTGACACAAAGCCCCAACTTCCGCGGTGCGCGCCACCGCCTGCAGCCGTCTTCCTCCCTATGGCACCGATAGTGCGGCTGGCTCTTGAAACCACGGTCACCGACGCGAACTGCTGGGCCGCGATCGCGGCGCGCATCGCCGCCTGGGCGAACGAGCAGGCTGTCGCGTTGCGCGACGCGGTCGTGCTGGTTCCGTTCGCGCAGCTGCTGCCCGAGGCGCGTGCCGCCTTCGCGCAACGCGGCGGCTGGATGCCGCGCATCGAGACCACGCGCAGCCTCGCTGCGAGCCTCGGGCCGGCGGAGCCGGCGCGCGTCGGCGAGCTCAGCTTCGATCCGATGCTCGACGCGCTGAGCGCGTCGGCGTTGCTGCGCTCGCAGGCCTGGGGCGCGGCCTGGGCGCGCCGCGATGCGCGCGGCTTCGAGCAGGCCGCGCGTGACGTCGCCGTCGGCGCGCAAGCGCTGGCGCGCGCCGCGGCCGCGCTGCCGCCGAGCGCCCGCGCGGCGCATTGGGCGGCAGCGCGCGCGCTGCTGATGCCGATGAGCGGCCCGGGTGCGACCGAGCGGCTGCTGGTGCGCGTCGCGCTCGAATGGGCCAGCGTCGCGCCGGCGCCACCGACCGACCGCCTGTTCGGCGCGCTCGCGCCCGCAGCCTGGATCGCGGTGCAGGCCGGCGGCCCGAATGCGCTGATCGACCATGTGATGGACGAGGCGCGCGTGCCGTGCCTGACGATCGACCTGGACGTGCCGGACGACGATGCATTCCGGCACTCGGCCCGGCACGCTGCGCCCG
>Ga0307513_10009354_pt1 | contig 12399 bp, 6 predicted proteins | sample 15_EM_MG_FD_202174 | JGI IMG/M metagenome (GOLD analysis project Ga0307513, IMG submission 202174) | Populus trichocarpa ectomycorrhiza microbial communities from riparian zone in the Pacific Northwest, United States - 15_EM | ecosystem: Host-associated > Plants > Roots > Unclassified | place... | reverse complement strand
GTAGCCGCCGAGATATTTGTCGCCGCGCAGCCGCTGGCCGAATGCGGCCACCGCCACCGCGAACGCCATGTCGCCGCTTGGGCGCCGGGCCGAGGCGATCAACGAGGCGGGCACGGGCCGCTCGATCAGCTTGGAGACATCGCCGGTCGGCGCCTTGTAGCGCAATTTGACGAAGGCCAGTTCGCCGCCCCTCGCCGATCCGGCCTCCGCCGCCGGGCGATTGCCCTCATAGCGCCGGTCGGGCAGCCAGCCCTTCGCGCCCCTGGGCATGATCTCGTAGATCGCGGTCACCTGATGACCGGCACCGATATCGCCGGCATCGACCGTGTCATTGTCGAAATCCTCTTCGGCGAGCGCGCGGTTCTCATAGCCGATCAGGCGATATTCGCTCACCTGCGCGGGGTTGAACTCGACCTGGATCTTCACGTCCTTGGCGATCGTGAACAAGGTCGAGGCGAGTTCGTCGTCGAGTACTTTCTGCGCCTCGGTCGCGCTGTCGATATAGGCGTAATTGCCGTTGCCGACGTCGGCGATGCGCTCCATCGCCGACTCGTTGTAATTGCCTTCGCCGAAGCCGAGCGTCGTCAGGGTGATGCCGTCGTCGCGCTGGCGCTTGACCAGTTCCTCGAGCTCCTTCGTGCTGCTGACGCCGACGTTGAAGTCGCCGTCGGTCGCCAGGATCACGCGATTGATGCCGCCGGCGATGCGGTGCGCCCGCGCGGTCGCATAAGCGAGCTGGATGCCGGCGCCGCCCGCGGTCGATCCGCCCGCCTGCAATTGCGACAGCGCCGCGCGGATCCTCGCCGGATCGCTGGTCGGCTCCAGCACCACGCCCGCCGCACCGGCATAGACGACGATCGACACGCGATCCCTGGCCGTCACCTTGTCCGCGACCATCGACAGCGCCGCCTGCACCAGCGGCAGCTTGTCCGGGCTGTTCATCGATCCCGACACGTCGACGAGGAAGACGAGGTTCGCCGCCGGCCGTTCGGCGCGCGGCAGGTCATAGCCGCGGATGCCGATGCGCAGCAGCCGGCTGTTCGGGTTCCACGGCGTGGTCGAGAGATCGGTGGTCACCGTGAAGGGCGTGCCGCGATCGGCCGGCTTGGCATAATCATAGCGGAAATAGTTGATCATCTCCTCGGTACGGACCGCGTCCGCCGGCGGCAATTGGCCGGCATTGAGAAAGCGCCGCGCATTCGAATAGGCGCCGGTATCGACATCGACCGAGAAGGTGGAGACCGGCGCATCGGAGACGCTCATGATCGACGCGACCGCCTTGCCGTCATAGCGCTCGCGGCTTTCGGGTGTCGGTGTCGGCATCGGGCGAGGGTAGGGGCGCGGAGCCACGATGCCCGGCGCGACGCGCTTCAACACCATCCCGCGGCTGGATGCCTGCGCGGGTGGCGGCGCGGCGGCGGCGGGCGGTGGTGGAGCAGGCGCGTAGGCAGGCGGCGCGATCGCATCTTGCTCGCGCTGCGCGGTAACGACGACGTCATCAGGTGCAGGCGGCGGTGCCTCGACGACCTCGCGACCTGTCGGCGCACTCGCGCATCCGCCCAGCACCGTCGCCAACGCGCTTGCCGCCAGCATCGAATATCGCAGCGTCCGACTCATTGCCATCATCGCCTCCCTTTGATGTGATAACGTCACACATAAGCGATGAGTTGCGCTGAATTTGTGATGAACGTCACCAGCGTGTCAGGTGTAATTCGGTGACGGTGCATTTTTTACGCAGCGCCGAAGTCGATCGAACGATCAGGATCCGGCGTAAATAATGCACTGTCACCGAATTACGTGGGAAGCGCTGCAGAACCTGCATTGTCCGGAGCGTCAGAGCTCGTCGCGCTCCCGCGCGACCTCGCGCCAGCCGATGTCGTGCCGGAAGAAACCGGTCGGGAAGTCGATCGTATCGACCGCACGATAGGCGGCCGCCTGCGCCGCGGCCACGCTCGCGGCGGTGGCGGTGACCGCCAGCACGCGGCCGCCATTCGCCGTCAGCCTGTCGCCGTCCACCGCCGTCCCGGCGTGGAAGACCTTGGCGCCATTTGCCTCCGCCGCCGCCACGCCGGCGATCGCGCCGCCCTTCGCCGGCGTGCCCGGATAGCCATTCGCCGCCATCACCACCGTCAAGGCCGGATCGGACGAGAACGACGTCGGGGCAGCCTCCGCCAGCTGCCCCTCCGCCACCGCCAGCAGCAGCGCCAGCAGATCGCCCTCGAACCGCATCATCAGCACCTGGCATTCGGGATCGCCGAAGCGGACATTATATTCGATCAGCTTCGGACCCTGCGCCGTCAGCATCAGCCCCGCGAACAGCACGCCCGAACAGGGCATGCCTTCCGCCGCCAGCTTGGCGACGGTCGGCGCGACGATTCCGGTCATCACCGCCGCTTCGAGGTCCGGCGTCAGCACCTTCGCCGGGCTGTAGGCGCCCATGCCGCCGGTGTTGGGCCCGACATCGCCATCGCCGACGCGCTTGTGATCCTGCGCCGATCCGAACGCCAGCGCGGTCGCGCCATCGGTCAGCGCGAAGAAGCTGACCTCCTCGCCTTCGAGAAATTCCTCGATCACCACCTCGGCGCCGGCCGCGCCGAAGCCGCCGTCGAACATCAGCCGGCACGCCGCCTCGGCCTCGGCGGCGTCGGCCGCGATGATCACGCCCTTGCCCGCGGCGAGGCCATCGGCCTTCACCACCACCGGAAAGCCGAAACTGCCGAGCGCGGCCAGCGCCTGATCGAGCGCCGTGCAGCGCCGATAGGCTGCGGTCGGGATCCCGGCGCGGTCGCACAGCGCCTTGGTGAAGCCCTTCGATCCTTCGAGCTGCGCCGCCGCCTTGCCCGGCCCGAACACGGCGACGCCGGCCGTGCGCAGATCGTCGGCGAGGCCGGCGACCAGCGGTCCCTCCGGCCCGATCACGACCAGTCCGATATTTTCCCTGGTGCAGAACGTGGCCACGGCCCGATGATCGGCCGGATCGAGCGTTATGATCGTCGCATGGTCGGCGATGCCGGGGTTGCCCGGCGCGGCGAACAAAGTATCGAGCAGCGGCGATTGCGCGAGCCGCCATGCCAGCGCATGTTCGCGCCCGCCGGACCCCAGCAGCAGGACATTCATGGCCGATCCCTTCTTTCCCGACGATAGCGGCCGGCTGGTAGCCGAGGTGGCGGCGGGCGACAACGCGGCACCGCTCTCGGTCAGCGAGCTTTCCGCCAGCCTCAAGCGCGTGGTCGAGGACAGATTCGGCCATGTCCGGCTGCGCGGCGAGATCTCGGGCTGGAAGCGCGCCGCTTCGGGCCATGCCTATCTCGCGCTCAAGGACGATCGCGCGGTGATCGACGCGGTAATCTGGAAGGGCAGCGCCGGCGCGCTCGCGTTCAGCCCGCAGGACGGAATCGAGGTGATCGCAACCGGCCGGCTGACCACCTTCCCCGGCCGCTCCAAATATCAGATCGTCATCGAACGGATGGAGCTGGCGGGCGAGGGTGCGCTGATGGCCCTGCTCGAAAAGCTCAAGGCGAAGCTCGGCGCCGAGGGGCTGTTCGATCGCGATCGCAAACGCTCTCTGCCCTATCTGCCGCGCGTGATCGGCGTCGTCACCTCGCCGACCGGCGCGGTGATCCGCGATATCCTTCACCGGCTCGAGGATCGCTGCCCAACGCACGTGCTCGTCTGGCCGGTGCAGGTGCAGGGCGAGGGCGCGGCGGCGCAGGTCGCGGCCGCGGTCAGGGGCTTCGACGCGATCGTGCCCGGCGGACGCGTGCCGCGGCCCGACCTGGTCATCGTCGCGCGCGGCGGCGGGTCGATCGAAGATCTGTGGGCGTTCAACGAGGAAGTGGTGGTGCGCGCCGTCGCCGGCTGCTCGATCCCGATCATCTCCGCGGTCGGCCACGAGACCGACACCACTTTGTGTGATCATGCCGCCGACGTCCGCGCCCCGACGCCGACGGCCGCGGCAGAGATTGCGGTGCCCGTCCGTGCCGAACTGCGATCGCAATTGCGCGAACTCGGGCTCAGGAGCGAACGCTGCGCGCGCCGCTACCATGACCGCGGGGCCGCACGGCTGACGGCGCTGGCGCGGCTGCTGCCGTCGCCCGACCGGCTGCTGCAGCCGCAGCGCCAGCGCGTCGACGATTTCGGCGAGCGGCTGCGGCGCGGGCTCGGCCGCCGGCTGTCGGACGCACGCGGCGATCTCGCGCGGGCATCGGGCGCGCTGCGGCCGGCGATGCTGACGCAACGGGTGAGTCGCGCGACCGAGCGGCTCGCCGCGACCTGGCGGCTGGTCCAGTCGCTCAACCCGCAAAAGCCGCTCGAACGCGGTTATGTCTTCGTCACGCGCCGGGTCGGCGGTGCCGTCGTCAAGGATTCGACCGACGCCCGCGCCGCCGGCTCGCTCGTGCTGCATTTCGCCGATGGCGCGGTCGATGCGCGGGTTGAGCGGCCGGGCGGGGCGGTTTATGGTCGCTCCGAGGAAAAGCAGCCGAAATTGCTTTAACGTGAAGAGCGGAACGAACCGATGTTGATGTCCCAGGGCGGGCGGCCGGCGCGGCTGCATTATATGGCGAATGGTTTTCGCGTGCTGAGTTCGGGCGATCATGTCGTCTGCGCGGTCAGCGGCGAGAAGATCGCGCTGGAGGCGCTGCGTTACTGGAGCGTGGCACGGCAGGAACCCTATGCGACCGCCGATATCTCGGTCCAACGCGAGCTGGCCGCGTGATGAGCCGTAAAAACCCTCTACCACTTGCGGGAGAGCGAGGAAGGTCGATCGTGCCCCCGGCACGATCTTGGATTGCCGGGGTGCAATCCAACCTTCCTCGGGCTTGCGAAGCAAGTCAGGGTGAGGGCCTGAGCGGGTCTCGCCCTTCGTGCCCTCACCCTCGCCGCCTGCGGCGTCTTTCCCTCTCCCGCAAGCGGTAGAGGGAGGTCCAGATCGCTCCGCTCCGCAAGCAATATCGCGGCCGGCTGGCGATCGGCTGGCCGCTGATGGTTTTGCTGGGTACCTGCTCCGCGATACCGCAGGCCGCGCCGCCGCCGATCGCTCGGGCGCCAGCCGTGCCGCGATCGCAACCATCCTTGCCACCCGCACCGGCACCGTCCGACCGCGCCGATTTCACGCTCGAAGGCGCAATGAGCCAGGGCGGCGTCGTGCTCGGTACCGTGCCATCGGGCACGCGCAGCCTGACGCTCGACGGCAGCGCGGTGCCGGTCGCGCCCGACGGCCGCTTCCTGATCGCTTTCGGCCGCGATTTCGGGCCAGATGCCGATCTCGTCGCGACGACGGTTCGCGGCGACGTCGTCCGGCGGCACCTGGTGATCGCGCCGCGCGCCTGGAAGATCGAGAATCTGCCGACCTTGCCCAAGGTGTCGCAGCCCAGCGCCGAATTCGCCCGCCGCCGCCCGGCCGAGCTCGCGCAGATCAATGCGGCGCGCCGCCGCAACGTCACCAGCGACGGCTGGCGCCAACGCTTCATGTGGCCCGCGACCGGCCGCATCTCCGGCCTGTTCGGCTCGCAGCGCATCTATCGCGGCGAGCCGGGATCGTTCCACAGCGGCGTCGATGTCGCCGGCGGCGTCGGTGCGCCGGTGTTGGCGCCGGCCGACGGCGTCGTGATCCTCGCCGCCGCGGCGCCGTTCACGCTGGAGGGCAATCTGCTGATGGTCGATCATGGCATGGGCCTCAACAGCGCCTTCCTCCATCTGTCGCGAATCGTCGTACGCGACGGCGACGTCGTCCGCCGCGGCCAGAAGATCGGCGAGATCGGCCAGACCGGCCGCGCGACCGGACCCCATCTCCATTGGGGGATGAAGTGGCGCGACCAGCGCATCGATCCGCTTTTGCTTGCCGGACCGATGGCGCAATAAAGCACGGGTTATGGTTACCATTATGTAATGATTGTGCGTGCAACTGGGCATCGCTGCAACTGCGATGAATCGATGTTGCATAACTGCTACACCCCCCGCCAAAACGCGCCATTTTCCTGAACCCAGCCTTTACAAGGAACAACGCCGCACCCCATCACTTGTCCCAATGCACCGGCTCGAACGTGTCCGGAGCGATTTACAGATAGCGTCGTGGCGGCGGGGCCAATTCGAAGCCAGGCGCGATTCTAGCGAGGGATTGTTGATGAAGAAGACCAATTTCGTGCGCTGCGCACTGCGCGGCGGCTCGGCATTGCGTGCGCTTGCTTTGTTCGGCGCGGGCGTTGCCATGATCAGTGCCGCGCCGGCTTTCGCCCAGGACCAACCCGCTGAAGCGGCGCCGTCCGACGAGGCAGCCGACGACAATAGCGCGATCATCGTCACCGGTTCGCGCATCATCGCGCCCAATTTGACCTCGACCGTGCCGATCACGTCGGTCGAAGGCGCCGAGTTCTTCAAGACCGGCGCGGTTTCGGTCGGCGACACGTTGAACGAGCTGCCGGCGCTGCGTTCGACGTTCAGCACCGCCAACTCGACGCGCTTCCTTGGCACGGCAGGACTCAACCTGCTCGATCTGCGCGGCCTCGGAACGCAGCGCACGCTGGTGCTGGTCAATGGCCGCCGCCACGTCGGCAGCGACATTCTGAGCAACGCCGTGTCGGTGGACACCAACACGATCCCGACCGACCTGATCGAACGGATCGATGTCATCACCGGCGGCGAATCGGCGGTTTATGGTTCGGACGCGATCGCCGGTGTCGTCAACTTCATCCTCAAGGATGATTATGACGGCATCGAAACGCATATGCAGGGCGGTATCAGCCAATATGGCGATGCCGGTTCCTATTATGGCAGCGTCCTCGCCGGCAAGAATTTTGCCGATGGGCGCGGCAATATCGCCGCCAATTTCGAATATGCCCGTCAATCCGATTATTATGGTTCGGATCGTCCCAATATCCGTAACAACAATGGCTTCGTGATCGTCGATACCGATCCTGAGGGCAGCGACGGTATTCCCGACCGGGTCTTCTCGCGTGACATTCGGAGCACGACGATCGCGAACACGGGGTCGCTCTCCTTCGCCAGTGGCAGGAATTTCTTTCCCATACCGCCTGGCTCGCCCCCCGGTACGCTCCCCGTGGCGAACCCCAATGCCGGCATCTGCGGCCGCGATGCCGGCGGCGCGCCGTTCAACTGTACTTTCATCTTCACTGACGACGGCGGGCTGGTTCCGCAAACCGGTCAGCGTGTCGGCCTCGGTCCCAATGGCAGCTTCCTCGGCGGCAACGGCACCAATTTCCGCGAAGGCAAGCAACTCGTGCTGCAGCCGCGGCAGGATCGCTATAGCGGCAATTTGATCGGTCATTTCGAGATTTCGCCCGCGTTCGTGCCGTTCTTCGAGGGCAAGTTCGTCCATATCAAAACGACGGGTTCGACAAGTGGTCCGGCCTTCTTCCAGGGGGCGACGCTCGACGGCTTTCTCGAACAGCCGCGGCTCGACAATCCGTTTCTTTCGACGCAGGCGCGCGCGCTGATCACCTCCCAAATTCTGGCGGCCAATCCGGCGGCCGTGATCACCGACGCCACACGCTTCTCGCTGCGCAAGAACCTGCTCGATCTCGGCGTTCGCAACGAGGCGTCGACGCGGGACACTTATCGCATCGTCGCCGGTATCCGTGGCGATCTCGGCAGCGACTGGAAATATGAAATTTCCGGCAACTATGGCGAGTTCAAGGAAAAGACCCGGGTCGAGGGCAATCTGAATATCCAGCGTTTCCTGCTGGCGATGGATTCGACCCGTAACGGGGCCGGGGCCATCGTCTGTCGCTCGCGGATCGATCCGGCCGCCGGCGACGACGCCGTGGTCGTCGATGATCCCGCGGTCCTTGCCGCCGATATCGCGGCGTGCCAACCGCTGAATCCGTTTGGAAGCGGCAACATCAGCGACGCGGCGCGCAATTACGTCATCCAGGACACCACCTCGGTCGGCAAGATCACGCAGGCAGTGGTCAGCGGCTTCGTATCGGGCAATTCGAGCAAGTGGTTCGAACTGCCGGGCGGTCCGGTCTATTTCGCGGCGGGTGGCGAATATCGGCGCGAGACCAACCGGTTCAGAGCAGATCCCCTGGTTGAGGCGGGCTATACATTTTATAACGCATTGCCATCCTTTTCCCCGCCTTCGTTCGAAGTGAAGGAGGCCTATGCCGAAATTCGCCTGCCTTTGCTCAAGGACGTGCCGTTCTTCCAGGAGCTGACGGTCAGCGGTGCCGGGCGCGTCGCCGACTACAAGGGCAGTACGGGCACCGTCTATGCCTATGACGGCGCGGTCGCTTGGTCGCCGATCGGCGGTCTCGTCCTGCGCGGCAATTACTCGCACTCGGTGCGCGCACCGAACCTGACCGAACTCTATTCGGCACAGGGTCAGAATTTCGCGCCTGCCTTTGTCGATCCCTGCTCGAAGCGGAACATCGGAACAGGTTCGTCAATGCGTGCCGCCAACTGTGCGGCCGCCGGCATTCCGGCTGCGTATGATTACGTATATGGAGAGTCGTTGGAGATTCTGACCGGTGGCAATCCCGACCTGAAGGCCGAAACCTCGAATTCGTACAATATCGGCGGCGTGCTGACGCCCAGTTTCATACCCGGCTTCTCGCTTTCGGTGGATTATTACAACATCACCGTGAATAAGGTCATTTCGACCCCGGACGCGCAAGCGATCGCCAACAACTGCTACGATCTGGCGCCAGGCAATTTCTTCTGCAGCCTGTTCCAGCGTGCGGGCGCCGGCGGCGGACCGAATGACGAGGAACAGTTCCGAATCATCGAAGGCAGCCTCTCTGCGACCTCGCTGAACTTCGCCAAGCTCAAGGCGCGCGGAATCGACGTCAATGTCAGCTATCGCCATAATTTCGAAGGCTTTGCCGAGCTTTCGTCGACCCTGGCCTACACCCACGTGTTGCAGCGCGACGATTTCGTCGACCAGTCCGACCCGACTTTTGCCGATCAGAATCTCGGGGAACTCGGCGATCCGAAGGATGCGTTCAACTGGAACGTCGATGCCAAGTTCGGGCCGCTGACCGTCGGGTATCAGATGCGCTACATCGGGCACATGGTGCTGAACGAATATGAGAACATTTTCAGCGTTCAGGGCCGCCCGCCCGAAAATGCCGACTATGCCGACCGCATCTATTATCCGGCCGTGTTCTATCACGACATCCGGTTTGGCCTGGACGTCAACGAGAAGTTCAACTTCTACACCGGCGTCGACAATGTCGCCAATCGGCTGCCGCCATTGGGTGTGACCGGTGTCGGCGAGGGCAGCGGCATCTACAGCGCGCGTGGCCGCTTCTTCTACGCTGGCGTGACGGCGAAGTTCTGATCGCATCCTGCAGCGACCGAGGGGCCGGAGCTTTGCTCCGGCCCCTTTGTTTTGACCGCGCAAACCGGCAGGGGTAGGTCCGATCATCATGATCACCGCATCTTCCCCCACCCAACGCGCCGAGGCGCTGGCGGCGGTCGGGCGCGCCGGCGAGGGCGCTGTGCTGTTGACCCAGGCCGGCGCGCGCGGCGACGGCGACGCCCTGTTCACGCTCGCGATCTGGCGGCTGACCGGTGAGTTCATGCCGCGGGATCTGGCGCAGTCACGCGACCTGTTCCGTCGCGCGGCCGAAGCGGGCAGCAGCGATGCCGGCGCCGTCTACACCGCCTTCCTCGCCAACGGCACCGGCGGGCCGGCCGACTGGCGGCAGGCGCTGGCGTGGCTCGGGCGCCGCGCTGCGGGTGACGATGGCGCCCGCGCCCAGCTGGCATTGCTCGGTGCGATGGTGCTGAGCCCGGATGGTGGACCCGCCGCGCTGCCGGCTGGTGAATTGCTCAGCGCCGCGCCGCACGTGATGCTGGTGCCGGCCTTGTTCACCGCCGCCGAATGCGCGTGGCTGGCCGACCTTGCCGCGCCGATGCTCGAACCTTCGGTGGTGATCGACCCCCGCACGGGCCGGCAGATCCGCGATCCGGTCCGGACGTCGGACGTCGCCGCGTTCCCGCTCGCGATCGAAAATCCGGCCGTCCGCGCGCTCAACCGCCGCCTCGCCGCCGTCACCGGCACCGACGTCCGCCAGGGCGAGCCACTCCAGATTCTGCGCTACCGCCCCGGGCAGGAATATAAGCCGCACAGCGATGCGCTACCCGGCACCGACAATCAGCGCATCATCACCGCGCTGGTCTATCTGAACGAAGGCTATGAGGGCGGGGAAACCCGGTTCACCGCCGGCAATCTTGCCGTTCGCGGCCGCACCGGCGACGCACTGATCTTCCGCAATGTCACTGACACCGGTGAACCCGATGCGGCCGCCCGCCACGCCGGACTGCCTTTGCGTCGCGGCACCAAGCTGATCGCCTCACGCTGGATCAGGGCGCGGCCGCTCGACCTGACGCGCTGAGACAGCGCAGCATACCGACTGGCGCCTCTTCCCGGTCCGCCGGGGCGCGGACGACGGCGACGCCGAGTATCGCCGCCGACCGCAATCCGTTGCTGCCCGATGACGTCATTCCACCGGCCGGGTATGTGGCAGCGGCGCAACACTATTGCAGCAATTCGTCTCCCGCGGGCAATGCCGGTTTACACTCCTCTGCCAGACGGGCACTCCCTATCCATTGCCATCCGCAACCGAAAATCGTTTGCGGGTCGGCCGGAATTCCGCGGGAGACCCGCGGATACGAAAGGAAATAGGGGCCATGAACAAACACACAAAAATTGCGATGCTCAAGAACAGCACGGCACCGGTCGTGCTCGGTCTGGCGCTGATCGCGGCGCCGGCATTCGCGCAGTCGACCGCTGCCGCTCCCGCTGATGAGACCCAGCCCGCGGATACGGGCAGCGACATCATCGTGACCGGCTCGCTGATCAAGAATCCGAACCTGATTGCGTCGAGCCCGGTTTCGGTGATCGGCAAGGAAGAAATCACCCTTCGCCAGTCCAACACCGCAGAGCAGATCCTGCGCGACCTGCCGGGCGCGGTGGCCAGCATCGGTTCGGCGGTCAATAACGGCAATGGCGGCGCGTCCTTCGCCGATCTTCGCGGCCTCGGCAACTTCCGCAACGTCGTGCTGCTCGACGGCAACCGCATCGTGCCGTCCAGCACGGTCGGCCGCGTCGATCTCAACAATATTCCGCTGGCGCTGATCGAGCGCGTCGACACGCTGACCGGCGGCGCCGCGACCACCTACGGTGCGGACGCGGTGTCGGGCGTCATCAACTTCATCACCCGCCAGGATTTCGCGGGCATGGAGGCGTCGGTCTCGAACCAGATCACCGAACGCGGTGACGGCAATTATTTCCGCGCCGATCTGACCGTCGGCGCCAATTTCGACGACGGCCGCGGCAACGCCGTGCTGTCGGTCGGCTATCAGCAGTCCGATCCGGTCTATCAGGGCGCACGCAAGTTCTCGCTCAACAACTATACATCCACCACGGGTGCACGCGGCGGGTCGGGCACGACCGTCCCGACGCGCTTCTCGGTGACCGGCAAGGGCAACCAGCAGATCAATCCGGTCACTGGCGCGCTCCAGGTTCCGGTGGTGCCGTTCAACTTCAACCCGTACAACGTGTTCCAGACGCCGTTCGAGCGTTTCAACATCTATGGCGCGGGTCATTACGAAATCTCGGACAGCATCGAATTCTATACCCGCGGTCTGTTTTCGAAGAATACCGTCAGCACCATCATCGCACCGTCGGGCGTCTTCGGCTCGACGCTCGCAATACCGTTCTCGAACCCGTATCTGCCGGCGGCGGCGCGCCAGACCTTCTGCGACAACAACCCGACCTTCACCGCGGGCGGCGTTCAGGTCGCCCAGCTGACCGTCGCGCAATGTAATGCGGCCGCCGCGGCGACCAGCATCAACGACCCGAACTTCCGTTACTTCAACGTCGCGACCAACCGTCGCACGACTGAAGTCGGCCCGCGTCTTTCCGACTTCACCACGACCGTCTTCGATTATCGCGCAGGCCTGAAGATCGGCATCACCGATTCGATCGGCCTCGATATCGGGGGAGCCTATGGCGAGTCCGAAAACGTCCAGACGATCCAGAATTATGTGCTCACCTCGCGGGCGCGCTCGGCCGTCTTCGCGACCAACACGACGACCTGCCTCGGCGGCGCACCGGGCGGTGGCGACATCACCGGCTGCGTGCCGGTCAACCTGTTCGGTCCGGAAGGGTCGATCACGCCGGCCCAGGTTGCGTATCTGACCGCCGACAGCACCTCGAGCAATAAATCGTCGCTTGCGCAGGCGCGGGCATTGCTCTCGGGCGATCTCGGATTCACCTCGCCCTGGGCCGACGAAGCGGTCGGTTTCGCGGTGGGTGCCGAGTATCGGAAGTACAAGGCGTCGCAGGCGTCCGACACGCTGTCGCAGAGCGCCGGCGAGCTTGGTGGCGCCGGCGGCGCGGCGCCGACCTTCGAAGGCGGCTATGACGTCTAT
>Ga0307513_10009353_pt1 | contig 12399 bp, 13 predicted proteins | sample 15_EM_MG_FD_202174 | JGI IMG/M metagenome (GOLD analysis project Ga0307513, IMG submission 202174) | Populus trichocarpa ectomycorrhiza microbial communities from riparian zone in the Pacific Northwest, United States - 15_EM | ecosystem: Host-associated > Plants > Roots > Unclassified | place... | reverse complement strand
GCGCCGACATCGCCGCCCTTGGCGGCTTCGCGGTACCAGCGGGCGGCTTCAGCGTAGTCCTTGCGCGCGCCGCGGCCGAGGTAGAAGGCGGTGCCTATCGCGACCTGGGCCTCGACGCTGCCGGCGCTTGCCGCCACCTCGTACCAGCGGTTGGCCAGCGGCAGGTCGCGCGGGCCGAGCTGGCCGGTCTCGTAGGCTTGGCCGAGCATGAACTGCGCGGTGACGAAGCCGCCTTCGGCAGCGCGCGTCAGCAGCCGCCGGGCCTGCTCGCGGTCGGGCTTGGCGACCTCGCCGCGCAGGTGCATCACCGCCAGGTTGTATTGCGCCGCCGGCACGTTGCGGCGGGCCAGCGACTCGAAGGCCGCGCGCGCGGCGGCGGTGCGGCCGGATTCGTAGTCGAGCACGGCACGGTCGAGTTCAGCTTGCAGGCGCTCGGACAGCGGCGGCGCGGCGCTGGCGGCTGGCGCGGCCAGCAGCGTGGCGCACAGTGTGGCGGACAGCCAGGCGGCAAGCCAGCGGGACGGGCGGGGCGGGTGGGAGCGCTTCATCGTCGCGCGACGATACCCGCTCGGGCTGCATCCGCCGCGGCGCACGCCGCGTAGACCGAACGACGCCCAGCTCGTTCCCAGCGGCGCCAAAGCGTACTCAGGAGAGCATCGTCATGCCGTCGACCGCGCCTCGCTGCCAAACCCGAGTTGCGGACGAGGGTATCGATCCGATACCGCTCCTCGGCCGTAGACCGAAGGTGGTGCCGCTGGACGGGCATCGGAGGAGGGCGAGCCATGAGTTCGGGACAACGGCCCCAGCGAGGCGGGGTGCCGAGGTGAGCGCCGTGCCGGCGACGATCGTCGCGCTGGCGCGTGGCGAGGCGCCGCCGCCGTGGGACGACGCGCAGGACGAGCCCGACGCCGACGATGTCGCGCTGCCGGCCAGTGAAGAGACGGCCGCGCCGGAGTCGCGTTATGCCGCCGCGGCGCTCGACGACACGGCGCTGGCCGCGCTGATCGAACGCATCGTCGGGCACGACGAAAAGGCGCTCGAAGCGCTTTACGACGCCACCAGCTCGCGCGTGCACGGCCTGGCGCTGCGCATCGTGCAGCGCGCGGCGCTGGCCGAAGAGGTGGTCGAAGACACCTACTGGCAGGTCTGGCGCCAGGCGCCGCGTTTCGACGCCGGGCGCGGCCGCCCGCTGACCTGGCTGCTGGCGATGGCGCGTTCGCGGGCGATCGACGCCTTGCGTCGCGATGAACGTTTTCGCCACGAGGAACTGCCCGAAGAAGGCGTGGCCGACGATGCCGGCCACGCACCGCCGGCGCAGGACCTGCTCGATGCGACGCGCGGCGCGACGGCGCTGCACGCCGCTTTGGCCGGGCTGGAGCCGAAGGCGCGCCAGCTCGTGTCGCTGGCCTTCTTCCGCGGTCTCACGCACGAGGAGATCGCCGAGCAGGAATCGTTGCCGCTGGGCACCGTGAAGTCGCTGATCCGGCGTTCGCTGCAGCAGCTCAAGCGCGCGCTGCAAGCCGCTGGCGATGGCGCTTCAGTCGACATGAAGGCGTGCCGATGACTGCCACCCCGCTTCCCTCGCCGCTTCCCTTTCCGCGCCCGGCGCCGGACGTGCTCGACGACGACCTGCTCATCCTGCTGCAAGGCATGCCGAGCGGCCTGGCGGCACCGCGCGCGCCGGTCCTGCGCGAGCGCGTGCTCGATCGCGTGGCGCGCAGCGCCCGCGCCAGCCGCAGGTTCGTCACCGTCAGGCGCAGCGACGCGCCGGCCGAACCCGTCGCCGCCGGTGTCGCGCTGCGCACGCTGTACGAGGCCGGCCGCGGCCCGCGCCGGGCGGGCGAGCCGGCGCGCGTGCAGTTGATCGAGCTCGGTGCGGGCACGGCCTGGGCGGGGCCGTCGGGGCACGGCTGGCCGGCCGATGGCCTGCTGCGCGAATGGCTGCTGATGCGCGGGCAGGCCCGGCTGGGCTCGGTCGACCTGGCCGAGCGCGACTACCACCGCGCCGCGGCCGGCACGTCGTGCGGCGCTTTGGCCAGCGCGACCGGCGCGCTGCTGTACCTGCGCGAAGCGTCGCCGGCAGCCGGCGAGCGGCCCGATGCCCCCTTCACGCTGCGCGACGCCGAGTGCGGCTGGGACGACTTCGCCCCCGGCATCAAGCGCCGCGTGTTGTGGCAGAGCCAAGGCGAGGCGGCGATGCTGTACCACGCGCTGCCCGGCGCCGCCGTGCCGCGCCACGGCCACCAGCGCGACGAGGAATGCCTGATGCTCGACGGCGAGCTGTTCCTCGACGAGGTGCTGCTGCGCAGCGGCGACTACCAGCTCGCGCCGGCCAGCACGGCGCATGGCGGCGTCTTCACTGACACCGGTGTCGTGCTCTTCGCTCACGGCGATCTCCAACTCGACGTGCTGCCCGGCTGAAGCGGCAGCCGCAACCGGTAGCGCCCGTAGAGGCCTAGACTTGGGCGATGCGTTTGCTGAACCTGGGCCGGCGTGGTCATGCCGAGACCGAAGCCGCGATGCGCGACTTCACCGCCGCGCGAACCGCTGAGACCGAAGACGAGTTGTGGCTGGTCGAACACGAACCGGTTTTCACGCAGGGCGTGGCCGGCCGTGACGAACACGTGCTCGGCGCCGGCGACATCGCCGTCGTGCGCAGCAGCCGCGGCGGCCAGGTCACCTACCACGGCCCCGGGCAGGTCGTTGCCTATCCGCTGGTCGACCTGCGCCGGCTGGGCATCTACGTCAAGGAATACGTCTTTCGGCTCGAGCAGGCGGTGCTCGACGTGCTGGCGGTCTACGGCGTCACCGGGCATCGCGTGCGTTCGGCGCCGGGCATCTACGTGCGCCTCGCCGACCCCTTCGGCCATGGCTTGCTGGCGGCGGGCGACGACCCGTTCGAAGGCCTGGGCAAGATCGCCGCCTTGGGCGTCAAGGTCAGCAACCACCGCAGCTATCACGGCGTCGCGCTGAACGTCGCGATGGACCTCGAGCCGTTCACCCGCATCGACCCTTGCGGCTATGCCGGCTTGAAGACCGTGGACCTGCGGTCGCTGGGCGTCGAAACGTCCTGGGCCGCGGCGGCGAGCGAATTGGCCGCGGCGCTCACGCGTCATCTGAGCGCTTGAAGCGCAGACGAAAAAGCAGGCCCCGAGGGGCCCGCTTCGCGTGACGGTCTTCAGTTCACACCGGTAGCGGCTCGTCGGTCTCGCTGGTCGGCGGCATGGCCTTCTCGATGCTCAGCGGCTCCAGCGTTTCGCTGGCGGGCAGCGCTGCCGCGTAGCCGACCAGGGCGGTGGCCGAGACGGTGGCGCTGGCCGGCACCTCGGTCGGTTCGGCGGCGACGGGATCCGGGGCGTTGCTGCCGCCGCACGCCGCCAGCATCAGGCCCGCGATCACGCTGACAGCCAGGGTGAGGGTCTTGCTCATGGTCGTGGCCTCACTGCGCGCCGGGGATCGGCGTGTTCAGGTACGGGAAGCCCGGCAGCAGCGGAACGACAGCCTGGTCGACCGCGTCGTGCAGCGAGAAGGCGGTCGCGCCGAGCGGCACCGCCGACGGGTTGCACGCCGCGCCGAAGCCGAGCGCGTCGGTCGTGCCGTTGGCCACGCACAGGCCGCCCATCATCGCCACCAGCGAGATGTCGACGATGTCGTCCTTCGGCCGGCGGCCGTTCGGGAAGCCCGCGTTGTCGCTGCCGCCGGCGAGGATGTTGCCGACCACGCCGAGGCGGTTCTGCTGCGCGAAGGCCACCGGCGGGATCGCCAGGTTCAGGCGCAGCATTTCCGACGCGACCACGTTCTTCGGCTGGTTCAGCCCCTTGATGCCGGTGAGGAAGGTCGTCACCAGGTCGTTGCGCGGGAAGTTGGTCGGCGCGGTGCCGGGAATCGCGAGCGCGATCTCGATCAGCGCCGGCAGCGTCGGGTTCGTCACGTAGTCGATGAACTGGCCGTCGCCGCCCGGCTTGGAGGCGTTGAACTTGTCCTTGTCCTTCAGCCCGATGACGACTTCATTGACCAGCGGCATGCCCAGCCGCGACACCTGAACCCAGGCGCCGCCGACCTTTTCGCTGGTCTGCAGGCCCGACGGCGGGGCGCCGTTGAGCAGCCGCGCCTGGCGCAGGCTGGCGGTCGTCCAGCCGCCGATCACGTCGTCGCCCGTCTCGTCTTTCTTCAGGCAGCTCTTGTGGACTTCCATCGCCAAGGTGGTGGTGTTCTTGTCGCCGATCGTGTTCGGCAGCGCGCCGATCAGCGCCGGGTTGGTGATCACCGCCAGCGGAGCGTTGACGAGGTCGAAGATCGTGCCCAGGTTGACCGCGAACGGGTCCTGGCGCTGGCCGACGAACATCTTGGCGGGTGTCGTGCAACCGGGGATGTTGACGCTGTAGACGTGCTTGGCGGCATAGCCGGCGTAGTCGGGAATCGTCTTCGTGCCGATGTTGTCGACCGGCTTGGCGAAGGTCGTGCTGCCGCCGTTGGCGTTGCTGACCATGCCCAGCGGCAAGGCGCGGCGGCCGTTGCGGACGACGGTGACGGTGTAGCTTTCGCCGACGTTCAGGTTGGCATCGTTGACGTTGGCCACCTGGCCGGCCTGGATCAGCGGGATCGCGACCGACTTGCCGCCGATCGGCAGCGCGACGCCAGCCAGCTTGTTCTGGAAGCGGAACTGGAAGGTCAGGTCTTCCTTCGCGTCGCCGTTGTTGTCGATGTGGATCTCGTACAGCGCGTTCGGGTCCATCTGGAAGTAGTTCGGGCCGCCGTACGCGTCCTGCAGCGGCTGGTAGTTGGCGATCACCGTCACGTAGTCGCTGCGGCCGGCTTCATAACTGCGGAACATGTAGAAGTCGGTCGCGTCGACCTTCGGCACCGTCGCGATGAACGGGGCTTCGCGGTGGCTGGATGCGCCGGCCCATCCGCAGGCGGCGAGCAGGGCCGCCCCCAGCAGGGGCGCGGCGCGGGAAATGCTGTGTGACATGGGGTTATCTCCTGGCTTGCCGGCACCGTGCCGGTTGCATGCCATACGCCGGCCCGGTGCGACTGGATGCAGCGAGATAAGATGAGGGACAACCCGCATCGATGCCTCCATGAGCAGCACCACTACGCCCGCCTACGACGCCACCGCCAAGCAGAAGTCGCAGGCCAAGACCTCGCGCATCCCGATCAAGGTGGTCGCCGCGGAGGTGCTGAAGAAGCCGGAGTGGATCCGCGTCAAGGCCGGCAGCGCGAGCAGTCGTTTCTACGAGATCAAGCAGATCCTGCGCGAGCACAAGCTGCACACGGTCTGCGAAGAAGCCTCGTGCCCCAACATCGGCGAATGCTTCGGCAAGGGCACGGCGACCTTCATGATCATGGGCGACAAGTGCACCCGGCGCTGCCCGTTCTGCGACGTCGGCCACGGCCGGCCCGACCCGCTGGATGCCGACGAGCCGCTGAATCTGGCGAAGACGATCGCGGCGCTGAAGCTGAAGTACGTGGTGATCACCAGCGTCGACCGCGACGACCTCCGCGACGGCGGCGCGGCGCATTTCGTCGAATGCATCCGCAAGACGCGCGAGCTGTCACCGGCGACGAAGATCGAGGTTCTGACGCCCGACTTCCGCGGCCGCCTGGACCGCGCGCTCGACATCCTGAAGGCCGCGCCGCCGGACGTGATGAACCACAACCTCGAGACGATTCCGCGGCTGTACAAGGAAGCCCGGCCGGGCTCGGACTACGCGTTCAGCCTCGACCTGCTGAAGCGTTTCAAGGCCGCGGTGCCTGGCGTGCCGACGAAGAGCGGGCTGATGCTGGGCCTGGGCGAAACCGACGACGAGATCCTGGCCGTGATGCGCGACATGCGCGAGCACGGCATCGAGATGCTGACGATCGGCCAGTACCTGGCGCCGAGCGCCCACCACCTGCCGGTGCGCCGCTACGTGCACCCGGACACGTTCAGGATGTTCGAGCGGCAGGCCGCCGAGATGGGCTTCACGCACGCCGCGGTCGGGCCGATGGTGCGCAGCAGTTATCACGCGGATCAGCAGGCCCACGCGGCCGGCGTGCCGGACGCCATTGCTGATTCGGCGATAGCCTGACTCTCAGCTCTCTGCGAGCAGCTTGTCGACCAGCGCGTGCAGCGCCGGGAAGTCCGGCTCGCCGACGAAGCGCTTGACGATGGCGCCGTGCTTGTCGATCAGAAAGGTCGTCGGCGTCAACTGGACTTCACCGAAGCTCTTCGCGATGGCGCCGGTGTTGTCGATCACCACGCCGAACGGCAACTGGCGCGATTGGGCGAAGTTCGACACGTAGGCCGGCGGGTCGTAGCTCATCGCAACCGCGAGCGTCTCGAAGCCGCGACCCTTGAACTTCTGGTGGGTGGCGATGATCTTCGGCATCTCGCCGACGCAGGTGGTGCAGCTCGTGGCCCAGAAGTTGACCAGCAGGACCTTGCCGCGCAGATCGGCGGTCGAGCCCTTGGCGCCGTCGAGCAGCGTGTAGCCGAATTGCGGCGCTGCCTCGCGGGTACTGCAGCCGGCCGCCGCAAAGGCGCCGGCAATGCAGATCGCCAGCAGGGCGCTTCGACGGGCAGGGTGGCGGGGCATGGCTTCCAGGAAGTGCTGTGTCGGGTACGGCAGCAGTTTACGGCAGCGCTGGCCGGGTTGCCTGCGCAGGGTCAACCGCAGCGCGCCAGCTCGAACATCAGCGCCGACGGCAGCGATTCGACTATCGCCGCCCGGCCGACGCTGGCGAACTGGCGTTCGCCGATGTTGTGGACTTCGAAAGCCTTGCCGTCGTCGGTGATCTGGATGAAGGCCAAGGTCGGCACCTCGGTCAGCAGTTCCACGCGCAGGCGTTCGAATGCCTCGCCGCCGAGCACGGCCTCGTGGACCACCGCATGCGGCAAGCCACCGCCGCAGAATTCACGCGCCTCGTCGACCGAGGTCACGTAGTCGATCATCAGGCCCATCGGCCGCAGCGCCTCGCGGACCAGGTTGCGCACCTCGCGCCGGGCGGCGATCACCAGCACATGGCTGCCGGCCAGCGGCTTGGAGTTGGCGGCGTACTCGTCGTGGCGGGCGTCGAGTTCGATCGCCGAGACACCTTCGATCTGTTCGCCGATCGTGCGTGGGAACTCGATGTTGACCTGCGTGCGGCCGGCCTGGTCGTCGCGCCCGAAGGCCAGCCCGAGCATGCCCGCGGTCTGCTGCAGCAGCCGCCAGGCCATCGTGTCGAGCGACGGCGCCTCCAGCGGCATCGGGCTGCTCGTCACCTCGTCGGCGGGCCGGTACGCGAAGGCACAGGTCAGGCGGGCATGCGCCGGCCAGACCTTGTGGTCGATCGTGAAGTCGATTCGCGAACGCGCGTGTTCGAAGCTCCAGTCGAGCATCGCCTGCAGCAGCGAGAAGGTCAGCGTCGCGTCGCCGATCACCTCGGCCGGGCGCAGCGATTGGCGGACTTCGATGCCGCGGGCTTCGATCTCGCGGCTGCGCTGCTGCATCGCGGTGCGCAGCATCGCGGTCAGGTCCAGGCGCTCCTGCGTCAGGCGAACGCGGCCCGACGCGAAGCGGCTGACCTGCTGGCCCATCATGCCGATGCGGCGGGCGAGTTCGATCTCGTCGCGCAGCGCACGCAAGTCCGAACGGTCGATGCGGCCGGTGGTGGCCAGCGCGTTGACGCGTTCGAGCGCGGTCGACAGCGCGGCCGCGACTTCGCCGCCGAGCTGGGCAACCAACTGTGCGGAGTCGATCTCGGGGGCGCCGGGTTGCGACGCCTCCGGCAAGGCCTGGCGCACCGGTTGGCGCGACGCAAGGTCCAATAAGCCCATGCTTCGTTCACTCCTGAATCCATCGGGCCGTTGTCGGCCTCTACCGGCAACGGGCGGGTACGCCGTCGCGCCGCGGGTGGATGCGGCGATCGGCGTTACCAGTGCTGTGAACGGAATTCTGGGTCGCTAGGCCTACACGCCGGGCAGACCGTAACACCTTGCTCGCCGGCGGCGGCACAAGTTCACGGCACTAATCGCTGTCAGATCACCTGCTGTTCGCGCAGCTCGGCGAGGCGCTGGTCGGTGATGCCGATCTCGCGCAGGACTTCGTCGGTGTGCTGCCCCAGCAGAGGCGGGGCGCGGTACAGCTGCGGCGGCGTTGCCGATAGCTTCATGGGGCTGGCGACAAGGGCCAGCGAATCGCTGTCCGGGTGCGCCACGGCGACCGTCATCTGGCGCGCGATGACCTGCGGATCGGCAAACACGTCGTCCAGGCCGTTGATCGGGCCGCACGGCACCTTGGCGGCTTCGAGCGCGCCCAGCCAGTCGGCGCGCGTTCGCCGGCGCAGAACCTCGGCCAGCAGCGGCACCAGTTGCTCGCGCTGGCGCACCCGGCCGGCATTCTTTGCGAAGCGCTCGTCGGCCGCCAGTTCGGGGCAGCCGGCCACCGCGCAGAAGCGCTCGAACTGGGCGTCGTTGCCGACTGCCAGGATCAGGTGGCCGTCGGCGACTTCGAAGACCTGGTACGGCACGATGTTCTGGTGCGCGTTGCCGGCCCGCCGCGGCGCTTGTCCGGTTGCGAGGTAGTTCGCGCCCAGGTTGGCGAGCATCGCGACCTGCGTGTCGAGCAGGGCCATGTCGATGACCTGGCCCTGGCCGGTGGCGTCGCGGTGGCGCAGCGCGGCGAGGATGGCGACCGTGGCATACATGCCGGTGAAGAGGTCGGCCACCGCCACGCCCACCTTCTGCGGCCCGCCGCCGGGCAGGTCGTCGCGCTCGCCGGTGACGCTCATCAGCCCGCCCAGGCCCTGCACCGCATAGTCGTAGCCGGCGCGGTTGCGGTACGGGCCGGTCTGCCCGAAGCCGGTGATCGAGCAGTAGACCAGGCGCGGGCGGCTGCTTCGCATCGCGGCCGCGTCGAGGCCGTAACGGGCCATGTCGCCAACCTTGAAGTTCTCGATCATCACGTCGCAGCTGTCGGCCAGCCGCTGCACCAGCGCCTGGCCTTCGCGGTGCGCAATGTCGATCGTCACCGAGCGCTTGTTGCGGTTGGCGCCGAGGTAGTACGCGGCCTCGGCGGTGTCGCGGCCGCTGCGGTCCTTCAGGAACGGCGGGCCCCAGCCGCGGGTGTCGTCGCCGCCGGGGTGATCGGGGCCTGCCGGTCGCTCGACCTTGATCACCTCGGCACCGAGGTCGGCCAGGGTCTGGGTGCACCACGGGCCGGCCAGTACGCGCGAGAGATCGAGCACGCGCACGCCACTCAGCGCGCCGGGTGGAAGGCTGTTCATGGCCGGCATTGTCCGGCAGGGCGTTGCCGATAATCGATCGATGCCTGCCTTTCGATCCTGTCTTGCCGGCGCGCTGGCGGTCGTTGCCGCGGCCTGCACGCCGACGCTCGACTGGCGCGAGCTGCGTCCCGAAGGCAGCGGCGCGCTGGTGCTGCTGCCGTGCCGGCCGAGCGTGCAGGTGCGCGGCGTGCGGCTGGCGGGGCAGACGGTGCGGCTGGCCATGCACGCCTGCAGCGCCGGCGGGGCGACCTGGGCGCTGGCCGTTGCCGATGTCGGCGACCCGGCGCAGGTGGCGCCGGCGCTCGACGAACTGCGCCGCGCGGCGGCGGCGAATCTGGGCGCGGCCGGCGGCCAGCCGCTGCCTTTGACGGTGGCCGGCGCGACCCCGAATCCGTCGAGCATGCGCTTGCAGATCAGCGGCCGCCTGGCCGATGGCAGTGCGGTACAGGAGCAGGTGGCGGTGTTCGCCCGCGGCACGCAGGTCTTCCAGGCCAGCGTGATCGGCGAGCGGCTGCCGGCCGATGGCGTCGAAACCTTCTTCGCTTCGCTGAGGGCGGGATCGTGATCTCGGCGGTTCTCGTTCCGTGCGCTCCCTTACGCTGCGTTCGCGCGGGCTTCACGGTTTCATGTCGATAATGAGGCCGATCGATTCGCCCATGGCAGCTCTTCTCGTCATCGCCCATGCTCCGCTGGCCTCGTCGCTGCACGCGGTGGCCGCGCACGTCTATCCGGATTGCAGCCGCCAACTGGCGTCGCTGGACATCGAAGCCGGCGCCAGCCTCGAGCAGGTCGAAGCCGATGTGCGTGCGGCGCTGGCCGCGCTGGAAGGGCGCGAGGTGCTGATCCTGGTCGATGTCTTCGGCGCCACGCCCTGCAACGCCGCCCGCGAACTGGCCGATGGCGTCAGGATTCGCGTGGTGGCCGGCGTCAATGTGCCGATGCTGTGGCGCTCGCTGTGTTATGCCGATCTGCCGCTGGCCGAACTGGCGGCGCGCGCGGTCGATGGCGGCATCAAAGGGGTGACGCACGTGCCGCCCGAGCGGCCCCAGCAGAACCAGTCGATTCCAGCGCCCCGAAATGATCAAGTCGAGCATCCGCATCAGCAATAAGCTCGGCCTGCATGCGCGCGCGTCAGCCAAGCTGACCAAGCTTGCCGCCAGCTTCCAAAGCGACGTCCACCTGAGCCGCAATGGCCGCCGCGTGAATGCGAAGAGCATCATGGGCGTGATGATGCTGGCCGCGGGCGTGGGCAGCGAGATCGAGATCGAGACCGACGGTGAAGACGAGCCGGCCGCGATGGACGCGCTGCGTGCCTTGATCGACGGCAAGTTCGGCGAAGGCCAGTAGGCGAAAGGCCACTGATGAGCATCCAGGTCTTCGGCTTGCCCGTTTCGCGCGGCGTGGCCATCGGCCGCGCGGTGCTGGTCGCTTCGAGTCGCGTCGACGTGGCGCACTATTTCGTCGGCGTCGACCGCATCGACCATGAAATCGAACGCCTGCGCACGGCCCGCGATGCGGTCTCGTCGGAGCTGAGCGCGCTCAAACGCGACCTTGCACCCGACGCGCCGCCGGAACTGCCGGCTTTGCTCGACGTGCACCTGATGCTGCTGCACGACGAAGCGCTGACCGGCGCCACCAAGCAGTGGATCCAGGATCGCCATTACAACGCCGAGTGGGCGTTGTCGGCGCAGCTCGAAGTGCTGGCGCGCCAGTTCGACGAGATGCAGGACGACTACCTGCGCGAACGCAAGGCCGATGTCGAGCAAGTCGCCGAGCGGCTGCTGCGCGACCTGGCTCGTTCGCGCCCCGGCGCGGCCGGGGTGGCGCCATCGCCGATCGCCGGCCCGGGCGACTTCAGCAGCGAAGAGCCGCTGGTGCTGGTGGCCAACGACGTGGCGCCGGCCGACATGATGCAGTTCAAGCGCAGCGTATTCACCGGTTTCGTCACCGACGTCGGCGGGCGCACGTCGCACACGGCGATCGTCGCCCGCAGCATGGACATTCCGGCGGTGGTCGGCGCACGCGAGGCGAGCCGCCTGATCCGTCAGGACGACTGGATCGTGATCGACGGCGACGCCGGCATCGTGATCGTCAATCCGTCGCCGATCGTGCTCGAGGAGTACCGCTTCAAGCAGCGCCAGAGCGAACTCGGCCGCGACCGCCTCGCGCGCTTGCGCCACACGCCGGCGGTCACGCTCGACGGGCAGGCGATCGAGCTGCTGGCCAACATCGAGCTGCCGGGTGACGCGGCGGGTGCGCTGGTGGCCGGCGCGATGGGGGTGGGGCTGTTTCGCAGCGAGTTCCTCTTCATGAACCGCGAAGGCGACCTGCCCGGCGAAGACGAACAGTTCGAGGCCTACCGCGATGCGGTGGTCGCGATGCAGGGGCTGCCGGTGACGATCCGCACCGTCGACATCGGCGCCGACAAGCCGCTCGACCGGATGAGCCCGCAGGAGATGCGCCACGAACACGCGCTGAACCCGGCGCTCGGCCTGCGGGCGATCCGCTGGAGCCTGTCGGAGCCGGGCATGTTCCGTCAGCAGTTGCGCGCCATCCTGCGCGCCAGCGCATTCGGCAAGGTGCGCATCCTGCTGCCGATGGTTGCCCACCTGAACGAGATCCGGATGACGCTCGAGGCGCTGGCGCGGGCCCGCCAGCAGCTCGACGATGCCGGCCGGGCGTACGGCCCGGTCGAGATCGGCGCGATGATCGAAGTGCCGGCTGCGGCGCTGATGATCGAGCGCTTTCTCGACCACTTCGATTTCGTTTCGATCGGCACCAACGACCTGATCCAGTACACGCTGGCGATCGATCGCGCCGACGAGGCCGTGTCGCATCTGTTCGACCCCTGGCACCCTGCGGTGCTGCAGTTGATCGCCGACACGATCGCCCGCGCGCTGGCCCGCGGGCGCGGGGTCAGCGTCTGCGGCGAGATGGCCGGCGACGCGGCCTTCACCGACTTGCTGCTGGCGATGGGACTGCGCAGCTTCTCGATGCACCCGGCGCGGATCGCATCGATCAAGCAGCGCGTGCTGCGCGCCGATACACGGCGGCTGGCGGGCTCGCTGGCGGCGGTGCTGGGCGCCGAGGAACCGGCGCGCGAGTCGGCGCGCCTGTTCCCGCAGGGCGGGGTGCACTAGGGCCGCCTTG
>Ga0307513_10009352_pt1 | contig 12400 bp, 14 predicted proteins | sample 15_EM_MG_FD_202174 | JGI IMG/M metagenome (GOLD analysis project Ga0307513, IMG submission 202174) | Populus trichocarpa ectomycorrhiza microbial communities from riparian zone in the Pacific Northwest, United States - 15_EM | ecosystem: Host-associated > Plants > Roots > Unclassified | place... | reverse complement strand
GCAAGCTTCGTAGTTTAGATGTTGAATTTTCACCCTGGGATTTTCTTGGCTAGCATAGGATATTAATCATACCATTGAGCGCCCTTGCGTTAGCATCTTGTATGACTAGCTATTTCAATCTCTTGTGTCTGATCCCCTTTTTCCCTTGCATCTTAGACTCTCAGCCTCGCCTTAGCTGAAGTTTAACCTTTACTAGATTCGGCCCACATCGCTTTATCAAACCAGAACTGTCCAGGCGCTGGGGGTGGTCATCGAGCAACTACAGTGCGTTCTTCATTCATGTGTGTTGATTGGTGGGCTGAAGATGAGGTTCCATATTTATCGTCCGCTTTAGGAGTGGCCGATGTCTCGCTAGAATTATTGTCGCTAACCGATACCTTTTGTGGCTAGTACCCCGCCTTAGGAACGCCCCCATTTCGTCCAAATCTTTAAGCCTGGAGTCTTGAAGTCTAGGAGTGCTGAGAGTAGTAGGACCACGGACACAATGTTGAATATTCAGAAAACCATTTTTCGCAAGGGCATATCTGCGTTCAATACCGAGTGATAGTGTATGATGCACCCCCCGTAAGTCCTAGCGTATAAGATCTAACGCGTCCTATTGAAAACAAGAAAACCACGCAAACTCCTCCTCTTCACAAGACTCGATATAGGTTGAACTATTTTCTTCCTTCCCAAAAATCAGAGTTATATTTTGGCTAATATCTGATTATCCAGTATTCTACGACGCATCGGCAACGACAGACAAATTCACGCAGTCAGCTGACCAATGGAGCAGGCAATCGGATCGAGCGCAGACGCGACTTCGTACCAGAAACCATGGGATCCAGTCAGCCAACACCTCCAGTTGGTAATCTGAATGGGCGTAGACGCAACGTCGTACCGGATCCCATGGCATGCAGTCAGCCAACAGCTCGAGTTGGTAATCTGAATGGGCGTAGAGGCAACGTCGTACCGGATACCATGGCATCCAGTGAGCCACCACCTCGAGTATGCAACTTGAATATGAACGGGTGTAGGCGCGACGTTGTACCCGTCCCTATTGGATCCGAATCGGGAATGCTGGCGGATGAATCTGGCAGCTCCCAGAGGCTCTGAACCCACCAGCCGTCGCGTCGAAGCCAATTACCAGGTCCCGGTGAGACCGGGGTTCTAGCAAGACCGCCCAACCGTCCGCGAAGAACGACAATTCAAGCTAGGGCGAATATTGAACCCAAGGGGGAGCCCGTTGGGCAAGGGCATTTGGAAACTGTTCATTTAATCGACGATAGCAGTGATGAGTACCAAAACCCATGCAATGCAGATGAAACTGGATCGGAGACTGAGAACGATGTTGACGCCTCCGACATTTCCGAGGGAACAACATCCAGACGGCGTCATAGGGCGCAGGCGTCTCGCAGACAGGGAAAGGGTCAACGACGCATGGTGCGAATCTCAACCACCTCCGGATCACAGGAGGTACCTCACGTTAGACGGAGACCAGCAAATCTTGGACGCATAATCTGTGGTAGAGCCTACAGTCCGCCGACCTTTCTGTCATCAAGCGTGGGATATTCGTCTCCGCTAGCCACCCATAGTGGTACTACATCTGGTGTCAGATTCTCGAGTCCGGTAGGTGAAATGGGTATCCCACGACCGGGGTGGCACAGGCCGGCGACAGATTCACGGCGAAATACAGTTACAGGGGCTGAGGGGACCATATTAGAGCAGGCGATGGCGCTGATGCTCCGGTACACACTTTTTGATAACCCACTGCCGAATCCGGTTGCTTTGACATCTCAGATATACACAGTATGGGGAAAGGCGCTGGAGACGATATCGCATGCTGGGAATATTGAGCCATCGGAGGAGAGTGTGAAGCAGGTAAGTTGACTCAGCCGGAGGTGATACGACATAGAGACGGTCACTGACTGTGACAGCTCCGTCAAAAATATACTGCAGTGAGCGCGCAATTCTTGTATCATGTGAAGCATAATATCAGACAGCTATACGATCTACCGCCAGATAATCCTACCGCCATGGCGCGCAGGGTTGATTATCTGCTAGAACGGGACAGGTTCATGTGCCCACCCCATGGATATGAGGTTGGTTCCAGCCATTGGACTTGGACGGACATGACTAATCGCGGAACGCATCTAGGACTTAACCTTCAGGTTCCTTGCCCCCCAGATTGCCGACGCTATATACGGCAAGTATTTCGACGGAATCAAAATGCAAGGCATGCTGGACCCTAAGTTTCTGAAGCGCATAAACCGTACGATGGTCTGTCTGACATGTGCAATACTGTGCCATTCACTACGGGCATTGCAAATCGGGGTATATAAGAAACCCCCCAACTTCAATCCTGAAGTAGTTGGAGGTGGGAGAGTCCGAATCATTACCTGTTTTTTGATAACCGAGTCCACTCATCGTGCAAAACGCATGATCTTTTTATCCGGCAGAAGAACACGTGGCGGGGGTCCGCACGGGCGGCGCAGGACATGTTTATATTAAACCTTCGTCAGAAGATCGCACAGAGGCTCGAGAAACGGCATAGCATCCGGCAGGAGAGGAGAGAGGGCTTCTCGGACGATAACGACGCCGTTTATGCAGAACTGAAGAGTCAGCTAGGCAACCAGACTCTGGGAGATCCTGCCCTACCAAGACAGATGCCGATTGACACCCACGTCGGCGGCCTGGGGGGGCGCGAGGATAGTCAAAATCGGTCGCAGGAGACGGAAACATCACTGGATCTCAGTGAAAGGTCGATTGACTGGGAGCTAACGTTTCTGGATTCGGATGGGTTGAATCATGGGAGTCTTGACAACGCAGGGGGGGCCGTCGACTCTCAAATGAGCAATCGCTTATCGCTCAGCCTTGAGGATTCCCAGAGCGGAGAAGCTGGGCCGGGGGCGTCGGGGGCGCTGGAGGAAACCAGTGGCTGGCAGGATGGTGCCAATACCACGGAGGGTGCTTAAGGGGAGGTGGTACGTGTAGGTAGATTTCACTTTTTTTTCTGGTGATGGGACGCGCAAAAGCGGGGGTAATAAAGGTCATATGCAATAGTCACATAGTATCATAGTAGATACTGTAGTATAGGGCGTCGGGATGACTGCAATAAATTATGAGCAATATCACGATAATTTTGGAAAAACGAACTTGAATCTAGAACATGGGAGAGTGTGAGAAAGAGGTCCAGAATAGTGGCTATGTGATCAGCGCGTGCGGATGGAGGGCGGGAGTATCGTGAGTCTGGAAGGCGCGACAAGAGGTAACCGGCGTCTGGAAGGATCAGGTAAATAGTGCGGAGGGTATAGGTATCGGGACGGGGAAGGCGCATACAACAGACGCTAGGATGGCGTCAGGACACGATGGCCTAGCGTCGGAGGGCCTCAGGACATGATACCCGAGCGTCGGAAGACGTCAGGACATGATAGGCTAGCATCGGAAGGCGTCAGGATGCACAGGACGTAGGGTGCGTTTCCGGACTTTGTCAGGACGCAACGGGACGTTGAGCCAATCTTCTGGACGCAGTGTCGGATCGACGTCGCATCCAGAATGGGAGTTTACGTCCTGTGCGTCCTGTGCGTCCTGTGCGTCCTGTTCGTCTGACGCACAGGAAGAGGAATAAATATTTTGCTGATGCGGCATCACCATTGACTGCGTTGACGGCACGGTTCCTCAGTGCTTTCTAATTCTCTCTACGTGGATCACCGACCATATGGAAAACATGGCACTACACCGGTTAAAGACGAACGCCTGTCCTAAATGCGCGGTGCCTACCCACGAATTAGGAACAAATGCCAGAAGCCATCAAACCCGAGATTACCCAAGATACCAACGATACAAACCTGAAAATCAGAACTCAGCCTCAGAGTCCACGATGACCACATCATGTATGACATCCTTGGTATCAGCCAAAATATTTTTCACAGCCTCAACCCGGTTTCGGCATCTGATCTGTACAAGCACGACATCCTCCATACAATTTATCTCAGGCTATTCCAGCACATGATGGACTGGATCGAAGCCTTTCTGAAGAAACATGGGCCACTGCAGGCATTTCATGACGTTTGGAAGACATTACCGGCATACCCTGGATTCTTGGTCCCCAAAAAAGCGTACGGTGAAGTTACGCAGTGGCAAGCGAAAGAGATGAGAAATCTGGGGCGCTATATTTTTGGAGTTCGCGCCGTGGCACTCCGCCAGCCTGGAGGTGCACCGCTAATTCCTTTCAAACGTGCTCTTGGATGCGTCAGGGCACTGGTCGACTTCAATATCATGGGGCAATACCACAGCCACACGTCTGACACCAGAGCCTACAAGGAATATTATCATGACCAGTTTCATAAGCTAAAAGATATCTTCTTGGAATTTCCAGTAACAAAATGCACACAGGACAAGGTTGACAAGCAACGAAAGTAGATTCGACGTCAGAGAGCCCTGGGGATTGAGCGAGTGGCGCCATCCCTACGGCGCTGCATGCGCGATGACAATTGTAAAGAAGAAAACCACCTCTATCTGGACTTGGTCCGTGGCGAATCGCACTTCAACTTTATCCAGATGCATCTACTAAGCTACTTTTGTAACCATATACCCCAGTTTGGCAACATTCCAATGTATTCCACGCAGATCGGAGAGCTCGCTTACACGATGCAAATCACAGACGGATGGCCCCAATCGAACAAAAATGATTCAGCGCGCAAGATCCTGCACAGCTACGGTCGTTAACATGCAATCAGAATGCGACTGTTGAACCTTAAATCATTAAAATATCGCAACGCCGATCTCTCAGGTGACGTCTTACATCATTTAGACAGGACGGCCAGCACTGTGACCACAGCAGTGCCAGTTGTCCGCAGGAGGGTCATGAAGTGACGTCAGGAAGATGTGTCCAATGTCGGAGATTTTAGCCAGATCTTGGGTGTCTCACCTGAGATTATATATCGTGAATTGATCCGATATATCAGACATAACCTGCCTGCAGCGCACCATCTTCCTGAGGACCATGCGATGCTTCGATCACTCCCCATTGAGCGACTCACACAACTTGAAATCCCGGTTCTTGCGTTCCAAGAAGCTGATATTTACGAGATCCACCATGAACGATCCACCGGTGATCTACACTGTAGAAACCAGGGCAGTCACAATGATTGGATGGGTACAGAAGAAATGTATGGTGTGCTAAGGGGTCGTCTGCGGGCAAAGCTAGGTACCCTCTTAACAATCAGGGACTACAGATCTGACAATACTGTACGTCCGGTTGCTGGTGTTCAGATGCTGACCCCAGTCAACTCAGGGTGTCTATCCGATCAATATGGCTTTGTTACAGTACAGATGACGGAGGACACACGAGGGTTTACAATAGTAGACATAGGGACAATGCTCGGTCTGGCGCATCTGATCCAGGAGGAGGACCGGCGCTGGCTTATCAATAGCCGGATTGATTTGCGAACATTTAATGAGGTTTAATAAAGAATCTGGATGGGAGAATCAGGACTCGGCTATGCGGGAGAATCATACCTGATCTTGATACTGTATATAGAACATATAGAAACGACTTTAAACCCACATTATTAGTTCGCCAGACCAGTGAGGCGTGATCCGTGATATGTGAGATGTGAGATATGAAAAAAAATGTGCTGCTACACCAGACCCCAGGAGACTGAGGTCAGACAAAGTAGCGAATTAATTCAGGTTGAGAGTACTCAAGCGGGGATGAGGGGCGGGATACGTCAGAAGGCAGAGAAGAAGCGACGTGGAGTGAGTACAATCAGGAGCAAGAGGCGACGAGAGGGAGAATCTGGGGTAGTCTGGACATGGGGAGAACACGACGCAAGTCAGGACTTAAGGAACGTTGCGACCCAAGTCAGGACGCACAAGAGGCATGGGACAAAGAATATCCCGCGCTTCCGTCAGGACCCAACGCTGGCGGATCAGACGCAAGATCCGTTTTTGCTGATATGGCATTATTAGTTATTGTTTTGATTTATTTATTTTGTTTTGATTTATTTATTTTGTTTTATTTATTTTGTTTTTCCTTTGGCTTTGGGTTTTTATTTGCCATGGGATATTTCCCCGAATGCAGCAGTTGAACCCTAGGAAGTGCTAGTCATGTACCTAAAATCATACCACGGAATCAACAAAAAAAAAAATAAGAGCACAAATATTTGGTTATTGATGCTAAGGGACAATATATTGCTTGATTTCGCTAACCCAATCGTTCGTCATAGCGGGGCTCGTAAAAGAGATAAGGTTTGTAGATGCTTGGTCCCAGCCCCCGGAGAATTCTTAAGATATTCGGATCCCGATGGAAATCTACTTTTCTCAGTTGTTGCCATAGCGGTTGGTGGGGTTTATGGCCTCACGGTTGCGCCGGTGGTGTGTTGATATCAGCCCTTTAAATGCACTAGATCAGGAGGGGGGTCAACGACAATACACTAAAAGTGCATTGACCAAGAATGATTTTTCTTGGCATGTTCGCTGAACCCCCGTGTGCGTTGACCCCCCTCCTGGTCTATTGCTATTCGTCCTCTAGCCCTTCCGTTCAGAGACAAAATACCCCTAGAAGGAATTGAGTTATCCTGACAAAGTGTCGCCTCTGAAGCCTGAGCTTGCGGGAAATAGCATAACTGGTATTGGTTATTTTGTCAATCTACTCTGCTATACATATTGCGGTTTACATAGTAGCGGAGCAGGGAATAATTAATCCGAACCGGCAGGCGTATGGTGGGCTGTCAACCTCAAATAGCTGTTTGCTCTTGTGATTTTCATGGAGGTCTCGGATGCTAGATTCAAAGGGTTTGTTTTGGTGCCTTGCGGCTTGCGTTCGCCTCGACAAACCAGTTGCACTCAGGTTTATCGCGGCCCTAGCCATCCTACACATTCCTTGGATTTTAAAATTATTGGGCAAGAATCCCATCACTGTTTTGCTCCTGATGTCTGGTAACAGGTTCCCTAGCCCGTCTCATCTTCGCTTCTCCTTTCTAAGAGTCACCTTACCCAAGAACTGTCTCTTATTAACTGTCCTTGTTTAAGTGTTGATATCGGTCGAGAATCCCGGGGCACCCCTGAGAGCCCACTGTCCGATTTGCTTGTTCAATCGCAACAATGTCTGCTGCCTGCAGCGCCTTGCCGGATCATAGTTTCGCAGATACCAACCCCTTCGCTGTCATTCCTGACGCTGGCTCCGTCTTCAGTGTGGGGGCCGGCGGAGCCATCTTCTCCTCAGAGGACAATCGCCGCCTAGGGCCGGCCTTGACAGTTGACCCTTATGGAGATAGTGTCCTGGGCCCCGAGCCACATAAGTAGGTGGTTAGACTCTTTGTTGATAGTAACCATCTAACACTTCATCTATAATCTAGTTTTATACTCTCACGGTCTCTCTCTGTCCCCACACGCCCAGTTGCGCGCCGCCACCCCAGACATCGGTGGCCGCACTCTGATTCTATGCGCAAAGTCACGTATTTAGACTTTGGAGTTAGTCACGCACCTCCGGCACCTGACCATGGCACCTACTCAGCAAGTGATGATGCCATAGAGATAGAGGGCCATACAGTCTCGCTCCCCTAGCGCTCTAACAATGGCAGGGCTTTATTCGGAAGAGAGTGGCTGGATCCTCAGATGATAGTGGAAGCCAGGAATCTCATCGCGGCTTTGTGGAACCCCACTCTAGAGCCCCAGTTGGCTCAGTTGAGGCGGTGGAAGACTGTACTGCCCCTGTTCGAGAGCCGCCAGCTTGGAGGTTGAATTATGGGATCGGTGGTGGCGCTTGCGGGGTTGTATTACTGGAGAAAATCCAGACCCATCGAATGGAGTTCCTATGGGCCGTAAAGAGGGTGCCACAAGCCTTGCCAAACTTCCCTATCAGGCAGTGTCAATTTTAGATCAGGAACTTGCAGGCACTGTCAGTGGTAAGATTTGCCCCAACTTGAGTCCTGTAATAATGGGAATTTCTCTTTTCAATTTACATTGGATTTGGCGCTAATCCTGACTAGGATATACCGTAAAAACTATAATAATTAAGTGGTGTGCTATGTAGTCAGAGTTGCCCCCTCTGGTAAGGTCTCTCTTTTTTTGTTTTTTTTATGTCTCTCAGAGGGGCTCAGCCGTCTTTTTTTGTGGTACTTTTCGCCCCTTTTCTCAAGTAGGGAATTCGCGACTACATAGCACACCACTCAATTATTACAGTTTTAACGGTATTCCTCTACCTCCCGGGGAAGCACATTCTGTCGTACATGTAAAAATTGGGGACTTTGGTACCTCGAAGCGCATCCCACTCACGAATACCTCCACGTACCTGAAAACAACCACTAGCACACAGGGCTATAGGCCCCGGGAGCGCGTGATACATCTAAACCCAAGACGAATAAGGTAGACATCTGGTCTCTGGGGTGTATTTTGTACAGGATGTTCGCTGGCAGCCTGTTATTTAAGGATCCTGTTGAGACATGGAAGTATGCCATGGCCGAAACCTCCACTCTCCTGGGAGTTGAAAAGATAAGATTTAGTGACCCGTGTGTGCTTCCTCCGTGACGCCCTGCAACCAAGCCCAGAGGATCGACCGAGTGCGGAGGCTTTTTGGAGAAAAACTGGATTGCCGACAAAGTTACTGGATCATATACTATTGGAAGGTGCCTCTGCTCGAGTACATGAGGTTGTGTAAGATTCACATGGCAGCGCCGGATCTGCATTCATTGCCAGATATTGTAGCCAATCAGGGCGTGGATAGCGGTCTGACGACTGACTTTGCTACCGCGGGGGGAAAAAGACGAAAACAGCTGTAAAGCACCGCAGACTTAGCCGCCCTCTTCGGAGGAAATGATTTTTACCGCAGGAACTCGAATAATCGGACCATTTGCTAGGACGTTGGAGTTGCCTCTCTTAGAATGGTCTGGTGTTTTTCTCTTTTTCTTTTTGTCTCGGGGGGCAGATTTTTTGGGGTTTCACCCCTTTTGTCGAGGAGGAAATTTCGGACTACATAGCACATGGTCTGATTATTCGGGGGTTTACCGTAATTTGTCTTTTTATTATTATTTAGCATTCAGATGCTGCTAGTTGTGAGGTTTGGGATCCAGAAGTTTTCAGTCTGCATTTTCTCCTCTAGTATATGGTGGTAGTGATACGTGTTTTCTTTTGCTTCTGTTTCTGATATAACTGGTGATTTTGGATACCTGGACTTGGGGCGAGGGGGTAAAAGATTGGGGGGGGGAATCGAAAGGTGTACTAGTACAACGGATGAAATTAAGTGGATATGTGGGGTATTAGGTAAACATTAGTGGTGAAAAGAAATAAAGGAGGGCGTGGAATTTAGTTATTATAATATGAAGATATTATGCTATACTCACTATGAGAATAAGGCCAGAGAAAACCACAATCCTCCGCAAACTTCAATCATCATGGTTGCCACAGTAGTAATCACAATTACAACTACAACTATAACGATTATTGATACTAAGACGTGTATATTTGTGTCCCTCCTTCTCTCCGGGAGCATGAGATCTCGCAATAGGACCTTTGATTTTGACAGTGGCATTGACATGAGTTGTTATGGTTGTGGGGAATTGTGATTGCGTTTGATGTCTCAGGAATTATTGTCGCAGCGGGCAGTATTAGAAATTCTGAAATTCTGATATATTTTGGTCTTTAAGGAGGATCTCAGTCCTGAACAGTTTCCCCATGAGATAGGTTATGCGTTGGAAAAACAAAGACTTTTGAAATCCGTAACATATCTGGCCACTATCTTAGTTGTCGTGATTCTTTATCTTCACCATTCTACAAAACACTACGGGCAGAAAAGAGCTGCGGAGCTTCAATTTTAATAGAATACAAAAATGGCAGTCTCCCAGAACAAGTCGATAGCCAAGCTGATTTGGAAGATTGAGGGTTAGGAAAAACGGGAAAGAGATAAAAGGAGGGGGTGGAAGTTGGGCTGATGGCCAGATCCAGTGTGAAACCATTGCGAAAGAAATACCTGCACAGATGCACAGAGCGGCAGTATAAGGAAATCTCTCTTTGAGCCTATTCCAGATCGGAGATTGTGACAGCCTGAGGTTGGAGGAGTGCTAACATTCCCTTATGCCTACAGCGGGAAGCAATCATGAGGGGTGTTAGACCATTATTGTCTGGCTTGTGGGGATTGGCTCCGACCTGTGTGAGCAGCTTTACCATCTTCTCATCTCTAAATGAGCAAGCCCACCAGAGTGGTGTTATACCGATAATATTTGACTTGTTAGGATCGACCCCATCGCAGGTGAGCAGTAGCTTCGCCGCCCCGTGGTTCTTGCGTTCAACAGCCCACATGAGTGGTGTATACCCGACGGTATCTTCTTGATTGATATCACAGCTTTGCACCTTTATCAACGCAGCTACTAGTGCATCAATTCCGATGTAGGATGCACAGTGTAAACCGGTAAATGGACGGCGGGGATTTGGGGTATAGAATGGCAACCTTTTCTTCAAAGAGAGGGTAAAAGATATATGGTTTTCAAATTGGTTTAATACCGCAAGTGCAAGGGTTTTGGCCCGGTCGGAAAGTTCGATCTTTGCGTGGACACCCCAATATAAAGACGAATATTCGAGAAAGGGCATGTGTCCAAGGTCCCCAACCTTGCTGGCCCGAACCCGCTTGACCTGGTCAGAATTAAGATAAGCTAAGCAGGTTTCGCCGAGTACTTTGTGGGCACCGGACAGGATACCAGGCCTGGAAAGGCACTTCTGGAGCGTGTCATGGATTAGTCGGACTATCGATGTCTTTTTGTCAACCATGGCAAGCCCTAAACATGACCCTATAACTGTATCTGCCGGCTGGATGTTCTTAGGGTCTAGATCCGTCGCCTCCACGCCAAATGCCAGAGCATGGCAGAGTTCATCGATTCGCAACGGCCGTTCCGCATGGGATACCCACATCAGCGCCTGCATTCCAAGCCTTGGCCGGTCACCTGTCTGTTCCCTTATCTGCTGCAGAGTTTGGCCGTACAGGCTGTCTAGATCCACACCGGTCGTAGTCACTTTTCGCAACATTTCCCTTTGTCTTGCTAATGTAGTCTCGCCTAAGATAACGTTGATTTTTAACGCAATAGGTACGGCCCTTCGCAAAGTGTTAGCCATGACTCAAATTCATAATAGGGTTACTCCTGCTTACTTCTCTGGAGCATTTTTCAACCTTCCTCCTAAGATGTCAGTTATTAGTGGAATTGGTGTGGACCTTTGCTGTGTGTTAGCTACTGACATGAATTTATAATAGGGTTACTCCTACTTACCTCTCCGAAGCCTTTTCTGACGTTCCTCCCATGATATTGTCGGTTTTTGGTGCGATGGGTGGAGACCTTTGCAGAGTGTTAACCAGTGACCCAAGTTCGTAATAGGGCTACTCCTGCTTACATCTCTGAAGCCTTTTCCGACATTCCTCCCGTGGTATCATTTTTCAGATCTTCCGTCACCATGCCCGTATCTTGCGAGATATCCAGCTTCCGGCTCATGTGTTTGGCGATATCTCCTTGGTCGACCACAACATTTATGCAATATGCGCCCTCCATAAGGTGCTTCTCAATCTCCTTGTGAAGATGCGGCCTCCCTGTAAGAAATAGCCGTGTATTTGGTACCTCTCGGATAATCTGCCCTAATGCGTCAAGAAACTCTGATCGGTCCTGAGGCAGTAGCTCGTCCACCGCGTCGATACATATGTATGCTCGTTCAATGGGGATAATTGTTTTGATGAATAATTTCACCATGTCTGGCAATTGGAGTCCTTTTCTGCATCCCTGCCTAGACTCCGAGTCCTCAAATAAACTGTGAACTCCTTCTGGAATCGCTGCTGCTCCCCAAACGAATTGCCTAAGGAGACACCCAATGATGTTGACCGCCGATTGGCCTTTCTGCGCCCCGTGATCACAATAGAAAAATAAAACCACAACACCGTTCCGGCGGGCTTGCTCGCACAGAGTGTCTATCATTAATGAACTGATTTTATTTTCTTGTTAGCATTCGTCGTGGTTTCTGAGAAATGCACCCGTACCTTATATATGTCTTGCCCATCCCTTGGCCCCCACAGCAAAGAAGAACGGGATTCACGGAGCTATTCTGACTCTTGCACCATGTCTTGAATCCATTGTTCTGTAAAACCCAGTCCCCGACGCCATCCAGTCGGCCGCTGCTCACATCTTGATGTCTTCCATACGGCTCGAGTGGTGATAGCCAGACGTGAATCCGCCAGGGTTCTTCACTTGCTCCCGCATTAGTAGTCCTACTGCAGCTGGTTGACGCATTTTCATTGTCCTGGTTCGAGTGGCCATGAATGCAACAGGTCGTGTTTGTTATTAATCACCGGCGCCCTGCTTACACGATCCTTACAGTCTTAGAAGATGCGAGAACAACACCGGAAGATTCACCGGACTCAGGTATTCGGTGAAGGATGCGAAGTGAG
>Ga0307513_10009351_pt1 | contig 12405 bp, 15 predicted proteins | sample 15_EM_MG_FD_202174 | JGI IMG/M metagenome (GOLD analysis project Ga0307513, IMG submission 202174) | Populus trichocarpa ectomycorrhiza microbial communities from riparian zone in the Pacific Northwest, United States - 15_EM | ecosystem: Host-associated > Plants > Roots > Unclassified | place... | reverse complement strand
CACCGGTTAATTCATATTAACCGCCAAAATCATCTACTCACCAAAGGAAGCGAACCTTGTAAAGGGAATGTCGCCTCTGTGGCAAATTGCAGTACTACAGCGAACATAATGCCGCCATGGATTTCCGCATTTTCGCCTCTTGGCAAACCACAGCACTGTTTGACCAAAGAGAATAGATGAAATCGTCGTGGGGTTATAATACCGTCAGCTCGATGTTCAAAGGGTGCATGAAGATGGTGGTAGGGTCAAAGTTGCGAACAATGACTTGTTTAGCCTGATTTACCGAGACTTGATAGCGGCGAAATAGCCGGGGGACCCCTCACACTTCACCCTTACGGCCAAGCGGCCAAGCGGAGCCAAAATACCACCCCTAATCAAGGGCTTTACCACTAAGATCACTAACTTCGCATACACCAATCGTATACATCGCTACTATGAATGCCAGGATAGCATACTTGCTAACTTTTTCGACGACCAAGTACCAGTCCGTGCACAATTGAAAATTATAAGAAGATATGGGACAAAATAAACCAAGAGAGTTGATTTTCATAGAAATGCGTTTAATGGGGAATGACTTTCAGACGCCTACTGCGGGCAAAGGGTGGAGCGTCTAATATAACCACACCTTGTATACTTCCTCACACTTCCTCTTTCCTTTAAAGGACACGGTTTGCCTGTAGGACTCGGAGCGAGCCCGCTTATAGCTTAGTTGAGCGATCTTCGCTTCAGGAAAAGGGTTCGACCTAACAGACCCGAGAATTTGTCTCCTCTCCTCCTCTTGTGCGAGTTTGTGCTTAGCCTTTCATCAACAGGACTACTCGTAGGCTTTATTCTTTATATTGGAAGGTTCGAATGTGGGGAGGCCAAGGTTCTTCCCCAAGGCCTTGGACGCATAGCCCGCAGTCGTTTTGGTTTCTGCTGCTTCGTTGGACACATGGAACCGCCTGCTTATCGCTCGCCGTGCGGAGTGTATCATCCGTCAGGTTCAGACTAGAGGCGTGGATAGGTGGGTTTCACACGAATTGAGAACGCGGTTCTATTCCCTCGTTCTGTCAACCACCTCGAGCGAGAGGGTTGAGGTGCACCCGCCCACTTGTGGAGCAAACAACTAATTATTCAACCGACATTTGTGTAGAATCAAATGAGGTGTCCTTGCGTCAAAAGCGAGGCTATTCGCGGGGATAGATAGAACAATGCACACCCGCCTCAGAGAAATGGAAGTCCGAAGTCGAAAAAAGATACTGTGTATAGTTATCTGATGGCCCTATGGCGGATCTTTTCTGGCTGAATGTCTTCCCTTTGGTATTCTGGTGAAAAAGCGCCGGGATTGGGATCGATGGGCTACACAGGACCGACTGGGTTCATCTTTGGTGGTGGTATCGCCCGGTTGCTGCGCGGTGCTTGGTGGGTACTGAGACATTGACGCCCCTCAGTAGTATCCGCCTCATCAATAGCGATACACGTATACACAGTCCCTTTACTCTGGTCGAGAGGTTCTTTACCTTATCTCCTATCGATGCAAACCTTTGGTCCGCAAGTCAAATCGTTCTTATCCCTAACGCACGCATGCTTCGCACCTCAATTGGTGTCCTCTGCCCTTTACTGACAAAATCCCCGCAACCTATACATGCCTTGGTCGGCGACAACCCCTACAAGTATTAGCGAGATCGCATTCGAATCATTGATGCTATGGCTCGTACCTAACAACAGAACCACATCCTTATGTGCTTGACTGGTGGTCTGAACACGCTCACGAATAAAACCATAGCCATTGCTCGTGTGTAACTATTCCAAAGTCTCTCGGGGTCTTCTGACCACCCGGGTGTCTCTCTTCGTGACTATGAAGATCATAAAACATTACTCTGGGTGACTCTGGTGCTGTTGAATGTTTGGGATAAACCCGGCAGCAGTTTGTATCAATGTAGCGATTCAAATTTCTCTTATAGTTATACGTGCGTCCATCAACAATAATGCGGCCTCCTCAAGACACAGAAAGTGAACACCAAAGCCATTGCTGTAACAATTGCTAAAGTCAACTCCGTCTCTAGCTCTGCCGACAGGAGTAAATGCGACAAGAGTACGTTGGCGCGACCGTACTACTTCAATAATTTACTTGTTCGCCCACCTGTGCTATTTTAGGGAGCCTTTTAGACCAACTGTGATGATACTATTTGATCTGACAGGGCCAACCAATAGAGGGTGTCCCTGGTATATCCCGACAAGAGCAGGTGCTACATTCGTGATGGCGGGGAAGAGGAAATAAGGAGTTGACTACGAAATCCCACAGGAAGTCGAACGTCGAGCTCCATAAGGTGTTTGATGAGGAGAATATGTCTCTCTATGCCCGATAACTCTGGCACTTTTGCACTGAACGCGGAACGAGTAAGGGGTCGGTCCTGAGAGAATAAATACCACAAAATCGCAATCAGAGTGCCAGAGAGGAAAACAAGAAAGAAAAGACAAGTGCCAGGCAGAGAGCATAGCCGTAGTTCTTGTTCCCTCGGCAACTCCGTTAGCTACTGAATAGTGCCTTGCAAAAATCAGAGAGAACCAACCAAGGAGCGAAGCCCAATCACAAAGGCTGCTATCAGGCACACCACCAGGAGAAAGGCTATCAGTTGAAAACTAGACCAAGTCAAGACTCAGTGAGCGAGCAGCAAACCGAGTCTTGAGAGTCCTGCTACGAGCGCATTTTATAGAAGCAGTACGGACAGCCATACCATATTAGATGACATAGACCCAGGGAAAAATAAAGTGAATCAGTACTCGGTGCGGCGTACACATTTCCGACACTATCTACACGGACGCGGAAGCGGAAGAGGACGAGCAGGGACTAAGTATTCTCCAAGGGGCTAATCCTCGTGCAACCAAGTGTATTACGCCGTCGGTTGCGTCCCTCCCGACCTCAGAGCACGGACGGCGGCGTCCACTTGGCTTCCGATCTAGAGGACAAGTCCACCGATTCCCATGTAACTGCTGTTGATATGGCGAAGTCGTCAAACGTGATAGAAAGTAAATTGATTGACCATCTCCCTGCCAATGTATTACATTTGCATTCCAAACTATGAGAGCGTACGTTCATAGACAGACCTTTGTGCTTGCCTGCCCCATACCAGAATACGAGTCATCAAGTATAAGCTCCATGATGTTGCAGTTCTTCCGGCCCTTATGAGAGAAAATGCCCGTTGCGCCAAGAACGGAGGCTTGTAAGGCGTAAAAAAAACGCAGTCCGGTTTGAGTCGGATTCTAGAGCACGCCTTTGGCGTTACATAACTCGTTCAATCAACTCTCAGGTCCCTTTCGGCTTTCCAACCGGACAATCCGTCACGAAAGAGAGACCTCCAGTCCTCGGAAAATAGGTATCGGGATACTGAGTGAGCTACCGAGTGGTAAATATCTGATTAGGATAGCGGACAGTCGATATCAGCGGCACAAGTGTAAGTGTGTCTCCCTGTGAATAACCACGGCTTTGAAGCTCAACAGTGATGATACAACTATTGGATTAGGTATTTTTCGAACGGACCATCTGCACCCTGGCTCCGGCCACACCTCTTTCGCTCTTCCCCATTGGGTAGTCAGCCGACATTGGCCATTCCTCGTGGTAACTATCCTACTGTCTTATATGTTCTTGTGTCATTTCGCCAGTTTATTGATCCCATCATGTATATTGAGAGCACAGAGAGCTAGAGGTGAAAGACCCCAAGGTGCTTTCGCCTGCTGTGCTGGGTACGCTAGGTATATTTACACTATGGTTTTTCGCCTGCTCATTCGCTGCGCTACCTCCAACAACGACGAGCTTCTTGTTTACGCAGAGTTTGTTTTGGTTAACAAAGGTTGCTTCAGGTTTTCCCACATAGGAAGGGGGAAGGGACTGCGCGCGCGGTTTCAGCAATACCAACGGGCCCTTTCTTCCAATACTGTCCCCACACCTCATGTCAAACTCCTCAAGCCACCTACGGGGATTAGCAGGCGACAACATTCAACGGCTTTGCCAACAATGCGGAAGATCATCAAAAGATCCAGGCGTCGAGATGAAGCGGTGCTCCCTGTGTCACGTAGAGGGTGTCTCCACTTACTACTGCGTAAGATTCACCGGCGAATCATTTCCATCAAACTAACTATCACAGAGCAAGGAGTGCCAGAAACTCGACTGGAATGTCCACCGTAGCATCGCTCATGGAGACTACACCCCAGCTGAGGGTTCTCAGGACCGAGGAGTAACGAAAATGAATCAGAAGGAGCTCCGGAAATGGGCCGTGTTCCATAACATGATTATTGTGAGGCGTTTAGGATCTCGATTTGGTCGTTAGAGATTGACCGAGAGTTATAGCATGATTTAGCCCGTCAAGGCTTCGAGTGGTCGACCACGAAGCTCACTCCCCCAATCCTGTGCCTCGACCTCCTACTTCCAGCGCCTCCATCGAAACGCAAGAGGACACTTGAACTGAAGCGTGTTGGGCCTCCTTTGGAAAAAGATATTCCAGAACTTCAGCATGTTTTATCCCAGTACAAAGATGTCAGTGGGATTGTTTCAGTGCAACTTCCGGCCCTGCGAGCAATCGTTCCGATTCCACTCCCCACGACCACTTCCTGTGATGACACTGGGGCGATAAAGTGGCCTATGGAAAAATGGTACCTCATTTTCGGCTCCGTAGTATCACAAGGAAGTCAAACCCCGATAGGACTGCGGGAACGTATGACGAACATGGTCCTGGGAGCGCAGTTGTGGTGCAACTTTTTCCGTCATGAACCTATACACTGCGATTGTAGAGGCGCTCTGGAGCTGGTAGGAACCCTGGGGACACCTCCTATCGGAGATTACCCTTGGTGGTGGCTTGAGTACCCACCATTTACCCAGTGGTACTACGATAAGTACGGTAAAGACCCTCTAGATCGATTTAATGAGCTACCGGCGTGCGACCCGGTAGTCGCAATGGCCCGTAAATGGTTGACTTCAGAGGTATGGGCCCGTGTTACTGGGCACGTCCCTCTCCCGTGACTTATACTATTGCTTTAGGATAACCCGCAACGACACAGACCCCGACTACCGATGAAACTTGTAACCCGACCGTCAAAATGACTGTTTTATGACTAGTAGCAGAGCCGGACCTCTCGATCTATACCTACACGCCATTTACGCCTGCACTTACAAGAACGCATTGCCACGACAACCAACAATCTTAGCGGGAATCCTTTCCTTCAATACAGAAGAAACCAAACTCGACGTGCATAGTCTCCCCTCGAATCCGCAATGGATGCTCCTGCTCTATCTCTTGTTATAACACCGTTCATTACTTCTTCGAACAGCTATGCCGATATTGCGCTATTCGGAGGACGTATATTGAGCGATGGGCCTGATATTAGACGATCAATAACTACAGCCATAGCTTCCCCACACTCACAAGTCCTGGGTCAAGTCCAAGGGAAATCGACAGTGGCTCTACTCCCTTCTCCTCCGGTCTCACCTCCAAAAAGCGTGTCAAGTCTGCCGCTGGTATCTGGAATTTCTGAAACGTAACCACTCCGTTCACCCGTGTGGGTTCTGTTACACCCATACTCGACCCGGGACACCACTTGCCTCGCCAATGGTCGGAGCCGATTGTGGTTGCAAGCTCTGCGATTGCAAGATCGCCTTCTCTCTGTCGACTTGTATCCTCTGACCTCAGAGAGCCCTTACACAAACACTTCAGTGAAGCCTCCACTTCCTCCTTAGCTTGTCGAACCATTCAGCCCGCACTCATCGCCAGTTCGCCGATTGACCCAGTATCCCCTATCCAACCTTCTGCGCCCTCTTTCCCCAAGACCGATCAAGGGCGCCCCCTGAGCACGGTGCTCGCCTCACGCAAACGTCTCCTCTTCTTCACCATCATTCGGCATTCCAGCGCCTTTCATAGCCGACTCTCAGTTAATCACCACCACGGTCACTAAGTAATCTCAACCTGGATTGTGAATTTGTGAGCCTTCATTTGTTGTGCATAGAATCCAGGTATGCATGAGAAACCCCCTATGCTTTGAGTTCAACACGCTCTAATCCAGTGACCCCTAGAGAGCATTGCAACTTTGTAGTTCTCAGTTTCTCAGTCCAGTCAGCTACGAGTAAGGTCTGTGTGCTAAGGTTGGCATAAGCACCGGACTTTTCTTGGCCTTGTTCAGACGGACTTTCGGACGAAGCCTTTCACAGTTGCTTTGAACTCGAGTCTCTCGCTTCTACGGACCTTTATTGACAAGAGTCCAAGCCTCTAGGCCCGACTCTTAGGGTGTCTTCTTCACCTCCAGAACACGACCGGACGAACCAAACTTGCGAATGACATCACCCAGAATATTGACATCGAGAGACCCCTTGGAGTGGCTCAATTCTATATCAACCATTTCATCAGATCCTGTGAGCATGTCTGCTCCCAGTATACGATGCGTTTACCTCGCCAGCAATTAAGCGTGCAAGCGGACAAGCGCTGCCTCTATGCATCGGATCACCTCTCACGACTATCGTTTGAAGATGTACGTGAAGTCTGGATGCACATTAATGAGCCGGCTAACTTGGATCATGGCATGGCCAGACGAGCCGCAAGTGGTGTTTCTCCTTCTCCTGATTCCTGAATAACCTTCTGGCACCAGGCTCTAATCCGCGATGACTATCCCGTTGTGCAATAACCGGGCGATATGACCTCAGATCCGTACGAGAGACGGTGGCAATCCCTCCATAGTGCGCGCAGGTTATCTCTACTGATGTGCTCACATCATCGCCGAGTCTATCAATAGTAGTAGCGACCAAAACCGACAGGAGGTATGTACGTAGACGCGCTATGTGCACATTCCGAATTAATTTGTTGCATAATGCAGGGTCGCATGTCCGGGGAGGGCCACGCAGTTCTCTCTTTCAGCAGAAGTTACGGCGCAGCCGTTGACCACCGACGCACCCTCCTCGCTTAGTGACCCTGGCACGTACTTCTCTTCGCCTAGTTCCCACGGGCACTCCGTTGAATCGCTACTTCGCCCACTTCCCGTCCCTGCCCGTGGCCGAACCCTGGAGTGTCGCGTATTCTCCTCCGCCATGTCGAAGAACCGAATTCATTTCTTCTCATCGACGGTGAAGCCCAGGTTGGCCATGTCAAAGAGGCGGAGAAGACGAAGGGAAGCTGATGGATTGTCGAGGTGGTGGGTGCGGTCCAGCGGTTTTCTCCATTTTGGTGAATCTATCTAAAATTTTGGTGTCAACGTGTTCTTTTAGTTTTGCGAGATGTTCTTTGATGCCGGTAATTCTGTCACCGGGGGGAAAGGCAGAGGGGGAATTGTAGAGCCGGTCAAAGAACTTGAGCCTGCCAAGAGGTGACTCAAGGTCGAAGTCCTCTTCGGTATACCTGACCTCCAAAGAAATGAGCTCCAATGGTCAGCAATTTATGACTTCGTAACCCCACCGTTCTTTGAGCCCTGACCGGTTGGTATACAAGGTACCAACTAGCAGAAAACTTCTCACTGATGTAGATCGCAGTGGTTACGAACTGGCTGCCCTGGGTTCCGATCATGTTCATGGAGCGGACCAAGAGCCCAGCTTGGAGAAGGAATCGATAGCGATCACGTTCGTGTATTGGTTCCGAACAAACTACAATGTTGATACGCAGGCAACGGCCCAAAGAGAATAAAAAGTCGCTTCGAGGTTGATAGGAATAACGCTTGTCTTTCTCATCTATAATTTCCGCCACGAAGTTCAAGGGCCAGCACGCCTCAGTGGAAATAGTCAGTACCTAGAGGTAAATCTGAATAGGACACATACTCCTCGAAGTCCGCTCCGTAGCGATAGGATTCGCACAAATACGACACAACAAGTCGAAAGTACTCGTTTCCAACTCTATTTTTCAAGGCAGCTTTATCCAACGACAAGTACGCTATCTCCTTAGCAAGGAGATAGGGTAAGTGAATGTTCTTTAGCACGATATTGGTGTACGAAAGCAGTTAATCGACTCAATGACTGCTGAAGGAACATGGAGTTCAGTAAATCCTATTTCGTACGAAAGGTGACTATCACCAACCTGCTGTCGAACCCATTCTGGGTTGCATGGACCAATAATCGGCAGCGCCAGCACAGCACGTACCCGAGTCGATGATTAGATACACTATCCTGGTGATGTCATTGTTTGGTAGAACGTAGAAGATATACGTGGCACGGCGGGCGTCTCCGTAAGACCACCGAACGGCCGAAACGCAGCTTCTGCCCGAGCCTCTCTTTCGTGCCTCGACGTGTGTGTTCAATGCGTCAGGCTTGACGCCAGCAAACACAGCCTGGCACCCTATCACCAGGCTCAAGATCCGTGGCTGTTATATCCCACCTTAACTTGGCCGGGAGAACGAGAGTGGTATATGCGGAGTATGCTTACACGCGCAGATCCCCGTCGCTATTTCATGGCAACTGGTCACCACGTTCTACTTTTTGGGTCTCTGTTGCTCTGTCTATACCTCCTTCATCGCATTCGACGGGTAAAGCAGATCTGGCAAGCGCTTGGAAACCTTCCGGCGTACTCCATACTCGTTTCTCCTCTCGACGTCCTCACTCGCATAATTCCTCGCATTCCCCGCATCTCAGATGGAATAGATTTCGGTTGGAAAAATGTGTATGAACGTCAGCCTCTTCCCAGAGTACAGTTTCCCTACCAAGCTCACGATTCACATACCTCTAGGTGTCTTCGCAGCATCCAAGTCTGATATTGTTCAACTCCGGTCTATTTTCCCATGCCGTGCTCCAGAACTGCTGGTCGCCGATGCTACAGCTGCCAAGGTGGGACTGGTGTTTAGTAGTGGTCTCTGTGTTTAGTGTGTTGTTTTAGGCTATCTTCCAGAGCCGTACGGTATTTCCTAAGGTTACTCGAAGCTTAAAAGTCCTTCAGCAAGTCGCATATGGTCCAAGTATTGCCGTCACTGAGCACGATGAGTGGAGACATCACCGACGAATCGCAGGGCCAAGTTTTAATGAGAGCAATAACGTCCTCGTATGGGAGTCATCAGTAGAGATTATCCTTGGCTATTTCGCCAAGTGGAATCGAGATGGAAAGGGGAGCATTGTCAAGGTGTCTGACTTCATGGAGGTGACCACCCAGATAGCCTTTATGGTTTTCTCAACAGCGGGTGGGTAGGCAACTTGACCACTAAACTAGCTGACTGAGAGTGGCTCCAGGTTTCGGTATCAATGTGAACTGGGATTGGGACAAGAACGAAATCCCAACAGGGCATTCTCTGCCTTTTATTCGAGCGTTGTCTATTGCCATAGAAGGAATGGTCATTCGTTTGGCGCTTCCGAGATTGTTCCTCTCTCTCACCAAACAGGGTCGAGAGGCTCTCTGTGGGTATTATGAACTGGAGGTTGGTCATTCTCGCACACTCTATCAATGACCTAACCCTAAAACTTGAATACAGAAATACATGTTGGAAATGATCGAAGATCGCAAAGGTTCTGCGGTTTTAGAGGAGAGACGGGACTTGCTGTCCAATCTTATTCGAGCCTCAATGGAGAAGAGCGATTCTGAAAAGGACCTCGAGTTCACGCATCGCGACTTGCTTGGGAACATTTTTGTCTTTTTGGTTGCCGGTAAACTCTTCCGCTTCCCATACTCCGAATGTTTCAATTGAGCAATAGTCAAGGTCATGAAACCACAGCTAGCGTTCTATCGTTTGCCATAAGTCTTCTGGCAACACATCAGGAAGAGCAGCAGGAGCTTTTTGAACATGTTCGATCTGTGGTCCCTGATGGGCGTCTTCCTGTACGTCAAGGCAGTTTCCATGGTCTCTGCTCACTCTATTCTATCAGACGTATCAAGACATTCCGCAACTCACGCGGGTTCTCGCGGTCATCAATGAGACACTACGCCTTTTCCCTCCAGTGAGTCCGGTTTGATGCATCAATTCAGTAATATACTCAAGGAATGAACACAACGACTGTCAGGCAACCCTGGTGGTAAAGGAAGCAGCCGAGGACTGTGTGATCCCGACGGATTCGGGGGAAACGATCCCGGTTCCCAAAGGGACAATAGTAGCGCCCATGATCCATGCAATGCACCATAACCGTCCGTGAAATTGTTACTTGATCTACAGCAATATCGTGATATGTGCCGCAGCAAAGTACTGGCCTGACCCCGATGAATTCCGCCCGGGTCGTTTCCTAGAAGATTACAACAAGGATGCATTCATCCCTTTCTCAGCCGGTGCAAGGGGGTGTATTGGTCGGAGGTAAGTCCTCCGCTGGTCGTTCCTCTAGATCAAGGGACACCGCTGACCAAGGGTTGCATTATTAGGTTCTCTGAAATCGAACAGATTGCTGTTCTCTCCGTCATCATACTCCACTATAGGGTCACTGTCCTTGAGGAGCCTCAATATGCCCACGAAATGGCAGATGAACGCAAAATGCGACTTTTGGAGCCCCAAACGCGGTTCGTTGTCAGGCCCGCCCGCACCCCTGTTGTATTTACACCGAGAGGGGGCGAAGATTCTGGCTTATTAGTTGATATATGAATGAACAGTCCAAGTGACTGTGTAGGCGAACCGCTCGCTGCAGTGGGCATGTTCTCAGACACAGGTCATTTAGCATAGCATGGCTTCTGCTGTACATTTCCCAGCGTTGATCTATATGATTTACTCCTCCAACTGCGATAACGTGAAGGAAATTCGAATGGCTGCACTTTTTTGGCCCGAAGTTAACAGAGTTGGTGGAGGATTGCAAGTCGTTAAAGGTGTGTGTCAAGTATAATCATTGTTGTGGATAATTTTCTGCACGCTTCATACCTCGTTGCGGACATTAGATCGAGCTCGGGCTCGCGGCCACGCTCCAAAATGTAAACTACTGAAGTACAACGTTCCATACAGGCACTGCACGCGCAGTGGAAGCCAGAGCATGTGGTCTGGTTCAACTCGTAAATGATAAAGTAAATCAGCTTGGACAGCAGAGCCCGGCGCTGGATTTTGGGGTCGACTTGAGACCTCCTGCGCTGGATACGGGTGGGTAATCGGTGGCGTGGGTGGAAGAGCCTACACTGGGGGGCGGAGCAGAGGGCATAAGAGTGAGGGCCGGGGGGATAATATGCTGGGGAGCAGTCTGTGTCTGTGTGGAGTGCATGGTGCTGTTACTCTTGCGGCTATATTCGAGCTCCGATTCCGATCCATTCTCGGACATCTACTGGGGTCTTCTGGTCGGTTTCCCACGGCGTTGGGGCCATCGAGCGATTGGAAGTTGTTTCAGGGGCATACGGGAGACGAGAGAGCACCCTGGCCGCGTCGTCCGTCCCAGCCGCCAGCGGGTATTGTGGTCGTCGTTACGTCCAAGTTGGAACAGATTGTACATTGCCCTCTTTGACGTGCCCACTGTCACGGGCTTATCCTTCAGCACTCCCGCGACGTCGCCATTTGCAATGCCCGCCATGCAGCATCGATTGTCCGATTTTGGCAAGGGCAAACAACCCAAGCTCGCCATTATCCTCCCTCTTTCTCGATTCCAGGCCGAGTTCCCCATAGACAACCTGTACGGCCTGCCGAAGCCCCTACAACCGGCCTTCGGCCTGCCGTGCACCTCTAGACGCGTCTCGCGGTGGCTTTCAACCCCGCTACAAACGCACCTAGCATTTCCTTCCGAGGTACGACTGTCCACCACGATTCAAATGCATTCAGCGAAGCTCGCCGGCACACTCTATCGCCATCCATGGAATGGGAAGCAAGGTTTCCTACTTACATCGACGCTCTAGGCCTTGTTTCTCATCTTCTCCGGTACCACGACCCGGAAAACCGCCCCATTCCGAATTCCATGCGTCGTGCTGGTCCTGTAAGCACATCGTTACCGATCTCCAGCGGCACATGCGAACTCCCAGAGACATTATAAATGGCAATCTTACCTGCTGTTTAGCTGATATGCTCCTTTGAGCTTGCAACGTTTGCTGGATCGTGTGGATAAAATCCAGGGGCGCCAATCGCTTGGCATATTATTGTCAGTGAGCGTGTCCCTATTCAAGTGATCCGTTGGATGGACGACAGATTGTCAATAATCATCCGTCCCTTTTTGCTTGCGATCTAATAGTTGCAAAAAATGTAGAAGCGGCACTGTAATTGACAATAGGAGCGTCATCGGAAGGACAATGTAAGCGAGGACATATAATGAAGCGGAGATTGTTCATGAGGCCATCGGTCTGCTCAAAGGCCAGCCAATAGCGAATTCACGAGTGACTCGGCGACCCGACTGGACTACTTGTACCTTCTGCATTCACAATCCGTCCATTTCTTTTCTTCTGTCCTACTGTCCTATCCCCTTATCAGTTCCTCTTCTTCACTTCTTGGGACTGGCTCCCTCAGTTTCGTCTGAGCTCTCTCTCTTTCGATCAGGTTTCTGGAGTGCCTGGTTGGCCAACGACAGGATAGTTTGAGACAAGTCAGAGT
>Ga0307513_10009350_pt1 | contig 12408 bp, 10 predicted proteins | sample 15_EM_MG_FD_202174 | JGI IMG/M metagenome (GOLD analysis project Ga0307513, IMG submission 202174) | Populus trichocarpa ectomycorrhiza microbial communities from riparian zone in the Pacific Northwest, United States - 15_EM | ecosystem: Host-associated > Plants > Roots > Unclassified | place... | reverse complement strand
CCTGCGGCCGCTCACCCGCGACACCGGCCGGGTCACCTGCGAGGGATCGGTCATCCACATGGGCGGCCGCACCGCACTCGCCGAGGCCCGCCTGGTGGACGGGGCCGGCCGGCTCTGTGCCTACGCCAGCAGCTCCTGCATGATCATCCGCCCTGATTCGTGATCGGCTCCCGTGCCGATCGGGTATCACCGGCCTTCCCACGACCGATCTGCGCTGGCGACGTCCACCGGACCCGATCCTTTCCGAACGGGCCCCGGCCCCGGGAGCCGTACGCATCTCGTGCGACCATTACCGCCACAACGGATCGTTGAACTCACCACTCTCGCAGCGCCGAAGATCGGCCGACGCAACGGCTGCACCAGCACGTTCTGTGAAATCGGTGCACATCCGAGATCGTCGATCCCGCCATCTGGTCGATCGGCGTGGACACGGCCGGGTGACCGCACGACCCAATGGCGTCGGCCGTACGAGGCCGGATCCACCGGAACGAGAGTTCCGGACCAGCAGCCGCGGCACAATCCACATCGGCGCACGTGGACCTGGCGTCTTGTCGATCCGGCGCGGCAGCGGCGGACTGCTCCTGTCGGAAGAATCACCTGATTCGACGATCTCGGCGTTCCTGGACGACCCGCGTCGGCCGGAGAACGACACCCGGTTCGACAGAATGCACATGCCTGCTCTATTCTCTGCGGCGAGAAAGAGTCCGGCTCCGGGCCGTGTCCGAAATCCCAACCCCTTCCTTGGGGTCGTTCGGCATACCCCGGCCCCTGGGAAAGGCAAGCAGATGGCGAAGCAGACCACGGTCACCCTGATCGATGACCTGGACGGTTCCGTGGCCGAAGAGCAGGTCGAGTTCGCGGTCGACGGCCGCAGCTACGAGATCGACCTCTCCGCGGCCAATAGTGCGAGATTGCGTGACCTGCTGGCACCGTTCGTCACGGCTGCGCGGCGCACCGGTGGGCGCCGTTCGCCGGCCGCCGGCGCCAGCCGTTCGACGAGCGATCGCGAGCAGAACCAGGCGATCCGGGAATGGGCGCAGCAGAACGGCTTCGCCGTCTCCGACCGCGGCCGCCTGCCCGCGAACGTGATCGAGGCCTACCAGAAGGCCCACTGACCGATCTCGCGAAACGGCCGGCCCACCCCAGCGATACGGGGGCGGGCCGGCCGTTCGTCGTTCTCGGGGTGTGTCAGCGCGGGGCCATGCGGATCGCGCCGTCGAGACGGATCGTCTCACCGTTCAACATCGGGTTCGCGATGATGTGCGCCGCCAGGGCGCCGTATTCGGCGGGCCGGCCGAGCCGTGCCGGATGCGGCACCTGCTTGCCGAGCGCGTCGCGGACGTCATCGGGCAGCGAGCCCAGCAGCGGCGTCTCGAACAGACCCGGAGCAATGGTCACGACCCGGATCTGCGCGCTCGCCAGATCGCGCGCGATCGGCAGGGTCATGCCGACCACCCCGCCCTTTGACGCGGAGTAGGCGGCCTGACCGATCTGGCCGTCGAATGCCGCGACCGAGGCGGTGTTGACGATGACCCCACGGTCGCCGTCGACCGGCTCGTTGGCCACCATGCGCTCGGCCGCCAGGCGGATCACGTTGAACGTGCCGATCAGGTTGATCTCGATGACGCGGGTGAAATCGGCGAGCGGGAAAACGCCCTTCTTGCCGACGGTCTTGATGGCGGCACCGATGCCCGCGCAGTTGACCGCTGCACGCAATGTGCCCAGTTCGGCCGCGACGTCGAGGGCTGCGGTGATCGCGGCCTCGTCGCGGACGTCGGCCGGTGCGAATGCCGCGCCGTCGCCGAGTTCCTTCGCGCGCTCCTCCCCTGCCGAGGTCGGCAGGTCGACGAGCACGACCTTTGCTCCGGCCGCATAGAGGGTCTGCGCGGTGGCCAGGCCGAGCCCGGACGCCCCTCCGGTGATCAGTGCGACGCCGCCGTTGATGTCCAACTCGATCTCCTCGTACTGGGGATGCCTAACCGTCAGGACTGACTGTTCATACCATCCCGGCGGACCGGCACGCCGACCAGCTCCAGTGCGACCTCCAGCGCGGCCGCCCTGCGCTCCTCGGGAGTGCCGGGCAGATCCTCCTTGGCGAAGCTCCCGAAATGGACGGCCACGAGCGCGAGCCGCATCTTCAGCAAGCACGCGATCCCGGCATCCGGGCCGGCGAGCAGCTCCGCGAGTGCCTGGAACGCGTCCTGCATCCGGGTGCCCATGGACAGGCCCTTGACCGCGGTCTGGTTCTCCTGCAGGAAGCGCACCATGTGCGGGTTCACGCCGGTGCCGGCGAGGTGGGCGCTGTAGCGCTCGATGATTCCACGGCTGCGCTCCGGGCCGGACGGCTGCGACCGGCCCCATTCGACGAGCTCCGTGATCGCGGTGAGCTGATCGTCGAAGAGGCTGCCGACGATCTCCTCCTTGGTGCGGAAGTGGTAGTAGACGGCCGCCTTCGTGACACCGAGGCGTTCCGCGATCTCGCGCAGGGACGTCTTGTCGTAGCCCTGCTCGGCGAACAGCTCCATCGCCACGATCCGGATCTGCTGTCGGGTGTCGGTGCGACGCTCGTCGACGCGTCCCCCCGCCACCGCTGGGCCTGTGTTCGTCACCACGTCCTCCTCGACGTCAACTAGCTTGACGGCCGGCAAGTTAGGCGCCTAGCCTGTCGACTAGTCAGATACTAGCCGGCCGGCAAGCTACCGGCGAGAGGGGGAGACCATGGACACGCAAACAGACACGAAATCGGATACAACGACGAAAGCCGCGCCCACCAAGTCCAAACGCGAGGTCTACGTCGCGATGAGCGGCCTCATGATCGCGATGCTGCTCGCGATGCTGGACAACACCATCGTCGGCACCGCGATGCCGACCATCGTCGGCGAGCTCGGCGGCCTGTCCCACCTGTCGTGGGTCGTCACCGCCTACGCGCTGGCCACCGCGGTCACCACCCCGGTCTGGGCCAAGATCGGCGATCTCTACGGGCGCAAGGGCGTCTTCATGGTCGCCATCGGGATCTTCCTCGTGGGCTCCGCGCTCACCGGGCTCTCCGCCGACATGGGTCAGCTCATCGCATTCCGCGCCGTCCAGGGTGTCGGTGCCGGTGGCCTGATGGTCGGCGCGATGGCGATCATCGGCGACCTCGTGCCGCCCCGGGAGCGGGGCCGCTACCAGGGCTTCATGGCTGCGATCATGCCGATCGCGTTCATCGGCGGTCCGCTGCTGGGTGGGTACCTCACCGACAACCTCAGCTGGCGGTGGGCGTTCTACATCAACATCCCGCTGGGCATCGCCGCGCTGATCGTCACCTGGTACACGATGAACCTGCCGCGGGTGCGTCGCGAGGCGCGCATCGACTGGAAGGGTGCCGGGCTGCTCGGCACCGCGATCTCGGCGCTGACCCTGCTCACCAGCTGGGGCGGCAACACCTACGCATGGGGTTCGTGGCAGATCATCGGGCTGGGGGTCCTGACGGTCGTCGCCGGCGCACTGTTCATCCGGGTCGAGCGCCGGGAGAAGGAGCCGATCCTCTCGCTGGACCTGTTCCGCAACCGCAGCTTCAGCGCGGCGACCGCGCTGTCGTTCCTCACCGGCTTCGCGATGTTCGGCGCCGTCACGTACCTGCCGCAGTTCCAGCAGATCGTGCAGGGCGCCTCGGCCACCAGCAGCGGGCTCCTGCTCCTGCCGCTGATGGGCGGCATGCTCGCGACGTCGCTGATCGGTGGGCAGATCGTGACCCGCACGGGTCGCTACCGCTGGTTGCTCGTCGGCGGCGCGATCGCGATGACCGCCGGCCTGGTGCTGATGTCGACCATGGGGATCGGCACCACGCTGCTCACGTCGTCGCTGTTCATGGTGGTGCTCGGGATCGGCATGGGCCTGCTGATGCAGACCACGATGCTGGTGGCGCAGAACAGCGTCGAGATGCGTGATCTCGGCGCGGCCAGCGGCGCGGCCACCCTGTTCCGCACGGTCGGTGGCTCGCTCGGCGTCTCGCTGCTGGGCGTGTTCTACAACAACCAGCTGCAGGGCACCCTCGCCGACCAGCTCGGCGCGGCGGCCGGTTCGCAGGTCGCTGGCGGGCAGATCACCCCGTCCATGCTGGCGGAGCTGCCCGCGGCCGTCCGCACGGCGTTCACCGCTGCCGTCGACAACGGCGTGACCACGGCGTTCCTCGCCGCCGGCCTGGTCGCGATCCTCGCGATCGGCGCGGCGCTGCTGGTGCGGGAGGTCCCGCTGCGTGGCAGCACCCCGGCCGCCGAGCGGGAGCCGGTCATGGCCGGCTGAGCCGACAGTTCGACCTCCTCCTCGAAGGGGCCGGCATCCGATCCGGGTGCCGGTCCCTTCGCCGTGCCGGGCTCAGCCCGCCTCGGACGGTCCTGCCTCCGACGACGCAGCACGGCCGTAGCGGCGCCTGCCCACCGTCGCGACGATCGCCACCGGCACTGCCACCAGCGCCGACGCGGCGAACAGTGTGGGATACCGTCCCGCCTCCGCGAGTGGGGCCGCGCCCGCCGCGCCGAGCGCACTCCCGAGGAACAGGCACGCCGCGAACAGCGCCACCGCCGTCGCCCGCTCCCCCGGCACCATGTCGGTCGCCCAGGTCTGCAGGGTGGTGTGCAGGAATGCCCACGACGCGCCGACGAGCATGCCGGCGACCGCGAGCGTCGCCACGTTCATCACGATCGCCGGCACCGCCCACGCCACCACCAGGCAGGTCCCGCCGATCGCGGCCATCCCCGCCGGCGGGATCCGCGGCACGAGTGCTCGCACGGCACGGGAGAACGCGAGCGCGCCCACCCCGAACGCGCCCGCGACCAGCCCGGCGATCCCCGCCGAGAACCCCAGCGACTGCGCGGCCGGTGCGAGGTAGGTGAGCACGCCCAGCACCACCGAGCCCTCCACGAGCACCACCAGCAGGACGAGCGGGCCCCACCGGGACCGCAGCACCCGGCCGATCGACCGGACGGGCGTGCCGGTCACCGGCTCGCGATCGGGCTCGGGCAGGCGGGCCAGCGCCACCCACAGCCCGGCCGCCGCCGCGGCCGTGACGGCCGGGACGGCCCGCCACCCCACCAGATCGGCGATGAAACCCGCTCCGATCGTGGCGATCGCGATGCCCAGCGCCGATGCCGTCAGGATCTCCGACACCGGTTGTTGCCGGGTCGCCGCAGGCCACATGTCTCCGACGTACACCAGCGTCGACGGCACGATCGCCGCGAAGCACGCGCCGGCGATCACCCGCGAAATGCCCAACACGACGATGTTCGGCGCGAACGCCGACACCACCCCGGCGAGCGCGGCGCCGAGCAGCGCGACCCGCATCACCCGCACCCGTCCGATGCGGTCGCTGACGATCCCCCACACCGGCTGCATCAGCCCGTAGGCGAGGAAGTACCCGCTGGCGACGGCCGCGGCCGCGGCCAGCGGCACGTTCAGGTCGATCCCGATCGCCACGAGCAGCGGTGCGATGGCGAAGCGGTCGCAGTTACTCGTGAACGTCGACAGCTGAAGCAGCCGTAACCGGCTCCGCTCCCCCGTGACCGGCGCTGGCCCCATCGGGCCATCATGCGACCTTGTCGTCCGCTCGGCCGACCGCAATGGTGTGGTGATGGGCACATCGCACCGCAGCGTCGGCCAAGGCATGACGATGAGTGACATGGTCGCGCGGTTCGCCCGCACCACCCCCGACAGGGCGGCACTGCGCGCCGGCGAGGAGACGCTGACCTGGTACGAGTTCGACGACCGCATCTCGCGACTGGCGAACCTGCTGGCCGCGGGTGGGGTGCGACAGGGCGACCGGGTGGCGGTGCTGGGGCTCAACAGCAGTGCCGTCGTGGTGGCGATGGCGGCGACGCTCCGGTTGGGCGCGATCTGCGTGCCGGTGAACTTCCGCATGGTCGCAGCAGAGATCGCCTATCTCCTGGCGGACAGCGGAGCCGTCGCCGCGGTGGCCGATGAACGGTTCCTCGGCGTGCTCGACGCGGCCCGCGCCGACGTGCCGGCCTGCGCCACCGTGATCCCGATCGGCGCGGACTGGACCGATCGGCTCGCGGCCGCACCGAACACGGCCCCCGAGGTCGATGTGCCCGACGGCGATCCGGCCTTCATCATGTACACCTCCGGCACCACGGGCCGCCCCAAGGGCGCCGTCCTCACCCACCGCAACCTGATGCTGCACGCGTTCTCGAACGTCCTGCACATGGGCTCGGACCCGACGTCGGCCGTGACGATGTCGGGCGCGCCGCTGTTCCACATCGCCGGGGTGAGCGGCTTCTACATCACCCTGGTGGGCGGCGGCACCGTCGTGCTCACCCCCTCGGGCGGGTTCGATCCGGCGCACATCCTCGATCTGCTCGAGCGCGAACGGATCACCAGCACGTTCATGGTGCCCGCCCAGTGGGCTGCTGTGGTCCGGCTGCCGGGCATCGCCGACCGGGATCTGTCCGCTCTGCGCACCCTGTCCTGGGGTGCAGCGCCGGCGTCCACCACGCTCCTGCGGGCGATGATCGACACCTTCCCGCAGGCCGATGTGGTCACGGCGTTCGGCCAGACCGAGTGCAGTCCCGTCACCTGCGTCCTGCGCGGCGAGGACTCCATCACCAAGATCGGCTCGATCGGGACGCCGATGCTCAACGTCGAGGTCCGCATCGTCGACGACGAGATGAACGACGTGCCGCAGGGCGAGATCGGCGAGATCGTCTACCGCGGGCCGCTGGTCATGAGCGGGTACTGGAACAAGCCGGAGGAGACGGCGGCAGCGTTCGAGGGCGGCTGGTTCCATTCCGGTGACCTGGTGCGCGCCGACGCCGACGGCTACCTCTACGTCGTCGACCGCAAGAAGGACATGATCATCTCCGGCGGCGAGAACATCTACTGCGCCGAGGTGGAGAACGTGCTCGCCGCACACCCGCAGGTGGCCGAGGTCGCCCTGATCGGTGTGCCCCATCCGCGCTACGGCGAGACGCCGCTGGCCGTCATCGCACCGCGCGACCCGTCGAACCCGCCGACGGATGCCGACATCGAGGAGTTCTGCCGCACGCAGCTCGCCGCCTACAAGTGCCCGCGGGACATCGCGATCGTCGAGGCCCTGCCCCGCAACCCGAGCGGGAAGGTGCTCAAGACAGAGCTCCGCGCGACGCATGGCACGTCGGACATCGTGGCCGCACCGGTGGTCTAGATGCTGTCCTAGGTTGGGCGGATGACCGATCGTGACGATCCCGAGGAGTTCCGCGCGCTCGCGCACAGCGTCGTCGACTGGATCGCCGACTACCGCGCCGGCATCGCCGACCGCCCCGTCCAGCCGCAGGTGGAGCCGGGATCGGTGCGGGCCGCGCTGACCCCGCTCCCGGAGCAGCCGCAGCCGTTCGACGCGCTCCTCGACGAGCTCGACCGGGTCGTGGTGCCGGCGTCGACGCACTGGCAGTCGCCGTCGTTCTTCGCCTACTTTCCGGCCAACGCGTCGCTGCATTCGCTGCTCGGCGACATGCTCTCCGGCGGGCTCGGCGCCCAGGGGATGCTGTGGGCCACCTCCCCGGCCTGCACCGAGACCGAGCAACACCTGATGGACGAGCTCGCCGCCGCCATGGCCCTGCCGGCTCACTTCACGTTCGCGGGCGGAGGCGGCGGCACGATCGAGGACTCCGCGTCGTCATCGGCGCTGGTGGCGCTCCTCGCCGCCCTGCACAGGGCCGATCCCGACTGGCTGGCCGACGGCGTGCGCGGCGACGAGCGCGTCTACGTCTCGGCCGAGACGCACTCGTCGCTGGCCAAGGCCGTGCGGGTGGCCGGGCTGGGGGCACGGGCGCTGGTCGTCGTCGACGCCGAGCCGGGCGGGCACGGCCTGTCGCCCGACGCCCTCGAGGTCGCCATGGCCGCCGATGTCGCCGCCGGGCGGCGGCCGATCCTGGTCTGCCCGACCATCGGCACCACCGCCACCGGCACCGTCGACCCCGTCCACCGGATCGCCGAGATCGCGCAGCGGCACGGCGCCTGGGTGCACGTGGACGCCGCCTGGGCCGGAGTGGCCGCGCTGTGCCCTGAGCACCGCGCGCTGCTCGACGGCGTCGAGCTGGTCGACTCGTTCTGCACCGACGCACACAAATGGCTGCTCACGGCGTTCGACGCGTCGCTGTTCTGGGTGCGCGACGCCACGGTGCTACCGGCCGCGCTGTCGCTCACGCCGGAGTACCTGCGCAATGCAGCCTCGGAGTCCGGTGCCGTCGTCGACTACCGCGACTGGCAGGTGCCGCTCGGCCGGCGGTTCCGCGCCCTGAAGCTGCGGGCCGTGATCCACGCCCGCGGGCTCGAGGGGCTGCGCGCCCACCTGCGCGGGCACATCGCGATCGCCTCGGAGCTGGAGAGCTGGGTGGTGGCCGATCCACGGTTCGCGTTGGCCGTGCCACGTTCGCTCGGGCTGCTCTGCGTGCGGGTGGTGACCGGTCGAAGCCCGGAGGACGACGATGCGGCCACCCGACGCGTGATGGAGCGCGTGAACGCCTCGGGCGCGGCATTCCTCTCGCACGCCGTCGTGGACAGCCGGTACGTCATCCGCGTGGCGATCGGGGCGGTCGCCACCGGGCCCGAGCACGTCAAGTCCCTGTGGGAGCAGCTGCAGGCGGAGGCCGCCGCAGCCCTCTGACCTGCAACGACGTCACGCACCGCGTGGCCGCCTCACACATGTCCGGACGTGTGTGAGGCGGCCGGACGATGTGTGACGTGGATCGCTGCGGCTCCATATCCCGGCCGGCAGCCGTGTTACTGTCCCCGACAGGTCATGAGTGCCAGCGTCAAGCCCCGGCTTGCTGGCCGGCAACCCTCCTCCGCGGTGGGGTGCTCCGGGTGACGACCCGGCCGCACGCGCCCGCGTGTCGGCAAGCGCGGACCCTTCTGCGGGTCCCTGGCATGGGAGACGCCATGACTGCCGCCCTCACCCGCCTGCCCGCCGTCCTCGGCACGGACCTGCAGGTCCCGCTCGTCACCGGGGCTCGCATCGGCTACGCCAACCTCGATCTCGCGGCCAGCGCGCCGGCCCTCGCGTCCGTGGCCGAGCACGTCGCCGAGGTGCTGCCGTTCTCGTCCAGCGTGCACCGCGGCGCCGGCTACGCCTCGCAGGTGTGCACCTCGCTGCTGGAGACGGCACGCACCACCATCGGTCGGTTCCTCGGGGCCCGCCCGGACGACGCCGTCGTGATCACCCGCTCCACGACCGACGCGCTGAACCTGCTGGCCAGCGCCGTGCCCGGCCCGATCCTGTGTCTGGACGTGGAGCACCACGCCAACCTGCTGCCCTGGCGCACGCACCGCCGGCTCACGGCCGCGCCGACGATCGAGCAGACCCTGAAGGACCTCGCGGACGCACTCGCCGGCGGGGAGTTCGCGCTGGTCGCGATCACCGGCGCCTCCAACGTGACGGGTGAAGCGTTGCCGATCGCCGACGTCGTCGCGCTCGCGCACGCCGCCGGTGCCCGGGTGGCGCTGGACGCCGCACAGCTCGCTCCGCACCGGCGCGTCGACATCGCCGCGTGGGGCGTCGACTACGTGGCGGTCTCCGGCCACAAGCTCTACGCCCCGTACGGCGCCGGGGCGCTGGTCGGCCGGCAGGACTGGCTCGACGCCGCCCCGCCGTTCCTCGCCGGCGGCGGCGCCACGGTGGCCGTCGACGCCCGGACGGTGCAGTGGGCCACCGGCCCGCAGCGGCACGAGGCCGGCAGCCCCAACGTCCTCGGTGCCGCCGCGCTGGCACAGGCCTGCCGCACCCTCACCCCGGTCCTGGACTCGGCGGCGCCCGAGCACGAGCGGGAGCTCTCGGCGCGGCTGTCCGCCGGCCTCGCGACGATTCCCGGGGTCACCGAGCTCTCGATCTGGGCCGACTCGACCGACAAGGTCGGCGTCCACGCGTTCACCGTGGCCGACCGCCCCGCCGGCTACGTCGCCGCCTACCTCTCGGCCGAGCACGGCATCGGCGTGCGCGACGGCAAGTTCTGCGCGCACCCGCTGCTCGACCGCCTCAACCCCGGCTCCGGTGCGGCCCTGCGCGCCAGCATCGGGCTGGGCACCACCGCCGAGCACGTGGACCGGCTCATCACCGCGCTCGACGCGCTCGTCCGCCGCGGGGCCCGCTGGACCTACGCCCCGATCGACGGCCGCTGGGCGCCCACCCCGGACCCGCGCCCGCGCGACCCGTTCGGCATCGGCGCGTAGCTCGACATCATGTCCAGGCGACGCCGTCCAGCTCGGTGATCGCCCGGTCGAGCGCGTCGGCGACCCCCGAATCGACGAGCCGCGCGAACAGCGGGTCGCCGGCGGCCGCCAGGTCCCTGAGCCCTCGGGCGTGAGCTGTGGTGCGTGCACGGACGGCGTCGAGCACCGCACCGACGGATCCGCTGAAGCCGTAGGCGTCGAGCAGCAGTCGGAGCCGCCGCGGTCGGGCATCGAAGTCGGTGAACCCCTCGGCGGCGACGACGTCGCGCGCATGCAGCGGGACCCAGGAGAAGGCGGTGAACGCGAGGTCCCAGATCGGCGGGCACGGGGAGGCGAAGTCCCAGTCGAAGAACCCCACCAGCCGGGGATGCGCCGTCGAGGAGGTCCAGACGGCGTTGTACGGAGCGGCGTCGTTGTGCCCGATCACGTCGCCCGGCCGCCATTCCTGCCGGCCGGTGCGCCACACGGACCAGGGGCTTGGCACGAAGTCGCGCACCGCCTGGTGATAGCTGCGCAACCAGCGGCCGACCTGCACGAGCGCGTCGTCGGAGTGCACCCACGTCGGCCACGGGCGCGCGGTCCCGACGGTCTCCCCGTCCAGGTAGGTCAGGACTTCGCGGTGCTGGTCGTCGAGACCGAGCACGCGAGGTGCACCGGCGAAACCGCGGCCCTCGAGGTGGCGCAGCAGGTCGTGCACGGCCGGGCTCCACGGACCGGTCGCCCGGCGCACCGTGCCGTCGACGAGCACCGCTCCCCCGGCATTCCCACCGGACAGCTGCTCCTCCACCCGGTCAGCGTCGCACGGCAGTTTCGCGTCATGCGTGCAATTTCAGGGCGGCGACCAGGTGCGGCCACGCGCGGGCGCCGAGCTCGGCGTCGGAGCCGGGATCCCCGCCACGGGCGAGTTCGGGGCGCGGGATCGGCGGCCCCTCGCCCGGCAGCACCACGCAATGACCCGCGCCCGGGTGCGTGACGAGGGTCGTCTCCAGGCCGTGCGCGGTGCGGCGGTCCGCGATCCTCGCTGCGTGGTCGGCGCTGTCCCAGACGGCGTCCTCCCCGCCGGCCACGCAGATGACGGTGCCGTCGATCCGTTCGACCGGGATGGACGCCGCAGCGACGCGGTCGGCGAAGGTCAGCATGCTCAGGGTGTAGAGCCCGCGGAACGCCGGCGGGCTCTCGGCAGGTTCCCAGTCCGGGTCGTACGGGACGAACGGCAGCGGGCTGCCGCCGAGTGTCCACTTCGACCGCGGTGGCGCGCTCAGCCCGTCCAGCCCAGGGCCCGAGTTGGCCCACACGACAGAGCTCGGGGCCAACGCCACCACCGCGCTGACCCGCGGGTCGTGGGCGCCGATCAGCAGCGCGGCCTCCGCCCCGTACGACAGTCCGACGACCGCGAGCCGATCACACTCAGGGGCAAGCCGGTCGAGGGCGGCGAAGAACGTCTCGAGCGGCACCTCGCACGCTCCGGGTGGCTGTCCCGGATCGCCGAACCAGCGGATCGAGCAGGCCAGTGCACCGTGTGCTGCCAGCAGGGCCGCCCGATCAGCGTCGACGCGTCCACTCGAACCCACCAGCACCAGGACCCCGGTCCCCGTGGGTTCGTCGGGACGGACCAGCACACCGGTCGGTCCGCTCAGCTGCTCGGTTCGCACCGATCAACCGTAGACAGCGCGCAGGCTCACGCCAGCGGGAAGATGTTCGTCCCCAACACCGGCAGGACCGGCTCGCAGGGCAACGACTTGGCCGCGGCCGGGTCGAGAGCGTTGAGGATGATCTGGCCGGTCCGCCGCGAGCTGATGATCGACAAGTGGTCGGACAGGTCGACCGCGCACCCGTCCTGGACGACGATGTTCGTGGCACCCTCGAGCCGGCCGCTCGTGTAGGGCAGCACCAGCTGGTCGTAGCGGGTCATCACAGTCGTGTAGGTGACGCCGTCGACCTTGGTGCCGGCCTTGTGCATGCGTTCCAGGTACGGCGAGCCGGAGATGAACTGCGGGCATGAGCCGCAGGCCAGCCCGACCACCGCGGCGGCGGGCTCACGCACACCCAGTGCCGCCGCCAGCTCCTTCGTCGGCAGCGGCTTGGCCAACGTGCCGTCGTAGAGCGGTGTGACCGCGACGTAGTCGTCGGTCTTCGCGGCGCCACCGAGGAACTGCAGCCAGTACTGCGGCATCACCGTGCCCTCGGAGTGGCCGACGAGATCGACCT
>Ga0307513_10009349_pt1 | contig 12408 bp, 11 predicted proteins | sample 15_EM_MG_FD_202174 | JGI IMG/M metagenome (GOLD analysis project Ga0307513, IMG submission 202174) | Populus trichocarpa ectomycorrhiza microbial communities from riparian zone in the Pacific Northwest, United States - 15_EM | ecosystem: Host-associated > Plants > Roots > Unclassified | place... | reverse complement strand
GTTGAGACGGTCCTCGGTCTCCGCCAACACCTCCTGTACGACGGGATGTTGGGCGTCGACCGAGTCCTGGCCGGGGTGGCGGGCCAGGTAGTCGTTGATGGTGGCCGGGAGAACGAAGTAGCCGTCGGCCAGGCCCTGCATCAGCGCGGAGGCGCCGAGCCGGTTGGCGCCGTGGTCGGAGAAGTTGGCCTCGCCGATCGCGAACAGGCCGGGGACGGTGGTCTGGAGGTCGTAGTCGACCCAGAGACCGCCCATCGTGTAGTGCACGGCGGGATAGATCCGCATGGGGACCGTGTACGGGTCCTCGGCGGTGATCCGCGCGTACATGTCGAAGAGGTTGCCGTACTTCTCCTCGACGGCCTTGCGTCCCATCCGCCGGACGGCGTCGGCGAAGTCGAGGTAGACGCCCTGCCCGCCGGGTCCGACGCCGCGCCCCTCGTCGCACACGTTCTTGGCGGCGCGGGAGGCGATGTCACGCGGGACCAGGTTGCCGAAGGACGGGTAGATGCGCTCCAGGTAGTAGTCGCGCTCGTCCTCGGGGATCTCGTTGGCGGAGCGCTTGTCCCCCTTGGCCTTCGGTACCCAGATCCGGCCGTCGTTGCGCAGCGACTCGCTCATCAGGGTGAGCTTGGACTGATGGTCGCCGGTGCGCGGGATGCAGGTCGGATGGATCTGGGTGAAGCAGGGGTTGGCGAAGTGGGCGCCGCGCCGGTGGGCCCGCCAGACGGCGGTGGCGTTGGAGTTCATGGCGTTCGTGGAGAGGTAGAAGACGTTGCCGTAGCCGCCGGAGGCGAGGACGACGGCGTCCGCGAAGTGGCTGGTGATCTCCCCGGTGATCAGGTCACGGGCGACGATCCCCCGGGCCCGCCCGTCCACGACGATCAGGTCGAGCATCTCGGTACGCGCGTGCATCTCGATGTTCCCGGCGGCGATCTGCCTGCTCAGCGCCTGGTAGGCACCGAGCAGCAGTTGCTGGCCGGTCTGGCCGCGGGCGTAGAAGGTCCGCGAGACCTGGACGCCGCCGAAGGACCGGGTGTCGAGCAGACCGCCGTACTCGCGCGCGAAGGGCACGCCCTGGGCGACGCACTGGTCGATGATCTCGACGGAGATCTGCGCCAGCCGGTGGACGTTGGACTCGCGGGCGCGGAAGTCGCCGCCCTTGACGGTGTCGTAGAACAGCCGGTGGACGGAGTCGCCGTCGTTGCGGTAGTTCTTCGCCGCGTTGATCCCGCCCTGGGCAGCGATCGAGTGGGCGCGGCGCGGGGAGTCCTGGTAGCAGAACTGGACGACGTGGTAGCCCTGTTCGGCGAGCGTGGCCCCGGCGGAACCGCCCGCCAGCCCGGTCCCGACGACGATGACGGTGTGCTTGCGCCGGTTGGCGGGGTTGACCAGCTTGGCCTCGAAACGGCGCGTGTCCCAGCGCTCGTTGACGGGGCCGGTGGGCGCCTTGTGGTCGACGAGGGGCTCGCCGGTGACGTATTCGGTGTAGGTCATTTCAGCTCACCACTCCGGTCATGACGCCCACGGGTACGGCGAGGAAACCGGCCGTGAGAAGCAGCGCGAGGACGTTGGCGACGGACTTGAGGGCGCGGTCGCGGGTGCGGCTGCCGACGCCGAGGGTCTGGGCGGCGCTCCAGAAACCGTGCCGGATGTGCAGGCCGAGGGCGAGCATCGCGACGACGTAGATGACGTTGCCGTACCAGGTGGAGAAGGTGTCGACGACGTTCTGGTACGGGTGACCTTCCTGGAAGCCGCCCGAGTGCACGGTGCCGGTGGTCAGGTCGAGGATGTGCCAGACGATGAAGAGGCCGAGGATGATCCCGCCCCAGCGCATGGTGCGCGTCGCGTAGCTCGCCCGCGCCTTCTTGTGCACGTACTTGCTCGGCCGGGCCCGGATGTCACGGCGGCTGAGCTGGTAGGCGGAGGTGGCGTGGGCGACGACGGCGACCACGAGGACGATCCGGATGAGCCAGAGCGTCCACTCGTAGTGCATGAAGGGCTCGCCGACCGTGCGCAGCCAGTGGGCGTAGTGGTTGAACTCGCCGGGCCCGAAGAAGATCTTCAGGTTTCCGATCATGTGGACGACGAGATACAGCAGCATGATCAGGCCGCTGACGGCCATCACGGTCTTCTTGCCGACGGACGAGTCCCACACGGTGCGCGCCATCGACGGCCGTCGGTCCGTCCGCGTTGCCAGAGCCATGGTTCAAGACGCTAGGCGGCGGGACCCCGATCGGTCCAAGACATGGTCCGGCTCGTTTCCATAGGCAATATCTATGTAAGCACTATCCTGGACACATGCAGTTCCAGCAGCTCCAGTACTTCGTGGCGGTCGCCGAGACCCGGCACTTCACCCGCGCCGCGGATCTCGTCCATGTCGCACAGCCGTCGCTGTCGCAGCAGATCAAGTCGCTGGAGCGGGAGTTGGGCGCTGAACTGTTCCTCCGGGCGCGCGGCAACATCACGCTCACCGACGCCGGCGAGGCGCTCCTTCCGCTGGCCCGGCGCATCCTGGCCGACGCGGACACGGCCCGGTACGAGGTGCAGGAACTGGTCCAGCTCCGGGCGGGCCGGATCCGGCTGGGCGCGACCCCGAGCCTGTGCACGGGGCTGCTGCCGGAGGTGCTGCGCGCCTTCCACGACCGCTATCCCGGTATCCGGCTGCTGATCGAGGAGGGCGGTTCGCACGATCTCGTACGGCAGCTGGCGCGCGGTGCCCTGGATCTGGCGCTGGTCGTCCTCCCGCTGCCGTCACCGTCGCCGGCGCTGACGACGCTGGAGGTTCTGCGCGAGGACCTGGTGGTGGTGTCGTCCCCGGAGGCGCCCGCGCCCGGGCGGGGCCGGCGGACCGTCCGCATCGCGGACCTGGAGGGCGAGCGCCTCGTGATGTTCCGGCACGGCTACGACCTGCGTGAACTGACCGTGGCCGCGTGTCGCTCCGCGGGGTTCGAGCCGGAGTTCGCGGTGGAGGGCGGGGAGATGGACGCGGTGCTGGGGTTTGTGCGGGCGGGGTTGGGCGTGGCCGTCGTGCCCCGCATGGTGGCCAGCCGGTCGGGGCGTGGGCTCCGGGTAACTCCGTTGGCTCGGCCGGGGTTGTTCCGGGCGATTGCGCTCGCCCATCGGAGCGATGTGGCTCCGCCTCGGGCGGCTCGGGAGTTGCAGCGGATGTTGTTTGAGCGGTAGCGATGCGATGCGTTGCGATGCGTTGCGTTGCGCTACGGGGAGGGGGCGCGGGGTTGTGGGGCGCGCTCAGGTCGTACGTGGCTGGTCGCGCAGTTCCCCGCGCCCCTAAAAAGGGGCGCGTCTCTGCTCAGGCTTGTTCTGGAGGTACCGGGGTGCCCTGGTGGTAGTACATGCGCCAGCCCGTCTCCTCGTCCTGTTTGCGCCACAGGGAGGTTCGGCGGGCGCGGTTGCCGTTGAAGTCCGTTTCGAAGGTGAGGTGGACCAGGTTGGGGGCCAGTAGGACGCCCGTGATCTCCGACGGCTCATAGCGTGGGCCGTCCGCCGAACTGCCCGGCTTGGTGGGTAGTTCGGCGATCGTCTCCTCGTACGTGTAGCGGCGGCCGGAGGCGCCGACCTCCGCGAACTCGGGGTCGATCAGGTGGGCGGCCTCGCCGGAGGCGCGGAAGGCGGGGTCCATCAGGAGCAGTTCGCCCTTGATGGCCTCTTCCACGTCAGCTGATTCCTGGGTCGAAGGTCTCACCCCGTCGCGTCCACCAGGGCCAGCTCGTGCAGGCGTTCCGGTGGGCCCGGGCGGGCGTAGTACCAGCCCTGGGCGGTGTCGCAGCCGAGTATGCGGAGTTGTTCGGCCTGGGCGCCCGTCTCCACTCCCTCGACTGTGACCGCGAGGTTCAGACTGTGGGCCAGGGAGACGATTCCCTCGACGATCTTCAGGTCGACGGGGTCCGCCGGGAACTGCTGCATGCCCTGGGTGAAGGAGCGGTCCAGCTTGAGGATGCTCACCGGGAGGCGGCGCAGGTTGGCGAGGTTGGAGTAGCCGGTGCCGAAGTCGTCCAGGGCGATGTCGACGCCCATCTCGGCGAGGCGGCGCAGGGGCTTGAGGAGGTCGTCGTCGGCGCCGATCAGCGCCGACTCCGTCACCTCCAGGCACAGCACCTCGGGCTCCAGGCCCGCGCGTTCCAGGATGTCCACCGTGTCCTGGACGAGGCCGGGGTGGGTGAGCTGGCACGGGGACAGGTTGACGTTGATGCGGAGGGGGCCGCCTGCCGGATGGCCTCCGTAGCGTTCCTGCCAGTCGCGGGCCTGGCGCACCGACTGTTCCAGGACCCAGCGGCCGAGCGGGACGATCAGGCCGGTGTGTTCGGCGAGCGGGATGAAGCGGTCGGGGCCGAGGACGCCGTGCTGCGGGTGCAGCCAGCGCACCAGGGCCTCGGCGCCACGGACGCTGCCGTCGCCGAGGTTGACCAGGGGCTGGTACTCGATGAAGAACTCGCTCCGGTCCAGCGCGGCCGGAAGGGCCGTCGTCAGGCCGTGGCGGGTGATCGCCTTCAAGTCGGCCTCGGGATCGGCGAGTTCGAAGCGGTTGCCGCCCGCCGACTTGGCCCGGTACATGGTGATGTCGGCGCTGCGCAACACCTCCGCCGGGCCTCGCTCACCTGCCGGGCCCTCGACGATGCCGATGCTGCCGCGCACGGTCAGCTCGCGGCCGTCGACGCTGACCGGGGCGATCAGCGCGTGCATGATGCGGGCGGCGAGTTCGTCGACCTCGGCCTCGGTGTCGGGGCCGGTGGTCAGCGCCACGAACTCGTCGCCGCCCAGCCGGGCCACCATCTCGCCGGGCGCGGTCGCACAGGACTGGAGCCGGTCGGCGACCTCGACGAGCAGCCGGTCGCCGGCCGCGTGGCCGAGGCTGTCGTTGATGGTCTTGAAGCCGTCGAGGTCGAGGTAGCACAGGCCGAAGCGCTGGCCCTCGCCCGCCGTCACCGCCTTCTCCAGGCGTTCGAAGAACAGCGTGCGGTTGGGCAGCCCGGTGAGCGCGTCGTGCGTGGCCTCGTAGCGCAGCCGGAGGTTGAGGAGCCGGCGTTCGGTGGTGTCCTCCATGAGGGCCAGCTGGTACTGCGGCCGGCCGTCGGCGTCCCGGAGGAGGGAGACCGTGAGGTTGGTCCACAGGACCGTTCCGTCGGGGCGGTAGAACGCCTTCTCGACGTGGTAGTGCTCACGCTCGCCGCGGACGAGTTCCTCGTAGAGCTTCCAGACCTGCGGGGCGTCGTCCGGGTGGGTCCAGTCCGTGACCTTGCGGCTGCGTACGGTCTGCTCCGAGCCGCCGAACATGCGCTGCAGCGCGCCGTTGAACTGGAGCATGTTGCCGTCGAGGTCGGCGATGGCGATGCCTATGGCCGCGCCCTCGAAGACCGCGCGGAAGCGGGCCTCACTGTCGTGCAGCGCCTCGGCGACCGTGCTGCGCGCGCTCTGCGCGGCCCACGCGATCGCCTCCTGCTCGGCCAGCGTCCGCTCGCGCAGCGCGCCGGCGTATCCGGCGGCCATGGCGTGCTGGAGCCTCGACGCACGGTTGCGCAGGTCCTCCTGCGGGCCGTCCTCACCGCAGTACAGCACCAGATAGGCGTCCACGCAGTCGAGCGAGCGGCTCAGCGCCTCGGGGTCGGTGCAGTGCGCGGCGACCAGCGCGGCACCGACCGCCCGGCCCTCCTCGGCGTCGAACGTCCTGGCCCGCAGCGCCTCGCTCAACCGACCGGCGAGCGGCAGGAGTTGCTCCTCGAACTCCGGCCGGGTGAGCGACGTGGAGGTCACCTGGTACACCGACCGGCTCCAGATGGTCGCGAACCGGCGCAGTCTGTCCTGAGGCCCGTCCGGCTCCGCGGTCACGCCGTACGCCCCACGCCGGCGAATCCGGAGAAGGCGTACGCGTCCTCGTCCTCCGGTGCCGTCTCCGGCCGCCAGCGCGGCATCGGCACCAGTCCCGGTTCCACCATGTCGTACCCCTCGAAGAACCGCGCGATCGAGTCGCGCGAGCGCATGACCAGCGGGTTGCGAATGTCCTTGTATACGTCGACCGCCCCCTCGGCCCGCTCCGGCGGCAGCGGGATTCCCTCGTACGAGGCATGCGACAGGACGAGCAGGCTGCCGGGCGCGAGCGCGTCGCGCAGCTCGGCGACCGCCGCGTACGGGTCGTCCATGTCTTCCACGAAGTGCAGTATGGCAACGAGAAGCAGGGCCACTGGCCGGTTCTGGTCGATCAGACCCCGTACCTGGGGGCTGTCCAGGATCTCCCGGGGCTTGCGCAGATCGGCCGCGAGGACGTCCGCGTGCTCGTCACCGGCCAGCACCACCTGGCTGTGTGCGACGGCAACCGGGTCGTGGTCGACGTACATCACCCGCGCCTGCGGGCTGACCGCCCGGACCACTTCGTGGACGCTGCCGAAGGTGGGAATGCCGGAGCCGATGTCGAGGAACTGGGTGATGCCCTCGGCGACCGCGAATCGAACGGCCCGGCGCATGAACGCCCGGTTCGCCTGCATGATCTTCGGAAGTCCCGGCAGGAACTCCATGGCCCGGCGGGCCGCTTCCCGGTCGACCTCGAAGTTGTGCGAACCGCCCAGGTAGAAGTCGTGGATCCGGGAGACGCTCGGCACCGAGATGTCGATGCCCCGGGGGGCCCAGGCGGGACGCTCCATCTATCTCTCTCCCAGGAGTTGGCAGGCGTTGGCGCTCCAGTGTTCGAGCTGAGGTTACTGATCGCCTGCCAAAGGAGCGAGCGGAAACGGAAATTGACCATCCGTTCCCGGTCACTGCCTGCGGCACGTGCCGAATTGACGTACCGCGAACTCACTGCCGAACTCTCTCCGAAACGTATCCGGAGCATTCCAAAAGTTCCCAAGGGTTACGAACAGTCGTTGCCGACTCCCGTTGAAATACGGCGAGTCAGGGACGATTCACCGGCAAATCGCCCTGCCTGTCGGCGCGTTGCGGAGTCGCGGAGCAGTGGAGTCGCGGACATGCCGAAGCGACCTGCTCCCTTCACACCGCACGGACTGTGCGGCACGAAGGGAGCAGGCCCGGAGAAGTCGGCTTCTCCCGCTGCCGGTTACTACTCGTTCGGCGCGCCGACGAGCTTGCCGTCGGGTGCCACGGCGTACCAAGTGCCGCCGACGCCCTGGCCGTTGGTGTCGCCGGGCTCCTTGTCGTTGATGAAGGTGTAGATGGGCGAGCAGTTGACGGTCATCTGCTTGGCGCCGTTGTCGGGCCGGGTGAAGCTCATCAGGCCCTTCTTCTGGACACCCTTGGTGTCGTTGACCTCGACCGGCGCGACGACCGGCCACTTCTCCAGGCAGGCGCCGACGCAGGCGGAGACCGGCTTCGGCCAGGCCTCGTCCTTGATGAAGCGGTAGACCGTCATGCCGTTCTTGTCGACGACGATCTCGCCGAGCTTGGCGTCGTTGCGGGTGGACAGGCCGGGCAGCGAGGCCAGCGTGGCCTTCTTGCCATCGGGAGCGAGGCCGTACCACTTGCCGCCCACACCCTGGCCCTTGATGTCACCGGCCGCGGTGTCCTTGGCGTAGTAGTAGGCGGGCCAGCCGCCGACCGTCAGCTGCTTGGTGCCGTCGGCGCGGGTCACCTCGCCGAGCAGCGCGGCATCGATACCGGCACCGGCCGTGACATCGTCCGCCGGGACCGGCGGCCAGGCGGTGGCGCAGTCACCGTCACAGTTGGACTTCGGCGGTTCGGCCGTGTCCGCGTCGAAGCGGTAGATCGTACGGCCGGAGCTGCTGGCCAGCACCTTGCCGATCTCCGCGCTGGCGACCACGTTCAGCTGGCCCGCAGCGGCCTTGTCGCCCGCGGCGGCCTGCTCTCCATCGGCCGCCGTACCGGTGTCGGTACCAGTGCCGGTACCCGTACCGGCCGTGCTCGTACCGGCCGTGGATCCGTAGCCACCGGCGGCGGGGGCCGCCGCACCGACATTCTGGCTGCTCGTGTCGGTGGCCTTGTCCTGACCGCACGCCGTCGTAAGCGCCAGCACGGCCGCAGCTGACGCTACGAGTGAGGCGCTCCGCCAGGAGGTCTTCATAATTGAAACTCCCCGTAATCGTTAGGGTGTTGCGACGCCCTGCTGGGCCGCCGCACGGTCCTAGGTACGGGCGGGGATGGTCACTGTGTTCAACCACTGCACAAATTTCTTTCCGATCCCTGTGGCCCCACCCGTCACTGCCTGCACGCCGTCATCCGTCACCCCTCGTACACGAGGACGGGTCACAGGCCCCATCTAGAACGCGTGATCCAAACCGCGGCACGACATATGTCACTCGTTCGGGGCAATCTCCTCGCGCTCCCGCGCACGCGGGAGCGCCCAGCACACATGATCTTCGTCGTGTATGGACCCACACGGACCCGATTCGCCCTCGCCATACGGGTGTTGGCGCTGCTGGCAGTGACCTGGCTGCTCGTCGGCGTGCCGATCGGCACGGCCGGCGCGACGACCTGCGTCTCCGTCTCCACCGACCAGGGCGGCGGCACAGCGGTGACGGTCACCGGGAACGGCGCCGCGGTCACGGTCGGCACCGGCGTCCCGGCCGCCACCTCGGACGGCTGGTCGGTCGGCGTGGGCAACGGTGGAGTCGCCGTCACCGGAAACGGTACGGCGGTGATCGTCGGCACCGACTCCTGGTGCCCGACCCCGACACCACCACCGCCCTGCCCCACCCCGACGCCCACGCCTTCACCGACCCCCACTCCGACGCCGACTCCCCCACCGACACCCCCGCCCACGAAGGAGCCGCCGCCACCACCGAAGCCGAGTCCCACGCCCACCCCGACCCCGAAACCCACTCCCCCGCAGAAGCCGACACCGGCACCGGAGCCGAAGCCACCGGCCGCTCCGCCCGCCCCGGCTCCGCCGCCACCACCGGCGCCGGCCCCCACCCCCTCGTACACACCGACGAGCACCCCGAAGCCGAGCCCGAGCCCTAGTCCCACGGCGTCACCGACGACGGTGAGCTATCCGCCGTACCACGTGTCCGCCCGCAAACGGACCGTCCGCGGCGGCCCGTCGCTCGTCTCGTTCACCATGCTCGTCACCCTGCCCGCACTGATCGCCGTCGTCGCACTGCGTCCGCGCTGACCCCTTGGAGGCATCCCCTTGTCGGAATGGCTTGTTCTCGCCGTCGCGATCGCGGCTGCGATCGCGGTCGTCCTCCTCATCACCTTCGTACGGGACCGCAGGGCCCCGGAGGACGAGGATCCGTCCGACACTCCGGACGTGATCGAGTACATGACGATGTGGATCGGCGTGGTCTACGCCATCGTGCTGGGCCTGGCCATCGCCGGTGTCTGGGAGGCGCGCGGCGTCGCCCAGGACCATGTGTCGACCGAGGCCCACGCGCTGCACGAGATCTCCGAGCGGGTCCGGGTCTATCCGCCCGACGTCCGTGACCGCATTCGGGACGATGTCAACGCCTATGTCGGACACGTCGTCAAGACCGAGTGGAAGGAGATGTCCGACAACGGCAAGGTGACCGAGCGGGGCGACCAGCTGCTGGACCGCATCCGCGCCGACGTCACCGACTACGAGCCGAAGACGGACTTCCAGGCACAGGCCTACCAGCCGCTCCTGGACCAGGTGACCACGGCGGACCAGGCCCGTACGGCCCGCGCCGACTCGACCGGGCCGACCATGCCCGGCGTCGTCTGGTTCGGCCTGATCGCGGGAGGCATGATCACGGTCGGGATGATCTTCGCCCTCCAGATCCGCCGCACACCCCGCGAGCTGATCCTCGCCGGGCTGTTCTCCACCCTGATCGCCTTCCTGCTCTTCCTCATCTGGGACTTCGACGCGCCCTACAGCCGTGGCATCACCGCCACGGCGGATCCGTTCCTGACGCTCTTTCCGGGCGCGGACCGCTAGACCGTCCACGGATGACCGGTCGCGGACCGGTGGGGACCGGCTGACGGTTCCTCACCGGCCGCGTCCACGGGGGACACCCGCCACGCGCGCGTGTCCCCCGACTCGCTCAACGAGATCCCCTGACCGGCCCACGTCCATGCCCCATTCGCACGACACCGATCGCGCGTACGCACACGTGTTCCTAGCGTTTCGGTCATCGAGGTGCATTTCTGGCGCGAACGGTACGGCGCGAGCGGAAAAGGTCCGCAGCTGCTCCTCGGGGACCCGGAGGACTCACATGCGCGCGATACGCGTCGCTTCGGCCGCACTGCTGGGCGTCACCGCCCTCACCCTCGCCTCGCCCGCCGCCCACGCGGCCGTCACGGACAACAGCGTCACGTCGTTCGGCTTCAGCGTCGTGCCCTCGACGATCGCGGCGGGCGGACAGGTCACCCTGCGCGTGGACAACTGCAACGACGACACCCGGGTGTCCTCCGGTGTCTTCGATCCGGTCACCATCCCGAAGGGCCAGTCGTCGACCACGGCGAAGGTCGACTGGGACGCCGAACCGGGGGCCGCGTACCGGGTGACGTTCACCTGCGGCGGCGAGAACGGCCACACCGACCTCACCATCGCCGGCGGCAACTCCGGCAACCCGACGCACCACCCCGTGCCGATCCAGCGGGGTGTGCACGCGGGTGAGGGCGGCAGTGTCGCCGGCTTCGACCTCAAGGAGATCGGCCTCGGAGCGGCGCTCATCGCGGGGTCGCTGGCGGTGGCGTACCACTTCTCCCGCCGTGGCACGGGCGGCGACAACGCCTGACGACCTGTCGGTACCCGCACAGCCCTTCGCCCCGGAACCCGTCAGGGTCCGGGGCGAAGGGCTGTCGACGTGCGGTCCGCGCTCCGCAGGGGTGAGCGTCAGATCCGGTTCTCGGACCGGCGGCGCATCCAGAACACACCACCGCCGACGAGCGCGGCGGCCACCAGACCGCCGCCGATCGCCATGTCGGTCGGGGTGGCCCCGGTGGAGCTGCTGCCACCGAGACCGCCCCGGACACCGCCGATGACCGTGAAGACACTGGTGAAGGTCTTGGAGTGGCCCTCGCAGTTGGTGGTGACGCTGTACGAACCCGCGGTGGCGTTCGAGTTGACGGTCACCGTCGCCGTCGCCGTGCTGCCGCCCATCGACTTGAGCTTGGTCGCCGGGAAGGCGTTGGAGCTGACGGTGCTGCCGTTCACGGTGCAGGCGGAACCGTTGACCGTGAGGACCAGCTGGCCGCCCGGAGCGATGACGCTCGGTGCGGCGGTGACGCTGGTCGGCTGGTCCCAGGCCGAGGCCGCCGGGGCGGCGAACCCCACCGCGGCAGCCGTGGCGGCAGACACCACCAGGGCACGAGTTGTACGCATGTTGAACCTCCGCGGAAGGCGCCCCGGGACCCGTCCCCGGTCGATCGGCGAGAAAACGCCTCCCAGACGAACCCTCAGATGCCGTGCGCACAGCCGCATTTCGGGAATGGTCCGTCCTGGTGAGGGGACACGCCGAGCAAAGACCACACAATCAGATATTGCCGCAGGTCACGGACCGTCAGAAAAATACTTTTCCCCGCGACCCGGATGGCTCAGGAACGAGTCAGGAACAGGTCGGGAACAAGTCAGGAGCAGATCGGGAACGGGTCGGGAACGGGTCGGGAAAAAGTCAGGACCGACACGTGCGCCACCCGTTCGCTGCTGCCCCGTCGCCGGTTTCCCGTCGGGCACTTAGCGTTCTCGTATGCGCGATTGACACGGCGACGGCCGGGTCGAGAGGGGATGGCGAATGTCTGCGTCCGAGCTGGCGGAAGAGGAGGAGCGGCGGAAGAAGCGCGCTCCGTGGGGCGTGATAGCGCTTGTTCTGCTGACCGGCCTAGCTCTCATTCGGAACGGTTCGGGAGAGTTCGACGTGGGGCCGCCACAGCCCGCGTCGGCGGCGGCAGCGGACAGCCGCCTCCCGGGCGGCACCTTCTCCAGCACCCCGGCCGCACTGCCGTACGCGGTGGTCGACCGGGTGCGGATCCCGGCGATCCAGGTCGACGCGCCGGTGCTGCCGGTGGGGCTGGACGCGGCCGGGTGGGTGGACGCCCCGCCGGCGGAGGACCCGAATCTGGCGGGCTGGTTCACCGGTGCCGTGTCGCCCGGCGAGAAGGGCACCGCGGTGGTCGTCGGCCATGTCGACAACCAACAGGGCCCCGCCGTGTTCTACGGACTCGGGGCCCTCAAGAAGGGACATCGCGTCGAGGTCCAGCGCCAGGACGGGAAAACGGCCGTATTCGAGATCTACGGCATCGAGGTCTTCGAGAAGGACAATTTCCCCGGCGACCGTGTCTACGGCAGCAGGAACACCCCGGAACTGCGGGTCATCACCTGCGGGGGCGGTTTCTCCAAGCAGAACGGCTACAACGGGAATGTCGTCGTTTTCGCCCGCCTGGTCGAGGTTCGCTGAGCGTTCCCCGACCGGGCGGGCGAAAGCCCGATTCCAGTGACTCCGTGAATTCCGTTACGTGTAATGCCGT
>Ga0307513_10009348_pt1 | contig 12408 bp, 5 predicted proteins | sample 15_EM_MG_FD_202174 | JGI IMG/M metagenome (GOLD analysis project Ga0307513, IMG submission 202174) | Populus trichocarpa ectomycorrhiza microbial communities from riparian zone in the Pacific Northwest, United States - 15_EM | ecosystem: Host-associated > Plants > Roots > Unclassified | place... | reverse complement strand
AACAGCAGAGAAACTAAATAATCCTCCACCTTCACATTTCACTGATACGTCTTTAGCATCAGGTAATGCAATCGTCAAGTAAACCTTGTCTGATCTCTGAGCCCACAGAACCTCTGGGTGCCTACTGCACATACAAACCACCAAAGTAAAAAATAATTGCAGAGTCAGAGTCAGAGAGAAAGGGAGGACAGGAGAAATGACCTGACCTCATTGTTTCTATGGAGGGCGGGTGACTGATGGCGGAAACGAGTCGTTTGAGGGTAATGGGAGAGGGCAGTAGCCAACAGCCCAACAGTAAAACCCTACAAAGAAGACGACTACTGTGTCTTTGCCTGCCCTTGTCAGTGAACTGTATATAAATTATTGTTTTTTAAGAGATGGTAGCGTTATTTTTAAAAATATTTTGTATTTAAAAATATATTAAAATATTTTTTATTTTTAAAAAATTATTTTTAAAATTAACAAATTAAAATAATTTAAAAATATATAAAAATTAAAAAAATATATATTTAAATTTTGATGGAACACAAATTGAATTACGTTTCTAAACGGGGTCTTACTAATAATAGCATGGGTCAAACTATAATTTTTTTTTAAAAAAAAAATATTAGATGTCGAGATAAAAAAAATATCATAAAAAAATCAATCAAGAAAAATTTATAACCGTAATAATTAAAGTCAAGTCAATCTGAGATATTTTGTTAAATTTGTAACTTATATCATGAGATTAAAATCCAATAAAAAATAAAAAGAATTATAAAGTCTTAAAAAAAAACATGTTAACTTTTCAAACTCATAATATGAGTTATTAGACCTAAAGCATCCAATCTAAACAAACCATGAAATCCAATTTCAAATCAATCAAATATTGAATGATGAAAGGAAGGGAAAGAAAGGCTCACATGTGACAAACCGAATCACTATTTTAGACACACATTGCACCAACAAGAAGAGAACAGATTATGCTTCTAACAACAAAAAAATGTATTTTTAGATATCGGGAGGCACCACAAGCACTTTCTGGATGGCATGGGCGCCTCTCACGAGCCTTTGGCGCGCCACACGTGCAAGTCCTCATTTGTTTTTTTTATTTATCCAAATACCAAAAATGCCCTTGAGCTCACTTTATAATTACAAAAAAAAATCATTATGAAAAGACTAAGAGGCCTCTTGACTCTAGGTTTAAAATTTTTGCTTTTATAGGTATTTTTGTCATTTTACTGTGTGTTTTAATTGTTTATTATTTTTTATATTTGGTCAAATAACAAATTGTCTTTGCATTATAATAACAAAAAAAAATCATTGTTAAAAAACGAGAATGCCCCTTGACGTCAAATTTAAGTTTTTACTTCTAATGATATTTTGATCGTTTTACTATGCAATCGAGATGAGAAAAGACCCATCTATCCCTACTGAATTTTGTAATAATTAATGGGTATGTAAAAAGACTTTAATGCTCTTGGAAGATAGTGTTAAGTTTTTTGGGTGGAAGGATATAACAAATATGTTTGGCAGTGTGGTTGCGATTGCTTTTCAAATAACTTTTTGTGCCAAAATGCATGCCAATGATGTTTTTTCATTTTTTAAAAATTATTTTTGACATCAGCACATCAAAACGATCCAAAACATATTAAATTTTAGCAAAAAAAAATTAAATTTTTTTGGGAACGCGGTTTGCACCGCGTTCCCTAACGGTTTCAACGACCATTACACTGTTTCTGTTATAGTGAACAATGCCAGAAGGTCCGGAGCTAGAGTGCTTTTCCAACGCCAATTAGGTTTCTTTAATATGAAGAAACAAATAGTAGAGCCCTATTATTTTAAAAAATTTACAACAAAGTCATTTCTAATTCAATTTTTAAAGATGCATTCTATTATATGGCACCTTTTTATTAATAATTATAGTGGGATCATCACTTTAAAAGAATAGATGATTATTTGAATAAGTTGATGGACTAAATATTGCATGTTATATTCACCAAGCATCAACATAGAAAAAAACTAATATTCAAAATTAGTGAAATGCATTGAACTTAGAGGCTCCAAAAATAATACCAACATGATTCATAAGTTCTTCATGAAACTTAACGTCTAAATTAATTACAAAATTGAGATCCAACCTTAATATGAAATTAGAGACTATTTCTAGGAAAGACAAAAATCAGTTCTTTTTGGAAGCCCTGCAGTCGAACCATCAGCACTCATTGCTTGTAGGATATTGATTGAACTTCAAAGATCAATGTTTTCTCTCTTTCTTTTTTATTAACATCAATAATAAAAAAATTAGTCAGGACATCCCTCTTTTTACGCTAGCGATCCTCACGCTTTAGGAGCATTGATGTTTGGTTTTTGTTTAGGAAAAAACCAGACTCATAAACAAAACATCAAACTCTAGTCAATGGTTTTTTCTCCTTTTCAATTGCATCATCTTCATTCTTCTTTCTTTTGCTCATGGTTAAGACATTCTTCTTTCTTTTGCTCATGGTTAAGACTTTATACAACATCTGGTAGTGCAATTTTAGGCCGACAGTTTTCACCATTAACAAGTTCAACTGAGAATTCTTAGGGATTAGGGAACATTTCTTTTTAATACTGATATAGGGCATATTTCTCCAGTGCCCACCTCCTACCAACACAGACAACTATAACATGTAGACATGGAATCCTAGCCATCTCAAGCAATCTACAAGTATATATGTCTAACATTATCATTGTAAATATTAATGACCTTATACCCATAATCACCATTATGCAATGCTCTAGATTTGAAATTAAGTTCTTTGAATTCTTCATCTTTTTTCACAAATACGAGGACCAAAGCTCTTCTTAAACTTGACTTCTTTAAACAACACTTATGTTTTTCAATATGTGGTTACTATCCTTCAACAATATGACAATACTTTTATAACCAACTTTTAATACTATCTATTTGACCCGTGTCATGTAGATCAAGATATTTGATATCGCAACTTGGGCCATATATCCAGTTGTGTTTAATATCTTTAAATAAATTTTTTTATTGAATCAAACAATTATCTATACCAATAAAACATTAAAAAAATCATTAATGATAACTAACGACTAAACTCAAAAAATAAGAGATAAATATAAATCAAGATATTTGATATCGCAACACAGGTCATGCTCACAGTTGTGTCAAATAAATTTATTTTTAGAATAAATTCTTTATTTAATCAAAAGATAATAGAATTGGCTTGCGCTATGCCACAGATAGGATGAAAAAAATTCACGAGCCCCAAAAAAAATATCTAGACATAGCCAACGTGTTTTTTAGAAAAAAGAAATAGATTTTAACCATGAATATTTTTATTTAATATTAAAACAAAAATATATTGGATTTACAAGGGTCAACCTGGGTTGACATGTGAAACCCGCTAGGATAATCTTCCAAAAAAATTCAGAAAGTTAAATTCTCAATTAACTCAATGTTGGAGGATGAAATTAATAAGGAAAAAAAAACAATACTTAATTAAAATAACTCAAGTAAACTCAAGTCAACCAACCAAACTTGCGACAAAGGCCATGCACATCATTGGACTCGGTAATTTTTTTTATCCTAAAGATTGTTTTACATTTAATTATACAACAACAAAGAGCATGAGATTTTTTTATAAATAATATTTTAAAGAAAAAAATAGAATATGTTTGTGGAACTGAGATAACAAAGTAGATAATTAATAACAAAAGATGAAATTGAATTTTTTTAGTTTTAAGTTAAACAAAAAAATAATGAAAAATGTATTTTGTTTTAAATTGAGGGATAAAAAAGGCATTAAACAAAAAAAAATCTAAACATTATGACTTAACTCATCTATCCAACCAAGTTCAATATTTTTTTTCTTAAAATTATATTTAACCTAAATATAAAATAATTTTGTTTTAAAAAGAAACAAAAAAAAGCCAAAAAAAAGCTCAGTGTGTCTGGGCATTTGAAAGGAAAGGCTCAGATGCATGGGCATTAAAGCCCACGCCCACACACTTGAGATTGGTTTTTTTGAAATGAGCAAATGACATATAGCCTACTAAGAAAAATGACATGTAGTCCAGATTCGAGACACTGTTACCGTGCTTAAAAAAAATCATGGCAATGGGTTTTTCACCATAAAAAACCCAATTTTTAAGTCATTTCAGCCTACAAACACCATACCAACACTCTTAAAACACCTGTAAACCAAATCATCAACCTAAAAAATCCAATAACCCGAAATCAAACCAAGTTATTTTTGTCTTCCTCAAATTAGATTTGTTTTTTAGGCAACATTGAGGCTTCAAACAACAACTATCAAACTCCTCTTATCGCATGGAACCTGTGGACACCAATAACAACCATTTTGGTGGTCGAAAATGGCATGAACAATGACTTTCTCTCTCAACATAGAAATCTAACAATTTCTCTTTCTCTCTCCTCTCTCAAACTAAGAACTGAAAAAAAATTGTATCAAAATTAAATTGCAAAACAATTTAGGGATCAGATGGGTAAAATTTTTAAAGTTAGAAGACTAAAACAAACTTTTCGTGAGAACTTTGAACCTACCACCCATTTTCGATGCCTTTTCCACATTATTCCTCTTTCTTTAAATCTTATCCTTGGTCAATAAATTTGAATCAATTGCCATTTAATTTGGCCTTAAAGGGATGCAATTTCCTTAAAAAAAAAGTTTGAGACTCAAATTAAGAAATTAGAAAAAATTTGAATAGTAAGTCCATGGTGAAATGTGAGAATATGAACAGTACAAATGTGTATAATAATTCCCCCACATGTTTTAGAATTTTTGTTAGTAGAATCATTTTCATGTTTCATACAAATTATTGTAAACTACATTAGATTTAGCATTAATACTAAAGTAAGTTCTATATTATCATTCTCGATACTTTTCTACTTCTACCTTGTTATATTTCTCTAATTACTTAGGGTATTCATCTAATTCTTATATGGTACTTGATTTGGCACAAGTTCAAAATTGTTTTTCTATGTCTTCACTATGATTGGTCTTCCTCTAATTTGCAAATATGTGTCTGGCACACCACCTCTGTTATAGTCTAATCTAGACTCTAAATTATATAGAAAAGAACATAGACCTTATCAAACATATCAAAAGCAGTAAATGATATTAATTCATGCAAATAACATAACCTTATAATTAATATAATGACAATATATTATCTTATAGGTTTGATAAGAGTGGCTCAATTATTTATTCTTGAGGATACACAACAATACGCTTTGATAATTGAAAAACATAAATGATGATATAATTTTAAGAGTCTAGTGTTCAGAAGACTTGATGAGAGTGTGCAAAAGGGCATTAAAGCTTATACGGTAAATATATTTTCTTACTAAACATATCAACCTATCTATAAGTTTTATTAAAAATTACTTGATCATTATAAAATTAGGTGAAAATTATTGGCTCAAAGATTATTCAATCTAATATGTTGTAAAAAATACTTCATTTTATACCCATAAATCCCAAAATAAAAATTGTTGTTACCCAATTTTTGACCCACCTTTTTGATAATTTTTTTGAAAAATCCAAAAATAGCAAAAAACAACGAAAATCCAAAAAATACATTTTTTAATATATTTGTATCATTTTTAGCATTTTCAGCATTGTTTCAAAAGAATTTAAATTTTCAAGGGTCTTTAGAACGCGTTTGACTTTTAGCGTGTTATTTTTAAAATCAATGATTTTCCTCATTCGAGTCGATGTTGATAAGAAAAATCCAAAAAAAATAAGAAAAATCAAATTTACAAAAAAAAAATAAAGAAGTTGAGGGACCAAGTTTGGGGACCTAGCAACATTTTTGCCTATAAATAGGAGTTTCCACAACATACATAAGGAGGGAGGGCAATTTTGAGAGACTAAAAAAAATACAAAAAAAAACCTAAACCTAAACCTATCTTTACCAACACAAACCAGCCGCTCAAGCCCTTCCCCCCAGCTTTTTCCTGATCTTCTTCTCCTTTCCACAGACCTCCCTTATTATCCCCTTCTCCCCTCAGCCGCCACCCTCATCCCATCTCCACTGTCATCTCCCAAAACCAACAACCCTGCACACAGACCTCCCCCTCTTCAAGCCAAAGCTTTTGCCCCCCCAAAACCATTTTCCCCTCGGTCATTTCAACATCTAGAAACCCAAACCAGCCTCATTTTCTTTTTTTCTTCTTCCCCCAGCCGTCTCCTTCTTTAGCCGCTCCCTTCCTCCAGATACGGTCGCTCTCTGCCCCCTCTCTTTTACAGAAATGAGAGAGAACCTCATCTCTCTCTTTCCCCGATCTTCACTCTTCAACCGACCATAGTCCCACGGTCTTCCTCTTCAACCGCAGACACCGTTTCTCCTCCCCCTGACCAGACAACCATCCTATCTCCACCGTAGCTTCAGCAGCCACAGACGACAGCAACCGTCAGATCTTCCATCGGCAGAAGAGAAACAAACAGATAAGGGAGAAGGTAGAGAAACGAGACCGATCTAAAAAAGAAAACCGAAGCAGATATGAAAAATAAAGGAAATAAAAACTAAAATCAACTGGTTGTTGCGATTTTAATGTTTGTACAAGTCACCGCCGGCGAGGAAAGGAAGAGGAGGAAGTTGTTCCGGATCCCCTTGCTTTCTCAGATTTTCTTGCGGCAGCGCGTGAACCCACGCATCGCCAGTGGCGTGGCGCGTGGAGAAGACGCATCGCCACTGTTCATGTAGTTCCAGGAGGCCTTCCCTGCAATTCCTGGAGTTTTTGGGGTTTATTTTGTAAATTTAAAATTGTTTAACGTACCTTTTGTTTTGAATTTTTATAATTTATAGTGTGTAAATGTGGATGTAAAAAAGGAAAACAAAAAAAGGAAAAATATAGTAAAAGTGAATGTGTTGTTTATATTTTTTTATAGATTTTTTAATGATAAAATTACAAAGAATAAAGAAGAATTTAATATTTTGATTTGCTCATGGTTAAAGATTATGAACTTACACGTAAGTCGTATTTCTAATATCCGATGAAAGAACAAAAACTTCTTTATCACATCAAAGCCACGAAGCAACTTACCTAAGGTAGGGTGCGTTAGGGGTGCTAATACCTTCCCTAACCACAACCAGTCCCTTACCCGTGAATCTCTGATAAGACCAGTACATCCGGGTTTCCTAGTAACCCTCAATGAAATACTAGGTGGCGACTCCCAACAATCAAGCAAACATAACGAAAATCACCAACGGACGCCGCGTGGGGACGTGCGACAAAAACAAACAAAGTATATAACCTTATACTCTACTCTTCAAATACGTCACCTCAACCAAGATTTCAAAGCAAGAGGTTTGCTTAATTTAACCTCGATGTAAACCCTAGCAAAATTATCACAAGTTTTATATAGGGTTGCCTTATCCATCTTAATTTATGTCCCAACTTATCACCAATTTAGGTTAGGATTATTTTATCATATAAATTGTAGAAATTCAAACCTAAGCTTATGCTTCATCAATAATAGCTTTTTTTATAATTAAAAAGCAGTTGCTATTGTTGAAAGTAAGCTAGGATCCACTATTAATTATGGACCTTTAAATAGAACACTTGTATAAATTCCTTAAGCAAGTTCAACAAATGATAAAATATTGTAAATTGGCTTTTGATTTTGCCAATAATATGCTACACTAAAATTACCTATAATAATCTTATGGGTTACTTCTTATTTTAAATTCATTAAAACTAATACTAATAGGAGTTCATTAGGCATCCCTAAAATAGTTAGGATAAGAGGTGTTCTATGAGTTTATTATGGCTCATGAACTTTAATAGCATCAATATTAATCACTCACTTTTCAACTTTTAATAGGATCAATATAGTTATGGTTATAAAGTTGCAAGCCATTTTGTCGCATAGGATGTTGAATATTTAATGGTTATTCTTGAATCTAATTAGCAAGAAACGATTCACACTATCATGATTTCTAAAGGTTTATTACTTTCTTGTTATGCTATTCTTATTGATATTAATGTTCTTAGGTAGTGTTTGGTTTTTATCTCGAGAAAAACTTATTTTATATTTTTATCTCTATTTATCCAACCAAACATATTTATGCCATTTTTATGTATGCCTCTTATATCTTAGAATACTAACCAAACACAACCTTATCAAATGACATTGACATTGTTATCTTCATCATGTTTCACAAGAGAATAATACTATAACAAATTATCTATCAAGGTAAGGATCTTTAAAAGATAGTTCTTTTTTAATATGAGATTAGCTAATTACCTATGGTATGTTATGGGTGGGATTTCAAGCTGATTTTTAACGTAAAAGAAGAAAAAGAAGAATATGTTAGTATCAAGGGTGAACAAAAAAACCTATCAACTGATCAAACCAAGAAAATCGAAAAAAATAACCAAAAAGGCTGAACCAAGAAAAAAACTGAATGAACTAATAAGAAAATCTTAAAAAAATTCAGTTCAAATGAGTTTTGGTTTAGAAGTCCAAAACTAAAAAAACTAGATCAAACCAAACTGGTTCAACCCAAAACTAAACCTAGTATAAAAGAAAAATAGGTATAAAGAAAAACTTTTCTCAAACCCTACCTCATTAGCAACTAGTAGTTGCCCCCTCTCCTTTTACTCTCTTAATCTCCCCTTAAAGTTTTTCTTCTTCTTTTATTTTCAAGAATTCCATAATCTTTGGCAGAGACATATGGATCTTCTTCTATGTTTCAGAAGTATATGATGTATGGACTTATTACCGGTCACTATCATTATAATGTGTGTTACCATTGAAAGGTGTCATCTAATGCTATTGGGTCGTTTAAAAAATTCATACTATTTAGTGCACTGAACACCTACTAACATTTTGTTTACTTTGTCTCCAAATAGGTATAGGGACTATTTGCTCCAAAATTTGTTTTTGATTTGGTCACCCTTATTCTTACTAATGCACCGATTAGCCTATCTTCACTTTTATACACTGATCAACTGGAGGATGAGATATAGAGGGTTAAAAAACTGAACAATAAATTTCTCACAAGTCACGAGGGATTTATCACTTCTCTTTCCATAGGAATTTATGTGCAAGGTTAGTAAGAGAGAGAAAAAATCAGATATCCAATTCAAATTTACTTGAGCCTAGAAAAAAGCTGAATTGAAATAAATTTAGTTTGAAAGGGAGAGAACCGAACTAAACTAACAAAGGTCGGTTTGAACTAGTTTTTGATTCAGTTCGATTCAGAACCTGGAAAAAACATAAATTTAGTTTGATTGTTTATTTTGGTCCAAGACCGAACAAAAAATAATCATCCCTAGCTCGTATCATGAACATATTTTCTTACATCATGAAGAAATCTAATTGAAAAATAAAAAGTTGCTACGTGTATTTAAAAATTACATGAACAAATAAATCATGCGCTAACTAAAGGTCAAAACAAGAAACTAAAAGATAGATGCATGTAGTGATCTTTGACCTCGTGACATGTGATGTTCTTCAATTTTTTATCTATATAATTATATAGTAATAAAAATGGAGTTTTATCATAAATATAGTAATTTAAATTTTATAAAAAAATATAATTCTTAGTATAATATTTTTATTAATATATTTTTTTAACAAAAAATATTACTTTCATTAGTTATGTTACATGAAAACTATAAGCAATTAAAATTAATATCCAAAAATAGTATACCATAATATCTCTTTAATCCAAACCTCCTTCCCTTATTAATTTATTATTCTTTTACAAAATATTTTTTTATCAGAATTTTTGTTTTTTAAACAAAAAATTATCATCATCAAAGCAAGTTTTATAAAATAAAATAATAAATTGATGATTTCGACATGAATATATTAAGAAAATAAATATAACAATGTTGAGAAAAATCATATGAAAAATTTACAACAAAAAAATAAAAAATAAATATTTTATCCATATTTTAGAAAACTATGCATATTAGGTTGATACATAATTATTTTGAAAACAATTGTTAATATCACCACGAGGATGCTGATATTATTTTAAAACAATAGCTTTATGTGGATTGTTATTTAAATATCATTTAAATAAATTTATTTAAAAGTAATTCAATTACAAAATGTAAAAAACAATGAGATTTTAAAAAATAAAATTAAATGACGCATAATTTATCTATCATTTTTCTGGTCACCTGAGCAAGGTCCAAGTTTTTGGATCTCAAAAACCCATATATCAATATTTTTTCACGAAAACAAATGATAAAGGACATCCCATGAACCTTTATAACTACGTTTTAAATAATAAAACACATTCTAGCTGACCAAAGATCTCATAATAAGATAAAATTAATTTTTTTTCTAAACTCCAATCTATTTTTTTTCAAGATCATACAAGGTGAAACCAACCTCCATTAAGTTCCTTATTAAAGTTATTGGTGGCTGATTACTTAAAAGTTTTCTCTTAGCTTAATTTTCTCTGATCATTTTCTCTTTTATTTTTTAGGATGTAAATGAAAAATTCAAAATCATAAGGTACCAAATGTAAGAAAAAAAATAAAAAACTAAAATTGAGAGACCAAAATGTAGATTTTTGTGTCCTTTGAACAATAAATATTTGAAAAAGATTGTCATTTTTATCTATGTTAATTTTGATCATTGTTATATTAATTTTAGTTTTTTTATTTTAAAATAATTTCAAACTCTTCCATGAAAAATCAAGATGCCATTTAATATTGAGACAACTCACAACATCCCAGAATCACAAAAAATCAAATTGAAAGAAAAAAAGTTTGAAAATCAAAATTCATGGAAATGAGGCTAAAAAAATGCACAATAAATAATGCTATAAATAATAATAAAAATATAAGATGATGCATAGAAACGTACACCACCTATTTTAGTTTCTTTTTTAATTAATGTCAATATTCGCAAAGCATTTGGCTAAATGATATTATTAATATTGCTTTCATGCGAATGTAACCAAGGAAAAAAAATGAAAAACAAATGAAACACATCACATGAATTGCATTTAGAATCTCTCTGTTTCAAATCTCAATTATAGTAATTGTTTTATAAACTTTACCCATTAATAAAAAAAAAAAGTAACATAACAATCACTACTTTCATTTAGGGCAATAATTTTAATTTCAGTTCAGTTTTTATAAAAAAAATAATTAAACTAATTTTTTTAAACCAAAACCGGTTTAAACTGACCGGTTTCGGTTTCTGTTCAGTTTTTTTAGGACAAAAACCGGTTCAAACTGGTTTTGCTCGGTTTTTTTGGTTTGACTCGGTTTTGGCTCTTTTTTTTTTTCCGGTTTGGCTCTTTTTTTTTCCCCGGTTTGGCTCGGTTTGGGTTCGGTTCGGTTTTTTCGGTTTCAGGCTTATAAAACCGAAACCAAACCGAACCGGTCGGTTTTTTTAAAATTTTAATCAGTTTTTTTTCATGGTTCGGTTTTTTCAGTTATTTTTTTTTTGATTTTTTTAATTTAATTTATTTTTCAATTTTTTTATTTACCCTTACTTTCATTAATGTCTAGATAATAATAATAATAATAATAATTTCTCCTAAATTTAACAAGGAATACATGTGTCCATTGCCCGTGCCAAAAACCGCCCCCTCATGTAAAAAATTCACAGAATGCACATTCTCTCCCTGTTTTTACCAGTGTCCACGTGCTGTTCACTCATGTCACGTGACACAAAACTTAACAGCCTCCCTCTCCTTCTTTCCCACTATAAGTTATAACACTGAAACAGACCACTCTCATGGAAAATGTCACGCGCTTAAAGCCCAAGCTCTAACTAAACCCCCGCCTCTAAAACCCTAACAAGAGTCTCCTACCCTTCTCCCTCATCACTAAAACGATGACCCAAAACGACGGCGAACCGGCAGAAGAAGAATGCCCCCCAAAACCCCAAACTTTACAAACCCTAACCGCTACCCATTTATCCAATTCAATCTCGAACCTCTCCGCCTCCTCTCGCGCGATTCCGTCGAACAAAGACTTCCATTTCTACTACAACTTCGACGAATTCAAGGTCCCGATTCAGGAAATCGCAGCGAAATCTCAGTCGCTACTCGAATCAATCGGGTCTTCCTCTTCAAATGATTTATTCAAAGAGAAATTACAGTTCCCTAGCGATGTTGACATCGACGAGGCTTATGATTGGTTGGTGAATGTAAACGACGAGATTTTTGAGCGTTTTGATACTTCAATTGATGAATTCAAGAGAGTCCGAGAGGAAACGGGTCGGGTTGTGGACGTGGATAATGAAGATGAGTTTCAATTGGTGCTTGGGAAGAAGAATAAGAGGTTGATGAAGGAAGCGTTGAGTGATGACTCGGCGAGTTGTGCTGGTGTTGACTCAGGAGTGAAAGTGGCGGATAACAAGAAGGGGATTTTGGGAAATAAGGCGAAGGTCCCGTTTCATATACCTACGATAA
>Ga0307513_10009347_pt1 | contig 12409 bp, 15 predicted proteins | sample 15_EM_MG_FD_202174 | JGI IMG/M metagenome (GOLD analysis project Ga0307513, IMG submission 202174) | Populus trichocarpa ectomycorrhiza microbial communities from riparian zone in the Pacific Northwest, United States - 15_EM | ecosystem: Host-associated > Plants > Roots > Unclassified | place... | reverse complement strand
GCACAGATCACCCGTGGGAGTTTATCCGTACGAATCCAGGTTGCATTTTTTGGTTTGAAAATACCTGCGGGTCAGGTGCAGGTTGACCCGCAGGTTAACTCGTGAAGCGCCCTAAACAGCCTCCACGATTTACATACATGGCCAACCTTTCCTCGACTGGCAAAATGTGTCGCCTCCAGTGGCCATTAACGCTGGCCCACCACCCTTCTGCGTACCCTGGTGACTCTTGCTTCAACGCAGCACCGCAGCAACTCGGCCTTGGTACGAGCTCCACAACTTCCGCTTGAATGTAGTTCCTTCGTCGTCGGGTATCATGCATGATGCATGACCATCTAAATTGTACGTTCTTGTCATCAATTCTTGCACCGTTTATCGAGCCCTTCTAGATTAGTGTTGTGCCCCCTTGGGCCCAGTACCCTATGCAAAGACTACTACAAAGGTGACCTTCCGATGGCAAACGTCTCCAAGTATTCCCCTTGGTGCCTTCTGTAACCCTCGGCCGGTTGACGGCCACCACTGTCCAGACACTCCGAGCAACCACTACGCAGGGAAAACTGGGCTGTTTCCCGGTCCAAGGTTGTGGACAATACCGTACAACCAACGGCACAGACGCCCTGGCATGGTGACATTGCCTCTCCCTCCCCCGCTTTTGCTTCCATTCACACCATCACACCACGAATATCGCCACCCTCCTTGTCTACAAGTAAAATGAAAAAAACCCGACATTTCAAGAAACACAACACGCCGACTTTCTGGACGAAAATTGTGGACCCTAACGATATGCGCTATCGAGAGGCGAGGAATGGAATACGGGGATCAATTTACTACCAAGAAGTCGATGATAATACCCATGCTCAATAACCGGTCGGGGTCTTCCATTTGAGAAAAGGTGGGCTATTTATGTCGTGTTCGTTCTCGAAATGCTCATATGACTCTACAGAGACCATACTCTCTACTGCATCCTCTTGACCCCACCCGAGTGCGCGACCGCCCCTACGTCCTTGGCCAGAGTGTCGAAATAGGGGTTTTAGTCAATCCAACACCAACATTTTCGCCCATCATATTCAATCACACCCACACCATCAATTCAAGCCCATTCTCTTCGTCGCATTTCCATCTCCCTTCCTCCATCGCCTTTGGAAGTTAGTGCAGTGGACTGAGCGGGCTTCGCTCTTGGATGTCACATTACAGCGGGTGTCGCGTAACTTCGATTACCAGTCGTTTGAGCAGTACTCGATGATATGGACTGTTCTTTTCAACAGGACTTGAGAGCGGGTGTCGCGCGATTTAAGTGATAAGTGTCGTTGTCGAGCCACTGCCACACACCCTGCCACCCTCCCGGCGCCTGTAGCCCCCTTGGTGTTCGCCCTCTCTCCAACGGACCCTGCTTCCATCCCAACAAGGGTTTTCCAATCTCTGACTGCCTCTTCCCAGTTCCCCCCGCCTTCCCCTCCGAAGCCTGCACTTGTCGCCTGATTAATTTGACAAGCAATGGTCGAGATCAACGACATGCGGGAGTACCCAATCCTTAGTGTCCCTCGGAAATGATCAGGGTTCCCTCCGGGGCATGTATTCGCGGTATATCCTCGGGCGTAATAACACCCGACGCCCGCCCACAATTCTCCGGTGCACCCGGAGTACTCGCCTATTTTCAACCTAGCCAATGGACGGTTCGTGTAGAGGGGTGGCGACAACAGATACACTTGAGGGAAGATGTCGATACTAGATAGCGAGTCTGTACGCATCACTTAGAGGCGGAGGAATGTTGTCGCGACTCGCCAGCGTTTTTGTGTGCGAGAGCTGCGAATGGGATGGCGGAAGCAGAAGTGGAGAGATTTTGCATGCGGGTTAGATTGACGGAGGAATCGAAATGGGATTCGGAGTTGAAAAACGGGGAGGAGCAAGTCGACCTCCGGGAGGACTCGTCGAGAAGATCGACACGACATGGAACTCGCGTGTAAGTGGGACGCGTCTATGTGGCAGAAGTAGTTGATACACTCCCACTCCCATCCCACGGCCACCGTTCAATGGATGCTCCAGTGCGGCCTGTACGTCTGTCGACTCCTTCGTTGTATCCATATACAGCCTCGCTGGGGCGACCGAGAACCCCCTAAGGGCGGTCTGGCCAAGGGCGTAGGATGCTGGTGACAGCGATCAGTTTTTCGTGTAGGTAGTAGGTCTGTAGACTAATGTGAGCACTTCGCCCTTTGAAAAGGGAACAAAAACATATGAAAATGAAAATACATACCTCTTGTCAAGTATTCGCGCGGACAACCTCGACGAGTTTACAGAGCATGTCTAGGATATTATGGACGTCAGATCGGTGCTTTGTCGATTTCAGTGTGCTGTTGTTCGCCTCTCGGCTGTCCATATCGCCAAGGTCCAACAGTCCATGCTCCTCGAAATCGAAATCTCCAGCGGAAAGGTGACAGTAGGAGTAGTCGCTGACCCACAGAGGGGGACAAGGGGAGTCGTGGAAAGAGGGAGAGTACTCAGAGACTTGAGGTCTTGACGTCGTCGTCTAGGCGTTCGCTGGTCCGCAACACTGTTTGGGATGGTTGTTAGAAAGCTTGATAATCGGGCACACACGAACTAAAGACAAGGCATACAATTGTGAAAAAGTGACCCCGATTGCGATGTTTGGTCATTCTGGCACCTCGGGAATGGGATGACACGGCGACGTGGACAGCGGCAGGGCCTGGAGAGTGGTACAGCTATTCCGCGTGCTGACATTGGGCGAAGGGTTATCGAATATACCACATGTTCGATCGTGATGTTGCGTCTGACAAAAATTAAGTACGACCCGTTAAGCGCAGAATAAATAGGAAGGAGGATGAAGTTGAATGTTGAAACAATTCCAAGAAGGCAAGAGTAGGGTGGGAATGTGGTTAGCACGGCATTCTTACGGACCTCGAAAGATATTGATGGCCCTTTCGGCTCTTCGGCGGGGAATGATTCTGGCGTGATCCTCGGAAGAACGAGAGCGACATCAAGCCAGCATCTTTGGAAACTCAAAGGTAAGGGCAGTCAGAGAACTTGCAGCATAAATGCTTTTTTACCTTCGTTCGTGTTCCAGTTTCATTCATGTTGGGCTTTAGCATACGATATTTAAATAGCATCATTAGGCATATTATGCCCGCACATACGAACATCGTCAGCTTATATAAGCGCGCAAAGCCATTCCAAGCGAAAACAACCTCGAGGACATCCCACATGCGCCAGATGTCAAAACGCGAATCTCACCGAATTCCCCACCTTTTATCTCCTTCCCTACCTCAATATGGAATTGATAAGACAAGTAAAGGCGATGCATGTCCCCACGGTTGTTCCTTGACCACCGCCCACCATTAGCACATCCCACCGTTGACGGAGCGACGATTGCAGTTACATGTATCAACCGAATACCAATCGAAAGAGGCGTGCTGTTGGGATCTGACCAATTTCTCCACTAGAACGGAGTTCGGACGCGGTTGGTCCGACAACTCTTTTCCACCTCCAGGCTCAGCGCTCAGCGCCCAACGTCAACGTTCAACCTTCAAATTTCGTGCCTCTATTCATCAGCCATGCTCGTTAGTGCCCCTTCTATTTATCCTCAGCTCCGATTCGTTGTATCACCCTTGGTCTACGACTGAACTCGACGACCGACCAACCGATGTCACTGAGGTCCATACCATACATCTAAGCACGAAGACAGTCTGGGATCTCGATGACTATAAAAATACTGCTCGAGGCTCAGTTACGCGTTCTAGGACGCAGAGCGTTGACCCGCCCCTCAATTAGTTACTAATTATCTTGTAATTATCCATCAATTATTCACCGGCCCGGGCTGCACGGTTGGGCACGCCGTTACCTAGCGATAAGGTTCTGCATTCAATCCTCACCCCCTTAGGTGATCCTATTGGCAGAAAAGGTTGATTCGTGATATCACCAAGAATCTCCAAAAAATAAACTTATCTATAACTACATTTCTTCCGGTACTCCCTTACGATCACGGATCAACATGAGGATACGATGCAACAACTTGAACAAGAAACTGCCGTGCCTTCTGTGCCATTACTATTACTAGTATTAGCACACTGATTTGCATGCACATGGTCAATCAATGCGATTGCTGTACGATTTCATTCAACTTGTAGCACCTGATGATCCCACCTGTCACGCCATATTAGGGGTGTACCAGGGAGCTTAGTACATCACTAGCGCGAGGAAAAAGGATCGTTTTCCTGCTACACGCAATAGCTAACAATAGCTCTCTTCCATTTTCCCCTCTAAGTCTACGGTTATCTCAGGCAGTCTGCATTGGAAAGGTCCCTGTGGCGGCATCACGGCACCGTGGAGTCCCATCAACCCCCATTGCCAAATGTGGATGCGCCTTTCCATGCGTCGCGTGCGACCTTTTGTGCGCTCGCTGTCCATGACGACGTGCAGTGTTACTCCACTGTTCCAGATCCATTTTCTGTTAAAAAAAAAATTTGCCTAGCCCAGTATAACAAGCTTATATAGTAATAATACAAAGTTATTAGCATGGGAATAGCCTCTGGAGTGGTACAATCACCTATCTGAACATGCATGCTCATCATATGATAATCACCACCCATAATCAGCTCCAGAGAACCTACTTGACCCAATAAAAGTCTTGAATATTCGTCATTAGTATATGTGAGTGTAGGGGTACAAGTAGAAGGCTTTTGGATTGCCAGAACATATCCATTCCAGATGTGTAATATACCCCAACTTCCTACCTCTACCCACCCACTCCAAGGGTACCCGTACTCATATTAACTACATAGAACTACTAGAGTAAATATATGGAAGACATATGGGCATCTATCTGTCATATTTTATGGGTATAATCCACAGTGACGTGATGCCGCCACAGGGACCTTTCCAATGCAGACTGCCTGAGATAACCGTAAACTTAGAGGGGAAAATGGCAGAGAGCTATTGTTAGCTATTGCGTGTAGCAGGAAAACGATCCTTTTCCCTCGCGCTAGTGATGTACTAAGCTCCCTGGTACACCCCTAATATGACGTGACAGGTGGGATCATCAGGTGACTTGTACGTCCTAGGGCTACCGAATTTGTCCTAAACGTACTTAATGCGAGTAACTATATAGTTGGAGCGAAATAGATTTCGCTCCCACCTCACCACCCCCATGGCCTTGGTCGACGCCATTTTCTTCAACGTCACTATGAGGCTGTATTGTCTCAGGATTGTGATTGCAGCATCAGTTGGAGTTTTAACGATGATTGGAGTTCCAGAAATCGCTTCCCCACCATACGACTTTGAATCAATCCTCCTTCTATTGGTCTTTGTCCTTGTTGCAGTTCACCACCTCATTAGGTGAGTAAAACCACTTCATAAAGCCCCGAAAATGATCCATCAAGGTCACCCAGCGTTTTTGCCCTCAAATACTTTTTTGGAATCATCGACCTTGTCTTGGTGCTTCTGGAGATCGGAGGTATGTATATTCTCCAATCTGTCTGGCCGAGCGCTACGCAGTAATTGACAAGTTTTCTGGTAGTAACCGGGTTTTTTATGGTGATTTCGCTGGTTCAAGTTTACTATGGCCCTCTATCTTGGCCAGAAACCCTCGTTCTTCTCACCGCTCTGAACTTGATAATTTTTGGAGGATTGTTGGTCTTGTTGATCTCTCGGATTGCGACGGTTTTGCGCTCCCCAAAGAGTTTGTTAAAAGGCTTTGACATCTATTCTTGTACACCGGAGTTACGGGAAAATTACACAAAGCTCGAAAACTTATTCGGTAGAGCCATCTGGAAGGAGCAGTTCGTGTGAGTGTATTCTTGTTGGCCAACCACTTGAGCAACTGCTAAAGGCGGGTCATTACAGAGGGGAAAATTTACCAGTCAGATTACTTCGAGGGGTGTTGGGTACTATACTTCTCGGAGGCATCGCTGTTTACGTCCTCCATGCCACCGTATTTAAGCCCATCTGGGAAACGACGCACTTGCCCACCAAAGAACTTCGGATTTCCAACTATAACGCTGACCCTATGTTGGGCTTCAAATTAGGAAGACCAGTCTGGAATATCCAGGTAGGTACTATTGATTGTGCGGAAATAAAGATTAACGAAACTTTCAAGCCAATGTTGTCACCGTCTAAAAATGAAATGTTGGACGGTATCCAGGTAGTTTCGCTTGGTAACCAAGGCATGTCTTTCCAACCCTAAAATTTATGAACATGAACACGTAACGGACGTGAAATGTAGATGCTAAAACGCTTGAGGGAGTTCCTCGCTGCACGCCCTTTCCGAACGATTCGTGGATGCCAGGATTTCAATGTGCCTGGAACCCGGATCAAGGAATATTGGTCACGGTGAATTTTACGGCCCTGTACAAGACGCCCGGACCATCGACAACGGTTATTCTTCTACTCAGCTTCGCTAACCAAACCGAGATTGAAGTCGAGATTCTTCATGGTAGAGGAGCCCCCTTCGCCGTCATCCCTGGGATCAACGTCGTTGCAGCGGTTAGCATGGGGGTTCGACAAGTTTTCTCCAAGCCTTCCTTCGCTGCCCTCGGACTCTTCCAGGTAAAACGTGATTTTAAATTGTTTCGGCACTCGTACTAACAGGCTATGGATCTTATTAGAGTTCAAAAAAGTTTTGGGCGTCACATATAATAGGCATATATCCAGACCCATCATCAAACATTCCCCGGTCGGAAAATATTTCGACAATCCGCTTGCTCTACGTCGATGTGCCTGAAACGAGGGTTATATTGGATTACACAGGCGATTCTGTAATTGATGGGTTCACAGCTGTTGGTGGTTTATGGACAGCGCTCTCTGGGATTTTCGCCATCCTTTTCGGAGCACGTACTCTATTCGGTACGACATCGAGTTTTGGTTCAGGAGTAGGCACATTTTGAGCTATAACTTATTATTTACCAGGTTCCAAACCTTTTTCAATTTTCGGCATCGCTCATTCCCTCCAACATCGGCGGATAAAGGAGGAATACGAGAGGCAATACCCTCAAATCATATTAGAGCAACAAGCGCCTGAAACGAAGGGTCTCGTTGCTCTTTTGCGGGACCATCTCATCGACCTCAGTTTCTTGGAAGAGAAACCTGCCACAAATAAAGCGGTCAATCCTGACGCAGTAGGAGCTCGGGATGTAGAAAGTGGTTCCGAAGATCAACCCGCAGCAGAAGGTGAAAAACTTCTTCCATCCTAATTCCCTGAGCGCACCTGCCCTATCCTTCTCTCCCTCCCTGTCTTTTTGAAGAGGACCGATATCGTAATTTATAAATGTGGACTGGAAAGTATGCAAATAATTCGATGTTCAACCTTAAATTGTCGCTGGACGAGAACCCAGAGAGTTGAGCCTTGGGTCGTGCCATCTACTCGCCCAAAGAACAAAAGGAAAGGCGGACCCTATCAAAAAATGAAAATAAGAATAAGGAAAATCACGACAGAACCTTAACAAAGAACGAGGCGGGTAGAGATGGATCATGGGTCTGAATGCTTGGGATTACGCACTCCGCCTCGCTGGCGCCGCGTAGTCAGTCAAGTAAAAGGGAAACACGAGTTCGAAATGACCATGCAGGTTCGCCTCCACCGTGCTTCGATGAGATTCATTCCATCTGGGGTGGGAAGCGAGAAAAATATGTGCATATACAGAAGAAGGGAAGAAGAGGTAAAATGAAAAACGGCGCTGAAGGTGCTGCTATTCAGGATAAGTAGGAGGGAATACTAGGAACAACTCAGAAGACAGAAAAGATAAACCTCTAGAACGTAGGAAAGCGAGATGAGAAATTGGAAGGAAAAGAAAGCAGATAAATCCGGCATTGGAGTGTCCGCTGGAACAATCATTTAGTTTGGCTTGAATGCGGCGCCGCCAGGCTCTCGTGGCTTGGCTCCTTCAATCCTCTTGTCTGCTAACACCGCAGCGGTGAAATCCTCATCTTCATGGCTCTCGGTGTCTATAATGTTGCACGGATTATAGATCAGGAGCAACGCGGGCGGTTATATACAATCCAGGGATATTACAGATGAAGAACCCATCTAGTATAATGTCCAGTATTATGGATGGTCACTGCCGTGGCCGGGCTATTTTGCCGGGGGTGCAAAATTCTAACGATTTGCCAAAGGATTTTGCATCCCCTGCAAAATAGTTCGCCCACGGCAGTGGGTAGGCAATACAGTGCGGTTATGGAGTTACCATAAAGGGAAATTTTGTGTGGCCATAGGGTTGCTTTTTCGCCATCATAATATTTTTTTCATCTTCAATTCGTGTACCCTCTAACCATCTTTACGAACAGTGCTGTGATTTCAATTCCTTGGTACAAGATCTTCCGATGATGAAAAGGCTTGTCCGAGTCCGAGTACCTCCTCCCTTTCTGCGATATCCTTCCCAAGCCAGTCTGCGGGTCAACGACCACCACCAGCTTCGTTCCCTCCAACCATACTGTCGAGCAACTGTTACGCAGGGGGAATCAGATTAACCCAAGAAAACACCGCGCAAGCAATGAACACCCTCTGGGATCTTTCATGACCTTTCGTCTTCCTCTCTACTCCTTCCTTCTAGCCGTCGCGGACCACACCTCGTGCTTTGTATGTGGCAATCTTACCTGCCGGCCTGATTAGGTATATCTCCCTACGTTTTGGTTTATGGGCACTGGATTAGTTTTGAGAAGGCTTCGTGGGTCGTGCGTACGTGGCGATACTTGATGGTTTCTGAACGAAGAACTGACATGAACGGTGTAGATCTCTCGTTGTCACTCAGTCGGAACCCTTCCAATTCATACCTTTCATCATCAACCCCTTCGTAACGCCACAATTGCATGACTATACTGCCTCGACTCCAAAACCCCTACAACAACCAATCATCTCACGATGAGCGACTCTTTCGCCGGCCTCTGGGCCTCCACAACTCCCTCAAACCCACCCACACTCGCCTCCACTCCTCGTCCCACCCACCGATTCCACCTGCACCCTTGACCAAGGCTGACATACGGAAAACCCGATCTGTTCGCGGCCTACTCTCATTGTCAACCACTACCGGTGGTTCCTCCGTCCTCCCCTTCGTGCCATGTACCCGGCTCAGGAAGGTCCGTGCCCTCCTCGTCTGGCGTGCAACGTTCAGGATCCACTCCATCGATTTGAGGCGGCCGAGGGGCCACAGGAGGGATGTGTGTAGCGATCTGTTCGCTGGGTCTACCACTGGTACCAATGGGACCAAGAATATGACGCTGGCAACGAGGTTGGATTTGAAAAATCGGCAGCAGCGGCTAAACTCTGGATGAAGCTCGAATGCGGCGTGCGGAGGGAACAGTGTGGGTGGCGTTGGATACTTTATCTGGGTTGTCAATGTGCGAGCGTCATGCAAGTAATGCAAAGGCGGAGGATAATGATGGAGGTTTCGGTGATTTCGGCGCTGGGTCGAAGTCGGCTCTCGGCCGTTTCTCTCACTCAACGACGAAACCCATGTAGAAGCTCTGAGATCTGGACGAGTTCTCTTTCACAAGGACAACAACGACTGCTGCGTTAACTCCTGAAATGACCAGCCGTGCCAGCCAACCAACGACCAAACCAACAACTCCGCGTCCCCTACACCCGCTCCAACTTCCTCCACCAGAACATCTCCCAGTACAACCACCCAACAAACGACCAAGGCCCTCAGTACCTCCCTTACCCTCCTTTTCCCCCTTCACTCGCTTCACACCATCGCACCTCAAGCACCGCGCTCTTTCTCTTTGTCAAATAGCACCAATAAAGCAAACGACTCATCGTCTAACGCCAACAAAAAAGCGAGCGACCCATTGTCTACCGGCACAAACAAAAACAGAAATAAAGCAAACGACGCGTTCGAATACCTCGATGACGATTTTGACTTTGGGAAGACGGAAGAACGGGGGTTGTTAGAACTTGACGGAGTATCGAATGCAAACGGAATGCTAGAAGAAGATAATATTCTGGATACACTCAGTACCACCGTTGAAGTCATCCGTCCGCGCGAGTACTCGCAAAAAGGTGGGTGTACATATTGCATTGCATTTCACCTCGTGCTCGTTTTTCGAATTGCTGACATTGCTGCGTTACCCCTACACAGACCCCACCCCATCTCCATCCTCTCAACCACAAGCGAACATGAACGCGAGCCCCCAACGACGACTGCCTCCCCATCCTTCAACATCCTGGGTTAGATCGTCGAAATGGGATTCCCACTCTCACGAGCGAGGAAGGCCCTAGCACTCTCTCGAAGATACGCAGCTCGTTGCGGCATTCCTGGTCATAACATGGACGTCAAGGTGTCGCGTCTAGCACTTGCCACCTGATAGGGTCATCCATCAAGTCACGATCGGAAAGGAAAAACGGTTCAGAGGTCGACTGGCTCGTTAGGTTGTCATTGTCGCCCGCCTCAATTCGTGTCAGGTGTTGACTCGTGCCTTCGCTCAACGTTCAACCTCAACCCCCTCGTTCACATGGTCATACAACTCCCACAGATTCATCCCATCGCACACTCAACCTAACAATTCCGAAAAACAGATCACATCGACACTCTGGATGGAGATCTTAGATTTCGGGGGCGAAGATAGTAAAATCCAAACGATATTGACGATCGGGGGTCGAGGAATGGTATATAGGGATCGACTTGCCACCAATCCGATTCGGGTCCCGTCTTTTATCATCGGAATGCGATCAGTGCGAGAGAAGGTGTTAACCTCGAGTGGGTGGGGTATGCTTTTCGACGGGGCTTTACGGCGGGTGTCGTTCACTCGTGCTCCTCGTGTTATCAGTCGTCGTTGTCGTCGGAGCACCCCTAATATCCTCCAACACCTCTCAGCTCCTATAAAAGCGCCGCCTGTCGTCGTCTCTCCAACATAGTCTGCGTTCATCCTAGCGTGGGCTTCACAATCCATGTGTCCACACATCATCGGTCATAATGAAACCCACGCCTGCCCACAATCTTCTGTCAAAATTGGGTGCTCAACCTCGCCAACGTGTAATTCGTATAAGAGTTAACAGTAAAAAATGTCCCACAGGCAGGACAGAGCCTGTACGCATTAGGGGCGGAAATGTATTTCCTCAGATTGAAAATCTATGTGACACCCGTTTTGTAGTGGATAGGTCGTCATCACGTGACTTTTGGTGAGAAGTTGTAAGCTTCTGTGAACTCGGCAGCATCTGCTGGGTTTAGGAATTTGATTGAGCGATTAGGTGCAAAGTCGCTGGGGAATTAAGCCTGGTTTAGCATGCAAGACAAAATTTTGTTTGAAGGCAATCTCGACATACCGGATAATCCGAAGGTGGCCGATACCCACAGCTGGTGCTACAAATTCCAAGAAATCGGACAGGGTCATCCAGGATGGAACAGCCAACACGCCGAGCATGATTCCGTCAGGGTGGAAAGACAGTCGTGAGTTGTGGATATGATGTGAAAAGTGATCGCGTAGGGGGCTGTGGTGGGTACACGTCTTTGTGGCAGAGGTGAATGATAATCTCCCTCTTCCATCCCACCGGTGCCGTTTTAGTCTGCAGGTGCATCCCATCCTTCACCTGTGCGTCCGAGAATCTCATTTCGAAAATCTGGCCAAGGATATGAGAGGTATCGCTCCAGACGAATTTACCTTCATGAAGCCTGAATTTTATCCCATCTGGGACGAGAGTGGTCATGAACGACTATTAAAGAGGTATACCGGATAGTGAGCTACCGCCTCTCGTCGATGACGAAGCACTGGCTGCTCAATCAGCAACACCTCCTGCAGCTCTGACGGCTGCCTCTCCATCACCTCTTGCTGTGGCCTCTCCACTACCTCCTGCAGCTCCAACGGCCGTGGCACAGCTGTTTGTCCCAGCACCTTCCAACGGACCATCTCAACAGCAACCTCCTCCACTGCATGCAACAACTTCCTTTGGATGAAGTTACCACTCCCTGGCATCGCTTCGGCAATAGATCGTGTCATTCGAGGGGAAGGCTTTAGGCTTTCAATCCCTGCGGCACAGCTCCCGGCATTTGAGGAGCAGGGGGAGTTGGACGAATCTGCAGATAATGGAAGAGAGGTGAGCTATAACAGCGAGGATGATAAAAAAACAAGGACGGCGTACCTTCTGCGCTCCCCCCATCGTGGCACCACTGCGCCCATCCTTCAATCCCCGGGTGCGACCCCCAAATCCTTAACTAGTCAAAAAATGGGCAGCTTACCGCATGTACTTACAACATCTACAAGCGGGACGGGCTATCCGAGGTGTGGTTTTACCTTTGGGGAATTCTGTTGAGATCGCACCGTGGCCGTGCCATTGACCCTTTATTTCTTTCATCCTCTTTCTATTCTTTATTCCCCCTTTCTTATTTATCATTCTCTTTGGTCTGTGGTTTCCTTTATACTGTTTTACTTATATACCACGGACACCGTAGGATAGCACCTCAGTCCGTATATCCGTGAC
>Ga0307513_10009346_pt1 | contig 12411 bp, 11 predicted proteins | sample 15_EM_MG_FD_202174 | JGI IMG/M metagenome (GOLD analysis project Ga0307513, IMG submission 202174) | Populus trichocarpa ectomycorrhiza microbial communities from riparian zone in the Pacific Northwest, United States - 15_EM | ecosystem: Host-associated > Plants > Roots > Unclassified | place... | reverse complement strand
AATAACTCAGCCAAAACCTCGTTTTACATTCCAGAATTTTTATACACAGTGTATATTAATATTTACATGCTCCTACCTTAATTAGTTTTTTATTCAACTGTTGACTGACAGACTAACTAAGTATAGGTTGGTGGACCATGTTTAAGGAGACGGTAGATCATCGGTATGATGATGAGGTGGAGCTCGCTGTTCGAATTAGTAAACGATGTAGCTATCACTGAAGGGCAGAAATGGAAGATTTGCCTCGATTACGTTCGTACCCCCCTTTCCCCTTGATATTATCAGGCTCGATGGCGTCAACGTTTGCTTTGGCCCTTTCCTCAAATTCCTCTCGCTTACCCGTTCCCCTCGAAACGAACAGCGGCGAGAACTGTGGCTGGCTCCTCTCGTTCACCCCCTTACGGTCCAGCTAGCAGCAAAGATATCAATGGCGAGAACCGCGGCCACGCAGCGAGATCAAATGACAAGAAGGCGACCGCATGTACGAGAATGCTGCCTTCTCGGCTTCTTGGCGTCCTCAGGCTTGACGATGTCCGCTTGCTTAGGACCGGTACGTTCCTTATTCCCACCACCATCTTGCCGAAGCATTCTAATTTTTTCTCAGTCAGTCCTACAACATGTTCACATCCTGCTCAGCGCTGTCTTAAATCGCATTGGATTCAAACTCATCATTTCCATTTTCCTCTTCTCCCCCTTCATGTCGGTCCCCGGGATCTATCCATCTCACCTCCTTGCATCTCCGCTCCCTGCTGGACAGGTTGGCTCATATGCCAGTCCCTCTACAGATGCAACCCCCTGACGTTTTGTATCCAGACAAGCCTTGTTTGCGATGCCGTGAATACGCTGACACCTGCACGCCTGATGTTAATCAACGACATCGGAGGAAACGAGTAAGTCTTTTGTTCGCGAGCTTCGATGGGGGGTTGAAGCCGCATTGGTGGGCTGGAATCCGGGTCTCCGTATCTGGTCGTATTGCATAATTTTCCCGGTTCTCGTCATGCAAGTGATACGTGAAGGGAAGTCATATGACCTTTTAAGTGAAGACGTTGAGAGCCTGCAGGTTCCAGCCCGAGCACAGGCTTTGACCCATTGTCGGGGCTCAGGGATGAGATGACGGACTGGGAACAACTTGAGGTGGAAGATCTGCGATATTGGGCCCATGGATGGATGTATTGGGTCGAGGTATGTTCTGGACGGCGCAGCTTGAAGCTTTCAAGTTCTGTTCTCAGCGCTCGTCATTTGATCTTCGTGTGCTTCTTTTTTTTTTTGGCTTTTGGCTTTTGGCTTTTGGTCACCCCCTCAAATCCGGGATACCCGAATACTACCCCGTAAAATGCTTGATCCTCTGATTTGTGCATGCGATTCGAGCATGGTTACTATGCGCAGACTTTCATTGGTGTTGTTCTGCTTCCCGCTCTGTTGTAGCGTTCGTCAATTCAGAGCTCACTACTGAATTGCGGCCACACTGTGTATTCTTGTAAACCAAAGTGAAAAGTGATTCGGTGTTCGTCGTTAAAAATAGCTTCAGAAGTGTGTGACTGCAACGAACTTTGGTCACTGTTTCTTGACTGACTCGTTCGGTTCAACTTGCCTGCGCTCGCTTGCTCCTCGATACTGGCCAGCAGAGCTCCAGTCCCCTGTGGCCTGGCCATTATCCCTCCTCCGGATACGGCCAATTACGATTTCCTCTCGTACCTTCTTCGCCTCCACGCAGCATACACCCCACTCCACAGCTCGTTCTCCGAGTCGTCCCGGCCTACACCGCCTTTTGTTACGCCTGCGCGCAGCCGCATGGCTCTCTACATCTGCGGATATCCAGAACCGCATAGCCTGGTCCCCACCATTCATCGACGACATCGCGCCCTCGTTGCTTCTAGCGTCGCCCCTTAACCAGTCCTCAAGTCCGTAATCTACGGCCCCATAGGCACACCAAATCCGTCCTCAGGCTGGGTTACGTTAACCATCCCACTCTTTGGACGAGCGAGTTCCCTGCCGGATAGCATGTTGGGTATGGGAGGGCTGAATAACTAAGGCGCGTGCTCTTGCTTACTTCTATCAAATGTCTATCCTTCTCGGTGTCGTCGTTGTGATACCATTCCTATTCGTTATTATCATCTTGCTGACGCAGAAATTTCCCATTAGTTCTCAATTTAAACCCCACGTTAATGGCAATGCCGGAGGGTATATTCTTTCGTTTTCCGCATCACTTTTCTCTCTCTTTCTCCGTCCAACTTCGAATATTTGGATTTATTCTCGTCTATTTCTGTCTTGTCTCAACGTTCATGTTGTCCATTCTGACCCAATATCATTTTCAGACCCACTGCAATCCACGTTATCGACACCGAGCACTGCTCGATCATCTATGTCAGCGTCGTCTTCAGTCTCCCTCAATCTATCACCACCACGATAACTTCCTCGACTTTTAATGCATCCACAGCTCCATAAACGCTCATCGCAGCGTCAATGTCAGCCATGTGGCCGTCACTTTCAACAGTACAACCACCGCCATTTTCACCCCCCTTCCGAGCCGCGACCGAGTTGCCTCCTCAACGTGATCTCGACTTCTTCAAACGAAATTAGTGGTTCATCTCAAGACAAGCCAACTTCTCCATGCATAGAACGCCCAGAGGGTTCCGAATTTCGACACCCCGAACCACCGATGAGGCCAGACAAATTCTCTCAAAATCGTGTCCTGTGATCAGCGGACCTATCCTGGACGCGCCTCACGTCGCCTCCCTGCCCTTATATGACCAGTATTTGTCAGATAATGCCGATTTCACTTACAATACTCTTGTCAGGAGTGCTAAACTAGCAGTTTAATTAATCGTATATCTCAGAGCACCCGTGTATCTGACAAGCACCACCGATTTAACCATCAACGAGACTATTTATTCATTACTGGGGATCGTGATCGCAGCTCTCTCCGTATCTGTCCAATGCCAAGATAGTAAAATACTTGAGAGAAAGTCGTGTCGTTCCCTCCTTCAACTTTCTGCGTTTGTCCTATCGTTTGTCGTCTTGAGTGTCAAATGATTTGCTAAAGAGATGTCGAGGCGCGTGTGCATGGTGTAAGTTCATCACGAACATGAAAATCTACTACGATTGCGTATAGGAAATAATGCAAACGCGTCACAAACAGCAGCGGCGACACAGAGAAAAGAGGATCTTAGAGTGTTGCTACTTGGCTACTTGGCTATGGACGCGGATTATTCATTTAAAAGGGAAACTTACCCATTATATAACAAAGATTTTCCAAATGCGACGATTGTTGAATAAAAATAGGGCATCGGGGTTCTTTGAGATATATACGCGAGTTTGAAGCGACTAGGGATTCGAATTCGTTTAGCAGATTCATAATCAAAGAATGAACCATAGATCGTCCTCCATTCCAGGCGCAAGAGAAATTCCCAAGAAAGCGCTTTGGGAAGAGGGAGTCCTTCGGCGGAACGCAGAACGATAGTGCATGAGAAGATTTACGCACCTCACTAAAATTCTCGTAATATGTCTTGCGACGGTGGCGTCTCTAGTGGGTAGTGCCAAGAGCGTGAATGATTCTTCATTTCGAATTCTCTTGGGTGGGTGAAAGCCAATGACAAGGTTGCCATCTACTATAAGAACGAGATGTAACACGTATGGGTGCAATCGTATAGGATGGCTATGGAACCTAGAACTATACCACGTTCCTCGCTCCCACCCATCCAGAAATTCACCCCCCAAAGACCATCAAATATCCACTCCGCATCCACCTCTCCGCCTACATCATGCCAAGGCGGCAAGACGATGTCTGGGAGGTCGTGCTCCCTCACTTTGCGCAGCCGAGAGGCCCCAGTGGATAAGCGACGGAAATAATGTCGGGGATACGTGCGCAACAGGATGCAGCATTGGGTAGAGGCGACGTGAGTCAAAGTGTACTTCTTGTGGTAGAGACGTTCGCGGAGCTAGGCTGGGAGGCTGAAAATAGGGATGCGTCTGATAGCGGCTGGGAGTCGCAGCAGCCCATAGAATAATGGGTTTATAGAAAGTCCCACTATCGAGAAGTGGAGGTTGAGAAGGGCGTAGTCGGGGTAAATGGTTGACAATAGCGTAATATGGTGGGTTCGAGGCAGTACATCACTTTTCTGAGGCGAAAAAGGGGAGGGAAGGGGCGAATGTTAGTCAGAACCAATATGTATCTATCTGTGTATTGCGCACCTGTGTTGCCTCAACACATGGACTATCAATATCGACCTCACCATACAAGGATGTTCCAGAAATCCAGCCGCAACACGTCCAATCCAGATCCACCCCTCGGCCAGGATCGCGTAGAACCAAACCGATACCCAGAACACCTTGTTTCGGTACTCTGCCCGCAGAGTTAAGGTCCGGATTGATACACGACAGGAGCGATGAAGGCATGGGCGAAACAGGATGCGGCTTTAGGTAAGCTGGTTGGTGGATCGGGTTCCTTTATCATGCGCAGTTGTATCCATAGTACTTGGTGAAGAAGGGCGTACAGACTTCGGACTCCACAAACCGAGAGGCGAGTCGAATTGTACCCCTTGCAGTGGAATATGGGGGTTGGGTTGGGCAGAGCGGTCGAGGGTGTAGAATAACTAGTGGATGCATAGGATGGCCCAGAGTTTAGGTAAGGTTCAGCTATCGAAGAGTGGGATTTGCAGATAGCGTGAAGTCGAGGTGAATGGGCGTTGACGATAGCGCAAAATGCTGAGTAGTAATAAGCAGTATCAGTATATCACATTTTCGATGGAAGAAAAGGGAGTCGATCACTGAGGCCGAAGGACGAGAAACTGCGTGTTCGTGAATCAGAACGATTTCGAGTGCACTTGGAAAGGTTCTTACCGATTGCGAAGGAAAGTTGGCGCGCGTGCGATGGTGTAGCATCCCAAGTCTCTTTGGGAACGCATAAATATTAGTGAACAACAATTTCTATCCATGTATTACGCACCTATTTTCCCTCTCCAATGGGTGGACCATCGACGTCGTCCTCAACAATGATTACAATAAATTTTAGATTGATGCCATCATCGAAATGTTCCCACCCGTCTCTTGAATTCTTTTCAAGTCGGCCGGTGGTCGACCCGATAAAACTCTTCACCGTTTGCGCAAATAATAAATCGTATTAAATGTCGCGCAATTTGAAGGGCTTGTTGGGACAATGCGATGTACGCAAAAGTAGTTGAGCCACTTGAAGTAAAAGCCAAACCGCTCATTCGGGCTTGGGCGCCATCCAAGTTGGGACAGCACTGGAGTTGTGCCAATTCGAGCACTGGGCCATGCGCAACATGGGATGTAAATCCTTCCACACATCCCGCCCGTCGACATATAAAAGACCCAGAATCTACATCCTCAATTTCTATCACCCACCGAGTCCACCATCCACGAACAATTACTCACGTCATACCACCACAAACCCACCACCACAATGCAAACCTGACTATATGCCACTTTCATGCCTAACGTATCTGAGCTCTTCGTCGCCCGATACATGGTCAACCAATTTTATGACCAATACACCCACGTTATGGGACCGCTCTCCAGCAATGCATGCTATCCACACAAGAATATCGCACCCTCATCGGCCTCCTTGGAACTGTCCATCTCAGTAGCCTCCAATTCTACTCCATCTTCTTCGATGCACTCAACGAACCCGAGTGAACCGACCAAGAATCCCGCATCCTCCTCAAAATCTTAGACAGGGGTTATCAATGGGCGACTTTAGCTGGGATGAAGCATCGCAGAGACTCCTTCCGAGGAGGTAGATGAGAAGCAAGGTAGTAAGCGAAATCACCCACGACATATATTATCACCTCTGCCTGATTTTACCTCGCCTCGATACTATTTTTCTTCTGACACATTTCTAGATGCTATGTATAACTATATATTCTCTCTCTCTTTATTAATATCCGCCAAGCTACATCAAATGATTACGTACCGGTTAACCAGAGGTTTGCCGCTTAAGCACGCTCATGTCGGGGGGAGAGGAAATTGAATCGGAAGTGGGACGTATAGCTAACAAACCAATACACCCATCCGCATGGAATGTAGGGAGATCGTATAGATCATGTTAGACCCGATCGCATGGTGGTTACATAGTATTCTCGTTATATTGAGGAGGGTAAAAGCCTGCATGATCGACAATTCAAACCAGAGTTGACAGTGAAAACTAAAAAAGCACGAGACCCACACACACCGAGGATATAGAAAACGCTGAGCATTATTAACCAAAGCCTTCAGAACAGTATTGGGGCGTCTAGGTCACTGGCGAGATCATTGATCCTATACCCGGGGGAGTTCACGATATGCACTGCAGAACAGGAGGTTTCGAAATCTTGAAAAGTTGAACGAATCAAGAGCTTCACACTAAAGGAATATCGCAATGTTTCAAAAACATATGTCGGAAAAATGGACGCTGGAGACGGCAGAACTGCTGTGCACGACACGATAGGCAGAGGCAAGGAGCGATTCCGATTGCAGACGGACGACATGAGAAAACTGCCTAAAACTGCTATCTATAGGGTCACGTGTAATAATCTAATCTAATCGGAAAGGATTGATCTAACGCAGAAAACGAATTTCCCATCTTAAATTATACAAGAAAAACAAGGAGTTAAAGGGTATTTCATGACCAGAAATAAATTAGTGACATACATATTCTCCACCGCCTAGAATTGCATATTATCAGCTCAACTAAAACATCTGTATAGTGGCTCGCACAAGAAAAAAGGTTGGTGGTTTAAACACTAATTGGATTTTGGCAAGTAGCAGGGGTTATGGAGACGCAGCTTCGGATTTGCGTACATTAGTTTTACTGTGTGTGGTAATATTTTCCAGCCAAATTGACTCACTTTCCTAGCCCATTAACAATAGGTCCACAGCAGGTCAATCTGCCAGGCCTGAGAATCGTTTCAATATGACTGCGGCACTCAATAAAAATGTCTTGGACTCACATGGCAAATACTTGAGTGTATGATGAAAAGAGGAGGTGAGTTAAGATATTTCATGGCCATAAATCAACATGGACGTACATCGGGCCCACCACCTGAAAATGTAGATTGTCAGCATGATTCTTAGAGTAGCAAAGGATGATAATAAGGCGCACAGCTGGCAGCGAGACCCTGGTGAAGAGGGCAAAGAGGGAGACAATGGATACAACGGAGAACTTCATGACGTTGATTTTTTGGTAGTTGAGCTTGAGGGCATTTCGACAATCAGCAATGTCGGTATACGCATACATGACCAGAGCAGTAAATCCCAACTTTCGATCAAACCAATACCCAACCACCAACCTATTTCTACTATTAAGCTAGCCAAATCGCATGCGTACCACGATTCAGAATTTCGGAGGGAAACTTCCTTCGCCCCATTCAAGTCAGCCATCCCGACCATTCAAGTTGAATTCGGAGATCTGTACACAGGAAACGATGGCTCCAAATTTGAGAATACAAAAGTAAAAATTGTCCAACATAGAGTATGTACATTGCCATGAGATTAGATTTCAAAATTCGACCACCTACCCCCTCCGTATTCACTTGTACCATCGGTCTACCCAAGTATGTACCCAAGCTTACCATCCTCTGCTGCCCCCAAGCCCAACTTCTCTCGTGCCGAAATATCTTCATCCACGTTCCTCGTTAAAATAGCCGTATTCGAAAATGGTGTTGTCATATCTGCAGTCTTATTTCTCGCCATTATCTTGATGGCAACAACTAGTGAAAGTAGAGCAATGCCCAAGGCCGTCTATAAAACATAAAGGTGAGATCATAACATGAGAGGAAAGAGAAGCGACCTACTCCATATGGTACCCAAAGCACAAAGGGACGATACCGGTAAACCTCAGCTTGATAATCAGAGAAACACTGCGCGTCCATCGTTCCCAACGGCAGCGTGAGCAGTGCAGCAGTAACGTTATGCGACATCTCCTCAATCCCCTTCAACACATCCCCCCATATATATACCAAGCCAGCGTTAAGGTCACTTCCTTCTGCACCCTGTACTTTCAAGAAGGAAGGCGGGCCGGCCGGCCAGTTTTCATTCAAGGTGTCGGACGTAGTGGTGCAAAAAAGTGCCGCCGTTGCAATGGAGATCTCCGCAACCCGTGTCTGGAGATCGATACTTGTTGTAGCGGGAAATACGAAAGGGACCAGAGAAGTCATTTGCGTGATGTTCGTCGTAACATATTGTACCCCTCCCTTCGTCTGAACCTTGAGTTGAAATTCGAATCAGTGTGAAACTAAGTAGACAACGCAATTGTCCGAACCTCAATATCATACTGGGCTTCAACAGCTAAGCAAGACGCATTTCCCGACGTTCCATTTGGGCCGTCGGATTTCCATGCAATGTAAAACTCCAACGTCAAATCGGAATACGTCGTCCCGTTCCAAAGCGTAAGCCCATCGCCGCCATATTGGCCTTCTGGTAACGATGATGGGTTTGGTGTGCACTGAAAGGCGAAGGCGGGAACTCCGTTTACTTTGTAGCGGCAGTTAGGCCCGCACGCTTGCGGCAAATCTGGAATGCGCTGCTCGACGAAACATTGTGTGGTGAGCCTGGAGTAAAATGATATAGGAGCCTCATAGAAATTTGAAAGATTTCCGGTGGGGATCATACAAGGACCAGGGACGTCAGTATAGTTTTTGGTGGTAACGGTCAATGAACCAGGTGGAAAAACACCAGAAAGGGGGAGGATGAGAGTAAGGAGTGAAAGGACAACAATAGTTGGGCTGAAAAAAAGAGCCCAAGGAAGGGTTTTGTATATCTGGTCCTGGCGTTCAATCTGATAAATTGTTTCTATTTCTATTTTCCTTAGCAAAAGGTCGAGATCCAGTAGAAATGCATACGTTTGATGGTTAGGGGTTGACGAACAACTAAAAGCCAGTGGAAGTGAAGGAGGACAAATACCATTGTGACTCCAATAGCGAATGTAAATCCAAAAGACAAGCCGACGCCGATCTGGGTTGCCTGATGTTGAGGTACTGCACTCTCTTCACTGGGAAAGAATATGTTAACCTCAATAGCACAGGTAAAAGTTGGGTCAGTGAGTGTACACAAGTTTTCCATTTTCCAAGGCATTAAAAATATGATGGCCCACTGCGAGAACGGCACCCAAAACGAGTGTTCCTATGGGTGTTATGAGAGATCTCCATGCCTTGTGATGACGGGGTTATATTTCGAGCAATCAATATTAGGATTGGACTTACCAATGCTGGAGCGCCCAGATTTGGCGCCGGTGGTGCTTCTAGTCCAGCAAGGGTGTGGGTTTCAGAGGACTCTGAGTAATTGACATTCATATTCAGAGGAGTGGTTTGAGAGGGAAAAAAGAGACCTGATTATTTATATTGGAAAAAGCCTTAACATACAGCCCTAGTGGGAGAAAATAAGCAACTAAGAATAAACCAAATACAACTTCTGAGCACATCGTTTTATCGATCCCGATTTGACTGTCCATAATTAATCGACTTATAGATCGCCTCTAACGCCCTGTCCATCAATCGCCCCTCTCCAGCAGGCCTTGTACCTGTATGACTGTAGCATACGATACCGGATGTAACCGAATGATGTTCTTCTATTAGGACATTCTTCTCATGGAGAACATACGGGCAGTGGAATGACACATGTATATATGCATTGCATAGGCTAACAGAACGAATTATAGATTGACTCCGACCAGCTTCTTCTGCCGTGCGATCGCTTCGTAATGAAGAGGTGGAATCCCTGGAGCCCAGAGGTAGCGGATTGCACGTTGGAATTGGTATTTTAAATTCCGCCATTTATTCTTGTCATCTTCAAATGCACAAAAAATTGGCCGATCTAAACATGCAAGATAATTTTGGAATCTCCTATGCATGATCCGTCATCGAAGGATAGAGAACAGTGCAATGTTATTGATGGAGTGAGGAAGCAAGTAGCTCAAAGGAGGCTACAACATAGTGTACACAGACCTGGATAAAATGATGGGAGGGGAAGTAATTTATATAGGGGTGGCGGAAGACAATGCCGAAGACAAACCCCGCAAGGGAGGACAAAGAATCTATATAGGAGTAAGCACTCAGATCAAACCGAAGTTTCTCCTCCTAAAGACAGTGCTCCAGGTCTTAGAGTTCTCGTGTCAAATAAACCTTTAAAGGCGCCACCTTGGTAGGCATACAGTTGAAAAGAGATGTGATAAGCGCTGGTATTGCATTCGGCCCAAGATGGTAGCACAGCCACATTGTTCCGGACTAAGCCCATATAGTACCGAGAATACTAGTCACTAGTGCAGAAGACGGCGTCAAAAATGTCCGACGTTACACTGCAAAAGGATTTCATCCCATCACCCTTGGCGATGATGTACGAAAATGACTGCAGACTCTTCGTGTCGCATGCAGCTGCTCGGAGCAAACTCGGAGCCCAGCGGATCCCAGGTCGTTCCTAGAATCCGAAAACGGCAGATCTCGTTCTCACTGAGCCAGTGAACCATGGTAGAAACTACGAAATAGCCCCCAGTTCTAGTATTGGGGGGCCAGTTCTGGGAACACTGAATGAGATTGTTGATCAGACCCATCATCTGCCCCACACGATACAAACGAGTGAAATTTTGAGCACGTCGATAATATCAACGTCATTGGCAATCACCGGTACTAAGTTGAAATCTTGGTTTTTCTCTAAGCGGGGTAGAATTCACACCGTCCCCGGCGTGCAGCCTTTTATGCGCCCACTATTATCTGTGAGTTCCGAGTTCCGAGCATCGATGTCACCACCATATCCGCCTCATCTAGACTTACACATGTCCTGATTATGACCAATAGATTTACCACTCTGGGCATGGTCTGTCGAACGAGAAGCCTTACCTAAAGATATCGATCTGGTGATCGCCTCTGATTCCGCGGACTCTCGTACTCGCCACTAATCCAATTGATCTCTTCACTTCACCAAAATAACTACCATCAATCCCTATACCGCTGACTTGGGTAACTTTCATATCGGGCTTTTTGTAAGGACTCTCCATTCGATATCATGTGGCTGTGTTATTGGTCAGTGTTCGTCATCGTTTCCACACCACCTCGAGCTATGTAACAGAGTGGCCTCGGTTATACACCTCTCGTTCGAACGAACAAGAGTCTTTCGTTAATGATTGTACCACCACGCGACCTCTAAAATCCGTTATACGACTTCACCGGCACCCCTAGATGAAGGCGCTCAACCCGTCTTTGAGCCGTCTCATATTGGATATCCCGTCTTTCTGCTGGGAAGTCCCTGATTTGCGAACTTCATCCTCACCACGAGGTCCTGGATCCAAATCTCATCCCTCTTCGTCATGCATTACCCCTCCTCATCACTTTATCCCTCCATGCTCCCTCTTCTGAATCATCGCCGTACGAGATCTTATTTCCACACTTACGATATTATTACTTCCCGCAATGAAGAGACTCGCGACTCGGGAGTGCAAGGAGCGACGGTATCTCAATCCGACCCCCCCCAGCCGCAGACCTTTCCCAGATATGGGTAGATCGAACCCATTTCACTTGTACAACCGACTCATCCCCACCCCCCCCACCTCAAAAACCGTATTGTGTCCCCCGTAATGTAACATAATGTCCCATATCTCTGACTTATCGAACAACGCGCAGCGCGTCTTTCTTCCGCCCTCACGAGTCGCGGTTGTTTGTGGGGGTTGGTTTGGAAGTGGTTTCGGTAAGAACCCGAATTTTGGCTTGCTGATGCGGTCAGTAAACCGAAGGGTGTACTATTTGGATAGATTAGTCACCGTGTTGTGTTCTTTAACATACCATTTAACCCGAGATCTTTATAGCGGATCCCAAACTTGCGTTTTTTACTAATCCTTCTCAGCGTTTCAATATAATTTTATACGATTATGAGTTCCCACGATTATGGAGGCCGATTATGGCCACCATAATCACGCATCACTTGCATAACCTTGAACAAAATCAATCAGTAAAATAAGGAACAGCAGTGAAAGAACCTACCAAACACTCAAATTTTATTGACTGCAGCGTGATAAGAAAGGACGAGGGACAAGGAGGGAAGAAAGGACGCCAGTTGGACGCCAGAGGACAGTGTGAATGAGCAAGACAGTCACGGTTGACTAGGACTAGTGACTTACCGAAGGGGATATCTAAAATAAAAAGCGGCGTTCGCCGGCTCGTTGAGCGTTACACCTGTTCGATTTTTTGACCGCTCCAGATCAATAATAGGACTCGTAAAAGGGCAGTCCGCGGACCCCACTTTCGATCATAGCGCACGGCTCGAGCCGGCAATTCCCGCTTTACAGGTCCTAGAATCGAGAGTAGTGATGTGCAGGCTCGGGCTCGAAGCCCTGAGCCGGCCCGAGCCGGCCCTCGAAAGCCGAGCCAAGCCTGAGCCGCGCTGAGAGCTTCAGGCGGCCTGTGGCTCGGGCCTGGATATTCCTAAGCC
>Ga0307513_10009345_pt1 | contig 12411 bp, 11 predicted proteins | sample 15_EM_MG_FD_202174 | JGI IMG/M metagenome (GOLD analysis project Ga0307513, IMG submission 202174) | Populus trichocarpa ectomycorrhiza microbial communities from riparian zone in the Pacific Northwest, United States - 15_EM | ecosystem: Host-associated > Plants > Roots > Unclassified | place... | reverse complement strand
TCAGAAATAGCTCCAAAATAGATTATTTGCACAATATTTTTAGTAGGTCCAAATTTTTTTTAAGGCCACCTAGGCTGGACTAACTAACCAACGTGATATCTTGGATTTTTTCACTGACACCCCCTTGGATTAAGCTTCATTCGTATCATTGGCTGTGGCCTTCGACTCCGCTTGAGTCCCTGTGTGTGGACGCGAACAGAGCTGCGATATCCACTTACAGCATTGATGAGGCGGAATATAGGTATATGTGTGCTCGCTGTCAACTCGCTGTGCAGTGTGTCTGAATGATGCCAGGAATTGAATCACGTGGCCGATTTTGAAGTGTTAATGAACCGAAACAACACATCGAGACTATTTTCCCAAAAATACCGTCATAATCCCGGATCGATCTTAGCAAAATTCTTCCAGCCGTCTTCGCTGCTTTCTCTTCCACTGACAGTTATATGTTATAATTAAATGGGCGCGGATCCTTGACTCCGATTATCTGTAAATTATAATAATTGTTTATCCTGTTCAAATTTCAATCCACCTGCGCGCCACTTCCATTACGCCCTTTGTTCGGCTGTCGTTTGTTGTTCCTCCATACTAGCTTCTTCCCCAGTGTCCTTTTATTAGGTTATTCGCGTCCATGAAAATCGGAATCGATACGTTGTACCATAAGGCAAGAATTTCGTGAATGACCTGGTCGGGCCTATGTGGGTCACGCACTTCCATTACGCTCTTTGTTCGGCTTTCACTTGTTCTTCTTCCATGCGAGCTTCTTCGTCGGTGTCCTTTTATTAGGCTCTTCGCGTCCACGAAAATCGGAATCGGTACGTCGTACCATAAGACAAGAATTTCGTGAATGATACCCTCGGGCGTACGTGGGTCACGGCAGGACGACGAAAAGGAGGGCTCGCTCTCGAAATTAACATGACCTCATTTTTAAATTTGTTCTCACTTAGTAGTCGGCGGATAAAGTAAGAAAAACATAGGCAGTTTATCTTAGTTTATTTTATTTTCACTCAACCTCGATCAACTTTTGCAACACCCATTGGAAAATACTTGAACCAACGCTTGACCGACACACTGCGCTATGGGAGGTGTTACTTGGGTCTTGTGTCGGGATGCAGTAGCGGCGCCGAACAACAGCCATTTATGGAACTTAGCTTGTGGGCACAATGCCCAATACTGGAAGCGAACATTCAATGAGCTTTAAAAATATGGAAAATTGAAATATTCGGCCAGCAACTAATTAGACGAAGAAGCGAGTGAACTAATTGAACAGGCTGTCGGAAATTCTATGCATGCAACTACACCCATAAATCACCTAGACCTAGCAATAATAGCTCTGGCGACCACATCGTTGATGAATCCTTGGATAGACTTGGCTTGAGGAACCATATCCGCCTGACAGGAATTTGTAAGCAAAGATGAGAGTGATATGGAGGAGAGAAACTCTAACCGGTACAGATGCAACTGTCGTTGCCAGGAACTTGGATGCGCTACCTTGGACACTGTTCAAATCATGCTTAACGAGGACAGGAATGCCGGGGAATAATGAATAGATTGGCTGATCCTTGAACGCCGTGTAGTGAGCAGTAAGTTGGTCCATTGCATGCGAAATGGAGGGGTTGAGGGTTCCTACACCAGCCAAAATCGCATTTGCATCAGCCACCGAAATCGGTTTTGGGGCATCCTGGAATATGAGCGAAATTAGCCAGCTAGGCGTTAACTTGAATATTAAACCTACGTTCATGAACTCCGTCGCTTTGTCGATGGCTGAGACCAGGTTAAGAACGTCCTTATGGATAGCCTACGGCACAGGAGGTATAAAGAGGTGGTTGTTGAGGGAGTTGAACTTGAGAGACATACGAAAGCATCCATAAGATTGTTCGTGGATGAGAATGCAGTGACGGCATTGTCAAGCTTGGTCACTTGCGTCGAGATATCCTGGACACCATCAAGGATAGTTGGTGCGATCGCGAAAGTCCCAACGACGAGGGAGATGAGGAAAAATGTTGTCTGCAGCATGATTCTCAGGACTAAGGAAGGTCTTTGGAAGATCCCACCTTCCATTTTATATCCTGGGAGATCCCACCTTCCGCTTCCTTCCATCGAGAAATTATTGCTGTTTGCACATTAGTTGGCGGTCGTGTGAAATCCATCAAAATGTGCATCTCAACTTCTGCGAGCCATATCGAGATATGACTCGATCGATCGTTGACGTCCAAAGTCAGCTAGTTCATACCGGTAGCCTCGTTCCGAAATTATTGCCATTCATCATTGTGTTTCTTTTTGGGGTTGGGCAAATAGAATACTTAGAGCACAATGACTGGTTGGCAGACATTGTTGGATCTGCATGATGATGTTTATTTGAGCGAAATATGGGTATATTAGCCTGATTCGTCGTTTTTCCATTTACAAGTCGTATGCTTATCCTTTTCTAGAGTGCGGCAGATTCATTAACGTCCAACACGTGTCCAAGCCTGAAGAACTTCAGTACTCCCTGGAAAGTTAATTAACTGGGAAGGTTTGCGAAGTTTTAATAGAGGTAATGATGTAGAGGAGAGCGCTGTCGAAGTTGCTGGACTAGTATACCCAATGGAATCGATCACTTAACTGGGAATGGTTGACAAGAAAACTAAAGGTTCTGGTGAGGAATGACTGAGACATATACACAGAGGAGATATATTTCCCATTGATGTCCTGAAACAGTGTAGAAAGTTTGCAGGTCTTTCCTTAGGAGGGAAACCCGTAACACATAACGGACAGCCAGTTGTGTTTCCTTTTGCCCATTATTTTATGCATTCGAAGGACGGAGAACAATGCGTACGTTGTTATTGATGGCATGGCGAAGCAAGTGGCTCAAAGGCGTCTAGAACTCAGTGTATGTAGTGACAGTTGAAAAGAGATGTAAAAGCGCCGCGATGGTTGCATTCGGCCCGAGATGGAAGCACAGCCACATCGTTCCAGCTGTTGCCCTATATAAGTAGTACCGAAGATACAGGTTATCTACTAGCGCAGAAGGCGACATCGAAGATGTCCGACATTACACAAAAGGAGCCTTTCATTCCATTAGCCTCGGAGATGTAGTAATGACTACAGACTCTTCGTTACCGTGCAGCTCTTCTGAGCCCGGCGAATCCGAGGTTGCTCCAAGATTCCGAAAACAGCAGATCCCATTCCCACTGAGCCAGTGAACCGTGGTAGTAGACTACGAAACAGTCCCCAGTTCTAGTATTGAGGGGAGCCAGTCCTGGAGACACTGAGTGAGATCGTTGACCCATTATCGGTCCACACCTGCTTTGCAATACAAACAAGTGGAATTTTGAGGATGTCGACAATATTACAGCTATCTGCAAAACGCTAGGCCGTTTTGAATTACCCACACCACAGCCAAGTTCCAATCTTGGTTTGCTTTAAGCTGGCCAGAATTCACCATCCTCACTGCGCAACCTAATTATGCACCCACTGTCATCTATGAATTCGGAGCAGCAATGCCCACCACCATAACCACATCCAGACTTATCTCCCGATCACGATCACGACCAACATTTACCACTCTGGACATAGTCTGTCGAGCGACAACTCTTAAAGCTTAAAGTCCCGGTGATTGCTTCTGACTCTCGTACTTGCCACTAACAATTGGATCTCTTCACTTCACCAGAACCACCATTATCACCGCCAACTCGGGTGACTTTTAACTCGGGCTTTATGTAAATAGTATCTGAGGACTCCACAGTGCACACCGCAAAACACTGGTTTGGAAGATTTCATATTCGAAAGAGCCTCCCTAAGTACAGTGATGCTTTTGATTGAGCCATTTAACCCGGGGGAAGTGGGAAACCCCTGGCGCCAGTTTGAACGAGAATTGACATGAGAGGACGGTCAAGGTGAGTGACCGGGTGCAACAAGGGTTTGGACGCACGGCAAAACCCAGTGTCATAGTGGAGGCGGTGAACTAAGAGTCGATCAAATATTTTTGAGATGGACAGTAGCAAAGGCGAGGAAACAACCGACAATGATATGGTTAATAGAGGTTAACATGGTTTATGAATGAGTAACATACCTCGAGGCCCGAAAGCCGAGACTTCCGATGAAGGGCGAGTTGTAAAAGACGGTGGAGAAAGGCAAAATCCTCCATGCCGAGGTCGCCTATAGTCATTGTGGGCGCTATTCGACATGGGCAAGGTCCAGCGATGATGGAAGTATTTTACGACAGACAGTTCCTGATCTTATCCGAACATCCAAATTTTGAGATAGGCACACAGCAGCGAAGGCGGAGTGTTACAGCTGGTAGAGATAACCCACACTGATGTCATTACTAGAGGTCAACGTGATTTGTGAATGAGTAGCATATCTCGAGACCACCCTTATCTGAAAGCCAATCTTATCCGAAAGCCTTTCCATGAAGGGCGAGTTGAGAAAGACGGTCGAGAAGGACAAAATCTTCCATGGCGAGGTCGCCTACAGACATTGCGGGCGTGGTGCGAGATGAATAGGGTCCAGCAACGACGGAGGTCAGCTAAAACCCATGGATGTGGACGAAGGGTGGAGCGACGGGCGCTATTGCAATCGCCTAGGCGGTGTCGACGTCCCCGTGGACATTTTCGAGCACGCCAAAGCAAGGATAAAGCCCTTGTGGAGATGATAAGTATCGATAGTCACCACGTCTGTGAAATCTTATGAGTGGCGATGGGAGATGTTCATCACGGCGAGTTGACATTTCAACTGCGGGGGAATCGCTCTGGAGTAGCAAACGAGGTAAGAGATGGTGGGGGTAGGAAGGAAGAGAGAATGAGAATGAGTTCGTGTTTATATAACCCAGTGCGGGTGGTCGTGATCGATCAGCGCTTACTTGTCCGCGTCCGAAAGGAAAAATCTCAACATTGGTCGTTCTCGGACCCATATACAGACAACTTTGCGCTTGAAATCCCGTTCTACCGAGGCCGATGAAGATGTGGGCGCTTAAACCGGCTATCTCCGAATGAACCATATCGAGGTGATGTAAGCAAATATATAACATCGAGGAGACCCAAATGTGTAGAGAGATAGGCGTATCTTATCCAGGGTAGTATATTTCTCACATTTTTTCCTGTTGTTTCCTTCCTTCCATGGACCAAGGGCCGGCGACTGGACACCCTTGTAACTCAGCAGCTCTGCGCATGACTTCCTCGTGCCCATCTATGATACTCATTCAGGTGTGCGTTCGGATAATGGTATGAAATCAAGCTCGCACCATTCTCGAACTTGAAAGGTCCCTGGAGACATTGTTGTTGTTTGCGGTTAATCAATTACCAAGAAAAAACAACTTCAAGGAAGACGAACCACTTCTTCCAGGCGGTAGCCAGAACTCTTTAAACTGGAAAGAAATGATGAGCCAGGTCATTCATGTCATTGTCGTGCCCAACGTACTGAGGACACGGCATCTCAGCATACATGCCAAGTTTAACGAGAAGCTTTTCACGAAAGATATCGAAAGCTGACATTGGTTCAGGCTTGTACCACGGCCGATAGAAGAATCTAAAGAAGATATTTGAATATTCAGACAAACGATGAGCCCTCAGGGAATGATTTACTCATTCGGATGGAGACGAGGACTCCGAACCTTTTCGTCAACTTTGGGGAGCTTGGGCATTATGGAGAATTTTTCATGATGCTGATGAAAGGTAGGAGCGATGGCTGCTATTGCAATTGCCTGGGAACGTGGAAATATGAACCATCGCTGAATGAAGGCGACTAGTCCCAGAAAACCTTCTGAAAACTTGTGGAGGAACCACGGCTGTTTGGGGTATCTGCGAAGATGATAAGATCGAATGGTTGGATAATGTTTATAGATGTGAAGCACACACGATGTGGATTCTCGAACGATATCACCCATAAGGCAGATCATGACACGTTTGCCAAACGCCTTCAGGCCGAAGGTCTCTGGTATGGGATTGAGTAGTTCTTCTATAGTATGCCCAGCAACTTCTTTGTTAGTATCCGCTGGTACCATGTAAGTTTCCTCGTAAGCCTGTTCCTCCTGTTGAGCAAGGACTATGGACGGCGGCACAAAACGTACCTTGCTCCAGGCAGCCAATCCTTCCAGGGTGTCGGGGATATCCTTTATACCCATTCTGTTGCCGATTTCCACCCAAAAGATATAGTATGCATGCTGCTCCAGAGGGGAAAGTTTTCGCCAGCCGAATCGTGCTGCCCAAGTCTGAAGGTTCAATTTATTGTACTGCAAATAAAGGCGAAGCCTTACAATAGGTTCTAGTATGGATAAGCTTAGCGTGTAAAGATAGTCTTCGTTTGACTAAAATTAACGAATGACTTTAAACTATTAAAGCAATTTGGAGAATGTGCTTACAATCCTATATTTGGAATGTAACCAATTTGTTCGGGCCAGCGCAATCATCGCCCGTGGGTCATCTGCTGGCTTGGGATTTGCGACGTTATTTGTTCCTGACGTTGAAGGGTCCAAAAATCCTGAGATGGGGCACCCGATCCAGGTGGCTGATCGAAATTGAAATTGACACAATCATCAAGCGAAGCCAGGGAAAAGGCGAGGGTAACGACGCACTTATGAGGATCCCAGTCTACCATTCACATGGATCAGCAAGCATTCACGCAACCCGAGGATAAAGGACACAGACATCAGCGTGCCGTCTGGAAACCGTTTCTTTCGACTTGAGCTCGTTTGTGGATGCTAGCAGCTTCGAGATCGATGGCTGGCAGTTGGGGTTATAAGCAGCATTGAAATTATGCGATTTCAAAGATATACGCACGATGCCAAATGTCTTAAACAGCGCAAAACCACCAGAAACGTTCAATAACAGTGGCATGTCATATATAATGGAGACGGCCATGATCTTCTGTGCCTCTTCAGGCGTGATAATCCCCTTCCCGTTGTTCCATCTGGGACCATATTGACAGTGAATGGCATTATACCGTCGCCAGCGAAATGTGCGAACAAGTGCCAACCAAATGACTAGGCCTCCAGAAAATGCCATGAGAGGTGGAAGATGTTGAAACCATTCATCGACCTGGGATGGTGGACTGGGCAAGTGTCCGAGTAAATAGCTCAGTAAATGCAAGAGAGCATCCATGCTAATGTTTCAAGGATCCAGGACATGGTGACAGTTATAAAACCAACATGTGGCATGTCACGAAAACGAACAGTGAACGAGCAGGCCAGCAGCCGAATTAAGTACGGCCTGATTGAACTCGGACTTTATGTCAAGCTTCGCGAACTTCGAATTCGCCCCATGGAAATAATCTATCATCTTGTTCTGAGACGGGAGGTTGCATTAGGAGCGTTATTCGGTTTGACAAAAAGACCATGTCGAAAAAACTGACATACATGTATACTAAGCAAGGAAGGTCAAACGAGCATGATAGAGCTAGAACCCCTGGATGTTGGTGAGAAATGGGGGTAGGAGGTGTAACATTTTCGCGGACCCAAAAGCAAAGGAGAAAGATCTTGGCGAGATGATAAGTCACGGTATCGATGGGTGGCAAATTCACCAACGTAAGTACCAGGTTTGTGAAATCGAGCGAAGTGGTGACAGGACTCGGAGGCGTTCTTCATACCGAGCAAGGGGGTGTAGTTGGAGCAACAAGAGGTTAAATTCTCAGAGAATTTCACTTTCTGAATCCAAAAATTAAGAACGCAATCGGGTAAGCAAGTGAGGGTGTGGAGGTACTTATAAGTATTTCGATGTTCCGCCGGGACAAGTGAGCGCCGCGTGATCTACGATCGCCCAATTCTTCCCATTCAAGATCAAAGCTGGAGACAAACACGACCACCCACACTGGGTTATATAATTTATAAACACGAACTCAATCTCATTCTCTCTTCATTCATACCACCATCATCTATTACATCGCTTGCTACTCCAGAGCGATTCTCCCACAGTTGGAATGTCACCTCGCCGTGATGAACATCTCCCATCGCCACTCATTCGATTTCACAGACGTGGTATGTTGATGACCGTGCCACCAAAGACCATCGATACTTATCATCTCTACAAGGTCTCTCTCCTTTCTCTGGCGTGCTCGAAATTGTCCGCGGGGACACCGCCTAGGCGAATGCAATAGCACCCATTGCTCCCACCTTTCGTCAACATCTAGCCGGCCTCCTTCGTCGTTGGACCCTACCTATCTCGCACCAGGCCCACAATGTCTATAGGCGACCTCGCCATGAAAGATTTTGTCTTTCTCAACCGTCTTTCTCAACTCGCCCTTCATGGAAAGGCGTTCGGATGAGATTGGCTTTCAGATAAGAATGGCCTCGATGTCTGTTACTCATTCACAAACCGCGTTGACCTCTAATAACGGTGTCACTATAGGCTTTCTCTACCAACACTCCGCCTTGAGGGCTATCTGTCGGAAAATGCTTCCATCATCGCTGGACTTCCTATGTCGAATCGCGCCCACAACGTCTATAGGCGACCTCGCCATGAAGGATTTTGCTTTCTCCACCGTCTTTCGCAACTCGCCCTTCATCGGAAGTCTCGGCTTTCGTCCGAGTCCCTCGAGGTACGTTACTCATTCATAAACCTCGTCGACTTCTATTAACGATGTTATCTCCACCAGCTCTTCGCCTTTGCTACTGTCCACCTCAAAAATATTTGATCGACTCTTAGTTCACCGCCTCTGCCATGACACTGGATTTTGCCATGCGTCGAAAGCCCTTGTTGGAACCCGGTCACTCGCCTTGGCCGTCCCTTCATATCATAATCAATTCTCATTCAAACTGGCGCTAGAGGTTTCCCGCTTTCCCCCGGGTTCAATGGGATGGATGTCTCCCTCGTATATATTTCTTTTATTACCGTTCGCGCCATTGCTAACAATAATCTCTCATAGCATTCAACGCACCCGATTATTCATTCCAAGTTCATTCCGTCATCCTCCACGCGGTCGGTGCTACTTACGGTAATTCCGTACCTTGTTTTCTTCTTAGGCCGTGTCGCTGACGAGTCGTCCAGGCCCATTCTCTCTTTTCATTATTTAAGACATAAAATGCGCGCGACTTTGCTTTGATTTTGTATTTCTTTTGCTTGTGACCCGCTGTTGCAGGAAAGGGAAAGGCGGTCAAAAGCGCGTCATTCGTGGACCTGGGTTGCCCCCCCTGCAGCAGTGGGAAACGTAAGAGCTCTTTTTTCAAAGCCTTTACGAAGGCGGGGTGATCAAAAGCGTGTCATTCGTGGACCTGGGTCGTCCCTTTTCAGTTACTTTCCTCACTGCTACGATTGTATAAACGAATACTATAATCAATTCACTCAACACTTTTTATGAGGGAGATGCTCTATTGTCGAGACCGGAGTGAATGAAGACAAGTACATTTTTTGGTCGTCACGAATCAGTTGAGCTTCGTTCTATGGGATATAGATGAGGTTCTGACGAGCTTCGACCTATTCAGAACGCAAGGTGAAGTCAATTGAACTGTGTTTTTCTCCAACATTTTACACGCGGACGTTGCAAGCCCAATCATTCCACTGACCGGGTTCCAATTCGGACCTCTCCACGGTGGATTTCGCTTTGGCTTAAAAGTTGACCGCACAGTTGGAATGCCCGGTCCTCGACGACGTTTATGCAGCGCGCAGCATGCCTTTTGGGCAAGTTGAAGAATACAAATACTTGAGAGTTCGTCAAGATATCCGAGAAATCCTCGAATGTATGCGCCGTCCATGCAGGGAATTGGGAGGAAGCGACGATAAAGGGTGACTCTCGATAACTAAGATTTGTTGTCCGCATCGAGCTACATTTTAACAGCTCGACACGTGAATGCTGAAATGACGGGCCGCTTTGGATGATGGATGCCCGCCTTCAATTATGACAAACAATTTCGAACCAAGAAAACACGATACCCGAGGTCTTCCAACTCGTTTAAGCCTGCAGCACCTTAAACGACAACGCTGCCTAGAGAGTTGGACAAAAAGCGCTCATTCCAAGTAATTGTCGACGAAAAAATTTAGCCAACTGTTGAATTTGACGTTAATTGATAATCCACCGAGACCAAAAAGAGGAGCACGTACGGGATCGAACGTCAACTTTCATGCACCCTTCACTCCTTGGACGACAAACGGTTCCGCAGGCATGTAAAGTCCGGATTTCCTATAGCAATGAGCCGGAAAAGGGTGGTAAGTCTTCAATATAAGTAGTTCAAGCCAGCCCTCAAACGCCTGGGCCTCAAATAAAAAATGGCAGTGCGCCAGCATTAGCGGTTCGGCCAATTCAAAAAATGATGTTCCAGTTTTTATTAAAGCGCCGTGCAAAGTCGATACATTGCGTCTAGTGTAAAGATTCCTTGGCGAGTTCAGCGGCGTAGGGATTACGGGCGTCGTTGCGCCATTCAACAGCTGTACATCTGAATTAGAACTGCGTCCATGCAATACGACAGCCAACGCACATCTGATACCCGACTCTTGAGCTTTCGCGAAGAGATAAACGGTGAGACTACCCGCAATCATGAAGGGCCACAAGGGCTTGACAATCTATAGGTTGGTTAGTTTGCTGCACTTGCATGAATGCGGTAAAAAAAACGTACAGGTGTCGGCCATTTGCGCAGTCCCAGGAATGCCATTGCTTTTAGGGTATGTCTGGAGGGAGCGGAAATGATAAGACGCGCTTTTGAAAAGAAACGGAGCAAACGCACGACTGTATAAGCGGTGGTGGTTGTGGTGTGTCGGGCAGGACCGTTTCTGGTGATGAGCTGGGATTTCTACCGTGGGAACGTCCTTCTTCTTTGGGTGCTACGCATCGAGGTGATTCTTGAACGCGACCTTGTGCTTAAGCTTGATATCTCTGCTCTGCACCACGAGGCGGTCAACGACGAGGTCAAGGACAGTCCACAGGGGTCTTTGTTGGTGGCTCAGTCTCTTCATCAAGGGCCTATACAAGTCCAGAAATTTGGACGTCATCAGCCACCTCTATTACTGTATCCTTCCATTTGCCTTGGGATCTAGGAATGTCCTCAAGTATAAGCACGCTGGTCGCTAAGGCGGCAAAGCTGAATGGAGCACCTTCTGCCGGCGCCCCACCTCCTGTGAGTTGTCTCGTTCTTTAACCTTCAATATGTTTCGCCGTTTGGTGTTCAAATATGGACGAAAGTATTGTTAACAATTTCTTTCAGTGGCGCCAGTTCACGTTCTTCGATGCTGTTCCCGTCAAGGATATACATGATCTGGATAGCACACCGGATATTTTCAAGGTGTGTTCACAAAACCCGTCCTCCGTGGTTCACCCATTAACCAATCTTCCCTGGCGCAGGCTACCCCGGAGATATCTACAATCATATCTTCTTCTTTCGGGATGCTTGTGGCGGATATTCATGGAAGCATCCATCTCCTCAACCGAGATTTCGAATCTATCAAAAGTTGGGTTGCACATGTTGGAGGAAGAGTGACGCACATGGTAGAACGAAGAGGGGTTCTCGTTACGTTGGGTGTGGGTCCTGATGCTCGTGACGAGGTTTCGGGATGTACTGAGATACCTTCAGGAAGAAGAAGCGGTCAGATCACCACTCCTCAAGATTTGGGATTTGGAGAACGAGGATAGCAAGTCCGGTGCTCCGAACCTACTGCGGTCAACAAAAATCCAGCTCAATAACAGACCACATCCAGTTCGTTGCCTTTCTTTGTCTAATGTTGCATTATCAATCTCCCCCCTCCGTAGGTCACAACTGTTGCCCTTTCCACCACTGTAGCCCACCTTGCCATTGGCCTTGGTGATGGCACCGTCATATTATACCGACACCTAGATCAATCCCTCGCGTCCTCTACTTCTCTTACGTCACTTCCAAAAGCACGTACAGTGCATGAATCTCCGACAGAACCCATCACAGGTCTTGGCTTTAAAGAACCGACAGAAGAAGTACCCAATTCCTACCTATTCATTGTGACGACGAACCGCGTCTTGTCATACCAAACTTCAGGGCGGAATACTGGTGGGGTTCCAGTCGTGATCGACGAGATTGGTGCGGGACTTGGGTGTGCGATGATGGACTGGACTGCGAAGAATATCATCGTTGCTAGAGACGAAGCAATCTACTCATGCGGAGTTGAAGGCCGTGGGGCGTGTTATGCATATGAAGGTGAATTTTTGGTAATTTATTTCCTTGGATTCAGAGTCTTATCTTGGTTCCAGGCCACAAATCCTCTATCCATACGCATGCCAACTACCTTGTGATAGTATCCCCACCTTTCTTCCCAACGGCAACGTCAGCCTCTGCGACTGTTCGAAATCTGGTTGCCCGAATACCGAATGCTACCGAGACGGATGTAACGAAAGTAACAGTATTCGACCCAGAAAACAAGCTCGTCGCATATTCTGGTACTTTTAATCAAGGCGTGCGCGAAATCATTTCGCAATGGGGCCAGATATACGTCTTATCATCTGATGGAAGAGTATGTGATTTAGTCATTCCTTTCTCCAAAATTT
>Ga0307513_10009343_pt1 | contig 12412 bp, 14 predicted proteins | sample 15_EM_MG_FD_202174 | JGI IMG/M metagenome (GOLD analysis project Ga0307513, IMG submission 202174) | Populus trichocarpa ectomycorrhiza microbial communities from riparian zone in the Pacific Northwest, United States - 15_EM | ecosystem: Host-associated > Plants > Roots > Unclassified | place... | reverse complement strand
AAATATGGTGTTAGTCGCTCTGGAAGGGAAGAAGCGAATTACTACATAACAGATGCTCGACGAAGCTGATATCATGATAGAATAATGACGGCGAATGCGAACTGGGACCCGGAAACGAGGCTCGTAAGCACGATAATTTCCGACTATCTATTTCTTCTTTTTCACTCGGCGGTGCACATTTCACCTCCTCGTACTATATATTTTTCTTCATTCTTACTAATGAGCTTGCTCACGAGCTCCCTTTCTTATTGTTCTTTGTACGATTATCTTACTTAGGTTGTACACGACATATTCACTGTCTTTAACTTATATTCCGAGGACATTCCCTCGCTGTCGTGAGATACTTACTCTTTTATTACATGTACTCACGAATCGCTACTTGGTCTTCGTACTTAGGTAATAGTCATTTGGCAAATCGACTGAGTCTTCGTACTTTCTTTGAAAAGGGTGACAACAAACGGCCCGTATTCCGCTGATGGATTTATCCGAAATCAAAAAGCAAAAGTCAGAATTCCTGCCGTAGAGTTCCCGCCAACGCTACTCATCTTACGATTCGTAGTATGAAACCCTCTGAGAGGCCGCTGTAAATGTCTTCCTTGGGAAACATTGAAGTGTCCGAGTCGATGTTTAGCTGCTACATATCCCGGGCTCTGAACATCTCCCCATTGGCCAATTCGGACACCTGTTTGAGGCGACTTTTGGTTTTACTTGGGTTGAAATCATGGTTTCAAACTGGATTGTGTGCGCTTTGGACCCTCTGGTGTCGGTGATTATTTCCAAGTCATTTTCTGGTCAGAGGTCGAGGGTTCAATGCTGGAAACATACCCGCAAACCATGCGTCGCGGTTTATATATAGCCGCATGCTTGACCACAGTGCGCAACTAGCCAGTTCAGCAGCTGCAAACCCGCGGCAACGATGATCGATGGTTCTTGATGGCGGCCCATGCGTACCAAGCGCGTATCCCATCCTTGACATTTCCATCTGATGTGCACTACAAGACTCTCACGAAACCGGTGCTGTCTCATTCTTTCCTTTACAATACTTTCTTCTAACCTAATAGCAAGAAGCCAAGGTCTCCCTAAGTTTCACGGTGGGGTGCACTCGTCACGAAGTGGCGCACTTGGCCCCTCCCCCATGTGCAGTCACTCGGTTTTGTAGGTTCTGAACTCATTCGGAAGGGGTACTTGAGTGCTTCTTGGCGTATAAGAAACAGCCCTTGTGTCAGTTCAATTTTTTTTTCAGTTCCGTCTACTCTCCTACTGGGTTGCAACGATGGAGAAGATCGATACCCCATCAGACTCGGAGCGCAAGCCCTCATACAGTGACGAGAAGTTAGACGAGAAGGTAAACGAGAGGGTAGACGTCGCGCAAGACTTCCAAGGGGAGATCTATGACAATATCCGAGCCATTGACTTGGATGAAACTGGAAAGGAACGTCCTATAGGTAAAGATCGCTTACCCTTTCTTTCAGTACTTACTGAAATTGACCCACTAGTGACTGACATTGACGTCGCCACTCATCTGGTCTCACTCGAGGACGATCCTACACTCCCTGTCTTCACCTTCTGAATGTGGTTCCTCGGTATTGGGTCGTCGTCCTTCGGTGTCGTTCTCGGTCAGATTTTTGTGAGTTATTGAATTCCTCCTCTCTGTTTCACAGGAATCTCCTTCAAAAAATTATATATATAGTATTTCCGCCCTCAAACGGTCTTCGTGAGCCAGTTGTTCATCCAAATAATTGCCTACATTTTTGGCCGTGTACTGGAAGAAATTCCGGGCAACGAACATAGCAAGTTATCATCCAAACCCTCTGACGATTCTTCAGACATTAAAGAACATGTGGCAATCACCATTCTTGCGTCGGCTGCCGCAGATTCCGCCTTCGCCATCGGACTGCTTAACTACATCATTATGAAAACCATCATTAAGAGTCGTTGCGGGGTTCTTCTCTCAGTACAAGGAACGAACGTTGTGCGTATCTAGTATTTTCTAGGTCATTGCCAGACCTCACCATTTCTCATTCTAGTGGTCCGGCCACCAAGTTCAATCTTTCAACAGCAATGCTATCTCCTAGGGGGCCCTCGGAAGCATTCTTTATGCACCTGGCGGCCGTTACGCGGTATGTGGGTTCCCGCTGGCGACGATCTCAAAAATTGATTTACTGACTTCCAGATTGTCCCATTTTCGATCTTGCTTGGACTCGTCGCCCTTATTCCATTCTGGCTCATTCACAAAAGGTTCCCAAAATTAGGCGCTGATAAAGTGGTTACCCCGATTTTGTGCTGGACGCTTGGATATCTCAGCGTTGGTATTAACAGCTCCGTCTTCACGAGCTTCCTACTTGCCGTAATTTCGCAGTATTATCTCCGCAGATATCGCCCTGTATGGTTCCGCAAGTACAACTTGCTGTCGGCCGCACTTGATGGGGGAACTCAGGTCATGATTTTTGTTTTCACTTTCGCCGTTGGTGGTGGTAGGGCAGGGGTCACCGACATGCCTACGCATGGCTCTCAACCCTTTTGACTGACCGCTCACCTTTCCTATTCCAGAATATTAAAGGCAACCCTGATTATTGCATGCGACTTACATAGGAAACGTACATGTCTCCTGCCTTTGAAATCGGATCCCAACATGAGTTGATTCATGCGATTACTAACTCAACTCCCAAACCAAAAGTGAGCGAGGTAATTCTTGAGGCACTGGGTAATAATAATATGCACTCAGATTCGAAAACCTGTTGTGGAAGCCTAAAAACTGAAAACTGAAGCTGACAGTATGCTCAGTCAGTCCACACCAAGAGAAGCCTACATCCTTTGCTCGTGGGATTTAAAGTGTAAGGTACTTCGTGCTCCTTCCAGCATCCCACGGCCTCGGTGTAAAAGTGCTTTTGCTTTCCTCCCCCACTGCCCAGGCTCTTTATCCCATAAAAGTTGGAGGATGGTGCCTCCAACATGTGTTAGGTCATGACTTCGCCTGCGTTATTATTAAACCCGGGCAACCCCCCACACTCTTCCGATTCAACTACTAAGGTTCGCCGTTAAAAAATAGGTTTGTGACCAGTTCAGGAAGTGATGCAAGCACGCAACGCGCACGAGTAAAGGTGAAAGATTCAAAATTTTTAACTCCAACTCACATGACCAGATTGAAAAGCGCACAGCTTTGCCGGCAAATGGGAATCATCCCGGAGTACACACCATGAGGCGGATTTAGTCAGGTTCTTCAATTTTATGACGGTATGAAAACACCCTATATGATCGTAGACTGAATGGGCGCTCACAGCCACATCCGCACACCTTGTTATTGGCAACCATGTCGTCTCGAGGACTTTACACCGGTTCTCATCGAAAACTCGTCTTAGCTTTCGATATCGGGACTACTTACAGTGGAATATCGTACAGGTTCGTTGGATCTCCCACGTAGCTTTATTGCATGGTAGAGTGACAATCTTATCTAGCATTCTCGATCCCGGACAGATACCCCAAATCAAGGGCGTTACGAGGTACACTAAGATGCAAGGATGCACAGATTTAAAGGCTCAAGATTAGTTAACTTCACCCAAGGTTTCCGGCTCATGAACAGATCAGCGGTGCTTCGAAAATCCCGACAATCATCTATTACGACCCCACAGGCAAAGTTCGTGCCGTTGGCGCCGAAGCCACTCGGGAAGGAGTATATGAAGAAGCAGAAGATGGGCATTGGGTCAAGGCTGAATGGTCGGTACTAAAACCCTCTGCTCATCCTAATGGCATCAAACAAGGTTCTAGGTTCAAATTCCATCTTCGTTCCAAATTCGGCGACGACATCACGGAGAAAATCCCTCCCCTCCCCTTGAACAAGACTGTGGTGGATGTGTTCTCTGATGTTCTACGATATTTATTTCAGTGCGCTAAGGAATACATCCAAGACGTTCATGCAAATGGGCCAGACTTATGGCTATCGGTTGAGAAGAATGTCCAGTTCGTTCTTTCTCATCCTAATGGCTGGGAGGGTCCGGAACAAAGTCAGATGCGTCGAGCAATTGTGAATGCGGGTCTTGTACCCGACACGTCTAGTGGCCATTCTCGCATCTCCTTTGTAACTGAAGGTGAAGCAAGCCTTCACTTCGCTGTTAACAATGGCGTGTTCATCCGGGCATTGCGAGTGAGTCCTCGGGTGCAAAGAAAAATGAATACTAAAACTTCAAACAGAATGGCGAAGGAGCCGTGATCGTAGATGCAGGTGGTGGAACCATAGACTTGAGCACCTACATTCGAGAGACTCAAGGAAAGCTGGGGAACACGACTAACACCTTCGCAGAAATCTCTATTCCACGGGGTTGGTGTGCCCTCCTTTTTCAGTAACCGTTCTAACATGTGAAAAATTAGGCTACTTTCATGGATCCGTGTTTGTGACTGTCCGCGCTCGGGAATTCATTGAATGCAAGTCGATTAGTTCCGAATTTCATGGATACTTTCACTCATCTGTTCATTCAATGCCACTGCAGCGATACTGGAGGGTTCAAATTTTATTGGCGACTTGGATCATATCATAAGCTGCTTCGATAAAACAACGAAGCTGCGATTTGCGAAGTCAGACGAGCCTCAATATATCAAATTCGGATCTACTCGCGACAACGATATTGGACGCAACATTCGATTTGGCCAATTGAAGCTAGACGGGTATGATACTCCCGAATTATCACGAGAGCCAACTAATCCATTGATTGAATCCAGGTCTGATATGGCTAAATTCTTCCAGCCTTCGATCGACTGTGTGACCCAGGCAATCCAAGATCAAATTAGACACTCTCCTGCGACGATATCTGTGGGTGTATTTCCCTGGTTTTGCTCGCGATAATGGTTTTCGATATTAATTCTACCTAACAAGCACGTCGTTCTTGTTGGAGGATTCGCCGCCAGCGATTGGTTGTTCAATGAATTACGACGCTCGCCAAGTCTGCATGGACTGAACATTCTCCGTCCTGAAAACCATGTGTACGCACTGCTCGACCAGGAGATTGTCTACCAAATAAATATTTAAACTTACTAGCAACAAGGCCGTCTCCGATGGCGCTATCTCTTTCTTCGTCGACCACTTCGTGACAGCGCGGGTATCAAGGGTTGTCTACGGGATAAAAACGCGAAGGAAATTCAATGGCAAGAATCCTGAACATCAAGAAAGGGCGCACAAGAAATACATCGATGCTGCAGGGGAAGAAAAACTGCGGGAGGGATTCGATGTCATCCTCGGAAAGGTACAGGTCCCGTTTTTTTTTTACTGGCAGATTCATTTCTCATTTTGGCAGAATACTCAAATACCCGAATCCAAAGAATTTCGCCTCAAAGGATTCCGCACAACGGGTTTCAAGCGTCGAGTTGCAGAAAAGCTATCAGTCGATATATGGGCGTACAGGGGACAGTTGGAGAAACCAAAGTGGTTGGATGTCGATACCAGTTCGTTTCAAGTTGTCATATTGTTGCAGGAATTGGATTGACCTTCTTCCATTCCCTTTCTCCTAAACACAGTTAACTTTACGAAACTCTGCAGTATCGATGCCGACGTATCCCATCTTCCTTTGGAACCTCTAATAAACAAGGAAGGCGTCTCTTACTTTCAGAGCCCCAGATTCTCGGTCTTACTATTGTTTGGGCTGACGGAGATTATGGCCTCGATTGCGTGGAACGAAGATGTGAGTGACCAAGTGTTTTTACAAGCCAACGATCCTGATCAAACACTTGTCGCCACCGGTCTGTTTAATCTTTAGGGTGCTGAAAAGAGGTACGTCTTGCCTCGTATAGTGCTTCTCCACATTTAAATGGCACTTTTTAGGACTTCCGCTGTTATTATTTATGAACAAGATATGTGATATATTGATAATTACTCCAAATTCTACAGCTATTTCTCTGACTCAGTCCAATTTCTCTCGATTTTGCACGTACAGTCATGATAAGGGCACTGAAATGGGGTGCCTTTTGTGGGGTAAATACCCAGGTACCCAGTGTGGACTGAGTTCCAGTCCAGGTGCCGCAGAACTATAATATTCCAAATTTAACCTCCATTACTAAGGGCCGACTAAAGTAGGCTTAATACCTTTATATGTGTTACGGAATGCATTTCCCTGCGAGCCAACTCGTATAAGGGAGTATGCGTTATCTAAGACTAGACTATAAGTTATCATGCGGAGCTATCAGTGGTGGATACGAACGGTTTAGCACTCAATTCGAGGGTTAGGTGATGATGAGACTTCAGATTCTGCGAATTAGTCCACGATATGGACAGAAGATAAGATTCCTACATCCTATACCAATGTTCAGCAGTGTTAAATGATCGGAAAATCAGGCGATCAGCTGCGCAGAACGATAGCATTCTTAGTTCAAGTTCAAGTGTCAACCGTCATGTGTTTCCCAAGAGTTCCGAAAGTCGGAGCAAGTACTGCCATGTATGCTGTCGGAGTAACCCTCACAAGGTGAAAATGAATGTTACAAGTGCTTGAATTTGATCTTTCAGTTATGTGTTGCGTATCTTGGTTTACCCAGGAACTTGATCCAAACGACAGCACCCAATGTCTGCTTGTCAGATGATGCCATTGCGTTACTATAAGTTATCATCTTGTAAGGAAGCCATATCGTGTAAGAACGAATCGGCCTCGATCTACGATCTACGCGTACCCTTTCGGCAGGACCCTTTAAATCCGAAACTGGTAGTCCCGACGCTCTCGAGTTTCACATTTTCACCCTTTCACATTATCACACGACGATCTCCTCTTTCCGGTACTCCTAAATGACTCATAATATGTTTTCCTCTTTTATCTATCATCTCAGATCCAGTTTCTACAGTATAAATAGCTCTGTATTTTCGTAGTTTTCCTCCAGTGGAATACAGCACTTTCACCTCACAGAGCCACTCAGCTTAAGAAGCTAAAGAACCGGGTTTATTGGGTCAAAGCGGACTCTTCCTTGCCCATTTGATCGTTACTTGTGATATCAATCAATTTAATTGATTGTGTCACTACTTCTATTATCTACCGAACCATACCTTTAGGACCTACAAAGATTAGCTCCGCTAATCTTTCCCCTTATCTTATCTAAGATAAAACATTTCAAACTCGGAAGACTTACCCGTCTTTCAATCTACGACAAGGGGCGCTCAGCCAGGTTCAATCAATACACGCACCGAATATAGCATCGAATCCCCTCCAGGTTTATAACTGGGGGTTGAGCACACCGCCCAATGCGAAGACACTTCCGTCCTTTGCATAAGTTGTGATACAGTGGATACGTTAAAATAACTAGATATTAAGGTTTTATTTAATGAAATTTGACCCAAAACAATGGGCCTGGCGTACCGGACTCGAGAGACCATTTCGAAAGGGAAATACAATTTTGCTCTGGTTGGGTCAAGGGGAACCAATCGGATTTGTTTCATTCGGACTTGCAAATATGCTCTATTATTCTTGCCAGTGCCCACGCCCTGCAGGTATAGGACCTCCATGTCTAATTCTATCGTCCGGCCCGAAAGCATGGGACACGCTGGAAAAGAGGTCGCGTGGACGACATATAACCCAAGCAGGCTCTTTGTGAATGCCAAAAACGAAAGAATACATGTGAACGCATTGAAAACGAACACAGGAGCACATGACAGCGAAGGATCTATAGATAGTACCACCATGAATTCTCTCCATTTAATCCATCTCTGCATGCGTCCCAGTGCAACCTGGAGAACTCGGGCAAGCGTTGGATAATTGTCCAGTAACCCGTGACAGTACAACGATGAGCGACAATAACCATCCTCAAAAAGGACAACTCATTGGCAGCACCAGGAACGCCCGCGCCATTGTCGCCGCCAACCACACTACAATGGCCTGGCACAGCCTGGCACCAAAACCATCGACCCTGATGCCATGATGCATGACCGTCTTCAACTACTTAAGTACACTGTCATGCCAGCCTCATGAGCTCAGTCGACAAATCCAGGGAAGTTGTGACTTTTTGTGATGTCAGATGCCACCCTTACTTCCTAAATTTCAGGTTGAATAGACGCCACAACTTGAAATTATTGAAGCAGGGAAAATCTGTGCGAGCGTCTACCTAGTTCCTACGTTTCACGTCCGCGACTGGAAGGTGGGAGGTTATTACTATTACAGAACTGCAGGGAGAAGGAGTAAAAGAGTAAAAGAGTAAATTCGTGTTTATACTTGGTGAGCTTGAGGGACTTAGTACTGCATTGTCGTCGTGCCACCAGAATGTACCTGAAAAGATAGTACCTGAATGTTATCACCAGCTTGTCAAAATTCTGGATCTTACATCCGAGTCGTGGTTCCAAGTTGGACCTGATGCGATCTCTAGAAGGCATATATAAGCTTAAACCACTTGTGGCTAACACTCCAACAATTCTTGTTCCACACCAAGTGCGTTCCAGTATTTCTCAATGACTCTTCTCAACACTCATTATCCACACAGAGCGCCATTTATTCTCAGTCACAACCCGCAAATTTTCTTCTATCTTTTTGACAGTCAGTGCTCATGGAAATATCACTATGGATAATCTTGACCTTATTCCGAGTCTAGACAATGTCTAGGCCCCGTGAATCTGGGGGGGGTGCGTACGACACTGTAAACACTGGCGACAGCAGCAGTGGCGACAGCAGCGGTGGTGACGGCGGTGGTGGCGGTGGAGATGGCGGCGGTTAGACGATAATTACTCTGCTACTCACGTCCCGAGTTGTATCATGTGGCTATGCATCGGCGAAGAATTACCCATTCAATGTGGCTTGTATCCGCTGCGGCGCTGCAGCGTTCCGAATTCCGTCACCTTGTGGTATTTCTCCAGACTGGTGAGGATGCTTGTATGACAGAAAACTCAGTCTCTCTACAAGACGAAGATGCCCCAGGTAAGTCTATCCACGGAACCAATTACGCGTCCTATCTATAGGACTCGTTCTATTATTGAGCGGTCAATAACGAGCCGGCAAACGCCGCTTTTTATTTTTAGATACCCGTCCCCTTCGGTAAGTCGATCTCCCCGTTGCCATCTTGCTCGTCCTCTGGCGTCCTTTCTTCCCTCCTCGCCCCCTCGTCCTTTCTTATCACGCTGCTGTCCGTAAACTTTGAGTGTTGGTAAGTCCTTTCACTGCTGTCCTTCAATTTGCTAATTGGTTTCGTTTTTCCCTGCCATCAGCCGCACCTGGCTAACGTTGGCCTACATGCTACCTGTCACGTCGCCGCTTGCGCCTTTCTCCCGCACGGTTTCCACAACTCCAACCACCTACCCTTTCCCACAAAGTAAGTCTTCCTAGGACTACATTTGACGATTGTCAACTTCCACAGCACCTCTGGCCCCCGTCGTTGTGTCTCATTCATTCCTTTTTGCCCATCGTCACCCCCCTCTACCCTCCATTCTGAACGAGCAGCGGTTGACATTTCGCGTCGTGCTGCACTGACACAACCCACGCTCAACTGTTTGATCTTAAATACTTACTTTCCCTTCATACCCTGCTGAATGCCGACACCCACTCCGCTGTGCCAGCACCTGACTTGCATACTCCTGCATGGACACCTAGGACCGCAAGGATGGTGTTTACCACCTGGATAACGACCCAAAGGGTGCACAAGGCTTGGGAGAAACGTTGTGGGAGGTGACCAGGCCCGAAGCGCCGTCCCGCGCAACTCTTAGGTGAGCTCATGTCAAACGCTTACTTAGTTCGTCTCTAGCAGCCCAACAAACCGTCAAAACCCGACGTTCCGCCACCACAGCTCACGATGGGTCATTGGATAAAGTCTCAGCAAGCCACGGCTGACATCGTCGACCTCACCCTCCTGCGCACTGCCTTCGATGGGAACCGGGCAGTTGCACGCCAGTGCCGACTCACCCAGTAGCTGGAGGAAGGGGCAGGGAAGGCAGGAAGGGCGGGCTGGTAAGTAGGGTGATTGCGGAGGCAAATGTTAGGAAGGTGGGCATGATTAGAGGTGGAGGAGTTGATGCCGTTGGCCAACGGATGGACAGCGGTCTCGACTACTAGCACTTCCAGTCGTCGCCGCTCCTGTTGCCGCTGCCGCCGTCAGATGGACAACGGCATCACGTCTTGTAGATTGAGCTATACCTGGCACCCAGTGTGCTCGGAGCCCCAGATCAGTACATATATATATGCATTGCAGCACGTTCCTTACCTTATAATATATTTATCGCTATATTTAATAGATGAATTTTCACAAGAAAACTAAACGGTAAATAATAAAGGACCTGGAGGTGGAGAAAAGGAAAGTGGCAATGGACTCGTACACGCCATGCAATGCACTGGCCCACAAGCTAAGTTTATGCTCGTAAGAGGTAAGTGAGGCTTACTTCTGATGGAAATACATTGATAGGTAAGTAGGGCCAGGCCTAGGGGTCAAGTCCCCGAACCCCCTTCTCACGACGTTATTGTCCTGGGGCCGTATCTTCAAATGATGGCATGATAAATCACTATATTGGATACCAAATATTGTATAACTAATTGGATGCCGCCGTCATGGGTGCTGGGCATGATTTTGTGGCAGATTATGCGAAATCCCTCAGTTCTTTCCATCGAAACATCATGGCCGATCGGAAGGTCTGCAGGTTCTCGTCGAAACATAGAGCTGGCCTTCGACATTGAAACCACGTACAGTGGTATTTCCTTCAGGTTGGACTATGGTTGTCTTCGATCCTATCCTATTGCACAGCATCCTTGATCCAGGGAAAGTACCACAGATCAAGGCAGTTACAAGGTCTGCGTTTACTTTACCAAGTTCTCCAAATTCGTTCTTACTGCTCGTCAAGGTTCCCTGCTCATGAGCACATAAGTGGCGCATCCAAAATCCCAACAATAATTTATTATGATCCGGCCGGTGAGGTGCGCGCAGTAGGCGCTGAAGCGACTCGAGAAGGGATCAATGAAACGGCAGAAGATGAGAAGCACCAGGAACACCCGCGCCAAAGTTGTTGCCGCCAACCACCACTACAATGGCACAGCTTGGCACCAAAACCACCAATCCTGACGTCATGATGCATGCAGCATGCCCGTCTTCAACTACTTAAGTACACTGAACTGTCATGCCAGCCTCAATCGACAAATCCAGGCAAGTTGTGACTTTTTGTGATGTCAGATGCCACCCTCATTTCCTAAATTTAGGATAAATCTATTTGGAAACCCCCCTTTCCAAGAGAAACCCGGGCTTTCAAGCCATCGACCTAGAAACCCCCCTCATTCGAAGAATTTGATGGCCATCAGAGCTCGGCCGTCAGCGGCCTTGGCCCCGGAGGTGCTCCAGTGACGTGAAGCGCGTGAATACAGTGGTTATTCAATCAAGTTTGGCTTTACAGTCGACTCCCTCATAACCCATACCCCTCCGTGGATGGCCAAGGATATGGGTTATGAGGGGTTATGGGGTGAGGGAGCGATTTTGGTGTGAAATTAGGGTTTGGTAGCCACCCAAAATTATGGGGTATGGGGGAGTATGGCATACTAGAGGTATGGGCTATGAGGGAGTCGACTGTAACATTCACTGCCTTGCATAAATAAATTATGAGTAATGCGGGCATAAAACTAAAGAGGCCAAGCCTATATATTGGGGGCGGGAGACACATCCCTCGTAAGATATTGTGAACACCAGGCGCTTAATTGCACATGACCTGGTGATCTTTCTCGATGTCAATGTCAAAGACCAAATTTTGAAGTTATACTTACAACCGTTCAAGAGAATTTATTTCTCTCGATATGAAGGACTAACAGTAAAATATTGTCAAAACCATTTGTCGGGTATATCTCTTTTGGACAACCTCAACAATCTTGCACTGAGGTGCTTGTAATAATTGAGGTTTGGAGTGCCTCAATTTGCTAGAACCATGGAATTATAATAACACCAATCCATATATACATATACTAATGCCTATCCTTCTATGCCATGGCGCGTAGAGTCGATGATTGCACGTTCCTCAGTTTCTGCTCGACGGTCGGCATCTCGGCAAATCCGGTAAGGCCGTGCAGGGTTTACCGATCATGATATTGGAAACTGGGTTTCCATCCAAGTTATTTGGAAACCCCCGGGTTTCTCTTGGAAAGGGGGGTTTCCAAATAGATTTATCCATAAATTTCAGGTTGACTAAACGCCACATTGACGCAGGGAAAATCGGTGCGAGCGTCTATAACCTAGTTCCTACATTTCACGCCCGCGACTTGAAGACGGGAGGTTATTACTATTACAGCACTGCAGGGAGAAGGAGTAAAAGAGTAAAAGAGTAAATTCGTGTTTATACTCGGTGAGCTTGAGGGACTTAGTACTGTATTGTATAAAGTCATTTTTCGTTAAGTATTCGAGATCCTAAGAAAATGTACAACCAATGCTAGAAAGTACCCGTTTCCCTAATTTTTGGTGTCAAGATCTGTAGCTCCCTTTATCTTGTCCAAAAAATAGT
>Ga0307513_10009342_pt1 | contig 12414 bp, 18 predicted proteins | sample 15_EM_MG_FD_202174 | JGI IMG/M metagenome (GOLD analysis project Ga0307513, IMG submission 202174) | Populus trichocarpa ectomycorrhiza microbial communities from riparian zone in the Pacific Northwest, United States - 15_EM | ecosystem: Host-associated > Plants > Roots > Unclassified | place... | reverse complement strand
TGCCGTACAGCCATTGACGACCATAGAGCAAAAAGAGCGGCATCGCAAAGTCGGTCGCGCCCGATACCACGGTTAACATGTATACAAGGGAGACTAAGGACACAATAAGTCTAGTCCACATACGTATTTGAAGGCAATTGAAACTTACAGTCGGGAACGAACAGGGGGATTCCGAAAAGAATCGTCCCCACCACATAGGCAACTACCAGTGCTTCAAGCCCAGTGCGCTTCAAAAATAGGGCGATGATCATATACTCGATTTGGCTGAATGTCTGGTCAATTCCGTACACGCCTGCCTCAGGCGAACGAAACTTACAGGTGAATGATGGCGAAGATGAAGAGGAGACGAGCTGAATACCGATGTCAGAGAATCTGGGCTGATAGGGAAGATTAATGTGTGACCCACTGGTCGCGCCCGCTTGGACGTAGACGATCGCGCCAAATATCTGGATGCTAATTAACCATAAAACCACTGAAAGGACGTTCAGCTTTATAACTCACAGACACGATAAGGTTATTCCTTACTCATGCGATTCATCGTCCAGTAGCTACCAGTCGTTGAATAAGCACGACGGCAATACCAACTGAGTGGCTAGATTGGACTCACAACTTCCTTCGCCACCATCCCTTACGCGAAAAGATCAAGAGAACGGATGCGACCGTGGGGATGATTTGGGACAACTGGCAATGACAGTGTATTGAGCTAAATGCCGAAGGGGGGGTGACTCGATTGGACACTTACGATGAAGATCGCGAGACGGACGTGGAGGTTAAAGGGCGTATACGGCTCCTGGTCCTTGGGGTACAGCACATCATCCTAGTCGCGTCTGGTGAAAACCGGGCTCGTCAAGAGCTCTCTGAAGACAGCTTACGATGATCAGGAGGTTGCCAAAGTTCGGTTGGGGAGTGCGCGTGGGAATATGTACGACGCTGGTCGCGGTCGTTGTAGCCATCTTGAGGAATGGGACGGCGCAAGGGTCTTGGAGCCAGACTATTGTCAGGTTGAGTGCATTTTATACCCCAGTGAGGCGCTTATTCTTCCGTTTACGGAAAGGCTCCCTTGCCGGCCATCTGAATTACACAACACCAATGTGACACAGGAACTGGGCCATGATCACTGGACTGCTATAGAGAGTACCTTCCGCTCGAGCGCTAAGCCAGCCTTCCCGGTTTGATTCGGGTCCTCACCGGGGCTTGAGTGCCCGATCTAAGGTCCAGAGCGGTGAATACACGAGATGGTTCAGGCCGCGATTCGCTGACTCAACGTCCTGTGGAGTAGCCTGGGGCAGCTGCACAAACTTTGCTGGCTCCGCAGCCCTCGGGACGTTCTCAGTGCCACAGGCGCCCAACGAAGACTCGTGTGGACCGATCGTCCCGATCCTGAGCTACGTTCGCGCCGGTCACATGGTCCGGGCAAAGCCTATCAGAGTTGGAGCAGCCAGCACTGTCAAACAACAAGCAAATGACCAAACAAAGTGTCACTTCGGAGACTGTCAACGGCGGCACCGAAAACTATTTTATGAGACGGACGGCGTACACATAAGACGTACAAGACCGCCAGCCGAATGACCGTCCGCCAAGTGTGGGCGTCCTCCCGAAGGATTGAAATCGGATTGCTCTCGAGGTTCAAAAAGCCCAGTCGATCAGTAATCGACAAGTCATCCAAATGCGACAAGAAGACGCGACGACGATATGCACACAGCGCACCACAGATATATCATCCGGGTGGGTACCCCCTCATCCGGTATACGTGTCCTTCTATCAATGATATGGGGCATGACGATGACATGGACGTCAAAAGTATCAAACAGAGCGCTCATGTGAGCGCTAAAGGCGGACGAGAGAAACACCCGCGACACACACGCGAACCCAAATGAGGAAGCCCACCAATCAGTCCCATACCCAATGAACTCGGCGACACAGACGTACCCGTTTGACATCTGGGTGACGACTGGTCCTGGTCCTGTGCTTGACGTCATCGCAGTGCCAGTCCCGATGGCGTTGTAGTTTCCAGGGACGGTCCTGTTGGGTTAACCTCGCTAGTAATAGCTTGAATAAGGGGGTTGTTGTAGTCGTCTCCCGTCTCCCACATTGCATATCCACCCAATCGTTTCGCATTATGAAAACCCCTTTAGCCTCTGTGCCAATCTGTTCAACTTCGACCAACAACACCAAGTAGACCATACAATTACTGAAGGATTCCGGGTCACCATAGGAGACCATCATTTGTTCGGACAAATCCCAGAGCATTGGCTAGGAAACTTATTCGTCCGAAGATGGCGGCTCGAACGTACCATTTGTGGGCAATTATCCCATTTGTACTGAATAGAACTCGAGTGGCTCCCGTCGTCGTTCAAAAACCAGCCTTGACCAGTCCCCGGGACCCACCTTTGTACCACACATATCCACCCACATATCCACCCTTCCGGGGTCGTCTCACGCATCGCCTTTGGTTTGGTTGTGTGGGTCAAACGAGGTGGTCATATTCAGGGTACCATCAGCTGCAACGGCCGGGCATTGGACACCAAGAAGAAGTTGCTTCTTCGGTAAACCCGCGTCGCTCCACGCCTTGATAGCTCTAGTAGCCGGACCCATCGCTGAGGCACCTAGAGGCATGCAAGACTCGTCCAGTGGGGAGTGGGGACCAATCTCCGTCACACCACGGGCTGTAGGCTTACTCGTTCATCAAGGAACTGATGGGGAATGAATACCCATGGTAATCTTTAAACTCTTTAAACTCTTCTACATCATGTCTTAGCGCTGCTTCCATTCGTGGCGAGAGGTACATTGCCTCCAAGGATAGACCATTCTTCAGCAACTCGAAGGCTATGTGGAGGAAACCGGAATCCACGGTATCATCAGAGCAGCACAAACGTGGGGTAGTCATCTTATTGACGATCTTCGTTCTAGACAGGATGCTAATGTGATTCAAAAGGCACCCTGCTCCGTCAGAATCCCCTACATCGACGGCGATATTATTGAGTGGGTTGATAGAACATAGTACTTCGCTCGGGATCCATCCGCGTAGTCAGAGGAGTCGAAGGTGAGGAAGGGTGACACAGCCGGGGGAAGTGATTTCGCAATAAACGCTTATATCCTGATCAAAACTGAAGAGAGTGGGTGTGTGCACGTTCCGAAAATTTGCCATGTAGCAGAGGTCTAAGGCCATCCACTCGCAACCATTTCCCAGAGTCAGATCCTTGATAGACGAATACTCGCTCTGCTGAAACAGCGTAGATTCCTTCCCATCATTGTTATCCCAGAAATCGATCAAGTTGGCGGCTTGGAGATTTGGGCAGATAGGAAATTGGCGTTCGTCGGGATTAATTGGTATGCAAAAATCGAACAGACTAAGGGTGAGTCGCTGGAGGGACATGAGTTCCTGTGGGAGACTCTTGAGGAGGTCTTCAGTGCAGAAGATTTCAGAGTTATGTTTCCACAGGAATTCTGTCCAAGGTGGAGCGTGTTCTCGACTCCGTCCCACGAACACAGTCAACAGCTGATGCAGCCCAACTGTTGAAATAGAGGTAGGACCCAAATGTGTGAGGCCTTCAAGATCGGCGGTAAACCTTAGAGGCGCAGTTGGGGGCACGTCTCGTAGAAGGACACGGCATGTTAAAATAATGTGCGAGCGGAGGGACTGCGAATAATCCCTTTTATATTACCCTGTAAGCTCAGACGACCTATAAGTAAATGACAAGCGAAACGCGTACGAAATGGATATGAAATGACGGGAAAAGCTAAGCGACCGGGGGTCTGTAATGTAATACCAAAACCTGATGCATGGGCATGGAAGACGAAACGAATCCTCGAAAGCCCAAATTCTGACACGGCAGCAGCGAGGTTTTTGTCCTGGGAGCTGCCACGAGTTTGTACGCAGCAATACGAGTATATATTTGTGAGTCGAGAATGATAGTTGCCCGCAGGGCGGATCTTCGACGATAATGGCGTGCCCTGTTCGACATACAAACAAGGACGATCTCAACTCCAGAGGTGATTCCTTTGAGACACTTAAAGATATGCTACCGAGGAATTCGGGGGGGCAAAACGAGGGTACGACTCTCGACTGGTATGGTACAGAGTATCGTCAATCACATCGCCGACCATGAAGGGTGCAAACTGGTTGCTTACCCATTTAATCTCCCATTGTGATCAGGGTGGGCGTACTGCGGATTCAATCGCTGAGAGACTGTAACGCAAAGATCGACAGGTAGGGACGAACTGAGGTACGCGGCCTCAACACTGATACGGGATTTGGATTTGGGTTCATGTTGTCCGTGCCGCTTATATTTATTTCATCGAGGTTGGAGTATGTGGCTGACGCCAAATCGCGTCTTTGGTCTCAATCTCACCACTAACTCAAGCGTCGAAACAAACACAATCTAAGGTATGGAATATCCAGAACCATTCTTTCGGACTGGCTTTGACTTATTGGAATGTGCTGTGTGTGACACGTGCTGTAGTGTTCAATATCGTCGAGGTACTCAGGTCCAGGCAAATTAGACAACGCAAAGAGCCAGTCTGAGTGGAAGAACATAATATGTTCCTTTACCTACTGATCCCTTCTTCCAGACCTGCTCATCAACGTTTTCCAGGACCTGATCGCTCCATGATAGTCTCGACTCTGTCTAGGTGCGACAGAATTCGATCAAGCTCGTAAGACCAGGGTAAATTCTAGGAGAGCAGTTGATTAGAGTGCTTTCCAATACATATGAAGATGATCCTCACCGAAATCACCTCCAGGAAGTAGTTGTAGGTAGCCTCCCAATTAACTTGCCCCTCATATTCTATATTGTTTTTGTTCAGATGTTCTGCGAGACTGTTGAAGAGCATTGGTGACGTATCATTGCTGGCATAGAATCGCATGCGTACAGTTTCGCGGCAGCCCAGACCTGTCGAGATCTGAAGTGGGCCTTCCAATACCTGCCCATCTTTTCTGAGTGGTCCGATGCAATCCCCATGGCGCCGTGAAGGACAATTGCAAATTGGATACTGAATATCTGACGTTCCTGCAGGCCGTGGATCCATATAAAGCAACGTGTGGATCACTTTTGGGCCCACCTGCTTCCTCTTCGCATTACTTTCTGCGGCCATTATACCACCCAAAGTGCCAATGGACGTCGTGGTTTCTTTTAGGAGTGTCTTGACCACACTTTGGGGGACATTAGAGACCCGAAGTATCAAGAACGGAAGTGTACTTGCGAAGGAAGGTGATTCTCCTCAATGGCCATTGGGTGACCCTCGATTCTCGCTCGCAAACATGCAAAGAAAGCAGTAGCATCGTTGTCTGCGGCCTCGATCAGCTCTCCTTCAACTTTAGTCATTTCCTCCATGTACATTTCCTACCATTGCAAATGACATCAGGTGAGGGCAGATTGAGGCTTGAGTGAGGATAGGGACGTACCAGGATCTCGTCCTTAGGCACGTCAAGAAGCTTCTCTCTGCTATTAGCCCAGGCGTGAGCGCCTTTGATACAATCTTGGATCGTATCAGTCTTGGCAATAGAATGTGCGGTCTCGAGCTCAGAGTTCCATGAGAGTTTGAAGAGCCAGCTGAACAAGTGCAAGTGAGACGATAGTAAGCAGTGGGGAATCAAATCCATACTCATTGAGTGCGTTGACCTCATCCGCGTACTTAGGGTATTTGTAGGATTTACAATCATCTTTACTCTGCTCGTCCTTGTCCAGAACACTGTTCATTTTATTATAGGTCTCTTGCCAATGGACTCCAATCCAATGCGCAACCTGTTGGTTGTGGCAGAAGCGGGCGTCCTCAAGGCCGAGTGATTCGATGAATTCAGCGAGTGCAAGGTTCTCGGGGTTTGTAAGGCCGCCCGAGACGGGATGAGAGTATTTCGTTTGAAATTCGGCGGTGGTCGATTCAGGAGGCGCTTGTGTTCGAGGAGACACCAGTTGGTTGGGATGAGAAGAGCACGTTGTGGCATGTAGAATAAACTCTGTAAAGTGCGGCTGGTTCCCCGCTCCCTGCAATATGCCCATGGGGTCTCTTCCAGAACAATAATAAGTGACCTCACCTGTACACGGGTGGTAATATGCCGCAATGACCTTACATCACGGTCCATCACAAGACAATGATCCTTCCAGCGGAGGCACTTGATTTGGCGACCACATAAAAATATATCCCCGACTTCCGTCGCCACTAGTAGCTTCCCCCTAATATCTGTACGAGCCGTGTGAGTGCGAAGGAATTGCCCTAACAAGGTAACAGACCTTTGAACAAAGTCAACTTTGCTTGCGTCATGCACCGAATGACAGCTCTATATGGTCCCGCAATGGCCGCATTTTCCGGAAACACTTTGATGCGACCATGCGTATTATCTCCATAAACATGGACGCACTCGGTCCACCTTCCGCTATCCACATTCGGATTCGGGTCGCCTAGAGGGAGTACGTACTCGATATTCTCCTCGAATGCGGTGTCTGGGTAGAAATGAGGATTGACAGGGGTGTCATTGCCCAAGACACAGTAAAGCATCCATATAATCTCGGGCAACGTAGCGTCGTATGGTATCTTCACTATGGCGAGGTCAGGTGCTTGTCAGTCATGGTGCGGTGGCTTACTTGAGACATCTATGGGAAGCTCAGCAATACGAAAGTGGCGCCGGAGTAAAGGCTAGATTACTTCTCGTCAGCCCTGGGATGTGTCGCATATTAATCGACCTTTTGACCTGCTTCAAAATTTCGCCACCTCTTGCTAATAGGGACCTCGTTTGAATCGCGTTCCGCATGTCCTCACTCCTAGCGGCGGTCATTCTGTATAGGTTCATCTGCTTTAGTCCTAGATATCCCTTATGAAGATAAATGAGGCGCGCCTCGATATCCATATCTGTGAACGACTCTCCAGGTAGCAACGGAACTTGTAGAATATGTCCGTGGTTACCTCTTCTTGTTCATCCTTCGCAGTGACTGCGGTCCTGATTGCACTGTGCAGTATGCCCAAGCTGGATAGCAGGATGAAAAAAGCTTCAGGTGCGAATAGCCGGGACTTACATGTGAGAGAACTCTACGTAGTTTGCTCCTTCAGCAAACTCGTGCAAAATTAGGATTGCCTCCACTACCTGGTTCGAATAAGGATGCTTGATTCTCAGTGGTCGTTTGACACTGGGCAGCGACAATTCGTCGAATCCCATGGAGTGCGATCCTGGGGCCCTCACTTCTTCTTCTTCTTCTCTATTGAGAGTATTTGGCTCTACCTGATCTCTACTGACGACCTGCTCAATCTGAAACGAGTTCCATAGATGAGTGAATGACATTTCCTATTCAGGACTACGAAACTCACCGTCATGGCACCTTCTCCCTGTCTAGAAACTCCACATGTATTTTCGAGCCAACTAAGTAATTGAATGCGAGCGGTGAGTGTGGTGGACGTCGAGAGGAGGGATACATTTGATCCGAGATGCATCAGTCTGTTGGTTATGGTGGTGTACAGCACCCAGGTGTGTTGAAAGGCAGTATCGAGCTTCCTCAGGCAGGTCTGAATTTCAGAGCGTATATCCCGGAGGCTCTTCAACAGGTTGGTTGATTTGGATGGTGCAAGGTTATGTTTGAGCACCACTCGTAAAAATGCCAACGATCTTATATCGTCAGGTAGAGGTAGTGAACGCAGCTTAGATTCTTTCGCCTTGGTTTCATCTGTCAGTCGTCCGAAGACATTGGAAGTCTCCTCAAGTGCGGTACAGAGCTCGGCGACTGCGGCCTGACTGTCTTCCCTGGGTGACATGTTAGGAACAGTTCACACACAGATGCTGGTGAACCATGCGGGGCATACTCTCGAAGTAACATTTTAAATCCGCGGTCCTTCGTGTCTGATGCCCATACTTTCAGCGTCCTGTGAATACGGACCATTTGCGTCTGAATATGCTGAAGATCCTTCTTCAATTTCTTCAATTCGTCTGAAATCTCATTATGAGCGCTGACAGTCTTGTCGATCATCCCAAGAGCGCCGACGAGTTGTAGAGCGAAACCGACGAGGCTAACCACACTAGTAGCCAGGCCGAACGGCTCCATCGTGGGTCAGGGAGTGCTGGGGAGCTATCGGAGTTCAGGTTGCTAAGGACAATGCCAGTATTGAGACTGTCTGACTTCTCCTGCTGTCTCCTCCATCTTCTTTATCGTCCCAAATAAATTGACTTCTGACTGATCAACTGACCAGTGGTTGATTGTCCGAACAACAACAAATAAGGCGGGGTAACGACATTATCTATATTCTTATGGTACCTGGCGCTCCGTGATGCAAGCCAGCACCACGAATCGAGCGCCTGCGACCCAGCGCATTGCAAATGTGGAAGACGCTGAGTTCAAGTCCATACATGAAAGTATTTCATATTTGTTATCTGGGTGAACAGGAGACTAGAAGGGCGCCACAGACTGACTACGTATACCGAGGCGACCCGGGCACAGGGCTGTTTCTTGGCCTCTTCAAGAAACTAGTAAGTCGCTGATTGCCAGGCATTTCGGTGATTCCTCATGAACCTGCCTAGCCCGATCGCCACCGATTCGAGGTTGCTAAAATACAGCGTACTCGATCATTGCATTCGAGGGCAAAAGGGTGATATGATAATTGGGGCTGTGATAGATATCAGATTTATTGTATGAGTCAGTGGTAGAGTGGTCGGGGCGGACAGTGGTGGGGGGACACCCGACAGTCACACAAAGCATGCTTTTTGCCCTCTCAGTGTGGTCGCGGGGAGTTTGGAATGCAAAAGTTTGACGAAGGAAAGAAAGTTTGGGGTATCCTAAGAGGAAACTGGGTTTCAACATGCGCTTTGAGAGCCGGATCGATGAGGTTAGGGGTCATCAGATTAACGCAGGGATAATGCGCGCACTCGAAGTCAAGGCCGTAACTGTTAATCATATTCACCACAGTACCTGCAAATGTCGCTCGAGAGCTCTCAGAGGCTAGCACTTTCGAGAAATATCTCGATCCCGCCGACCACACGGCTTCCACTCCCGTTTCTCGTTCTGACACGTTACGGGCGGACGGCGTGCGCAATCATAGGCCTGGCAGAGTTGACCGCCGTCGGAGGCACTATTGCAGGCGAGGACGCGAGGACCAAAGGGGGAATTCTCACTGTCAGGACTTTTAGGGTTTTGGAATTCACTGTGTCCATGTAGCTGGTTTAGTTTATTTGGTGACAGACAATCCAGACCCGATCACTTCCGACTCGTGTCCGTGATGCCCCCAACGCGAGCAGTTTCCTCGTGAGGAGCATTCAAAGAGTATAAATAATTTAGAGGAAATTGAAACCTGCTGGCTCAAATGTTCAAGGGAGCGGTCGCCCACGCGATGATATCTGGATAATCTTCTCGAGGAAGGTGAGAAAAGGGAAGTCCTTCGTGAACCAAATACAGAATTGGAAGAAATACTAGACGAATACACGAAGATGGACAAAGCAGAACCTGATAAGCGATATGAAACCCTTCCGTGCTCCTGTAACATCCATATGATAGACTTGCTTCCCTGCAGTTCTATCGCTTCTTCAGCTTGCTCAGCTTGCGAGGCAGGAAACCCTGAAACCCTCCAGGAGCAAACCCGTCACCATTACCGCTGCTCAGCCTGTGCGTCTCAAGGGCATTGGGTCTTGGTTCGCGAAGGCTACTTCCAGGTGCCCTATGCACTGTCATCTGCTTCTTCAGCTTGCCATCCGACGTGGTGCGACGAAAAGCTTTAGGAAGCTTGGCGTAAAAATCGTCCTGCGGGATTCGGTGTGCCTCCTCCGCAGTGATCGTCTCATATTCGACATCAGAGTCGTCGTCAGTCATGGAGTGCTGCTCTTGGCGCTGTCCCGCCGGCCACTGGCGGCCGGAGCGAATCGCGGAGCGGGTACTGTGGGGTGGGAGAGAAGCGAACCCATTGGAAGAGCCACTAGGAGGAGAGTAAGACGAATTGGACGACGAGGGCATGTGGTGTGCGTACGGGACTCGCGGATCGTGCACGCCTTGGCCGCCTTGCAAGTACTGCCAATCACGGGGTATGAAATCGCTGTGTGGACGGATGCGTTGCGGGTCGTGTCGGTACTCGCGTGGTGGGAGTGGTGGTAGGTCCCGCTCAACAATGTGACGAGGAGGCGAGCGATACAAACGTTGCCTAGAACCTGGGTGGGACACCCGAGGGTTATGAGGGGATGTTTGGGGAGGTGGAGCAGGTCGTTTTTGGGGAGCACGATGTTGATTGTAGGATGAAGAGTTGGTATACGAATTACCGTTCTCGGCGTAAGACCGTCGGTTGCTGCTGTAGTGATTAGGAGAAGCACCCCTGTCACCTCGTGAAGCGTCGATATCGAGGTTAGGCGGGACTTGGCTATCAGACTTCCGCTTTTTCTTGAGTCCCTTCAGCGCCTTCGCAGCTTCTCGCAGTCTCTCCTCTTCTGCCGCTTTCAGTGCCTTTTCTTTCGCAGCAAAGGTCTGTCAAATGGATTAGTGGAGGCACCATAGGATGGATCAGCTTACCTCACGATACAAGGGGAACTTGAGCGCAGCAGGAGGTCGACTTGGAGTCCCGACCCCCTGTTTAGGTTCTGGTGAGCTCAATTCTGGTGAGCGAAGAAGTAAGGATCTCACCGATACTGCCCCCATACCACTGTACCTGCTGTTGTCATGATATTGAAGGCCAAATGGGTCGACATGATAGGCGACGACTCCAAAGTCACCTTCACTTTTGGGTCTTTCTCGCGCGCGACTCGTGTCATCATATTGGGGAACACGCGGGAGACGCGACCCAGAATTTCGCTGATCAGGGATCTGTGCGCCCCGATACTGGTCCTGCCGATGCTGTTGTGAGGGCTGATATTGCTGAGAATGGCCCGCCTGTTGGAACTGCGACCGGGATCGAGGCAGTGGTGCTTGCTGGTCTATCCAGTAGGGAGCTCGGCTCGACATCGTCGACGGTCCTGATAAGAAAAAGAGAGCGAGTTGAATTTGAAAGACCAGAGGCTTTTATAACTCGGAGCACCTCTTTGGACCGTCTTCCGAAAGCCCTGGCATGGCTGACATCAGTGGGCGCGCTTAATTGGTCCCTGGTGGACAATGCCCGTAAATATGCCCGTAATTGAGTACTGGAGCCAGCCTCAAGCCCCAACACGACATGCAATTCGAATCCGTGGATTTCTGGGACGAGATTGACTGGGGGCTATGACGCCAGTGCGATCTGAAAAGACCCTGCAAAGGACACCGGTCTGGCTATTACTGACGTATCGTGAAGTACGATGACAGGTGCCCCGACACAGTCAGAGGTTGCCTTGCCCCGGACGACCCTGCCCAAGAACTTCACGATGTAGTGGTCGTTTTCAATAGCCAAGGTGCCAGCATCGCCAAATCTTGCTTTCGAAGGTGTTGAGGAAGGGTCGAAGATCATCCATTTAGCTTTTATGGTCAAGTACACATGTCGCCAACGACCGTTTCAAACATTGACTCGGCGCTACGTATCGTACAGTAGCTCGAGTCATGCTCCAGCCTTGCCGGCCTTCTCTCCTACGCTCCTCGCAGCAACTTCCGCGTTCATCGCCATCCAAGCCTTCTCCACCAGGCCAAGCATACGGTTCATGTCACTACTCCAATCGTTCATCACATCCTCTGCACTCCTCTTCTGCCTAAAGTTGACAATCCCAGTTGGCCGATCCATGCGTGCCCACACCATGCCCGAAACGACGAGCCGAGAGAGGAGTTCTTCTGTTTCTGAAGTTGGCAGGGAGAGCAGGGAGGTGAGTCCAGGGATTGTGATGCGGGAATAGTATTTGGAAATGACGCGGATGTTCTGCAATGGAACGAGTCAGAGGGTAATAGCGAGGAGGACAAATGATACTCACATGTTCATTGACCCGAGTGTGCAAGTCATTCCATCGCTTGTCACCACCTGGGCCATTGAAGATCACACTTCCCTGCAATGTGGGCCCAAAATGGTCCTGGATGCCATTCCATCGGAGCAATTCCGGGGTAATAAACCGCTTGATCAAATCACTGCAAGAAAAACTATTAGGAAGAGAGTCATAGGGACATTGGCTCATGCTTACTGGTAGACTTCTCGTCCAAGCTTGCTCAGCGCAGGATCGACAAACAACCGATTAATCATGTCCGACTGTTCATTGTCATACGGCGCAAGGATTAAGAAGCAAACAATGTTCTCTATGGCCTATGGGGGTACCCGTCAGCTCCATCCCCACAACACGCAAGAACAACTAACCTTGATTGCCAAGCCTTCCTGATCTTCTTGAACCTTTGGTACTTCCCATATCTTGTGATAGTGTTTCGCTACGTCTAAATAGTCTGCATAACGCAACGCCCGTTGAATCTCTAGTTCATGGAACTTGAGTTTCAGGTCCTGGATCCTCATATAATCAGTCGTGAGCTCAGAATGAGCTTCCTTCTCGACGTACTTGATTCTCAGGTTTCTTCAAGA
>Ga0307513_10009341_pt1 | contig 12415 bp, 10 predicted proteins | sample 15_EM_MG_FD_202174 | JGI IMG/M metagenome (GOLD analysis project Ga0307513, IMG submission 202174) | Populus trichocarpa ectomycorrhiza microbial communities from riparian zone in the Pacific Northwest, United States - 15_EM | ecosystem: Host-associated > Plants > Roots > Unclassified | place... | reverse complement strand
ACTGGAACCACCTGCAGGGTTGTCCAACTGCATAGTTGGCTCCTTATGGGCTCTCTTCATCTCCGAAATTCTTAACAACCGCGGATCCCTCAGCACAGACCAGGTCCGCTCGGAGATTTCGAAGCATTTCCCTACCCGATATGACCTCAGTACCAACAAGGATGACCCCTATGGGTGGCAGGTGCGTTGCTTCTTCCTCGGCCCACCTGGATACCAAATTCGTGCGACTCCTAACTGACCTCCCTGCGCTCTCAGTCACAAGTATGGCGGGTACTGAGGTCGTACTGTCACTTCGTCCACTCCAATGAGACTGGGTTATGGCGCGTCGAGCAGTCCCTGGGTGCGTGGAGTCAATTGGCCGTCCTTGATTCCAGAGACTGATAGCTTCCTGGTGCCACAGCCGATCGCACTCGAAGTCGACCGGGGGTCCATGGCACACTGAAAGAAAATACCGGGGATGGCTTCCCTCCGCAAGACTGTGCAGCGGTTTTCGATTATTATTACACCGAATTCCAGTATTAGGAGCGTGGGGATACTCGCTCTTACCTCACCCTTCTCTTCAAATTTAATTGTATCCGCTACCCTTGCCTCATCTATGCGCGTGTTCCGTCCGTTTGTAGATCTTCAGCTCATGACCCTTGTATCGTCTGTTGGGTCGCGTGAAAACGTCTTGTCTAGATACTTTAAATAGCGTCTGCACAAATCAATCAATCATCTCTCGATCTCGATCTCGTGATTGCTTCGCCAATCTAACCAAGTGGTGACAAAGGTAGCGATTTGTCTCCACCTCCTTGAGGCCGTTCGAACCTCCGCTATGTGGAAGCCTCACGATCCGATTGCTCTACCTGCCTCAGAAGAGAAGGGACTCAATGATGAAGCTCTCCGCATCTTGTCCAGAGAGCTCTCCACTGCCAAGCTCCTTTTTCACGACGCTGAGGAGCTCCTCCAGCAGCGCCAGGCGGAAATCGATCGAATTGAACATGAAATCGCACTTCACAGATACTACGCTGCGCCTGTGCGTAAGCTTCCTTCGGAGATCCTGGCTAAAATTGGGATGATATTGGCAATGGGCAGTGACAGATATCGTTGGAAAGCTATTTGGATATTCTCCTGGACTTGTCGAGCTTGGCGGAATGCACTCATGGCGAACCCAAATGTCTGGGGGGCTCGTATCATAGTTCCAGAGTGCCGAAATCAACTCTCCCTCGTCCTTGCTGCTCGCCACTATGCACGTGGGGCTCATATTAGCCTTTCGGTCAGTATAGGTTACCGTATTCATCCAAGTCTTCTCACGGCTATCCTCCAATATCGACTAAAACAAATCACGACTCTCCACCTATTCATTGGAGGATATCCATGGCGTCCGTTCTCCAATGTTAAATCACTTCCCAACCTCCGGCGCATCTCCTTGTGTAACGAAATACTTCAAGATCGCAGCGAGGATAACCGGCTACTACTTGATGGTTTAATACCCCGTAAAAATTGTCGCACATCTGCCACCAAACTACACGAGGTCTTCCTTAGTCGCTTCGGTCGTGGCATATACACAGCGACCCCTCGGGTTTTCGGCAAATTATCCTCTCTTCATTTGATCCTATGTGAACTACCTCCAGCAGGGCGCTTTGTACACTGTATAAGTGGGTCTTCGGATACACTAGAATCTCTGACTCTCCACATTTGTAAATGGTCAAAGTCGGGGTCGGAGTCTGTCCCCCCATCGTACCCCAAAGACTTCCCCCGTCTGCGTAACGTCCATACCTCGAGGACCGCCCAAGCGACACTCTTGCGACTGATGCGGTGCACAGCGCTGGAATTCTTCGAAGCTGGGATCTTTGACGATATTTGGGGAAATCCCTTATCCAAGCTCGAATTGTTTCCTCCAGCTCTATCTGTATTTGGTTTGGTTGTCACTGCTGGGTGGACCCAATTCGACCTCATGCAAGGTCCCCTCCAAAGCTGCTTGAAGCGAAGCACGAGGCTCCGACTCAGAACCTATAGCATCTGGGGGCACCCTTCAAGCATAGACGAATGTTGCAGAGTGATGACACGAAATCCACTTGTATTTGGCGACACCATCGCGCAAATCGAGATCGTTTGTAATAAAATGACGAGCGGGCGGTTCACCGAGGAGCACCTTACGACCATAAAAGCAGCCTTTGACAGCGTCGGTCGAGATATTTCAATCAGAGCCTTCATTTGGGATCCTGATCTAATAAGCACAGCACCTTGGGGTACGTTTGCGGTGTCCCGTATTTGTATTCTCCTTAATATTGATCATTCTCCTAGACCATTCGGAAATGACACCGATGTCTTTTAAATAAGGTCCGTTTCAAGATGCCAGTTGCTTCTGCTCCATCTGTTGATGCTGCCCGAGATACGATATCCAGATCGTGTCCACCTTCAATCTTCGTCTTTCCTATTCGGCTCTCACGCCACTTGCACCAGTTCAGCGCGATCCTGCACGCTTTGCCACCGTTCCTCGCACCCGCAACATCGCGCGCTCGTGTGCCCGGGTCACAGATATCGTGACTTACTGTCTTAGTGTGACCATTGTTAATACAAGCCGTTTCTCATGACCTCGTACATCGTGCACCGTTGCTCGATCATCCGAATAGTTCCAAGCTCTCATTGATCTCACCCTCTTTCGATCTCCATCATGCCACCGATCCCTCGACCCGAACCTTCCAGCCTGGCTGGTACAATACTCGCTTGCTTTAGTCATGTGTAATGGTCCCATGGATATTTTTTAATTCTATGGTTCACCAGATTTCTCATATGTTGCCCAATATGGATGTTCTCTTGACGTTCTGTATCCGGCCAGGGCCAATAGCCGGATCGATCTTACGTTCACAGTGACACAACGTCTCCTTCTAGGCTCATCGAGGGGCTCCTTCGCGTTTAATCGTCATTTCGCGTTACCACAAGGTCTGTGCTCGTCCATATCGTGGTCCTTACCTTTTAGATCGGCCCTTGTCTCAGCAAATAGGTCTCTTGGCTCACTTACCGGTTTATTACCGACTGGATCAGAGCTATTTTATGGTTATCTAAATTCATATCAACCTTACCACATCTTAGGGAATCCCAAGAAATTCCAAGGAGGCGACGGGGTGAGTTCTGGGGGTTCAAGATGGGACGGATGGGACGGTATTCTGAAATTTCTTGAGGATTCCTTATAGTTATCATTTCGAATTGGTATAACTAAAAAGTTTCATGGCTGGGCGGCCTTAGTTCGACGCCCCCACTATCCAACATGGATACCAAATTCGCGCGGCTCCTAACTGACCTCGCTGCGCTCTTAGTCACAAGTATGGCGGGTATTGAGGTCGTAATGTCACTTCGTCCACTCCAATGAGACTGGGTTATGGCGCGTCGAGCAGTCCCTGGGTGCGTGGAGTCATTTGGCCGTCCTTGATTCCAGAGACTGATAGCTTCCCGGTGCCACAGCTGGTCGCACTCGAGGTCGACCGAGGGTCCATGGCACACTGAAAGAAAATACCGGGGATGGCTTCCCTCCGCAAGATTGCAGCGGTTTTCGATTATTATTACACGGAATGCCAGTGCGCGGGGATGCCCTCTCTTACTTTACCCTTCTCTTCAAATTTAATTGTATCCGCTACCCTTGCCTCATCTGTGCGGATGTTCCGTCCGTTTGTAGTCAGCTTATGTATCGTCTGCTGAGTTGCGCCAAAATGTCTTGTCTAGATACTCTAAATAGCGTCTGCACAAATCAATCAATCATCTCTCTCTCGTGATTGCTTCGCCGATCTAACCAGGTGGTGACAAAGGTAACGATCCTCGACTCCACCTTCGAGGCCGTTCGAATCTGCCACTATGTGGAAGCCTCATGATCTTAATGCTCTACCTACCTCAGAAGAGAAGGAACTCAATGATGAAGCTCTCCACATCTTGTCCTCGGAGCTCATCGCTGCCAGGCTCCTTCTTCACGACGCTGAGGAGCGCCTCCGGCAGCGCCAGGCGGAGGTCGATCGGATTGAACATGAAATCTCACTTCACAGATACTACGCTGCACCTGTGCGCAAGCTTCCACCGGAGATCCTGGCTAAAATTGGGATAATATTGGCAATGAGCAGTGACAGTTATTATTGGAAAGCTATTTGGATATTCTCCTGGACTTGTCGAGCTTGGCGGAATGCACTCATGGCGCACCCAAATGTCTGGGGGGCCCGTATCGTAGTTCCAGAGTGCCAAAATCAGCTCTCCCTCGTACTCGCTGCTCGTGAATATGCACGTGGGGCTCACATTAGCCTTTCGGTCCGTATAGGTGACCGTATCCATCCAATCCTTCTCACAGCTATCCTCCAATATCGACCAAAACAAATCACGACTCTCCACCTATCCACTGGGGGACATTCATGGCATATGTTCTCCAGTGTTAAAGCACTTCCCAACCTCCAGCGCATTTCCTTGTGTAGCAATACACCTCGAAAACGCCACGAGGATTACCAGCCACTACTTAATGGTTTAATACCTCGGAAAAACTGTCGCACATCTGCCACTAAACCACACGAGGTCTTCCTTAGTCGCATATACACAGGGACCCCTCGGGTTTTCGGCAAATTATCCTCTCTTCATTTGGTCCTATGTGCCCTACCTCCAGCAGAGCGCTTTATAGATGGTATAAGTGGGTCTTCGGATACACTAGAATCTCTGACTCTCCACACTTGTGAGTGGCCAGGGTCGGGGTCGGGTTATGTCCCCCAATCGGACCCCAAAGACTTCCCCCGTCTGCGTAACCTTCGTACCTCGGGGACCGCCCAAACGAAACTTTTGCGACTGATGCGGTGCACAGCGCTTGAATTCTTCGAATCTGGGATCTTTGACGATATTTGGGAAGATCCCTCATCTATCGAGTCGTTTCCTCCAGCTCTATCTGTATTTGGTTTGGTTGTCACTCGTGGGTGGGCCCGATTCGACCTCATGCAAGGTCCCCTCCAAAGCTGCTTGGAGCGAAGCACGAAGCTCCGAATCTATGGGGACTGGAGTCTCCCTTCAGGTATAGATGAATGTTGCAGAGAGATGGCGCAAGATCCACATGTATTTGGCGGCACCATCACGCAAATTGAGATCGCTTGCAATAAACTGACGAGCGAGCAGTTCACCAAGGAGCACCTTACGACCATAAAAGCGGCCTTTGACAGCGTCAGTCTGGATATTTCAATCAGAGCCTTCATTTGGGATCCTGATCCTATAAACCCAGCGCCTTGGGGTACGTTTGCGGTGTCCCGTATTTGTATTCTCATTAGTATTGATCATTCTCTTAGATCATTCGGAAATGACACCGATGTCTTTTAACTGAGGCCCGTTTCAAGATGCTAGTTGCTTCTGCTCCATCTGTTGGTGTTGACTTCCGCCACCCGAGATACGATATCCAGACCGTCTTCCACCTGTCCGCCTTCAATCTTTCCTATTCGATTCTCACGCCATTTGCACAGGTTCGGCACGCTCTTGAACGTGTTGCCACCGTTCCCCGCTCCCGCGACACCGCGCTCGTGTGTCCGGGTCACGGATATCGTGGCTTACTGTCTTATTGTGACCATTTGTTAATACAAGCCGTTTCTCATGACCTCGTACATCGTGCACCGGCCCCCTTATCAAGATGCTCGTTGCTTGATCATCCAAATGGTTCCAAGCTCTCATTGATCTCACCCTCTTTCTATCGCTATCATGCCATCGATCCTTCGACCCGAACCTTCCAGCCTGGCTGGTACAATACTCGCTTGCTTGTAGTCACATGTAATGCTGGTCCCTTGGATATTTTTTTATCCCATGGTTCAAAAGATTTCTCATATGTCGCGCAATATGGATGTTCTCTTGACGTTCTGTATCCGGCCAGGGCCAATAGCCGGATCGATCTTACGTTCACAGTGACACAACGTCTCTTTCTAGGCTCACCGAGGGGCTGCTTCGCGTGTAATCGTCATTTCGCATTACCAAAAGGTATTTCCTCGTCCATATAGTGGTCCTTACTTTTAGATTGGCCCTCCTCTCAGCAAAGAGATCCCTCGGCTCACTTACCGGGTTATTACCGACTCGATCGGAGCTAGTTTATGGTTGTCTAAATTCATATCAACCTTATCCCATCCCCATCTTAGGGAATCCCAAGAAACCCCAAGGGGGCGATTAGTTCGACCCCCCCACTATCCTAAATGCGAACGATGGGCTGGATACCAAATTCGCACGGCTCCTAACTGACCTCCCTGCGCTCTTAGTCACAAGTATGGCGGGTATTGAGGTCGTACTGTCACTTCATCCACTCTAATGAGACTGGGTTATGGCGCATCGAGCAGTCCCTGGGTGCGTGGAGTCAATTGGCCGTGCTTGATTCCAGAGACTGATAGCTTCCCGGTGCCAACTCGAAGTCGGTCGGGGTCCACGGCATACTGAAAGAAAATACCGGGGATGGATTCCCTCCACAAGACTGCAGCGGTTTTCGATTATTATTACACGGAATTACAGTATTAGGAGCGTAGGGATGCCCACCCTTCTCTCCCAATCCCAAATCCGCTACCCTTGCCTCATCTATGCGCGTGTTTCGTCCGTTTATAGATCTTCAGCTTATGACCCTTGTATCGTCTGTTGGGTCGCGCCAAAATGTCTTGTCCAGATACTTTAAACAGCATCTGCATAAATCAATCAATCATCTCTCTCTCGTGGTTGCTTCACCAATCTAACCAGGTGGTGACAAAGGTGGCGATCAGTTCCCTCCACTCCATTTTCAAGGCCGTTCGAATCTGCCACTATGTGGGAGCCTCACGATCCTACTGCTCTACCTACCTCAAAAGAGAAGGAACTCAATGATGAAGCTCTCCGCATCTTGTCCATAGAGCTCTCTGCTGCCAAGCACCTTTTTTACGAGGCTGAGGTGCTCCTCCAGCAGCGCCAGGAAGAGGTCGCTCGAATTGAACATAAAATTGAACGTCACAGATACTACGCTGCGCCTGTGCGTAAGCTCCCACCGGAGATCCTGGCCAAAATTGGGATAATATTAGCAATGAGCAAGGACAGATACTATTGGAAAGCTATTTGGATATTCTCCTGGACCTGTCAAGCTTGGCGGAATGCACTCATGGCGAACCCAAATGTCTGGGGGGCTCGTATCGTAGTTCCAGAGTGCCGAAATCAACCCTCCCTCTTACTTGCTGCTCGTTACTATGCACATGGGGCTCATATTAGCCTCTTAGTCAGTATAGGTGACCGTGCTCATCCAATACTCACGACTATCCTCCAATATCGACCAAAACAAATTACGGCTCTCCACCTATTAATTGGAGGATATTCATGGTCAGTAGGCGCGTTCTCCAATATTACAGCACTTCCCAACCTCCGGCGCATCTCCTTGTATGGCGATATAACTCGAGATCGCCGCGAGGATTACCAGCCACTACTTAATGGTTTAATACCTCGTAAAAACTGTCGACTAAACTACACGAGGTCTTCCTTAGTGGCATATACACAGGGACCCCTCGGGTTTTCGGCAAATTATCCTCTCTTCATTTGGTCCTATGTGCCCTACCTCCAGCAGAGCGCTTTATAGATGGTATAAGTGGGTCTTCGGATACACTAGAATATCTGACTCTCCACAGTTGTAGGTGGCCAGGGTCGGGGTCGGACTCTGTCCCCCCATCGTACCCCAAAGATTTCCCCCATCTGCGTAACCTTCGTACCTCGGGGACCGCCCAAACAAAACTCTTGCGACTTATGCGGTGCACAGCGCTTGAATTCCTCGAAGCTGGGATCTCCGACGATATTTGGGGACATCCCTTATCCATCGAATTGTTTCCTCGAGCTCTATCTGTACTTGGTTTGGTTGTACCCGGTAGGTGGACCCAATTCGACCTCATGCAAGGTCCCCTCCAGGACTGCTTGGAGCGAAGCACGAGGCTCCGAATCTATGGGAACTGGACTCTCCCTTCAACTATAGACGAATGCTGCAGAGTGATGGCACAAAATCCACTTGTATTTGGCGACACCATCACGCAAATCGAGATCGCTTGCAACAAAAAGATGAGCGAACAGTTCACCGAGGTCACCGAGGAGCACCTTATGACTATAAAAGCGGCCTTTGACGGTGTCGGTCGGGATATTTCAATCAGAGCCTTTAGTTGGGATCTTGATCCTGATCCTACAAATCCAGCACCTTGGGGTACGTTTGCGGCGTCCCGTGTTTGTACTTTCATTCATATTGATCATTCTCCCTGTTAGGATCGGAGATGGAACGTGACATTACTCCGGCAAGACGCCAAGAGTTGTTTCGTCATCGCTAGGTACGCGCCCTTAACGGCACGCGCCCTCGTCTGCAAGCGCGAGTATTGGACCGCTCGCCCCAATAGCCTGCTGGCACCTCCCGGAACGGCTGACCCTGGACTGTTTCCGTACTAAGTTTTTCGAGACCACCGCATTTGCAACGTCGTAGTTTACATTTGTATCCCGGACGAAATCCCCTTCCTGCCCGCTCCCTGGCGCTCCTCCTCAGACTCCGTTTCACTCATGTACCCCTCACCACTGTCGTTTCGGTTCCCCAGTTCGATCTGCAGTATGTTTCGTGTATTTTCCCTTATAACCTGTAGATTCTAGTACATCGTTCTCTAGTCTGATAATTAACTTAGGCTGATCCCTGTTTCCTCTCTCTCACTCTGTCCGACCTCTCAGCGTCTCCTCACCCTCCTTTCTGTCTCCGTCCTACTCTGGCTGGCTCATTCGCTCGACAGCGATACTGTCGGTGAACTACTGTCGGTGAACCTCCTGCCCACCGGATCACCCGCGGCGCGGATCACCCGGATCCGGTCCCGACCTTAACACTCCCGGAGATGACACCGACGTCTTTCAACTGAGGTCCGTTTCAAAATGCCAGTTGCTTCTGCTCTATCTGTTGATGCTGACTTCTGCCACCCGAGATGTGTTGTGGCTGTTGGGTGGTGACGCGTCATCCCCAATTGGGCAACTCCGATGGGGTCGCTCCCCACAAGTCTGTCGCATGTGAAAATGTATTCTGCCGTACGGAGATCCTCACGGCTCTCTCCCCTCTGAGCTGCGCTAGGTGTGTGTTATATATTATTACGGTTCTCTCCCCTCTGAGCTGCGCTAGGTACCTGGTCGACAAGATGTGATTCCAGATCGTCTTCCACCTGTCCGCCTTCAATCTTCGCCCTTCCTATTCGATTCTCACGCCACTTGCACCAGTTCGGTGCGATCTTGCACGCTTTGCCACCGTTCCCCGTTGCCGCAACATCTCGCGCGCTCGTGTCTCCGGGTCACAGGTATCATGATTTACTGTCTTATTATGACCATTTGTTAATACGAGCTATTTCTCATGACCCCTCTCGTACATCGTCCACCGTCCTCCTTATCAAGACGCTCGTTGCTCGATCTGTAATTCCAAGCTCTCATTGGTCTCACCCTCTTTCGATTGCCATCACGCCACCGGTCCCTCGATCCGGACCTTCCAGCCTGGCTGGTACAATACTCGCTTGCTTTCAGTCATATGGAACACTGGTCCCTCGTAAAAAAATTATGTATGATTCACCAGATTTATGATATGTTGCACAATATGGATGTTCTCTTGACCTTCTGTATCTGGCCCGCAAAGGAGCCTGTTTACGAGGCTAGTAGTCGGATCGATCTTACATTCAATGTCGCAACGTCTCTTTCTAGGCTACCAAGGGGCTCCTTCGCGTGTAATTGTCATTTTTCATTATACCAAGGTCTGTGCTCGTCCATATAATGGTCCTTACCTTTTAGATTTGTTTTTTGACTCAGTAACAAGATCCCTCGATTCACTTACCGGGTTATTACTCACTCGATCGGAGCTAGTTTGTGGTTGTCCAAATTTATGTCACCTCATCCCATTCTAGGGAATTCCTAAGAAAGCCCAAGAAGGCGACGGGATAGGTTCAGGGTTTCACGATGGGATGGATGGGGTGGTCTTCTGAAAATTCTTGAGGATTCATTAAATTTGTCATTTCGAATTGATATAACTAAAATTATCAAGGTTGGGCAGCCTTAGTTCGATCCTCCCACTATCTTAAATGCGAACGATGGGGCTGTTCCTCAGCCTGCCTGGATATCAAATTTGCGCGACTCCTAACTGACCTCCCTGCGCTTTCAGTCACAATTATGTGTTGAAAAAGAAAAGAAAAGACCCAGCGGGAAATCGAACCCCGGTCTCTGCGCTCTAACCACTGGGCTACTGGACCGATAATGGGTGAGGAATCGTCACTCAACAGTATGGCGGGTACTGAGGTCGTACTGTCACTTCGTCCACTCCAACGGGACTGTTATGGCGCGTCGAGCAGTCCCTGGGTGCGTGGAGTCAATTGGCCGTGCGTGATTCCAGATACTGATAGCTTCCCGGTGCCACGGCAGACCGCACTCGAAGTCGACCGGGGGTCTACGGCACACTAAAAGAAAATACCGGGGATGGCCTCCATCCGCAAGACTGCAGCGGTTTTCGATTATTATTACACCGAATCCCAGTATTAGGAGCGTGTGGATGTCTCTTCAAATTTAATTGTATCCGCTACCCTTGTCTCATCTATGCGCGTGTTCTAGATCCTCAGCTTATGGCCCTTGTATCGTCTGTTGGGTCGCGCCAAAACGTCTTGTCCAGATACTAAATAGCGTCTGCACAAATCAATCAATCATCTCTCTTCACCAATTTAACCAGGTGGTGACAAAGGTGGTGATCACTCCACCTCGTTCAAGGCCGTTCGAATCTGCCACTATGTGGAAGCCTCACGATCTTACTACTCTACCTACCTCAGAAGAGAAGGAACTCAATGATGAAGCTCTCCACATCTTGTCCTCGGAGCTCTTCGCTGCCAGGCTCCTTCTTCACGACGCTGAGGGGCGCTTCCGGCACTGCCAGGCGGAAGTTGATCGAATTGAACATGAAATCGCACTTCACAAATACTACGCTGCGCCTGTGCGTAAGCTTCCTTCGGAGATCCTGGCCAAAATTGGGATGATATTGGCAATGAGCAGTGAGAGTTATTATTGGAAAGTCGTTTGGATATTCTCCTGGACTTGTCGAGCTTGGCGGAATGCACTTATGGCGAACCCAAATGTCTGGGGGGCCCGTATCGTAGTTCCAGAGTGCCGAAATCAACTCTCCCTCGTACTCGCTGCTCGTCACTATGCACGTGGGGCTCATATTAGCCTTTCGGTCAGTATAGGTGACTGTATTCATCCAACCCTTCTCACGCCTATCCTCAAAGATCGACCAAAACAAATTACGACTCTCCACCTATCCACTGGAGGACATTTATGTTCTATGTTCTCCAATGTTAAAGCACTTCCCAACCTCCGGCGCATCTCCTTGTGTGGCGATACGACTCGAGTTCGCCGCGTGGATTACCAGCCACTACTTAATGGTTTAATACCTCGTAAAAACTGTCGCCCATCCGCCACTAAACTACACGAGGTCTTCCTTAGTGGCATATACACAGGGACCCCTCGGGTTTTCGGCAGATTGACATCTCTTTATTTAGTCCAATGTGCCCTACCTCCAGCAGAGCGCTTTATAGATGGTATAAGTGGGTCTTCGGATACACTAGAATCTCTGACTCTCCACAATTGTGGGTGGCCAGGGTCGGGTTCGGACTCTGTCCCCCCATCGTACCCCAAAGATTTCCCCCATCTGCGTAACCTTCGTACCTCGGGGACCGACCAAACGAAACTCTTGCGACTGATGCGGTGCACAGCGCTTGAATTCTTCGAATCTGGGATCTTTGACAAGATTTGGGAAGATCCCTTATCCATCGAATTATTTCCTCCAGCTCTATCTGTATTTGGTTTGGTTGTCACTGGTATGTGGACCCAATTCGACCTCATGCAAGGTCCCCTCCAAGGCTGCTTGGAACGAAGCACGAAGCTCCGAATCTATGGGGACTGGAGTCCCCCTTTAAGTATAGACGAATCTTGCAGAGTGATGGCGCAAAATCCACTTATATTTGGCAACACCATCACGCAAATTGAGATCGCTTGGAATAAAATGGCGAGCGAGCAGTTCACCGAGGAGCACCTTACGACCATAAAAGCGGGCTTTGATAGTGTCGGTCGGGATATTTCAATCAGAGCCTTCAGTTGGGATGCTGAACCCGATCCCATAAACATAGCACCCTGGGGTACGTTTGCGGTGTCCCGTATTTGTACTTTCATTAATATTGATCATTCTCCTAGACCATTCGGAAATGACACCGATGTCCTTTAACTGAGGCCCGTGTCAAGATGCCAGATGCTTCTGCTCCATTGGTGTTGACTCCCGCCACGCGAGATATGATTTCCACATCCTCCTCCACCTGTCCGCCTTCAATCTTCTTCCTTCCTATTCTATCCCCCCACGCCACTTGCACAGGTTCAGCGCGCTCTTGCACGCTTTGCCACCGTTCCCCGCTCC
>Ga0307513_10009340_pt1 | contig 12415 bp, 6 predicted proteins | sample 15_EM_MG_FD_202174 | JGI IMG/M metagenome (GOLD analysis project Ga0307513, IMG submission 202174) | Populus trichocarpa ectomycorrhiza microbial communities from riparian zone in the Pacific Northwest, United States - 15_EM | ecosystem: Host-associated > Plants > Roots > Unclassified | place... | reverse complement strand
ACGATGATGACCTCTCGCCCCCCGCTTCACCCACCCGCTCCCTCCAGTCAGCGTTCGAGATGGCTACTCCAAGAGCCAGAAGCTCAACGATTCTTCCGGCCCCAATAGGGCCCGCACAAGGTAGCCGGCTCCTCCCCCCAGTGGAGCCCGCCAGCCCCTCTCCCATGAGCAGAACACCGTCGGGCCTGGCCCGTTAATGCAGCACAACCATGAATCGTGGGGCGGTGAGCAGGACTCCCCTCCCCCTCCGAAACCCTTCACACTCGTTCAACACAACTGCCTCGGGAGCTGGGATGTGTTTCTTTCGCTCTTTGGGTCATTCACGCAACTGGCCCACCCTCCGTCCATCGTCGCCCTGCAGGACCCACCGGTCTACAGGGGCAAGCTACCCTCTTTTAATATGTATAATGTTTTTTCCCCCCCCACCGGCGGTGGCTGCAAGCCCCGCGTCGCCTGCTATGTCTACAGTTCGTTTTTGGCTACTGTTTCCCTCTTACCTCGGTTTTTTGGCAGGGGTGATGTTATGGCTTTGGACCTCTTCACCCCTGACGGCTTCTTCAACCCCGCCACCACTGGCTTTACCATAATCAATTCATACAGTACGAAGGGTCGTCTCAACAACACCCGCTCTGTCCCTCCGGATATCATCTTCCCCGTTTCCTCCCTACCCACCCTCACGCTCGGAGACCTCAACATTCACCATCCGATATCAGATCCCCTTAGGACATACAAGGAGGATGAGCTAGCCACATCGTCGCCCTACTTTGACAGGGCTACTGAGCTTGGCTTCTCCCTCCTTAACACGCCAGGGGTCTTTACACGCTTCTCCATGTCGCTCATTGGACGCCCCGGTGTCCTGGACCTCGCTTTTGCCTGCCCCCTACTCGCCCCGTACTTCCCTGAGTGGTCCGACCCCCTCCCCTCCACTGGTTCCGATCACATCCCGATCCTCCTGCGGTTTGAGGCTCCCCTCTTCCGCGCCCCCCCTCCGGCCCCCAACTGGGCCCTAACTGATTGGCCTTCGCTAGAGGCCTCGCTCAAGGCGACCTCGATCCCCCCGCCCCCACCTCTGCCCACAACAAGGTCCATGGACATCTGGTTCAGGACTAATTTGGATAGGGTGACAGCCCAACTAGCGCTCTACACCCCGATCAAGCGGGTCACTTTCCGGTCAAAGCCCTGGTGGACAGTGCTCCTCTCTCAACTCAGGAAAGCTTACAATTCCGCCCTTCGCTCCTCCAAGGCAGACACATTCGACGCCGCCCTTCTAGCCTCGGCTAGGGCGGCCAGGTCCGCCTACTTCAAAGCAATCAAAAAAGCCAAGAGGGACCACTGGTCCACCTTCCTGGCCACGGCACCCCCGCAGAATGTCTGGACGGCGAAGAAACTCGCCATAGGACGACCGCCCCCCCGATTTCCTGAGCTCCCAGGGGCCACTACTCCACCTGAACTAAACAAGGCCCTCCTTAACCATTTCTTCCCTGGCGAACCGGCCAGGACCGTCGACTCCATCTTGCTTCCCTTCAGAGATTGCCCGCCCCTGACAGCTGAGGAAGCTGGCAGGGCTCTAGCCCGCTCCTCTCCATCTTCGGCCCCCGGCCCCGACAAGACCCCCAACTCGGTGTGGAAAAGGATAAATAGGGTGGCTCCCCACCTTATCCACGACCTGCTCGCCCCACTGGTGACTCATGGGTTTCACCCCCCCGCCCTCAAAAAGGCAGACGGCATTGTCCTGGACAAACCCGGGAAGCCTTCGTACGACTCGCCCTCCTCTTTTCGTGTAATAGTACTACTACAAACATTCTCCAAGATCCTGGAAAGGATCATGAACTCGAGACTATCGGGAGTGGCCCGCGTGGCAGGCCTCATCAACGCTCACCAGTGCGGATCGTTAGCCGGATTATCGGCGTCGGACGCAGTCCTTACCCTGACTCATGAGATCAGAACCCTGCAGATGGCTGGAAGGAAGGTCTCCACGCTCTTCCTCGACATCAAAGGGGGTTTCGATAATGTCAACCCGTCTACCCTCTGCAACATGCTCAAATTGAAGGGCGTGAACCCCTACCTCGTATCATGGACTAGGTCCTTCCTCACAGGCAGGCTATGCCGGCTCCTCTACCAAGGGTCACCAAGGATCTTTGCCCCAGTCTCGGTGGGCACCCCCCAGGGGTCCCCGGTCTCCCCCCTTCTTTTCGTCATTTACGTCTCCCGTCTCCACTCTGAGATCCCCCAGGGCCTCACCCTCTCCTACGTTGACGACTTCGGTCTCACGGCTTCATCGGCATCCTATCGCCGGAACATACAACTACTACAGAAACGCTATGCGGCGCTGAAGGCTAAAGGGGCTCGACTGGGTGTCGGCTTCTCCATCCCCAAGACTGAACTTATCCACTGGCGGACCAAAAGAGACAGAGGTCCCCTTTCCCGCTCCCCGATCCATCTGGATGGGTCCGTGTTCCACCCCAAAGATGAGGTCCGCTGGCTGGGGTACTGGTTTACCCCCTCGATCTCGACAACCCCGCACTTCACCAAAAGGTTGGCTAAAGCCCAGGCCGCGTTTGTGGCCGTAAAGAGGCTCTCCCCCCCGGGGATGGGCCTGCCCCCCTTCCTATGCCACCGTCTGGCTTCATCCCTTCTTTTCCCAATCCTCAGCTACGGTGCGGACACGTTCGAACCCACTATCCACATGACAAGAAAGCTCGCAGTCTTTTGGCACAAGGTCCAGAGGTGGACTACCAACTGTTTTGCCTGCACCCCCATTGACATCCTCGCTGTGGAGGCCTGCTTGCCCCCTATCGACCTCCTCCTCGCGTACAAACGCCGTCTGGCCTGCCTGAGGGTTATGTGCTCCCCACCTGAGATCAACCCCGCCGCCGCTAGGCTCCCGCCCTCCCTCCACACGCCGTCGCCCCTTCGTCACGGCCCTGATACCAGAATCCTCTGTCGCGGGAACCCGGGGTCCAGGCTGCCTCTCCCCTGGCGCCAGGTTAGACCCGCCGTCAAGAACAGGTCCCACCTCCCCTTAGACGCCCTCCCTCACTCTATGTTGTTCCTCCTCGGCCCCGATGGCCTCGCCCCCCTCCCGGTCACCTCCCAGCACCTGCTAGGGGAGTCCTACCCGGCGCCCCCTTCGGGCGTGCCTACCCCCAACTCAAGCTCCTGTGTAGGAACCGTCTCATGGAAGAATGGGAACTGGTCGCGCCGGACCCCCCCCGATACGAATACCGCCCCTCACTGAAACCCCACCCCTTCATGGGTCTCCCCAAGTTCGACGCGGGTCGCCTACACCAGATGAGGTCTGGCAAGAGCTACCTCCGCGCACACCCCTCCTGGGACGACGATGGCCCCCCCACCTGCCCTAGCTGCGCCGAGGCCCCTGAGTCTTTCGAACACGCTATCCTCCACTGCTCAGCCAAGAGGCCCGCCAGGATCCGCCACCTTCAGGCGGTTACTGAGCTGGGCCCAGACGCCCCCGTCTGGTCCTCCGCTGCCCTTTTGGGCGCTCTCACCCGCTTCGTTCGTGCTACGGCAACGGCCTTCCCTCCGGGCATGTTCTACCGCCCACCGTCCTCAGCTAGCTCAGTTTCTTCCCGCTCGTCTAAGGTAGTTTCTTTTGGGTACTTTATGTCTTCTCAGGAAAGCTAGGTTTATATTTTTGTTTTTCATGCTGTCCGCTGGTTAAGGAAGGGTTTTTCTTACTGTACTTGCTTTAATTTCGCGCCCGTATGTGGGCCTGGGACCGGTACGGACCCCAGTTGAAGAAGATCGGCTCCGGATATTTCCTTTGTTAGTTCGTTTTGGGTTTTGGGTTTTGTTTTCGCCATAGCTAGCGCTCCATGCGATTTCTTGTACCTTAACAACGAATATATGATATAAAAAAAGAAAAAGAAAAAAAAAAAAAAAAAAAAAAAATAAAAAAAAAAAAAAAAAGCCCCCTATTTCCTGTCATCTTTCTTGTCCGCTCCACCTCCAGCGATTGAAATCTCAACACCATGAGAAATCATCGTGAGAGTGTCCTCCGCCTCTGGACTCCCCTGATGGCTTCTGCCTAGGAGTGTCACGCACCCATCATCCCTTTCCTCTCTCTAGGGCCTCTGGCCTCCCCTCCCACGGGGTTCTTGATTCTGTCCTCGTTTGTTCGCGCTTGCGTTGATGTTTCTCCCCCTTACCCTGCACTTCGCGATGCGTCTCGCTTAGCGATTTGCACGGTCGGCGACCCTCTTTCCATCGTCAACACACGGTCGCACCCTCAGGCTATCGGTGAAGTAGTTGCCCTGGTGGCCCTGCTCTCTGGTATTGCACTGTCTCCTGAGTTTCTTGGCCGGTACGGTCGGCATTCGAAAGATTGTGACCCTGTCTCGGTCCTCCGTGTTCGTACTTCTTAGTGACTGGCCAGCCTTCCCTCTCACGCTTCCCACGCCTTAGATCCGCTTGCACCGTACTGCTACGCCTAGCTGGCACCTTACAGCCCCCTCCTCCTCCTTTCGCCTTCGGTCTCCCTCTCGTCCGGGATCCTTTCCGGTAGTGACGTTCTCTCTCCTGTAACAAGGGACCACGTGAGAGAAGCGGTAATATCGTCCGGTCGGCCCTTGGTCTATCCGTTGTGGCTGGCACCCCCTCTGCTGAGTGGCTCTCCTCGCCGGGTGACTCCCCTGGTCAGTCTCCCTCTCCCGCGATTTACTCTACGGTCACACCCCGTGGTGGTTACGGTATTCCATGGTATGGCACTACCTCCTTGGATGTTCCTAAAGTCTGCCGCTCGCCGAATACTGGGGACAGTCCGTCTCCGACCCGCTCGCCCCTGTAGCCCTTTAGGGTTTGGGGTTTATTACGTTTTTCCGTTAGGGCACCCGGCAATAGAAGTTTTATCCTCCCGCTCCGTCGGCGCTGGGCCGTAAGATTCTTTTCTTTTGTTTTTCGGGAGCCTGCGGAAGGGTTTCTTTGCTCCTGTACATCGTTATGTTGGTTTTCTTCGTGTTTGGCTTTCCTATGCATTCCTCCCTATTAGTTTAGGCTGGTGGCTGGTGTGCGGTTAGGCCCATACCATAGGGTCTTGGGAGTACGGTTTCGGTCTTCATGTTTGATTGCTTGCCTACGGGTGGGGGGTATTTGTTTGTCCCATGAGGAGGTGAAGCGGGCGGTTGGATTGTTTTATAGTTTTGTTTCGGCCATAGCTAGCGCTCCATGCTGTTTCTTGTACTTAACAACGAATACATGATTTCAAAAAAAAAAAAGAAAGAAGAAAAAAAGAAAAGAAAAAACACCCCCTATTGCCTTTCATCTTTCTCGTCCGCTCCACCTCCAGCATTTGAAATCTCAACACCATGGGAAATCATCGTGAGAGTGTCCTCCGCCACTGGACTCCCCTGATGGCTTCTGCCTAGGAGTGTCACGCACCCGTCTTCCCTTCCCTCTCTCTGGGGCCTCTGGCCTCCCCTCCCACGGGGTTCTTGATTCTGTCTTCTTTTGGCTCGCTGGCGTTGATGTTTCTCCCCCTTATCCCGCACTTCGCGACGCGTTTCGCTTTAGGATTTGCATGGTCGGCAACCCTCTTTCCATCTTCAACACACGGTCGCAGTCTCGGGCTATCAGTGAAGTAGTTGCCCTGGTGGCCCTGCTCTCTGGTATTGCACTCTCTCCTGGGTTGCTCGGTCGGAACGGTCGGCATTCGAAAAATCGTGACCCTGTCTCGGTCCTCCGTGTTCGTACTTCTTGGTTACTGGCGAGCCTTCCCTCTCCCGCTTCCCACGCGTTACATCCACCTGCATCGTACTGCTACATCTAGCTGGCACCTTACTGCCTCCTCCTTCTCCCCTCGCCTTCGGTCTCCCTCTCGTCCGGGATCCTCTCCGGTAGTGACACACTCTCTCCTGTAACAAGGGACCACATGAGAGAAGCGGTAATATCGTCCGGTCGGCCCTTGGTCTATCCGTTGTGGCTGGCATCCCCTCTGCTGAGTGGCTCTCCTCGCCGGGTGACTCCCCTCGTCGTTCTCCCTCTCCCGCGATTTACTCTACGGTCGCTCCCCGTGGTGGTTACGGTATTCCATGGTATGGCACTATCTCCTTGGATGTTCCTAAAGTCTGCCGCTCGCCGAATACTGGGGACAGCCCCTCTCCGACCCGCTCGCCCCTGCAGCCCTTTAGGGTTTGTGGTTCAGTACGTTTTTCCGTTAGGGCACCCGGCAACAGTAGTTTTATCCTCCTGCTCCGTCGGCGCTGGGCCGTAAGATTCTTTTCTTTTGTTTTGGGTAGCCTGCTGAAGGGTTTCTTTGCTCCTGTACATCTTTATGTTGGTTTTCTTCATGTTTGGCTCTCCTATGCTTTCCTCCCCATTAGTTTAGGCTGGTGGCTGGTGGGCGGTTAGGCCCGTACCATAGGGTCTTGGGAGTACGGTTTCGGTCTTCATGTTTGATTGCTTTCCTACGGGTGGTGGGTATTTGTTTGTCCCATGACGAGGTGAAGCGGGCTGTTGGATTCTTTCATAGTTTTGTTTCGGCCATGGCTAGCGCTCCATGCTGTTTCTTGTACTTAACAATGAATACATGATTTAAACAAAAAGAAAAAAAAAAAAAGAACAAACCCCCCTATTTCCTTAATTCTTTACGCTACCTGGTATTTCTTTCACGACTCCTGTACTTCAGAATATAACGTCTTCTATTCTGATATCCAAGACCCACGCCAAGAACCCATGAACCCTGACCTTGATCTGCCGTTATGCCATCAGCCTTGAACGGAGATCGTCATCTCCGAACCCTCACGCTAAACGAGTGTTATCGTTTAGGACCCTCCTGTCACTGTGTGCCTTGGACTAACGTCCAGTGCCAAGACCCCGTTACACAAGGTAGCTTCTAACGAGGATCCAACACACACAACACCATGTCTCGACGTGTCGAACTTCTGACCGCTGCATTAACTGCCTTGACCGAATTGTCGGCGGTTACGAACGATGAGTTTGATCAACTACCCAAAGATCGAATCTGACACCAACTCCGCACTGCACGCGATCTTGCTACTTCACTCAACGGGCTCCCCGCACTCCCTTCTATTTCCCGACAAGGCACCCCTGCACCACTCGAACAAAACCCTCGCTTCCAACAGCTACAACAACGCGTTCAAAACCTAACCAACGAAAGGGAAGCGCTTGCTGAAAAACGAGATGGACTTACCCAAGAACGCGATGCTTTACTTACGGAGGGCCAAGGACTGGAGGCAAGGTACAGAGCCATCGAGACTGACCTCGAGCGCGACAGAGCCACCATAGTTACCCTTAACACCGCGCTGACCAACACGAATACTGCCCTGGCAACTGCAACTGCTGCACTTGCAAATGCAGGGGGACCTGCTCTGCCAGCAGGGGAACGACCCCCTAAGCGAGAATCCATTCCAAAGCCACAAGAGTTCCACGGATCCCAAGACCACCTCGGCCCGTTCATTGCACAATTACGTACCAAGTTCCTCAGAGATGCCCACAAATTTGTGGATGTCCAACATCGGTTGGCATATGCTGTTGGGTTTCTGAAAGGGAAAGCTTACGAACAAATCCTTCCACTTATTGATAAAGGAAACATTAATATAGCTAGTGTGGAAGCCCTGATCACCCTCCTCAAAAATGCCTTCGGCGACCCTGATAGGGTCCGTACCGCCGAACGGGATCTACAAAGCCTAAGTCAAAAGAACCGTAACTTCTCTGACAACTTAGCGGATTTCCAAAGATATGCTGCTGAGGTATCTTGCAACGATGCTGCTAAGCGAACTTCATTGTACGAAGGATTGAGCGCCGAACTCAAGGACACTCTAGTAACCCTGGACACCCCTGACGAACTTGACCAATATATCATATTGCTCAAACGTGTGGATAACGAGATCCGTGCCCGAGCAGCGGAACGTACGGGGTCATCTTCTACATGGAGATCACCTACCACGACCACGACCACGACACAAAAACCGGCTGCCCCTCCTACGGCTACTACCACCGCTACAGGTACTCAAGTGGGCCCCATGGACCTTTCGGCTGGACGACGTCGTCTGTCACAAGCGCAACGTGAAGATTGCATGCGACGCGGCCAATGCTTCTACTGCGGGGGAGCAAACCACATGGCTCGACAATGTCCAAACAGACAAAGTCATCTCAGAGCCAACGCTGCTGCCATTCGAGCACCTCCGCCAGTGGTTCCTGAAGATTCTCGTCCCGAGTCCGAACACTCGGAAACCTAACTGTCCCATGTACAGTCCAAGGCACTGTCATGGGACAAGAATCCCCTTCTTCGTTACTTTCCTTATCCGGTTTATCTCTTGACGACATGGAGAATGGGGTTGAAGCTAATCATCTGGTTATGGCATGTACGATTGTTGACAACCATAACGAGATTAGATCCCATGCTCTAATAGACTCGGGAGCAACTGGATACGCATTCATGGACAAGGCTTTCGCCGAGCGCCATAACTTTCCTTTGTTTGAACTTAAAGAACCACGACCTTTGACGGTCATCGACGGACGGCCTGTGAGTTCCGGAGCAATTACTCACATCACCAAGATCGGGTTGTCGATTAACAACCACCATGAAATGATTCCTGCTTTTGTTACCACGCTTGGGGGATACCATTTAACACTCGGTGTACCCTGGTTAAAACACCACATTGTCAAGATTGACTTCGCTTCTAACTCCCTTACTTTTGAATCTGAATATTGTTTGAAGAACTGCGTTAACGACGTTACAATGGCCTACGGGATTGAGGAAGACTTACCACATTTACTACGGGCTTACGCTGCACAATGTGCTCTCGGACATAAGGTCCTCGACAAAAACGAAGTACTTCAGATACTTCCCAAACAATACCACGAATTCCTTCCATTATTCCTCGAGAAAACAGAACATCAACTACCACCTCACGGAAGGTTTGATCATGAGATACCACTGCGCCCGGGATTTGTCCCTCCTTTCGGACCGATATACAGTCTTAGCCCCCCTGAGTTATCAGCCTTATACGAATGGCTAGACGAAAATCTGGATAAGAAATTCATCCGCGAATCATCCTCCCCTGCTGCTTCTCCGATTTTGTTTGTTAAGAAAAAGGAAGGTTCTCTACGCTTATGTGTTGACTATAGGGGACTTAACGAGGGAACGATCAAAAACCGGTACCCTTTACCATTGGTCAAAGAAACCTTTATGCAACTTTCACGGGCAAAGGTATTCACAAAACTGGATATTCGCGGAGCCTACAACTTAATCCGCATGAGAGCAGGTGAAGAGTGGAAAACAGCTTTTCGTACATGATACGGGCTTTTTGAATCCCTCGTCATGCCATTTGGGCTTACCAATGCCCCGGCTACCTTTCAAGCATACATCAATGACGCGCTACGCCCATTTCTGGATAGGTTTTGTACAGCATACCTTGACGATATCTTGATATACTCTGAGAATGAGGAACAACATATCGAACACGTCAAACAAATCCTGGAAGCTTTAACGAAAGCTGGACTCCAGGTAAAACCTCAGAAATGCGAATTCCACACCAACAATGTCGAGTATCTTGGTTTCATCATCACGACGGAAGGTCTACGAATGGATCCTGCGAAGATCACCACAATCATTGAATGGCCTATCGCTAAGAAATTACGCGATGTCCGTTCTTTCTTAGGATTTGGAAACTTCTACAGGCGCTTTATCCAAGATTATTCTTATCTAGCCAGGCCACTAACCCAACTAACCAAAAAGGGTACACCATTTGTATGGTCGGATCTTTGTCAAGCCGCATTCGAAAGATTGAAGGAAGCCTTTACAACGCCCCCGATCTTGATTCACTTTGATTTTGACAAGGAGATAGTAGTGGAAACCGATGCTTCCGACATCGCCTCTGCCGGTATACTATCCCAACCTGGATCCGACGGCCTTTTGCATCCCATCGCCTTCTTCTCAAAGAAACACACACCGGCCGAATGCAACTACAACATTTACGACAAAGAGTTGATGGCCGTGGTACGGGCTTTTGAAGAATGGAGGGCTTATCTTGTTGGACGACCTGTTACCGTACGGTCGGATCATCAGAACCTGCGATACTTTACCACGAAAAGGTTACTCAATCAAAGACAAGCCCGATGGTCGGAATTCTTGTCACAATTCAACTATACAATTGAATTTGTACCTGGTAAAGTATATGGGAAGGCAGATGCATTGACAAGGATGGCGGGACAAACAGAGGAAGAGGTATTGGAGGACGAGACGCATAGGACACAAGTGGTTCTCAAGTCCCAGTCTCTGGGTTTGTTGGCGGATATCCCGCTTCACTTTGGAGCGTCCCCTTTGAATGAGCTATGGACGGCAGCCTATCAAGCTGACCCTCTTCCAAACCAGATACTCACGATGCTGGAACAAGGAATACGACATAGCCGTCTGATATCCCTAGCCGAATGTACCAAGGATGGTAATCGACTACGGTATCGAGACCGTCTTTATGTTCCCGCTCACGAACCTTTGAAACTGGCTATCATTCGGGAAAATCACGACGCCCCTGCTGCTGGTCACCCCGGCAGATCCAAAACACATGAGTTAATCACGCGACGATACCATTGGCCGAGTATGCGAAAAGAGATCGCACGATACGTGGCCAATTGTCATATCTGTCAACGAAGTCGAACGACTTGTCACGCTCTATTCCATATCGACCATGGCAAGATATATCAATGGACTTTGTAACCGGCTTACCTTGGAGTAACGGTAATGACGCGATTTGGGTAGTGGTAGACCGGCTAACCAAGATGCGTCATCTTGTCCCTTGTCGTACCACTATTGATGCACCCTCTCTGGCCGACCTATTCCTGGATAACATCTGGAAACACAATGGGCTACCGTTAACGATTATATCCGATCGAGGACCTCAGTTTGCTGCTGAGTTCTGGGGAACCGTCTGTCGCAGACTGAAGATTGACCGACGTCTATCTACTGCATTCCATCCTGAAACTGACGGCCAAACAGAACGAGTTAACGGTATTATGGAACAGTACCTACGGTCATATGTGAACTACCAACAGGATGACTGGTGTCAATGGTTGCCAATGGCGGAGTTTATGGGAAACAATCATGCATCCGAGACTACCGGCACCTCTCCCTTCTTTGCCAACTATGGCTATGATCCTCGTATGGACTTTCTCGATGAACAAACCCTCCCGACTGACGACCAAGAGGCACGATCTTTCGTTGTCACTATGACAGAACTTCATGCACATCTTAGAACTGAAATGGGTTATGCTCAGGAAAGGCAACAGGAAAACGCTGACCGACATAGAATCCCAGCTCCCTCCTTCCGAATCGGTGATAAAGTGTGGCTGAATGCCAAAAACATTAGGACACGACGACCTTCACGGAAGTTGGACAACAAACGTCATGGGCCCTACGAGGTCAAAGCCAGGGTTGGAACACACGCTTACCGTCTGGAATTGCCCAATACCATGAAGATACATAACGTCTTCCATGTGTCACTGTTGGACCTGGCAGCCAACGATCCACTCGAAGGACAGATAATCCCACCACCTCCACCTGTGGAAGTTGAAGGAGAAGAAGAGTGGCAAGTTTAGGAGGTTTTGGATTCCAAATTCGTCAGGAACTGACTACGATATCTAGTGAAATGGGAAGGCTACGACGAAACGACATGGGAGCCAGCTGAATCGATCAACAAGTTGAGGACAGTTGACGAATTCCACGAACGGTACCCACTTAAGCCTGGACCATTACCGGAAGATCCGGAGTAGGCCTCAGGGGACTTCGGCCCTGGGGAGGGCCCTGCTCTCACGGTCCCCTGATGAGATACGTGTTGGGATAACTTTGGTGTTCTTTCTTTGTTACACGGTTGCTATGAGGGATTTCCTTTGTAAGGTTTACGACAAATTGTATTGTTTTCTTGGTTACGCGGATATGCGACTCATACCGGGGTATGAGTCGGGCGGCAAAGGCTGTGCTAGGATTTCCTTCTATATAAGGGGGCTTCGCCCCCTATTTCCTTCATCTTTCTCGTCCGCTCCACCTCCAGCGATTGAAATCTCAACACCATGGGAAATCATCGTGAGAGTGTCCTCCGCCTCTGATCTTCCCCGCCCGTGGCGTCTGCTCGGGGGTTTATCACGCCTTCATCTCTTTACTTTCTCTGGGGCCTCTGGCCTCCCCTCCCGGGGGTTATGGATTCCTTTCTGGTTCCGTTCGTCTTCGTTCGCGTTGATGTTCCTACCCTTTACCCCGCACTTCGCGACGCGTCTCGCTTAGCGTTTTGCACGGTCGGCAACCCTTCGTTCCTCGTCAACACGCGGTCGCAGTCTCGGGCTATCGGTGAAGTAGTTGCCCTGGTGGCCCTGCTCTCTGGTATTGCACTCTCTCCTGAGTTGCTCGGTCGGTACGGTCGGCATTCGAAAAATCGTGACCCTG